>Ga0209382_10006047_pt1 | contig 15624 bp, 14 predicted proteins | sample SoiMetdeltSBSDD5_FD_187599 | JGI IMG/M metagenome (GOLD analysis project Ga0209382, IMG submission 187599) | Bulk soil microbial communities from a Populus tree surrounding site in Tennessee, USA - Soil MetaG P. deltoides SBSDD5 (SPAdes) (version 2) | ecosystem: Environmental > Terrestrial >...
CCCAGCGGGTGGCGCTGGTGCCCCAGGGCGGCAAGACCGGCCTGGTCGGCGGGGGCGTGCCGACACGGGCCGGCGAGGTGGTGGTCAGCTTGCGTCGGTTGGCTGGGATCGAGCCCGTCGACCGCCTGGCCGGCCAGGTCACGGTGGGAGCCGGCGCCACGCTCGCCGCGGTCCAGGCCGCGGCGCGGCAGGCCGGCTGGTCGTTCGGGGTGGACCACGCCGCCCGGGATGCGGCGACGATCGGGGGGATGGTGGCCACCAACGCCGGCGGGATCCACGTCCTGCGGCACGGGCCGATGCGGGCCCAGGTGGTCGGGGTGGAGGCGGTCCTCGGCACCGGATCGGTGGTGGCCCGCCTGGCCGGGCTGGTCAAGGACAACACCGGCTACGACCTGGCCCAGCTGCTGTGCGGCAGCGAGGGGACGCTCGGCATCGTCACCCGGGCCCGCCTGCGGCTGGTCGCGGCGCCGGGCGAGCTGGCGGTGGCCCTCCTCGGCCTGCGCTCGCTGGCGGCGGCCGTGGGCCTCGCCGCGGAGCTGCGGACCACGGTGCCCGGTGTCCAGGCGCTGGAGGTTATGGCCGGCGACAGCCTCCGGCGGGTGGCCGCCCACCTCGGGGTGCCGCCGCCGGTGGCCCCCGCCGCCGAGGCCTTCCTGCTGGTGGAGACGGCGGGAGCCGCCTCCGGTGGGCCCGTCGATCCGACCGAGGACCTGGCCAAGGCGGTGGCGGCCGCAGGAAGCCCGGTGCTCGACGCTGCCGTGGCGACGGCCCGACCGGACCGCGAGCGGCTGTGGCGCCTCCGGGAGGCCCACAGCGAAGCGGCCGCGGCGCTCGCCAGCGAGGTCGGGGGAGTGGTCCACAAGCTGGACGTGACGCTGCCGGCCGGCGAGCTCGCCCGGTTCTGCGACGAGGTCGTGGCGGTGGTGGCGCGCCAGTGGCCAGGCGCCGTGACCCTGCTCTACGGCCACGTCGGCGACGGCAACGTGCACGTAAACGTGGTGCCGCCCGCTGGGGACGGCGACGCGATGGAGGACGACGCGATCGACGACGCGGTGCTCGGCCTGGTGGTCGAGCGGGGCGGGTCCGTCAGCGCCGAGCACGGGATCGGAACGGCGAAGGCGCGGTGGCTGGCTCGGGACCGGTCAGCAGCCGAGGTCGAGGCGATGCGGGCCGTGAAGCGGGCCCTGGACCCCGAGGGGATCCTCAACCCCGGCGTGCTCTTCCCGGAGCGGTCCTAGCGTCCTAACGGAACTGGTCCAGCGCCTGCTCGGCCCCGTCGGCCAGCGCCAGCCCGTTGCCGTCGGGCTCGGTGGGGAGCACGACGGGGCTCGGCGTCAGGCCCCGGAGGCGCCATGCGAAGCGCATGGCGTCGAACAGGGTCATGTCGTCGTCCACCCGCAGGCCGTCGGCCACGTTGCTGGCCACCCGGGCCAGCGCGATGGGGTTCCGGGCGTCGCCGAGCTTCGCGAAGACCGTGAACATGAAGGCCTGCTGCCGCTCGATGCGACCGAGGTCGGCGCGGGGGTCCTCGACCTCCTCGCCGTCGATGATCTCCGTGTAGTGCCGGGACCGGACGTAGGCCAACGCCTGCTCGCCGTTGAGCTCGACCGGACCGGCTTCGGTGACGTTCAGGCCGGTGTTGGTGTCGAACGCCGGGTGCTCGAAGTTGATGGTGATGCCGCCCAGACCGTCCACCACTCCGGCGAAGCTGACGAAGTCGACCTCGAGGTAGCGCTGGATGCTGATGTCGAGGTTGTCCTCGATGGTGCGGATGAGACGGCTCGGCCCGCCGTTGTAGGCCCCGTTGATCTTCCCGACGTCGCCGGTGTCGGCGATGGTGGCCCACAGGTCCCGCGGGATCGACATGATCCTCGCCTCGCCGCCCTCGAAGCGCAGGATCAGCATGGTGTCCGAGCGCTGCCCTCCGGGGCGGGCCGGGTCGTAGCCGGGATCGCCGGGCTGGAGGACGTCGGCCGTGTCCGAGCCCACGATGAGGTAGTTCGTGCCGCCGCTGCCGCCGGCCAGGGCGTCGCTGACGTCGACCTTCTCGATGCGGTTGAAGATGCTGTTGGCCCACCAGAAGAGGCCGCCCACGGTGAGGACCAGCAGCACGCTGAAGATGGCCAGGACGCGCTTCCAGCGCAGCCGCTTGTACCAGGGGCGGCGGGGTGCTCCGGCCGGCCGGCCGCCGGGGCCTGCCGGTCGGGTGCCCGGAGGACGGCTGGGACCTCCGGGGCCGGGGGGCCGCTCCCGTCCCCGGGGCGGGCCGCCGGGATACCCCGGCCGCGGTGGCGCGGCAGTCCCGCCGCCGTTGGGCGAGGGGGCGCGCGACCCGGGAGGCGCTCCGCCACCGGTGGGCGGGGGAACGAAGATCCGCCGGGAATCCCCGGCGGGGAACGTGCCGGGACGTTGGGGGTGGTCGCTCACGGTCTCAAAGGCCTGGGTCAGACGGCATGACGCCGTTCCGAGATGTCAAATCGTCCCACAGGAACCCGGTAAAGGTAGCGGCACCCTCTCCCGAACTGGCGGAACGTCCTCCTGACCGGTGGTGCAGGGCCTCAGTCGACGGTGACGCGCAGGGCCCGGACCGCGTCAGCGAGATCCGGGTCGCTCGCGTGGCGGGCGAGCGCGGCCGTCAGCGTCGCCACGTAGATGGGCTCGGCGGCTGCCTGACGTTCACGCCCCTCCTCGGTGATCACCGAGTAGATCCCCCGCCGGTCCTCGGGGCAGATGTCGCGCTGCGTCAGGCCGGCCCGCTCCAGCCGGGCGACGAGCCGGCTGACCGAGCTCTGGTCGAGCCCGATGGCCTCCGCCAGGTTCTGCATGCGCAGCTCACCGCCGTTGGCCACGGCGAGCCGGCTCAGCGCCCGGTAGTCGGACAAGCCGAGGCCGGCCTGCTGGTGGAGCGCCCTGGTCAGCTCGTGCTCGATCCGGGCGTGGAGGGTCACGATCTGGCTCCACATCAGGTCGTCGGCCGCCCGCTGGTGCACGCTGATCCTTCGACGATAGCTGACGCCGGACGATTGCTTGCATATACATCTAGTGTGTGTACATGCATGTAGTCGGCCAGACCCGCAGCTTCCTGTTCGTCCTGGGTAGCGCTCGTCGAGGGGGGAACACCGAGACGCTGGCGCGGCAGGCCGCCGCGAGCCTCCCCGGCGAGGTGGGGCAGCGTTGGCTGCACCTCGACGACCTGCCCCTGCCCCACTTCGACGACCATCGCCACCGGGGCGACGGCACCTACGCCGCGCCCGAGGGCCACGAGCGGACCCTGCTGGAGGCCACGCTGGCCGCGAGCGACATCGTCATCGTGTCGCCCCTGTACTGGTACAACGTGTCCGCCACCACGAAGCTGTACCTGGACTTCTGGACCGGCTGGATGCGGGTGCCGGGCCTGGACTTCAAGGCCCGGATGGGTGGCAAGACGCTGTGGGCGGTCACGACCTTCAGCGACGGCGATCCGGCCATGGTCGAGCCGATGGAGGGCACCCTCCGCTGGACGGCGCACTACCTGAGCATGTGCTGGGGCGGCGGGCTGGTGGGCGACGCCAACCGGCCGGGCGACGTGCTCCAGGACAGCGCCGCGTTGCGCCGCGCCGGCGGCTTCTTCGCGGGGTCGACCCGTCACGGCGCCGGGTAGGTTCGGGTCCATGATCCCCGAGGCAACCTTTGGCCGGACCGGACACGCCAGCACCCGGGTCATCTTCGGGGCCGCCGGGCTGGGGTCGATGCGCCAGGAGCGAGCCGACCAGGTCCTCGACCTGGTGTTGGAGCACGGTGTCAACCACATCGACACCGCGGCCAGCTACGGCGACTCCGAGCTGCGCATCGGACCGTGGCTGGAGCGGCATCGCGACCGGTTCTTCCTGGCCACCAAGACCGGCGAGCGCACCGGAGACGCGGCACGGGCGCAGCTGGAGCGGTCCCTGGAGCGCCTGCGGGTGGACGCCGTCGATCTCGTCCAGCTCCACAACCTGGTCGAGGAGGACGAGTGGCAGGTGGCCCACGGTCCCGGCGGCGCCGTCGAGGCGCTGGCCCGGGCCCGGGACGAGGGGCTGGTCCGCCACGTCGGCGTCACGGGCCACGGGCTGCGCATCCCGCGGATGCACCTCCGCAGCCTCGAGCGGTTCCCGTTCGACTCGGTGCTCCTCCCGTACAGCTTCGTCGCTCTCCAGGACCCGGCCTACCGGGCCGACGTCGAGGAGCTGCTGGAGGTCTGCGCGGGGCAGCAGGTCGCCGTGCAGACCATCAAGTCGGTGGCCCGCCGCCGCTGGCCGCCGGACCACGACGGCCCCCGGTACAGCTGGTACGAACCGCTGCGGGACCAGGAGGCCATCGGCCGTGCCGTCCGCTGGGTCCTCGCCAACCCGGCGGTGTTCCTGCTGACCTCCAGCGACGCCAACGTCCTGCCGACGATCCTGGAGGCCGCCGCCACGACCGCTGGCGCGGACGCGGCCGTCCCGACCGACGAGCAGATGCGCCGGGACGTCGCCGAGCTCGCTGTCGAGCCGCTGTTCGACGGCGGAACCCTCGAACACGTCTGACCCGGCCGGCGATGTCCACCGAGACCGCCCGAGCCGCGTCGCCGACGCTGCGGGTGGCGCAGCTCAACGTGGGGTCGCTGCTGGAGCCGCACTGGGATCGACGGCGGGACGAGGTCGTCGCGTGGCTGGAACGGCTCCAGCCGGACGTCGTGTGCCTCCAGGAGGTCTGGGAGGACGCCAGCAACGCCAACACCGCGGCGTGGCTGGTCGAGGCCAGCCGGGGTGTCGCCCGTTGGCACTGGTGCTTCGGCGGCTTCCCGTTCCCGGACGGCCTGTGGCCCGATCCGAGCATGCGGTTCGGCTCGGCCATCTTCAGCCGCTGGCCGATCGAGCGCCACGAGCTGATCGCCCTCCCGGTCGACGAGACCTCGGACGACCCCTTCTCCCGGCTGCGCAGCGAGCTGCTCTACGCGCACACGGCGGGTCTCGACGTGTTCAGCACCCACCTGGTGCCTGCCCCGGCTCAGGCCTACCACCGGGTCCGGCAGGTCCTGGCCATCGACGACGCGATCCGGAGCCGCCATCGAGCGGGTACGGCGATGCCGCCCATCCTGTGCGGCGATTTCAACGCCGAGCCTCCGTCCGACGAGATGCGCTTCCTCACCTCGCACGCGGTCATCGACGGGCGTAGCACCTACTTCCAGGATGCGTGGCCCATCGCCGGCGCGGATGGGGCCGGCCTCACCCAGGACCCCCACGCCAACCCGAACTACGCGGTCATGAACCTGCCCCCCAAGCGGATCGACTACGTGCTGGTCGGCGATCCGTTCCGCCGGCCACGGGGCGCCGGCGTGATCGAGTCCGCCGCGCTGGCGTTCCACGAGCCGCTCACCGGCATCATCGCCAGCGATCACTTCGGGCTGTTGGTGGAGGTCCGATGGCCGCAGCGCCCGAGCTGAGCGGCTCGGCGACGCGACCGGCGGGACCGCGCTGAGCGCGTCGGAGCTCAGCGGTCGGACTTCGCGCTGACGCCGGCCTGGTCGAAGGTGGCCATCTCGGCCAGGACCCGCGCCGCCGCCTCGACCAGTGGGAGGGCGAGAGCGGCACCGGTACCCTCGCCGAGCCGGAGGTCGAGGTCGATCACCGGCTCCAGCCCCAGGGTTTCGAGCACCGCCCGCGAGCCCGGCTCCCGCGACCGGTGGCCGGCGATGACCAGCGACTCGAGGCCCGGCACCAGGTGGGCCGCGACCAGCAGGGCGGCGGCGGCGATCACCCCGTCGACGACGACGGGGACACCGGCCGCGGCTCCGGCGAGGATGAACCCCGCGAGCGCCGCGTGCTCGAACCCGCCGACCTCGGTCAGGACCCCCAAGGGGTCTTCGCCGTGGGTCGTCCGGGCCCGGGCCACGGCCTCGGCGATGATGGTGGCCTTCCGCGGGACCTCGGCGTCGGGCAGGCCGGAGCCGGGACCGGTGATGTCCCCGGCCCGACGCCCGGTCAGTGACCCGATCAGCGCGGCGGACGCGGTGGTGTTGCCGATGCCCATGTCGCCCGTCAGCAGGCAGCGGGCGCCGTTGGTGACCATGTCGATCGCCACGCCGGCACCCGCGTCGAGCGCCTCCACCGCCTGCTCCAGGCTCATGGCCGGGCCGAGGACCAGGTCACGGGTGCCCCGGGCCACCTTGCGGTCGATGAGGTTGCCGGCCACCGGCAGCTCGCCGGCCACGCCGACGTCGACCACCACGACCTTGGCCTTGCTCAGGCGGGCCAGGACGTTGATGGCCGCCCCGCCGGCCAGGAAGTTGGACACCATCTGCGTGGTGACCTCCTGGGGCCAGGGCGACACTCCCTGGGCGTGGACGCCGTGGTCGGCGGCGAAGATCGCGACGGCCGCGGGTCGGGGTACCGGCGGTGGCACCTGGCCGCCGATCCCGGCCAGCTGGACCCCCAGGTCCTCGAGCCGGCCCAGTGATCCGGGGGGCTTGGTGAGCGACAGGTGGCGCTCGGCGGCGGCTTCCATCGCGACCCCGTCCAACGGCGGCACCATCAGCGCGGCCGCCCGGGCGGGGCCCAACTTGGCGGCGGCGAAGGACAGCACGGCATGGGTCAGCAGCTGGTCCGGCTGGAGGATGAGGATCCCGGCGAACAGCGGCGAGATCGACGGGTCGGGCGGCGGGTCGACGGAGGCCGCGACGACCAGGGTGCGCTCCGGGCTGCTCAACGGCAGCGGCCGGCTGGAGGTCACCGGCGTGCCCTCCTGGCCCGTGGTCGGGATGACGATGACCTCGCCCAGGCCGGCGTCCTCCAGGCGGTCCATGGTGGCGCCCAGCGAGGACAGGCTGGGATCGAGGATCACCGCCATCTGCACGTCGAGCTTGGCCAGCGCGCCTACCAGACGGCGGGCGCCGGGGCGACTGGGGTCCGGTGCGTCCTCCTCCACGTCGGTGGCGAGCAGCGCGCCCGGCGTGAACGCCACCGCATCGAACGGGAGGTGGTCACCAGCCATGCGACGCGCACGCTAGCCCCTGGTGCGGGTACTCCCACCAGCGGCGATCAGGGCCAGGTCCAGCTGTTCGAGGCCGCTGTCGCCCGGCACGGCGATGCGGACGTGGTCCGTCAGGCCGAACGACGCGCAGTCCCGCACGATCACTCCCTCGGGGGCCAACCGCTCCCGTAGCCCCCGCGCCTCGGGGACCAGGAGCCAGGGCGCCTCCGACGGCAAGGGTCGCCAGCCGTGCTGGCGCAGGACGGCGTCGAGATCCGCCCGGGCCGACCGGATCCGCCGCGTCCAGCCGGGCGGGTCGGCCCGCTCCATCAGCTCCGGCAGGACGGCGCACGCCAGGGCGCCGACCGCCCAGGCCGGGCGCCGCCGCCGCAGCTGCGCGGCCTCCGGGCCGGATGGGGCCAAGGCGTAGCCCAGCCGGAGGCCGGGGCAGGCGAAGGCCTTGGTGAGCGAGCCCACCGCCCAGCCCGGTCGGCCGCGGGTCCAGACCCCGGCGCTCAAGGGCAGGAAGGCCTCGTCCCACACGGCGGGGACGCCGTCACGGTCGCGGCCGTCGCCGGCCTCGGCCGACGAGCCCGCGAGACGTCCGCTGGGATTGTGCGGATCCGACCGCCAGCGCGCCGCGCCGGGGTCGATCCGCCGGAGGTGGCGGCGGTAGAGCGAGAACTCGGGATCCTCGACCCACCCCGCCTCCAGCTGCTCCGCCACCAGAGCGATGGCCTGGGCGCCCCCGGCGGTGAGGACCAGGCGGTCGGCCGGGACCCCCAGCCCGGCGGCCAGGTGGGCCTCGGCGGCCTCCACGTCGGGATACCGGCCCAGCGCGCCCAGGTGGCGGCGGGCGAGCGCGGGGACGTCGGGGGCGAAGGGGTTGAGGCTGGCCGACAGGTCGAGCACCTGGTCGGGATGGAGGCCGAGGGCGGCGGCGACCCGGGCGCCGTCCCCGCCGTGGGGGCCGGGCGGCGGGATCGCGGTCGAGGGCTCCAGGCGGGGCTTCACCGCCGGCCCCGACGCTCGCGGTCGAGGAGGGCCAGGGCGCAGCCCGCCGTCGCGAGGACCCCGGCGAGGGCCCAGCTCACGTCCCGGGACAGGCGGACCGCCGGCCCGATGTCCGCGGCCGTCGGCCCCGGTCCGGAGCCCAGCGGCGGGCGGGTCTCGACGCCATCGCCGTAGCGGTTGCGACCGCCCAGCCGGACGCCGAGGGCTCCCGCGAAGGCCGCCTCGGCGACCCCGGCGTTGGGGGAGGGATGAGTCGCGGCGCCCTCCTGCACTGCGGCTCGGACGGCTCGGGCCCGGGCCGGCCGGACCAGGGCCACCAGCGCCGCGGTGCACCGTGCGGGGAGCCAGGCCATCGCGTCGTCGAGCCGGGCGGCGGCCGTGCCGAAGCGCTGGTAGCGCGGGCTGCGGTAGCCGACCATCGAGTCGAGGGTGTCGGCCGCGCGGTGCAGGAAGGCTCCGGGGGCGCCGGCGGCCGCCGTCCACAGCGCCGGGGCGACGATGGCGTCGGTGGTGTTCTCGGCCACCGACTCGACGACCGCCCGGGCGATCTCGGCGGCGTCGAGGCCGGCGGGATCCCGCCCCACCAGCGAGGGCAACAGGTCGCGGGCCTGGTCGAGGTCGCCCCGGTCCAGGGCGGCGCCGACGGCCGCAGCGGCGGTGTGGAGGCTGCGCCCGGCGACGGCCAGGTAGCACGCGGCGGCCGGCGAGCGGAGCAGCCGGCCGGTGGCGGCGGCCATCCCGAGACCGAGCCCGGCGTACAGCGCCCCGGGCGCCGTCCGGTCGGCGTAGAGCCGGCGTTCCAGCCCCCCGGCCATCGAGCCGAACAGCGCCACCGGGTGCAGCCGGTCCGGCACCGGCGGCTCGCCGACCAGGCGGTCCGCCACCAGCCCCGCCGCGGCCCCCAGCAGCCGCCGGGACCCGCTCACCCGCTCACCCGCTCACCACCGGGCCGCCGCGACGACCAGGGCCAGCGTCTCGGCGACCACGCCGGCCGCGCCGAGCACGTCGCCGGTGAACCCCCCGAGCCGCCGCCACGCCAGCCCCACGACCAGGGCGGCGGTGCCGACCAGGGCCAGGCCGACCGCCAGCCCGGGGAGCGCTCCGTGCGCCACCACGACCAGGGCCAGGCCGCCGGCCAACCCGACCAGACCGGGAGCGAGGGGAGCGGCGACGAACGAGGAGGCCAGCCCGTCGCGCCGCGCGTACGGGACCGTCGCCAGGGTGACGGCCATGGCCGCCCGAGCCATGGCCCACACCCCGGCCAGCAGCAGGGGGTCGGGCTCCAGGGCGTCCAGCGCGGCGACCCGCAGTCCCAGCACCAGGATCACGGTCACCACCGCGAACCCCCCGGCCCGGGGATCGGCCATGACCTCCAGGCGACGCGCCCGGGACAGGGGTGGGATCAAGCCGTCCGCACTGTCGGCCAGGCCGTCCAGGTGGAGCAGGCCCGTCAGCGCAGCGTCGACCGCGACGGCGAGGGTCGCGGCCAGCAATGCGGGCCAGAGGTGGTCCCCGGCCCACCATGCCGCCCCGACGGCCAGGCCGAGGACGGCTCCGACGGGAGCGAACCACGCCACCGACCGCCGACTTGGACCGCCGCTGGCGGCGAAGCCGACGACGGTCAGGAAGCCGAGCGCCGAGCGGGCGCCCGACCCGGCGGTGCCCGCGGTCCCCGACGGCCCCGACGTCCCGGAGGTCCCTGAGCTCCCTGAGCTCCCGGACGTCATCCCCGCTCGCCCTCCGGGCCCGTGCGCAGGGGCAGCACCCGTCCCACCATGACCAGCAGCACGTCGTCGGCCTGGTCGGCGACCGCCCGGTTCAGCAGGCCGAGCTGGTCGGCGAACCGCCGCCCCACCTCGGTCGCCGCGTGGACCCCCAGGCCCACCTCCTCGGACACCAGCACCGTCGAGGCCCGGCGGTCGCGTCGGGCCCGGAGCGCGGCGCAGAGGGCGGCGACATCGGGGTCGAGCTGGGCGAAGCCGGCCACCCAGGTGCCCAGGGAGTCGACCAGCACCGGCCCGGGCGTCCCCTCCAGCACCGGCGCCAGGTCCTGGCCCGGTTCGAGCTCCTGGGTGGACCACCGCCCCGTCGCCCGCCGGGCCTGGTGGGCCGCGATGCGGGCCGCCATCTCGGTATCGGCCGCTTGGCCGGTAGCCACGTAGGTCGCCGGGACCCCCAACCGTTCGACCAGGGCTTCTGCGACCTCCGACTTGCCCGACCGGGTCCCGCCCAGCACGAGGGTGATCGCTGACGGCGCCATCGGCGCAGCATGGCAGACTCACGGGCGCGGACCCAGCGAGGGAGCCCATGACCCCCTTCGACATGCCGATCCGGACCTATCTCGTACCAGCCGGATCCAACGCGGCCGACGTCCTGGCTGAGCTCGTCGCGCTGCTGTCCGCAGGTCCGAAGGCCCGCCGCAAGGGTCCGCCGCCGCTCGCGCCGGTGGCCCGGCCGGTCCAGATGACGACCTGGAACGTGCTCGACACCGCCGATCTCCGGCTCCGGGACGCCGGCCTCGACCTCGGCCTGGAGACTGCGTCCGCCTCGGCCCAGCTGGTGCTCCGGGAGAACGGGGCGCGGGGGGTCAGTGCGGTGCGCGTCCCCCGGTCCCAGCGGCGGTTCCGGCTCCAGGACCTGCCCGCCGGCCGGGTCAAGGACCGGTTGGCGCCGCTCATCGAGGTCCGCGCGCTGCTGCCGATCGTCGAGCTCCGGCGGCGGGACCAGCCGGTCGAGGTCCACAACCCGGACGCGAAGACGGTCGTCCGACTGACCCTCACCGACCTGTGGGCCACCCCCGGCACCGATCCGGTGCGGCTGCCCGGGCGGGTCGAGGTCGCCGCGGTCCTCGGCTATCCCAAGCCCTTCGCCCGCGTCGACGGCCTCCTGCACGACCGCCTCGGCCTCCAACCGGCGACGACGCGAGTGGTCGACGACGCCGCGGCGCTGCTGGGCGACCAGCTGCCGGCGGCCACCGTCAGCCACCCCCCACCGTTCGAGCTCGCGGCCGACGACCCGGCTGGCGACGCGGCGGTCCGGATCCTGGGCCGCCTCGCCGACGCCGTCGAGGCCAACCTTCCTGGGGCGCTCGACGACCTGGACCCCGAGTTCCTCCACGATCTGCGGGTGGCGGTGCGGCGCAGCCGCTCGGTGCTCCGGGAGATGAAGCGGGTCTTCGATCCGGCGGCCCGCCGGGTCCAGGCCGAAGCCCTGCGCTGGATCCAGGCCGTCACCGGGCCCACCCGCGACCTCGACGTGCAGCTGCTGGAGTGGGACGAGCTGGTGGCCCACCTGCCCGACGAACGTCAGGAGGACGTCGAGGTCGCCCATCGGGTGCTCGCCGCGCGCCGTGGCGAGGCCTTCCGCCGGATGAAGGCCACCCTGCGCGGCTCGGAGTACCAGGAGCGCTGGGCCGGGTGGCGCCGGTTCCTCGAGGACCAGGCCGCCGTCGGCGGCGACGGCCAGGGGGTGGGTTCCGGGCCCGATGCGCATCGCCCGGTGCGCCGGGTCGCCGGCGGCCGCATCCGCTCGGTGTACCGGCGGATGGTCCGCGACGGTCGGGCCATCGACGACCAGTCGCCGGCCGAGGCCCTGCACGACCTGCGCAAGCGAGGGAAGGAGCTGCGCTACCTGCTCGAGCTGTTCGGCTCGGTGCTCCCGGAGCGTCCGGTCCGCCGTATGGTGGCCAGCCTCAAGGCGCTCCAGGACGTGCTGGGCCGCCACCAGGACCGCGAGATCCAGGCCGACAACCTGCGGGCGCTGGCTCCCGAGCTGGCCGCGCTGCCGGGCGGCGCCGATGCCCTGCTCGCGCTGGGGGCACTGGTCGACCGGTTGCGGGTCGAGCAGCGGGAGGCCCGGGAGCAGTTCGCCGAGCGCTTCGCGGCGTTCGAGGGGCTGAAGGTCCCGAGCTGACGATGGAGAGCAGGGGGGCTACGGAGGGGGCGGGGGAGGACGGTGCCGCAGCATGAAGGTGCTGGCGACGTACAACATCAAGGGCGGGGTCGGTAAGACCTCGGCAGCCGTCAACCTGAGCGCCCTTGCCGCCCGGGATGGCCTGCGGACCCTCCTGTGGGACCTCGACCCCCAGGGTGGCGCGTCGTTCCTGCTGCGGATCCAGGCCAAGGTCAAGGGCGGTGGCCGCAAGCTGGTTCGGGGCCGGGCCGACGTCCCCCTGCTGCTGCGTGGCACCGACATCGACGGCCTCGACCTGCTGCCCGCGGACTTCTCCTACCGCCACCTCGACCTGGCCCTCGACGGCACCAAGCGGCCGACCCGGCGCCTGGGCCAGGTGCTGGCTCCCCTCGAGGACTATTACGACCTGGTGATGGTGGACTGCCAGCCGGCCATCTCGCTGGTGTCCGAGAACGTGTTCGACGCCGCGGACGCCCTACTGGTGCCGCTGATCCCGTCGACGCTGTCGCTGCGGACCTTCGACCAGCTCTCCGGCTACGTCAAGGAGGAGGTCGAACGGCCCCCCGAGATCATCGCCTTCTTCTCCATGGTCGACGGGCGCAAAAAGCTCCATCGGGAGGTCGTCGAGCAGCTGCCCGCCTCCCGGCCCGATGTAGTGCCGGTCGGCATCCCGGCGGCGACCGAGGTCGAGCTGATGGGGGTGCACCGGGAGGCGGTGGTGGAGAGCGCGCCCCGGAGCCGCGCGGCGAGGGCCTACCGCCAGCTGTGGCAGGAGATCCGCAACCGGGTCGGGGTGTAGGCGTTCGTCAGTCGCCCGCCATTGGCTGGGCAGCTCACTCGGTGGCGGCGGCTTCCAGCCGGCAGGCCTCGATCTCGGCCAGCAGGGTCGCCTTCGCCGCCTTCGCCAGGAACGACACCCGGACGCCGTTGGCGACCAGCTCGGCCAGATCGTCGACGCCCAGGTCGAAGGCCGCCGCGATCGAGCGGTACTCGTGGCCGAGATCGGTCGCGAACATCGGGGGATCGTCGGTGTTGATGCACACCGTGACACCGTGGCGGATCAGCTCGGGCAGCGGATGGGAGGCCAGGTCGGGCACGACCCGGGTGCGGACGTTGGAGACCGGGCACACCTCCAGCGGGATCTGCCGGTCGGCCAGGTGGGCCACCAGGGCCGGGTCATCCACGCTGCGGATGCCGTGCCCGATGCGCTCGGCCCGCAGGCTCTCGACCGCCGCCCACACCGACGGTGCGCCGCCCTCGGCCTCGCCCGCATGGGGCACGCTGTGGAGGCCGGCCGCGATGGCCTGGTCGAAGACCGCGGCGAAGGCCCGGCGGTCGATCCCGACCTCGGCGCCCGCCAGGCCCAGGCTGACCAGCCCCTCCGGGGGCCGCTCGATCGCCCAGCGGGCCGTGGCGGCGCCGAGGTCCGGCTCGAGGTGTGCCGCGATGTCGAAGCACCACGCCAGCTCCAGCCCCCGGAGGGCCGCCCGGCGGCGGCCCTCGTCCAGCCCCTCCACGACATCGGGGTAGGGGATGCCGTTCTCGACATGGGGCCACGGGGTCACCGTGACCTCGGCGTAGCGGACGTTCTGGGCCAGCAGATCGCCGGTGAGGCCGTCGACCAGGGTCAGGATGTCCTCCGTGGTCCGGACCAGCGAGTTGACGGCGGCGTAGACCGCGAGGAAGTGCGCGAAGTCCCGGAACTCGTAGAACTCGCGCAACGCGTCCACCTCGGTCGGGACGCCGAGCTCCGGTGACCGCCGGGCCAGCTCCAGCACTGTCGCCGGTGCAGCGGATCCGACGAAGTGCAGGTGGAGCTCGACCTTCGGGACGGCGGCGACGAAGCGGTCGACGGCGTCGGCGGGCGGCACAGGCGGCACGCTCCTCCTCGGCTACTCGGCAGCCGCCGGTGCAGCCGGTCGGTAGCTGCAGATCAGCACACCGGTCTTGGCCTGCGTCACCGACACCAGCTCCAGCGGCCGGGCCCGCCCGTCGGCGGGGAAGATCGACTTCCCACCGCCCAGCAGGATCGGTTCCACCAGGAGCTGGTACTCGTCGATGAGATCGTTCTCCACCAGCTGGCGGGCCAGCGAGGCGCTGCCCCAGATCTGGATGCGGGCGTCACCACCGGTCTCTCGCAGCGAGCGGATGGCCTCCATCGCGTCGCCGTCACCGCCGCCGAGGAGCGTCGTGTTGCCCCACCGGGAGGCCGCCTCCTCGGCCGACAGCGTCCGTGACGCGACGTACTTGGGCAGCGCGTTCATCCGGTCGGCGTACGGGTCGCCCGCCCGCTGCGGCCAGGCGCTGGCCATGACCTCCCAGGTCCGGCGGCCGTAGAGCAACGCCTCGGAGGTCTCCATGACCTCGCCGATGACCGTGCCCATCACCTCGGGGTCGAAGTACGGCCCTGACCAGCCTCCGTTCTGGAACCCGTCGTCGGTGTCCTCCTCCTTGCCTCCGGGGGCCTGCACGACGCCGTCGAGACTGATGAAGTCGATGAGGGTGATGCGCATGGCCGCATTAGACCATGCAGCGGGACGAGCCTGTTCGCCATTCCGCCCACAACGGCTGGTCCCGTGGCGGTCGCCGGGCTAGCCGGCGCTAAGTGCAGTGTCCGTGCGAGAATCGTCGGCCATGGCGGTCGCGGCCGATCACCCCGGGGAGACCAGCACCGCGCCGCCCGCGACGGCGACCCGGCTACCGCAGCCGCTCACCCGCTTCGTCGGCCGGGAGGAGGCCCTGGCCGCCATCGGGGGTCTGCTCGAGCAGCACCAGCTGGTCACGCTCAGCGGGGTGGGTGGGTGCGGCAAGACCCGGCTGGCCCTGGAGCTCGCGCGCCGGATGGCGCCGGACTCCGGCCTCGGGGAGTGCATCTTCGTCGACCTCGCGCCGCTCCAGTCGCCCGCGCTGGTGGTCAGCGCGCTCGGCAGCGCGGTCGGCGTCCCGGAGGGTGGTGCGCTCCCGTTGGCCGAGGTCCTCCACCACCGGCTGGCCGACCGCCGGCTGCTGGTGCTGCTGGACAACTGCGAGCACGTGGTCGAGGAGTGCGCCCGGCTGCTGTCGGGGTTGCTCAGCCACTGCCCGCAGGTCACGGTCCTCGCCACCAGCCGGGAGCCGCTCGGGGTCGACGGCGAGGTCACCTGGGGCGTCCCGCCGCTGAGCCTGCCGGACCGGGAGGCCGCCGACCCCGTCACCGCCCTCTCGGCCTGCGAGTCGGGGGCGCTGTTCCTGGACCGGGCCAGCCTCGCCCAGCCCGGTCACCAGCTGAGCCTGGCTGAGGCGGCCGCGGCCGTCACGATCTGCCACCGGCTCGACGGGGTCCCGCTGGCCCTGGAGCTCGCCGTCAGCCGGCTGCGGGTCCTCGACCTCCCCCAGCTCGCGGCGGCGCTGGACGACATGTTGACCCTGCTCGACTCCGGTCCTCGCAGCGCGCCTGCCCGGCAGCGGACGCTCGAAGCGTCCATCGAGTGGAGCTACAGCCTGCTCGGCGAGCCGGAGAAGCGCCTGTTCTGGCGGCTCGGCGTCTTCTCCGGGCTCTTCGGCGTGGAGGCGGCCGCGGCGGTCGCTGGCGGGGACCGCCACGCACGGCCCTCCAGCGCGCTGGCCCTGCTCGGCCGGCTGGTCGACCAGTCGATGGTGCGGGTGGAGCGCAGCTCGGGAACTGCCCGTTACCGCCTGCTGGCGACCATGCGCCAGTTCGCCCAGCAGCGGCTGGTCGAGGCGGGGGAG
>Ga0209382_10006048_pt1 | contig 15624 bp, 16 predicted proteins | sample SoiMetdeltSBSDD5_FD_187599 | JGI IMG/M metagenome (GOLD analysis project Ga0209382, IMG submission 187599) | Bulk soil microbial communities from a Populus tree surrounding site in Tennessee, USA - Soil MetaG P. deltoides SBSDD5 (SPAdes) (version 2) | ecosystem: Environmental > Terrestrial >...
TGGAGCGATCGCATGTGCGGGAAATCGCGCCGCAGGCTGGCATGATGCTCCTCGCTCGTCGCCAGCCACACACCGTTGTCGGCGACATGGTCGTGCCGGTCGCGAAGGATCAGCACGATCTTCTCCTTCACGTACACAGCCAGGCATCCGAACATCGGCTTGGTCACGGGGGACAGCGGCTCGAGCGCGTCGAGCACGAACTGGTGCGGCAGACGCGAGCGCGGCGTGCTGCGCGGCAAAGCAGGTTTCATCGCGGAGCGAGCGCGGCTCGCCGGTTTCATTTCGGCGCGAGCCGGGGCGGGCGCTTGCCTTGCCGCACGGCCCCGGCAATCGGGACGTAATCCAGTTCCAGCCCGCTGTCGACGCAGCGGAGCATGAGACCGCCGCGGCTCATATCTCCGCGGCCGACGAAGGACGACGGAAACAGCAGGCGCTCGCCGAAGATCGGGAGCAGCACCTCGACATACTTCCCGGATGCGATGCTGCCCAGCAGCACCACCTCGCAGTCGGGTCCGATCGAGTCGACAAGCGACCGGGCGCTGCGCTCGAGCGGACGGCGGTAGCGTGGGTTTTCGATGTCAATCGGCTCGCCGGCGAACGCACGCACGGATGGCAGCGTGACGAACACGTCGGCCGCGCGCAGACCGGCATTCGGCGTGATCACCAGCACGCCACCGGCCACGACCGGATCTCCGGGATCTGGCGGGCAACTGAAGCGCCGTGCATAGGCGAGCTTGCCGCGAAAATACAACCCGCTGACGAAGCTGAACACGTCGCCGAGCATCGCGCCCTGCGAAGTCTGCAGCTGCCTGGCTACCGCGAACTGCGCCGCCTCGGACATCATCTGCCTGGCTCGGATTCCGCCGAGGTTCGCCGGAGAGAGCAGAAAGATGCGCCTACCAGCTGCGCCGTGGCTGGGGTACGTACTCTGCGTGATCGCGTGACGAGGAGGTGCGGCCATGGACCGAATCGCCCCATGCCTGTGGTTCGATCATCAGGCTGAAGAGGCAGCCACATTTTACGTCTCGGTGTTGAAGAACTCGAAGATCGGTATGGCTGGCACTCAGGTTGCGTCTCGAGCACCTGGAGGGTGGTGACATGCCGGAAAAGGAAACGCTGAAACGCGCGCGGGCCGACAAGCGCGCGGGCAAGTCGGCGAGCACGCAAGCTGGTGAGTTCGTGCGTGAGGAAATCCACCACGTGCGCGAAGGCAAGCACGGCGCACGGTCGGCCAAGCAAGCGATTGCGATTGGACTGTCGAAGGCGCGCCGCGCGGGCGTTGATCTTCCGTCGCCGCCGCGCAGCGCCAGCGACTCGACGAAGCGGAGTGCAAAGTCTGCGCGTCGCCGGGCGGGCAGCCGGAAGCGGACATCAACCAAGCGCGCCCGAGCCTCCTTGCGCAAACTCAAGCGCGAGCCGCGCAACACCGCGTCGCGTCAGGCGCTCTCACGTCAGGCGAAGACGGCCGCGCGCCGGCGTTCATCGGGTTCGCGCAGCGCCGCCGCGCGCAAAGCGGCACGCACGCGAAAGCGAACGCAGCCTCAGCACGCCTGAGAGCGCTGATCGCGATGGCCGGTCCAAGGACCGGCGCTCATCGTCTGGCCCGTCCAAAAGGACGGGCCTACTCGACTCAGTCAGAGTGCGAACCGCAGCGATGCGCCGACGCCGCCGACCTCGGCGAGCAGTTGCGGATTCTCGATGAATCGCACCGTAGCGGACGTCTGCTTCGCGAGCGTGACCAGGTCGTTCGCGATATCGTCGGCGCCGGGGACCTGTCCTGGCTCCGCCGCGATTACCAGCGTATCGACCTGCCCACGCTCGAGTGCCTCCCGCACAGGCTCGGCACCGACCAACGCCAGTCCGCCGGCGCGATAGTCGCCGATCAAGTCCTGCACGACCGCCTCGTCGGTCTCCTCGTCCTTCTTGCGCAAGACCTCGAGGGTAGCTGTGAGCACCTCGTGCTCTGGCGATCGAATGTCCAGACGCAGTACGTCGATCAGCTTTGCACTGAGCCGCTCCGGGAACTGCTCCTTCAGGAGCGGCACAATCACTTCGTCGCCGGCGACAACGACATGCTCGATGTTTTCGGCAGAGACGATCTGATCGAGCCGATCGACGACTTCTTTCGCGTGGTGAAGGTGCACGTTTTCCACACGGCGCTGAAACCGCGCCTGCGACCATCCGCCCGCTTTGGAATGCTTGGTCTTCGGATTCTGCACATCGACCGTGTCAATCGTGGCACCGCTGCCGAACACAAAGATCCGCGCCGAATTGGTATCGACCACAAGGGCCGCGTAGCGGGGATGCGCTTCGTCGAGCCGTGCGAGCGGATAGAGATGCGGACGGTCGTTGACGACGAGGCGGTTCTCGTTGAATGGCACCTGCAGTTGAATCGCCTCGAACAGTTCGGCGCCGGAACACGCAAACAGCGCCACACCGCGGGTCGATGGTTGCAGCTCCTCGGCAAGATACCGCTCAATCCGTTCACAATCGCGGTCCAGGCTTTCACGCTCCGGCGATCGTTCGCCATACGTCCTGGCTCGCTGCCGCAGCTCCTTGCGAAGAAACAGGTCGTGCGTCGTTCGACCGGTTTCATTGACATCGGTGTTGAGATACACGCTCAGCAGCGGGACCGTCGTCGGCTCGATCCGGGCCAGCGCGTCTATACGATCGCTTAATCGAAGTTCGTCCATGGAGGCTGATGATGCAAGCCGAATACCTCGAATGGATCACTAGCGGCGACGCTTCGGCGGGGCGGGCCCTCGTTTGCCTCCCGGCTTCGGCAGCGCCGGCATGTAGTAGCGCCTGAGCCAACGGCTCAATCCGTCGAGTCCGGGGAAGAGAATCCGCTCGTTGATGTTCGCCTGATCCAGCTTGTCGCGAATCTCCCACTTCAACGCCGCAGGAACGGTCACACACCGGCACAACTGTGGGTGGGCGCGGAGCCAATCGTCGAGCGCCGCGGTCAGGCTCGACATCAGCGAGAACAATGCATGCTGGTGCATCACGCGCGTGTCGATCGACGGGGGCTCGAGAAAGGCGACGAATGGAGTGCGCGACAGACGATCGAACGCTGCGAACGAAGGGAGCTCCTCGAGCATGTCAACCGTGAAGGTGTCCGATTGCTCGCGCTGGAGCTGACGACGAAGCCGTCCGGGTAGACGCCGGTTCGTCGTGGCAAAGCTGACGCACCAGACGACGCCATCGACGTCGAAGGTCGCTGGATCCTCGGTCGCAAAGTGCAGCGCGACGAGCGGCGAATAGGTCCAGTCGAGCAGGCGCGTGGGTAACCCGTGATGTTGTGCCAGGGCCAGCCAATCCCAGAAGGAATCTGTACGTGCAGCATCGGCGTGCCCATACTTGCGGAAGTTTCGCAGCAATGCGAGCTCGAGCCGAGGAATATCGCGCGCACGAGCTCCGAGTCTCAGCAGCGCATTGGTCAGCCGGTGATCGATTGACGGCAGCCCTCGGAACGCAAAGGCCGATCGATACCGATGCAGGGTGGAGTTCCACGAGCCTGCGTACAACGCTTCGAGTATGTCCAGCCAGCTGTGCACGCCTGACACGTTCGCGGTAGCAAGTTGCCAGCCAGCATTCTCATTGTGAGTACGCATTCGGTTAAAGCGCAGGTGTTCACATCACGAGATGCTGGCGTTGTTCATGCATTCACGCGGCCGCGGCGGGTGTCCTGCGGGTGGTCTTCGTCGGTGCTCATCGCTAGCTGCGGCCGCATTGATGCGGCCAATCGCGAGCGCGAGTCCACTCCAGCACCGAGCCGCCCGTCGCGCGGATCGACACCCACAGCGGCCGACACCGGCGATTGGATACGTCCGGGTAAAGACGAGGCAAGTACCCGCTTCAGCGACCTGAACCAGATCACGCGCGACTCAGTGAAGCAACTGGGTCCGAAAGTGGTCTTCTCGACCGGCTTCCTTCGAGGTCACGAAGCACCACCGCTCGTCGTGAACGGCACGATGTACGTCATCACGCCGTTTCCGAATGTGCTGTATGCGCTCGATCTCACCAAGCCCGGCGCGCCGGTGAAATGGAAGTTCGAGCCGAAGCCACTCGCGGCCGCGCAAGGCGTCGCCTGCTGCGACGTCGTCAATCGCGGCGCGGTTTATGCCGACGGTGCCGTCTTCTTCAACACGCTCGACAACCGGACGGTGGCGGTAGACGCAGCCACCGGCAAGGCCCGCTGGATCACCAAGCTCGGCGAGATCAACAAGGGCGAGACGATGACGAGGCGCCATTCGTCGCCAAGGACAAAGTCCTCGTCGGCAACAGCGGCGGCGAGATGGGCGTGCGCGGCTGGCTCACGGCGCTTCGCATTGACAACGGACAGATCGTATGGCGCGCGTACTCCACCGGACCCGACCGCGACGTGTTGATCGGGCCGCGCTTCAAACCGTTCTACTCACACTCGAAAGGTGCGGATCTCGGCATACACACATGGCCCGGTGAAGCGTGGAAACAGGGCGGCGGGACGACGTGGGGATGGATCTCGTACGACCCGTCACTGAACTTGATCTACTACGGCACCGGCAACCCGGGTCCTTGGAATCACGAGCAACGCCCCGGCGACAACAAGTGGACGTCAGGGCTTTTCGCACGCGATGTCGACACCGGCGAAGCGGTCTGGTTCTATCACACCGACCCACACGATCTCTTCGACTACGACGACATCAACGAGTCGGTGCTGGTGGATCTGCCTATCGGTGGAACGACTCGCAAAGTGTTGCTGCGACCGAACCGCGATGGGTATGTCTACGTCATCGACCGCATAACCGGTGAGGCGCTCTCCGCGGATCCGTACGTGCACATCACTTCGACGAAGGGGATCGATCTGAAGAAGGGCCGGCCGATCGAGGACGAGTCCAAGAAGCCGGTACTCGGCAAGGTCATTCACGAAATCTGCCCCGCATCGCCAGGCGGCAAAGACTGGCAGCCGTCGGCATACTCGACCCGCACGGGCTACCTGTACATCCCCGCCAACAACCTGTGTATGGACTTCGAGTCGCTCGAAGCGAACTACATCGCCGGCACGCCGTTCGTTGGCGCCAACGCGAATGCACTGGCCAAGAAGGCGGCCGAGAGTTTCGATTTGCGCGCCGTGCGTCGGTGGCTCATGGTGCTGACGGTGATGGGGCTCGGCGCGGTGGTCGTGCGTGGCTTCGAGTACACGCAACTCAATACATGGTGGGACGACAACGCCTACGGATCGATCACGTGGGTCCTCCTGAGTCTGCACACCATACACGTGGCCACCGACGTAGTAGACGGCGGCGTGCTGACCGCGTTGATGTTTATCGGGCCGGTAACCGAGCGACGCTTCGTGGACGTCAGTGAAAACTCGCTCTACTGGTACTTCATCGTCGCGTGGTGGATCCCAATCTATCTCACCATCTACTGGGCGCCGCGGTGGCTCTAATGGACACCACTCTCGACCGTACGAACCACCTCGACTTGATGTGGCTCATCGTGGCCTTATTCGCCGGACCCGCAGGCTGGGTGATTACCCAAGGCGCCGGATACGCCGCAGTCAAACCGGTCTGCGCGGGCGGTAACCCACTGGTGTTGGGACTCATCGCGCTTGTCGGACTCGCGGTGGCCGGCGCCGGAGCGTCGCTGGCCTGGCGCCGGATGTCGTCGCTTCGTCGCGTCGCATCAGACAGCGGCGGCCGCGACGTCGACCGCAGCTACTTCATCGCCGCAGTCGCCACTGGCCTCGACGTCCTGATCGCGCTGCTCATTATCACGACGCTGGCGTCACAGCTATGGAGTCGATGCGAGTAGCGTTTGCCGTCGCGCTCGCGATCCTGACTCCGGCCGCGGCTGCAGCCCACGGCCTGGACGGCCACATTACCTCCGATTCGGGTGTGTTCTCACCATGGGATCAGGCCGCGCTCGCAGGCCTCACGCTACTCGGCTCGCTGTACTGGATGGGTCTGCGAGCGTTGCGCGCGCGCGGCGCCGGGCCGTCTCGGATCGAGGGCGCCGCATTCGGCGCCGGATGGCTGGCCCTTGTGGCATCGATCCTGCCGTGGTTGGATGCGGCAGCGCTCGAACTGTTCTCGGCTCATATGGCGCAGCACGAGTTGATGATGCTGGTCGGTGCCCCGCTCATCGTGGCGGGACGTCCGCTGGCGACGTGCCTGTGGGCGCTGCCGGACACATGGCGACGCCGCCTCGCTCTCCCGCTGCAACAGCCATCGGTTGCCGGTCTGACCCGCACGATTACCGCGCCGGTCACCGCCTGGACACTGCACGGGCTCGTCGTCTGGATCTGGCACGCGCCTCGGCTCTACGAACTCGCGGTCCTCAGTGAACCCGTTCACGCGCTGCAGCACGCCATGTTCACAGGTGCCTCGGTGCTGTTCTGGTGGGGACTCGTCTACGGCCGTTACGGCCGCGCCGGATACGGCGCGGCGGTTTTCTATGTTTTCACCACGGCAATTCACACCGGGATTCTTGGTGCGTTGCTGACTTTCGCGCCGTCGCCGTTGTACGGCATCTACGCGACGGACGGCCATTACGATCCGCTCGGCGATCAGCAGCTGGCCGGGTTGATCATGTGGATCCCCGCCGGCCTGCTGCTGACGATGATGGGGGTAGGGCTGTTCGCGGCTTGGCTGGGCGAAGCGGAGCGGAGGACCGTGGGGTAGGGTCTACGGTCTACGGTAATTCCCTCGGCGTCGCGCCCAGCGAGTGTCGGTGGACTTGACCGTAGACTGTAGACCGTAGCCTGCAGACCGCAGGACTCCTATCGTTTCTTCGTCGTCGCACGGCGGCGGCGTGCCATGCTGCGCTGCTGAGCGCGGCCGCTGCTCTTTCGCGAGGATTGGCTCGACCTATCCTGCGCCATGCCCACCGCCGATGCGGCGCGGCGGACAGTGCGAGAAAGCTGGCGAACCGCCATCCCACCCGTCCGGCCGGCCCATTCTGCCGAACGCATCAGCGGTCCTTCTTCCGATTTGGATTGCGACTGAAACTCTTCCGCGGCGTCTTCATTGACCGACCTCTCGGCAATATCGGTCAATGTTCGATCTGCGCTCTTCTCTTCCTTCAGGGTCTGCGCGAGCAGCCGAGCGACTTGCTGTTTGCCGAGCACCAGCGCATAGGTCCGCGCCGTGCCATAGCTGGCGATCTCGTAATGCTCGACCTTCTGCGCACCGGTGATCATCACCGCGTCGCGTAGCGCGCCCGCCGGCGCGTTCTTCATGTGGGTCTGGCCCTCTTTGAGCAGTCCCTTCATCGCTTCGCAGGTCTTTGACGACGGCTTTTCGCCCAGGGCCCTTAGCGCCTGATCGATGCGAGTCAGGTGCGTCCGGGTTTCTTTGAGATGCTTCTGAAAGGCGGCGCGAAGTTCTTTCGCGCTTGCCAACTGCGCAAGCTTCGGCAGCGCTTCAGTCAGCTGTGTCTCCGCGTCGCGCAAGTCGGTCAGCTCTTCGACAAGATGGGTATGCAGTGAATCAACGGCGGCCATGCGGAATCCTCCGCCGACCGCCCAGCAAGAAAACCGCCATCCCTGCCATCAAACAGACTCATCGATGCGTTCGGAACGGCGTCTCTCCCAAAAGAACTTCTGGATGATCGAGCGGCACTCTGCCTCGAGCACGCCACCGGTCACCGCAAAGCGATGGTTCAGACCCGGCTGCTCGAGTGCGCGCACGGCGGACACTAGTGCGCCGGTCTTCGGCTCGGTCGCACCGTAGACCACTTCGCGGACGCGCGCGTGCACGAGTGCGCCGACGCACATCAGACAGGGCTCGATCGTCACGTACACCGTCGCGTCGGTCAGACGATAGTTGCCGAGCGCCCGCGCCGCTTCCCTGAGCACCAGCACCTCGGCATGCGCCGTCGGATCGACCGAACCGATCGGCTGATTGAACGCCTCCGAGATGATGCGATCGTTGACGACGAGGACGGCGCCGATCGGCACTTCACCGGCGGCCGCGCCGAGCTTTGCCTGCTCGAGAGCGGCCTGCATGAATTCGTCGGTGGTCATGGTCTTCGGTCTTCGGTCTACGGTCTACGGTGAGGGGTCTTCAGACTGAAGACTGTAGACCGGAGACTGAAGACCGTGGTACGGACACTATCCAAGAAAAAACCGGTACGCCGGGTTTTCGTATTCGGGCGTGTATGGGTAGGACAGCTCGTCGAGGAACGCGCGAAAGGCGGTGAGGTCCTCATCGGCAACTTCGAAACCGGCGAGTACGCGGCCGAAGTCGGCGCCGTGGTTGCGGTAGTGGAACAAGCTGATGTTCCAGCGTCCACCCAGCTTCTCGAGGAACTGCGCCAGCGCGCCGGGCCGCTCGGGGAACTCAAACCGGCACAGCCGCTCGTTCCGAACTTCCGGCGCGTGGCCGCCGACCATGTGACGTACGTGCAGCTTGGCGAGCTCGTTGTCGGTGAGGTCGACGGTCTCGTACCCGGCTGATGCGAGCTGGGCCATCAGCGCCGACCCATCCTGCCGCGATTGCGTGGCGAACCCGACGAAGATGTGCGCCTGCTGTCGTCCGCTCAGTCGATAGTTGAACTCGGTGACCGTCCTGCGGCCAATCACCGAGCAGAACTTTTGAAACGATCCTGGCTTCTCCGGGAGGGTAATCGCGATGAGCGTCTCGCGCGCCTCGCCGACCTCGGCTCGCTCGGCGACGAAACGGAGGCGATCGAAGTTGATGTTGGCGCCGCTGAGCAGCGCGACGAGCGACTGGTTGCGCGCGCCTTCGCGCTCCACCCAGGTCTTCATCCCGGCGACGGCGAGCGCCCCGGCCGGCTCCATCACCGTGCGCGTGTCGTCGAACACATCCTTGATGGCCGCGCAGATCTCGTCGTTGGTGACGCGCAGCACTTCGTCCACTGTGTGCTGGGCGATCGAGAACGTACGCTCGCCGACCTCGCGCACCGCGACGCCGTCGGCGAAAATCCCGACATGTTCGAGCTGGACGCGGCGGCCGAGCGCCATCGACCTGTACATCGCGTCGGCCTCGAACGCTTCTACGCCGATGATCTTCACGTCCGGTCGCAACGCTTTGATGTAGCCGGAGATTCCCGCAATCAGGCCTCCACCGCCGACCGGCACGAACACCGCCGAGAGGCGCTCCTGGCTGTGCCGCAGGATCTCCGCACCAATCGTGCCCTGCCCGGCGATCACGAGCGGGTCGTCGAACGGATGAATGAAGGTCATCCCGGTCTCGGCAACGATCGTGTCGCAGTGCGCCTTGGCTTGATCGTAGTTGTCGCCGGTCAGCACGACTTCAGCGCCCATCGACTTGACCGCGTCCACCTTGATCCGCGGCGTGGTTTGGGGCATCACGATGATGGCGCGGAGGCGCAGCTTCTGCGCGGAGTAGGCGACGCCCTGCGCGTGATTGCCGGCACTGGCGGCAATGATCCCCCTGGCCCGTTCCTTGTCGGTGAGGTGCGCGATGCGGTTGTAGGCGCCGCGCAACTTGAAGCTGAAGACCGGCTGGAGGTCTTCCCGCTTCAGCAGCACCTCGTTGTCCAGGCGCTCCGAGAGCCGGGGCGCGGGATCGAGCGGCGTCTCGCGCGCGACGTCGTAGACACGGCTCTTCAGGACGTCGTGGAGCAGTTGCGACAGTTCGGCGGTGACCACCACGGGCGCTATTTTAGCCGGTAGCCGGTAGCTGGTAGGCGGTAGGCGGTAGCTACTAGCTGGTTCGAATCCGCGCTACCAGCTACGAGCTACCGCCTACCAGCTAGCGAAGGCTGCGTCGAGCTTCGGTAAAAGGAAGGGCGGGCACGGGCGCGTCCTGCCAGAATCCAGGCGGCAGCACTTCGGCCACCTTGAGGTCGGCCATGATTCCCACGGCCGACGCCCACGAGCGCGGCGTCGCGCGCACCTGGACGCGGCCGGCGCGAATCGCCTCGCAGATGGCGTCCGGATCACGGTCCGCGTCAATCAGCGAATAAGTCGACCCCAACTGACGCAGCCGGTGCACGTCGCCGCAGCCAACCATCGGCTTGCCGCGGATATGGGCCCAGCGGACAGCGGGAATATTGAAGTTCAGCCACGCCGTAAACATGCCGTTGTATTCGACGGCGTCGAACAGATTGGCGTGGCGGTCCATCAACCCGCGGAGGCAGGTGCCGCCGGGGAAGTACGGGTGCGGCGCAATCACCAGCCCCGACTCGCGGCGCTTCAGGGCGGCGAGATCGGCGAAGGTCCGGACGTCCTCGACGCCGCGTCTGAAATTCAGCAACAGGACGTGCTTGCCTTCGATCGTCCGCTCGACGCCCGGAATCAGCGTGAGGCCGTGTTCGGCTGCAACGGAGGCATACGGGCAGAGGTCAAGCTGACGGTCGTGCAGCGTCACGGCCAGCGCGTCATATCCCATCGACGCGGCCCGCTCGATCAACTGGGTCGTCGTATGGGGGATGGCATCGAGCGGGTCGTCCGCGGTGTGCGTATGCAGTTCGACCTTGAGCACGCCGCCAGCTACTCAAGATCCCTGCCGAAAAATGCACGGCCAAAAACGCAAAAACAGCAGGCGTAGGCGTCGGGTCGCGGCAGAGGGGTGCCCAACCCGGGTAGAAAGTCACCGAAATTGGGTGTCTTGGTCTGACGCGAGGCCCCATTCCCTGGCTAGCAGCTCGTATGCGCGAAACCGTGCATCACGCCCGTACATCATCGATGTCACCATGATTTCATCCGCCGCCGTGTCCTTCACGAGGTTGCGTATCGTGCTGGCAACTTTGAAAGGCGTGCCGATGAAGTGGCGCTGGCGGTTGGCCTCGACGATCACTCGCTCCTGGGGCGAGTACTGATACGCGAGCGCCTCCTCGGGGCTGGGCAGCGGCGCGAACTCGCGGCGATGCAGCCGCACCCAGGCGAGATCGGTGGACGCGGCATGGTATTCGGCCTCTTCCTCGCTCGGCGCGCAGATGACCGAGACCCCAAGGATGACGTGCGGCGCCGGGAACTGCTCCGACGGCACAAACCCCTGGCGATACGCACGAATCGCCGGCTGCGGCGGATTTGGACTGAAGTGTCGCGCGAAACTGTAGCCGACACCGAGCGATCCGGCGAAGGCCGCCATCGCACCGCTCGAGCCGAGCACCCAGATGGGCGGTAACGGCACATCGCTCGGAACGACGCGCACCGATCCGAACGGATGGTCGGCCGGAAACGTCCGGCGCGACAGCGCCAGCAACTCACGCAGCAGATCCGGAAACTGCTCGCCGTCGAACGGGCGCAAGGCGCGGGAGGTAGCGGGATCGGTCCCTGGCGCGCGCCCCAGGCCGAGATCGATGCGGCCCGGATGCAGCGCAGCCAGGGTGTGAAACGCTTCGGCCACACGGAGCGGCGAATGGTTCGGGAGCATGATGCCGCCCGAGCCGACACGCAGACGCGTGGTCGCCGACGCGATGTGCTCGATGAGGATCTCCGGCGCCGAACTGGCAATGCTGGCCATTCCGTGATGCTCGGCAAACCAGTAGCGGTGATAGCCGAGTTGCTCGGTGTGACGCGCGAGATCGACCGCTTCGCGCAGCGCATCAGTGGCGGACGCTCCGGCACGCACGGGCGCGAGATCGAGAACCGAGAGGGGGACCATTAACGCGGGCCTTGAACGCAGATGCTCACGACCAAGGTTGTGCGATCGAATCGAGCAGCCTGACGCGCTTCACCAACGCGGCGAAACGGGGATTTCCGCGCAAACCATCCAGCCATCCAGAACCGAGGAACATAATCCCAAGCGCAGCGGCCGGTCTCCCCCTTGTTTCAATCACCGTGTCCCTTTCCCAAGCCAGGCTGTTGAGGTTGCGCCTTTGATGCAAGGCATATACTCGGCCGGTGAACGAGCCTGTTGCGAACCCGTTTCCAGTCGTTGGGGTGGGCGCCTCTGCCGGCGGGCTGGAGCCGCTCAGCCAACTTCTCGGTGGGCTTTCTTCCCAGCCCGGACTCGCGGTGGTCATCCAACACCTCGATCCGCGCTACGAGTCCCAGTTGCCCAGCATTCTGCAAACCCATACCTCGCTTCGCGTCGTGGGCGCCAAGCACGGTCAGAAAGTCCAACCAGACCACGTCTACGTCATTCAGCCCAACACGCAAGTCGCGATTGCTGACGGCGTTTGTCCGTCACGGCTCGTCCCGACACACGGCAGCCCCACTACCCTGTCGATCATTTCATGCGGTCGCTCGCCACGGTGCAGGGCCCGTATGCGGTCGGCGTCATTCTCTCGGGAACCGGTTCTGACGGCACTCTCGGCATTGGCGAGATCAAGGCCGCTGGGGGGCGCGACTCGTGACACTGCCTCAGGATCCTTATCTCAGATCCGCCGATGACCGAGTACCGACGTCCGCTGATAGCAGCGATCAGTTCCCTCGCGTGCTCGCCGCGCTTCAGAAGACCTCTGGCGTGGGCTCGCAGCGGAGCTGCGACCCAAGATTTTTGACATGTTCGCACAAGGCGACCGTTCGCTGGAACGAACTCGCGGCGGCCTCGGCGTCGGATTGACGCTCGTGCGGAATCTCGCCCATCTTCACGGTGGGAGCGTTGACGTCCGAAGCGACGGCATCGACTCCGGAACTGAAGTGATCCTTGATCTGCCCATTGAGCGGTCAGCGCGAACGGTAGCAAACGACGACTCTGACGCAGCATCGTCCGTCGTCCCCGCGCGTTCTCTTCGGATCCTGATCGCAGACGACTACGAGGACGGTCGCGAAATGATGCGCTATTTCGTGGAGAGCGAGGGGCACACCGTCACGACGGCTGGTGACGGACCGAGTGCGGTGGCGGCTGTAAAGGAGTTTCAGCCGGACGTCGCCATCCTAGACATTGGGATGCCCGGACTGAATGGTTACAAGGTGGCCGAGCAGATACGCCACCATCGGCATCAGTCGCTCACTCTCATTGCACTGTCCGGGCTTGGACAAGAAGAGGACAAGCGGAACGCAACGGAAGCCGATTTCGATATTCGTTTCACGAAGCCGGTGGACATCCCAGCTCTCAACAAAGCGTTGGCATCGATAGCGGCGGAACGCGCCCGTCGGGCCCACCCTGAAGGCTAGGGGACTCGCGGTGCCCTCCGCGGCTGTGCGTGTCTAGAAGCCACCATCGGCGTCAGCATTCGAACGGCGGCGTTGCCCCCTAGCGATTCGTGTCGCGATTCTTCGCGAAATGCGCGACGTCCGCACGCGCTGACAAAGATCGCGTGTCGTCTTTTGCACGGCCGGCCCGCGCCGAAATCGGCAATCTAACCTCATCGGGCCCGCGCGGTGGCCGTCGCCGCTTTAGGGCTGGCCACTGGTTGCACCCGCAGATGAGCGCAGCAACGTCGAGATCGCACACGACGGTGGTGGATTGGGCTGAGCCTTCGGACCAGCAACCCACTCGAACCTGAACGACAGACGTCGCGGTGCGCGGTTCTTGCTACTTAACGTCACCTTCTCGTCACGGGGTGAACCTATGGGCGATCCGGTAACCCACAAACCTTCTGATGACACACTGATTTGTCCCGTTTGTTCCACTTCTATGACACTCGCGCGCGAAACGCCGAGTCTGAAAGTCTGGGTTTGCCAACACTGTGGGGCGAGTCTAACGGTTCCGGGCGATGGCTGGGCCGTTTCAAGCGACCCGCGTCATCCGCGCGAAAGCTCGTGAGCATTGAGTCTGCGCGAGTGACAGACCATCTAGGCGATCAGCGACTCGGTGGCCAGATAGACGTAGAGCAGAAGGGCCGCGACGAGTACCACGTTGACGAACACGCCGTTGCGCGTCTCGCCGTTCGCGTGGCGTGAGTTGTTCAGCCACAGCAGCGTCGAGATCACGAACGGAAAGAACAGCGAGCCGACGACCGTGTAGGCGAACACCAGCCAGACGGGCCGGCGGATCACCAACGCCGAGATCGCCGCGAGCGTGAGGTAAGCGGCCCACGCGCGATACGCAGCGCCCTGCTGTCCGGTCGGGGCCTGCCGGCGCCACAGATGGATCCAGTCGTCGAAGAGGAATGGCACGCCGTGAAAGACGCCCAGGACCGACGAGAACGCCGCGCCCCAGAAACCGAGCAGGAACACGCCGCGGCCGATCGGGCCAATCTCGGCGCCGATGCGATCGGCGAGCAGCAGACAGAGCCGCGGTCCCTCGTCGAGGATCTGCCCGGTCCAGTCGATCTGCGTGGCGAGGAAGATCATCGAGATGCAGAAGATGAACACGAGACAGAACGAGAGCGTCAGGTCCGCGCGCGCCGAACTGATGCGCCGTGGGCCGGACCAACCCGCTTCGCGCATCCAGTAGGCATAGGACAGCAGCGTCACCGTACCGCCGACACCGCCGATCAGCGACAGCGTGTACGACGTCGAGAACGCCGACTTCGCGCCGGCATGCGACCAGTCGGCGCCCGACCACAGCACGATGAGCAGCACCGACCCGATCACAGCGCCGAACTTCAGGCCGACGAACCACTTGATCACCGACAGAAAGCGCTCGTAGCGGCCGAACCACACCAGCGTGAACGCGGCGACGGCGTGGATGACTCCCCACACCCACAGCGGCACCGTGGGAATGATCGCCGCCGGCACGAGCGCGCTGGCCGCGACCAGTGCGCTCGAGACGAAATAGCTCCAGATGACGAAGTAGATGAAGAAGGCGAGGACGGCGGTGCGGGGCAGATGATCGCGCCAGGCCTCCATCAACGTGTTGCCGGTGCCGAGCTGCCACCGCGCGGCGCCCTCGGTGATCGCGAACTTGAGGATGACGCCGGCGGCCAGCGCCCAGACGAGCGTCAGCCCGTACTCGGCGCCGGCGATCGTGGACGAAACCATGTCGCCGACGCCAATACCGGTGGCCGCCAGGAGCAGGCCAGGGCCGATGTCGGAAAGCTTCACAGTGGGGTTAGGCTAGGAGCAGTGCGCGCAAGACTATCAGACGGAACAGCTATGAAATCCCCAGACCTCGTTGCCGTGTCAACTTTTTCCTCCAGGACCGATGCACAGGTGGCCAAGGGTGTCCTCGACGAAACCGGCATCGAGTCGATGATCCGTTCCGACAACGCCGGCGGAATGTATCCGGCGCTGGGCGGAACGGACCTTCTCGTCAAGGCGGAGGACCTCGAGAAAGCCACCGAGGCGCTTCACCGGCGACGTCGCCCGCGTAGCAATGACTAGTGGTTGCGACCGCAACCAGCTACGCCGTACCACCCTTCAGCATCTCGGGCTTGATGGGTAGCTTATAGATTCGCTTCCCGGTCGCTGCGGCGATCGCGTTCACCAGCGATCCCGCCGCCAGCGCAGTGCTCGGCTCGCCGATGCCGCCCGGCTCCGCCGTGCTCGGGACGATGTGGACCTCGATCTCGGGCATCTCGTTGTGGCGCATCACCGGATAGTCGTTGAAGTGACGCTGCACGACGCGGCCCTTGTTGATCGTGATCTCGCCCTTCAGCGCGGCGCTGAGGCCGTAGACGATGCCGCCTTCCATCTGCGCCTTGATCGTGTCGGGGTTGATCACCCAGCCGCTGTCCACCGTGCAGACGACCTTGTGCACGCGCACAGCACCCTGCGCGTTGACCGACACCTCGGTGACCTGACTGAGAATGCTGCCGAAGCATTCCATCACCGCGATGCCGCGGCCGCGGCCCGACTGCACGGGCTTGCTCCATCCA
>Ga0209382_10006050_pt1 | contig 15618 bp, 13 predicted proteins | sample SoiMetdeltSBSDD5_FD_187599 | JGI IMG/M metagenome (GOLD analysis project Ga0209382, IMG submission 187599) | Bulk soil microbial communities from a Populus tree surrounding site in Tennessee, USA - Soil MetaG P. deltoides SBSDD5 (SPAdes) (version 2) | ecosystem: Environmental > Terrestrial >...
GAACTTTTGAACACGTTCTTACGTCCCAATGACCATCGTCGTGCCAACGCTGTTGGGAACGAACGCGGTCGGAAATTGCTGCGCGATCAGATGCGTCGCTTTCCAGCCGGTGCAGTGCTGCGGCACAATCACACTTGGATTGAATTCCTTGAGCGCTTGAATCGTCGGCGTAATGATCGGCTCGAAAGTCGGACCGGTGAGATGGAAGCCGCCGATGACCGCGTGAACCTGATCCACGCCGGTGAGGTCGCGGGCGCATTTCAACGTATTCACCACCCCGGCGTGGCCGCAGCCGGTTAGCACGACAAGCCCCTTGTTCTTGACGTTGAGAACGATCGCCTGATCGTCGTGAATCCACGGGTCGGGCTGCCACTTGCCGTCGATCCAGGCAACCTGCGCCGGGCTGCCTTTTTCGAACGGCGTCGTGCGCGGGATTTGCCCGGTCACCAGCGCGCGACCGCCGATGACCATAGTCGGCCCGCGCTCTTCGATGATTTCGACGTCTTCCGCTTCGAGGTCGCGCTTGCTGGGCGGAATATGCTCGGACTCATGGCCGTCGGGCTGAACGTTTTTGCGCATGAGATAGGCGTCGGGATGGAGAACGATCGGAACTCTCGGCCGGCCGAAGCGTTTGATGAAGCCGATCAAGCCGCGCGTGTGGTCCGTGTGGCCGTGACTCAAAACCACGGCGCGCAGGTCGTTGCCCTTGATTTCGAGAACGTCCATGTTGTGCAGCACGCCGTCGATGGTCACCCCGGTGTCGAAAAGGAATGAATCCTTGCTGCCGCCCTCGTAAGTGCTCACCAGCATCGACACGCCGTGCTCGGCGCGGAGTTGCGGCTTGGAGAGCGCATCCCGTTCGCGCTTGAGCCGCTTTGCCACCAAAGTGGTGCCCATCAGCACGTCGATGGAATTATCCATGACACTGAGAATCTCGACGCGGTCAACAGCTTTTAGCGCGATCAATGTGCACTCCCTATTTCACTTCGTGACTGATTGATTTCTTCAGCATCCAGTTGACAATTTGCTCGACGGTCTCCGATTCCTTGCCCAAAAATCCGTGCTGGCTAAACGCGTCGCATGGCCCGGACTGCGGCGAAGCGCCGCCGAAAACCGTGATCAAAGTATATTTGTCCGACAGCCGCGCAGCCTCACCGTAAGGCGTTGACTCGCACTGATCGCTCACGTGGTGCACGAACAGCAGCGGCGTCTTGACCGTCGCGAAATCAAATTTGCTCAGACCCTGGCCGGGCTCCTTTGAATTCTTGGGAGCTTGGCGAAACATCGTCGAGGTCAAAATGGCACCCCCAGCCCGTTGACCGAATCGCGCGCCCAGGACCGCCGCGGAAATAGTGCCGCGGCTCGTGCCCACCAAAAACAACGGTATGCCTGGAAAACGTTTTTCGAGACCGTCGATCACGGCCGTAATGTCCGTGGAGTGCTTTTCTCCAAGGCGAAACTCATCGCTCATGCCCCAGCCGCCCCGTTGGTCGGATGGCGCGTCCAAAATTACGGCAACCGCCCCGCGCTTGATAAATTCAGCCCGGCTGCGCACGAGAAAATTACCCTGATTGAATCTGGGCTTGCCATTTTCGGTGCGCAGATCTATCAAGCCGCCGGAGCCGGGAAATAGCAGCGCCACCGCTTGCAGATTTTTCGGGATGCTTGTCAAAAAGTACGATTGCGTCACACCGGGACGCGTTGCGAGCGTGACGATCTCCTGCTGCGCACATGCCAGAGCCGCAAATCCTGTCACCCATAGCGACAAGAGCGACGCGCAATAGTTTGCTCGCGACTTATACATTCGGTCTTTCGGTTCGAACGAAAGCATGAATCCGCGATTTATTTCTTCACTGACTTGTAAGCCGCGTCAATGTTGACTCCCAGACGGTCTTGGCCCTGCCAGCTGGTGTATTCCGGCATCTTCAGCTCTTTTTTGATCTCTTCGAGAGATTTTCCCTGCGCCGCCATTTCACCCATCCGCTTCAGCAAAAGATTATAGAAGCCCTCATATTCGTCGAAGATAACCGTCGTCGTCGGTTGGCCATGGCCGGCGATCACCACTTCCGGATTGAGCGACTTCATCAACTTGTAGCTCGCGATGACATCGGGCAGCACCACCGCCGGGCGCAGATTCAGAATAGTGCGGACATTGGCGGCCGATGACGCGAACAGCACCCGCTCTTTCGGCATCCATACCGCCGTGTCCGCGAAGCTGTGGACATTTTTCAGGTAAATCAACTCGAAAGTTCGCTCACCGAGATTGATCGTCATGCGCTCTTTATACTCGATATGCGGCGGAATCATTTTTTCGCCCTTCAGCGCTTCGCGCATTTCAGGAGACTGCGCCGCAAGAGTCTCTGCACGTTTGGGGTTGTACTCCTTTTTCATCCCTGCCCCGGCGCCTTCAGCATTGATTACGGTCGCCGGAGGAGAAAAGATAAAATGGTTCGCAGTATGATCAGAGTGGGTTTCGGTATCGATCAAGAACATGATCGGTTTGTCGGTTACTTTTTTTATCGCCGCCGCCATCCGACGCGAGTCCAACGGGCTGTTGCAGCTATCGATCATCACGACGCCCGTCTCCGTGACCACGAAGCTGCACGTGGTCGTACCCTGGTCCGGCGCGAAAGTGTAGATACCGTCCTTGATCTTGTGAAACCCCGGGCCGAGATCCTGCGCCTGCGCGGCAAATCCGCCGCCCAACAGGGCGATTAAAACAAAATAAACAAAACCGAGCCTGGTCTTCATGATTGCCTCCTATGCACGGTCAAAAATTCAACCGGGAGCAGGCTAATTGAATTCCTAGTGTACCGTCAAGGGATCGAAGGAATCGTAACGCCGGTACGATTGACCCACCGTGCTCCTTTGTAATAAGAGGGCGATACGCGGGAGACTCTGATCCTGCGCATCATCGATAAATAATCGGTAGTTCGAAAACCCGGGAGGCACCATGAAGACGCTGTTATTAGCGGTTTCTATTTTTCTCCTACAAAGTGACGTCTTACAAGCGCAAGCGCCCTATTTCCAGGGCAAAACCATTCGCATCGTGACCGGCTACCCCGCCGGCGACGTGAACGATCTGTGGCCGCGGCTCATCGCGCAGCACATGACGAAGTATATCCCCGGCAATCCGAGTTTTATTATCCAGAACATGCCGGGAGCGAGCGCGATGATCGCGGCCAATTATGTATTCAGCGTCGCTAAGCCGGATGCGCTTACGCTTGGCTGGATCGCGCCGACGCTTTATTTCGATCAGATCGTCGGGCGCAAAGAAGTCCAATACGATTGGAGCAAGTACAGTTTCATCGGCTCACCGTCGGAGAGCGAACACCAGCTTTATATGCGCACCGATAGTCCGTACAAGACCATCGAAGATGTTCGCAAAGCCAGCGAGCCGCCCAAATGCGGTTCCGGCGGCGCCACCGGCACCGGTTTCTATTTTCCCAAGCTGCTGGAAGAAACGGTCGGCGCCAAGTTTACCATCGTGCTCGGCTATCAAGGCGGCGGGCCGATCGATCTCGCGGTGGAAAAAGGCGAGATCCACTGCCGCGCCATGACCATCGAATCCTTCTTCGCGCGCGAGCCGTTTCATACCTGGCGCAAGAACAACTTCGTCAGAAGCATCGCGCAGTCGGCGCGCAAACGCGACGCGCGTCTGCCCGACACGCCGACCATCTACGAGCTGATGGACCAGTACAAGACAGCGGATCAATCTCGCCGCGTCGCCACCGTCATTCTCGCCGGCGGCGTCTTTGGCCGGCCGATGGTGGGACCCGCGGGCATCGCGCCCGACCGGCTGAAAATTCTCCGCAGCGCCTTCGCCAGCGCGCTCAAGGATCCCGAGCTCAAGGCGGAAGCCGAAAAAAGAAATTACGAGGTAGGACCGGTTGCCGGCGAGGAAATGGAAAAACTGGCCAAGGAAGTCATGGCTCAACCGCCCGCGGTCATCGACAGAATGAAGAAAGTATTAGGCAACTGAATAAATATTTGGCGTGCTCGGTATTACCGGAGCCATGCCAAACTCAACGTCGGGCGTGCCAATACTCTCAAGCATTTGTTCCGACGCTTCCGTCCGTCATTCCGGCCGGCGAGCCGGAATCCAGATTCCAGCGGAGAGGAGTTCCAAAACGCCGGTCCGGACGCTGCTCGGGCCGGCCGCCGGAAGTTTGCGGACGCGTCGGCATCGGACTATGAGCGCCGGAGCTTAATGCTTCGCATGCTCGGCGAACGTCGCCGAGTCTTCGTTGGTCACCTGCAAGCGAAACCCGCTCGGCTCCCTGAAATAAGTCGCCAGCTGCTCCGACCGCCGCCCCTCGCGTTCGCCGTGGTCGTCGCGCTCTTCGATGCCCGCCTGGCGCAGCTTGTCGACGAACGCATGGAAGTTATCGTTCGTTATCGCGAAGGCGAAGTGACGGCCCCGATAGGTGGTTTTCGTCACTTCACTTAGCTCGTCGACCTGGTTGAGAATGACACACTGGCCTGACGGCACCGCGACGGCTGCCATGCTTTCTTTCTGCTGTTCCACAGTACAGTTGAGAAAGCGTTTATAGAAATCCACGCTGGCTTGCAGATCCGTGGTGTCGAAGTGGAGATGATGCAGCCGAGTTTTGGGAATACCGCCGGCTTTAGTAATCTCGAAAAAATTTCCCTCCGAGTCTTGAAACACGATCCCCTCACTCCAGGCACAGCTCAAGCCGCGCTCGGTCTTGATGTCTCTGACAAAAGCGCTGGCGCGCCGGATCTTTTCCACCATCGAGTCGTATTCGCTCTCCGGGACCTGGAAGGAATGGCGCGGGAACGAATCGACGCTTTCGCGCTTGGGCAGCACCGCCTTGCCTTGCGAAAACAGTCCAACGTGATTTTCGCCGAGCTTCATGAACACCCGGGTCATGTTGGGCGAATTTTCGTACTTCAGCGTTCTCGCGCCGAGCACGTCCGTGTAGAATTTCTCCGCGCGCGCCGCGTCCATCACTGCGACGACGAAGTGATCCAGGTGCCGCACATCGCCGTTAGCTTTCGTTTCCGTGTCCATGATTGGTCCCCTTTCTTTGTTTCGTCGTTCGTCATTCCCGCATGCTTTTAGCGGGAATCCATGCGACAACACTCAACGACCAGTTCTGTGCTGCCAAGCCGCGAATGTATTCGCGGCACGCGCAAATTTTTCCTGCCGAAGAACCCGGATTCCGCCGTGTTACTACTAGGCTATGGACCGACCGGTCCGCGCAGCGCACCCTAACGAAGCCTTCGTGTTCTTCGTGCCTTCGTGGTGAAATTTCTGTTTCTCCATTACCGCTTCGCCGCGTTAGGCAACTGCGTTTTCAATTCACAAGCGATTTTGCTGCTCGGGCATCTCCGGAAACACCACGAGCCGTTCCTTCGGCAAATGAACCCAGACTCTTTTCGCCAACGCGCCGTCATCGGGCGGCGCCTTTACAACCAAAGTCTTGTCCTTGATTCTCACCTCGGCGATGCGCTGATCGCCAAGAAACGTCGAGCTCAATACCTCTCCCTCTAGCCGATTTTCGTCTCCAGGGAAAGCGCCGTCCAGCTTAACATCCTCCGGACGCACGCCGACCACCACTCCACCGTTATAGCGCCGCGCGCCGTCGGTGGTCAGATTGCCGATCTCCGTCTCCACGCGGGTATCGTCGAGCATCCTGCCGCGCAGCCAATTGATCGAGCCGAAGAATTCAGCGACCAGCGAACTGGCCGGCCGGCGATAAAGCTCGAATGGGTTGCCGATCTGAAGGATCTCGCCGTGAGCCATCACGGCGATGCGATCGGCGACGACCATCGCTTCCACTTGATCGTGCGTCACGTACATGACCGTAATGCCCAACCGAACCGCCAGCTTTTTAATATTCGCGCGCACTTCTTCTCTCAAGCGCGCATCGAGATTGCTGAGCGGCTCATCCATCAATAAAAGTGCCGGATTCACCGCCAACGCGCGAGCCAGCGCCACGCGCTGTTGCTGGCCGCCGCTCAGAAGCCGCGCCGGACGGTTTTCGAAGTCGTCGAGCTGTACCAGCGCCAGGCTCTGGCGAATTCTTTGAGCGGCTTCTTGTTTGGGTAGACGGAAGCGTCCGTGAGTTAAAACCAAGCCGATATTCTCCGCCACCGTCAGATGCGGCCAGATCGCGTAGGATTGAAACACCATGCCGATCTGGCGTTCCTCCGGCGGCGCGAATACCCGCGGGCTGCTGGAATAAACGGTTTTGCCGTTAAGGATAATTTTCCCGGCCTCGGGTTTTTCCAAGCCGGCTACGCTGCGCAGCAACGTGGTTTTTCCCGAACCGCTGGGTCCCAAGAGCACGAAGAATTCACCCTTGGGGACTTCGAGATCGATGCCGCGGAGCGCCGCTATGGTTTGATCGCCGGACTGAAATTTTTTGCGCAGCCCCGAAATCGCGATCACAGCGCCTCCGAAAAGCGGCTGCGCCGGCCGAAGATCAGGTAAAGCACGACGGCCGGCAACATGAACGCGAGGACGACGAGATTGGCGGCAGCGGCCTGATTGAGACTACCGCCCAGCCAAAGACCCCAGACAATCATCGGCAGCGTCACGTTGTCCTGGCTGGTCACCAGCACCGAAGCCATGGTCAACTCGCGATAGCAAAGCAGCGCCATCCACAGCCACGCATAAACCATCGCCGGCTCCAAAAGCGGCAAAAGAATTTTGCGCATCACCTGCCAGAGCGGCAATCCGCCGACGAACGCCGCTTCTTCCAGTTCCGGATGAATCTGCGCCAGAGAGTTATTGAGAATGCGCGTGGCGAAACTGATCCGGCTGATCGTGTAAACCACAATCACGATCGTGAGACTGCCATAAAGCGAAAACACATTGCGCAGCAGGAACAGCGCCGTGAAAACGGCGGCGATCGCCAGAATCAGATGGGGCACGGCGTGCGGCAAGAACGCTACGGCGTCAAAGGTCAACCGCCATTTGAGCCCCGAACGCAGCACGGTCCAGGAAATCGCCAGACATAGCAACAGCGCCAGCGTCGGAACGACAACCATGAGGATCAAAGTATTGCGCGCGCCGTGGAACATCAGATTCCATGGCAAGCCGTAATAGTTAATGAGCGACACTTGTTCGAAAGCGGCCAGCGACGGCGGCTGAAAAAATCGCAGCAGCGACGCCCAGATCAGCAGAAGAAAAGGCAGCAGCTTGGCGATGAAGAAGAAGCTGCCAAGAAAAATCCACGCAAGCAGGCGGCCCTGTTTGCCAAGATCGACGAGCCGCGGGCGATAACCTTTGCCCGTCACCACGGCGTAGCGATGAGAAAACCGCAGCACCCGGAAATATCCCCAGCTCAACAGCAGCGCCAGCGCCACCAACAGGCTGCTCACCGCTCCCGCCATGCCGTAGCTCGGCAGCTCTTCGAGCGGCTGGATCTTATAAAAGATATAAGTCGAGAAGGTAAAAATCTTGTTCGACATGCCGATGATCGCCGGCACTTCGAAGGCGGAAAGCCCGATGGTAAAAACATAAATGGACGCGGCGACGATGCCGGGAAAAGTAAGCGGCAAGGTGACGTAGCGCAAGGTGCGAAAAATGCCCAGACCGTGCACCCGGGCCGCTTCTTCGAGCGCCGGATCCATGCTGCGATAGGTCGCCACAATCATGATGAACGCGATGGAAGAAAGCCCCAGCCCCTCGACCCAACCCATGCCGATGAGCGACGCGATGTTGAAAGGCCCCTGAGCCAGGCCGAACCCATCGACGAAAAATTTATTGACGATGCCGATGCGCGGGTGCAGTAAAAACACCCATCCCATCGCCGTGAAAAACGTCGGCACCAAGGCGCCGATCGTCATGAAAGCGAAGATAAGGTTTTTCCCCGGTATATCGGTGCGCTCGACCAGCCAGGCCGTCGGCACCGCGAAGAAAAGTGAAAATAACACCGTCGCGGAAGCGAAACCGAGCGTGTTCACGAGCGTGCGATAAGTCGCGCCGTCCGTAAAAAGAGTCTCGTAGTGCTTGAACGTGTAGCTGACGGGATCGCCAGGATTACCCTGCCAAAATCCCATCCAGACGATGATCAACAGAAAGCCGATAACCGGCAGCAATCCGGCCGAGGCGATCGCGACAAAAAGCCAACGGCCTCTCAAGATGGGACTCCGAATGAACCGCAGCGGATTGGTTCAAAACGTTCAAGCCGTTCAAGCGCTGCGCTCCGCTCAAGCCCCCTCCTTCTTCCTCCCCCGCGACGCGGTGGAGGAACAGAGGTGGGGGTTTGGACGATTTGAACTATTTGAATGGCTTGAACTCCAATTTATTTCTCGTTAGTTCCCTGCCAAAATTTTCTGAAACTTCTGCCGGATGCGGCTATGCTCCTCGGCATTCTTCATGACTTCCGAGACGGTATAGGAGACAAACTTCACGCCGCGCTTCTCCTGCTCGGCGACGAACTTGTTCATCTGCGTGCCCTTTACCAGGTGCGAGCTGCTGCGCTCGGTCTTGTAGAGAATATCCTGTCCTTCTTTATTCAACAAAAACGCCGCCAGCAGCGTCGCAGCATTGGGGTTGCGCGCGTTGGTCGGCACGGTGACATACCAATAAGACAATATCCCGGCGTCTCTGAAAACCTGCCCATCCACCGGCCCGCCTTTTTCCTTCGCTTCCTGCGGCGCGGCCAAGTCGCAATTAAAAACCAGCATGGCGAACTCGCCGGACGCGATACGCTCGTCTTCGCCGCAACGAATAAGCCCCGCGACTTGTTTCACGAACTTTTGCAGAAACGCGGTGGTTTTTTCCTCGCCCCAGATCATCGACAGACGATCGAACGAGGCGGCATAGGGAGTCGAGGCGATCTTCCCTTTCCATTTGGGATTGAGGGCATCTTCAACGCGTTGAGGGATGTCGTTTCCGACGACCATTTTGCTGTTGTAGGTGAACCCGGGCGTGCGCGTCGTAACAATCAGCACTTTGTTATCGAAGTCGGTCATCGCCGCAGTGATATGCGGGAAAATCTTCGGCCACTCCACGCTCTTGAGCGACATGCGCGCCACGTGATTCTCGGAACCGACAAAGAGATCGGTCGATGACGGTTGTCCCGCCTTCACCTCTTGAATGATCCGGCTCGCAAACTGCGGCATCGCGGGTCCGGGGGTGAATTTAAATTGCAGGTTCAGCCCGTAGGTTTTGTTGAAAGCCTTCTCCATCGTCGCCGCGCCTTCGATGCCGCCCATCGTCCCCGTGCCCCAGCTGAGAATGAGCTGACCTTCCTTCTTCGCGCCTTCGACGAGCTGCGCCAGGCTCTGCGGAAACCCGCGCGTGGGCAAAATGAGACACCCGACAGTCAACGCCACCAGTAAGCTACTTCTGTTCAGCATGAGCGTGCTCCTCCCTCGAACGTTACCCCCACCTCTTTCCTCCCCTGCGACGCGGGCGAGGACGAAGGAGGGGGTTTGAACGGCTTGAACGTTTTGAACGACTTGAACTGGTTTAGAGTTCCATTTTCGTTCCCAACCCGCGCCGTTTCGCTTCTTCATAAAGCCAAGCCGCAAAGGCCACGTCGCCGTAGCCACCTTGGGATTCTCGGAAAATATTGATCTCGTCGCGGTTTGCCCGGCCCGGCGCTTGGCCGGTGACCAACTCCCCAAGCTCCGCGATGCGGCTCCAGGAAAGTTTTCCTTCAGCCGTCAACTCGACGAGCGGCAAAGCCGCCGAGCGATCGCCATAGTTTCGCTCTTGCTCCTGGCTGCCGACCACGATGCGATTCGCTTTCAGATGCAATTCCCTGCTCAATTCCGTCGGCTTGCCCATGCTGCTCACGTGCGTCCCCGCCTCGACCCACTCGGCCGGAAAAATCGGCGTTAACGAATTAGTCGCCGTGAGCACCACGTCCATGCCGCGCACCGCCTGCTCGGGATCATCCACCCCGCGCATGCCGATGCCGAGCAATTGCTCCCCTTCCTCACAAAACTTCTTGCGCCGTTGCGGATCGCGGCTGGAAACGACAATTTCTTTGATCGGACGAACCGTCAACAAGCCTTTGAGAATCCCGAATGCGTTGCGTCCTACGCCGAATAAACCCAATCGGCTCGAGTCTTCTCGCGCCATATGCTTCGCGGCGATAGCAACGACCGCCGCGGTGCGCAACGTTCCGAACGGAAAACCCATAAACGCGAGCAACTCGCCGCTCTCCGTATCGAAAAGCAGCGCATACATTTTATCGCCGCCGCCCAATCCGCTATTCGGTCCCAATCGCACACCGACGCGCCGCGATCCTAAAACAGCTCCGGAAACGACACGCAAGCCGCTGCGTCCACCAATCGGAATATGATACGGCGCATGCGGCACGACTTTGCCATTCGCTTGTTCTCTATGTACGTCCTCGATGAGTTCGATCGCTTTCCTAAGATTCAGCAACGGTTTCAATTCATCTCGGCTGAGAAGTAATGGCATCAGTTTCTCCAACTCCCTACGGCTGGAACATGTTCAAGTCGTTCAAACCGCTCAATCGCCGCGCTCCGTTCAAATCGTTTCGGAGGTTTCCTCCGTCCGAACCTCCGAGTCCCTCCTCCCCGCGTCCGCGGGGAGGATTAAGGAAGGGATTGAACGGCTGGAACGATTTGAACGTTTTGAACGCCGTGTCAGCTGCCTGACACGGCGAGCTCATGCGCCCGCTTGCCGAGCCGCCGGCCGCCCTTCTGCGTGACCACCACTGTATCGCCCCACTGGCAGATGTACTCGCCGTCGCCGAGATCGCCGCCGGTTTGCAGATAAATACCATATTCGCGCGCATCGCCACGGCCAATTGCCGCGGGCTTTTAGCGTGCGGCGTGATGATCGGACCGTCATCGCCCTGACCGCGTCCGTGCATATTGAGCTCGCCGCGCGCGCCGGCGGCCGGACCGGACTTGGGCGCCGCGCTTTCCGTCGTCTTTTTTGTAAGCTCGGCTAATTCACCAACCGTGACGCCAGGCTTCAAACTTTCTACGACTCGATTGAAAATCTCCCTCTGCACTTTGATAAGCTCGGCCTGAACTGAATCGATCACTTCGACGAAGACCGGCTGCACCGCTTGCGCGCGATAACCGATCCACGATGCCTCCAGCTCGTTGATGATGACATCGCCGCGCTCGAGCAGGCGCATGCTCGGCCGCGTGAGCGTGCGCTTGGGATTCTTTCCTGAAACCCAGAAACAATGTATCGGCAGCTCCGAGCCATTGCGCGTCATCGCATAATGCGCGGCAGCCCAGACTTCCCAGTCTTTGACGCCGACTTTTGCCGTCTCGATTTCGGCTCGAATCGCTAATTCATTGATCTCCATCGACCTGGCAAGCACGTCGATCTCTTCCTGGCTTTTCACATAGCGAACTTCATCGAGGATCGCCGTGGCGTCGATCAGTTCTGCGTTCGGAAACGCCCCGCGGATCTGCTTCCATGTGCCGTAAAGAATCGTGCCTTCCGGCGTTCTCGTGCCTTCGATTTCGCCCAGGCCGGTGATGCCGATGCGGCCGCGCTCGACCTTCAATTCTTTCAGGCGCTCGACGATGGCTCGGCCGTAATTGCGCCGCGCTTCGCGCACATCTTTTGTCCAATCTTGCACCGTCGGCCAGCGCGGCGCCGCCGAGGTGGCGATCGCCGTGACCTCGCCTTCGAGTGGAAACACCGCGGCGAGATCCGGCTCACCGCCGCCGCAATGCGTCAGATAACGAGTATTGGCTTGATAGTCCGCCGAATGGCCGCTGTTCTGCGGCGTGACGATAACGTCGAGATTTTGCCGGCGCATCGCCTCGCGCACGGCCTTCCAGCGCCGGTCGCGTTCGGCGAGCGAAAAACGCGGATAGGGATAAAGCTCTGGCATACCTCAACCGCGCAAGTTACTATCACCAAAAAGATTCAGAAGCTAGGCGAAAAACAGGTCAGACATGATTACTCGCTCGTAGGAAGACTGCAACGCTAACGGGCGACAACAAAACGCCTCTCCCATTGGGAGAGGCCGCCGCGAAGCGGCGGGTGAGGGCTCACGGCGCGTGGTTCTTGCCCTCTCCCGCGAGCGGGCGAGGGAATAAAAGTAACCACTACGAGGGCTGGCAGTCCAAATTTCGGTTAGACACTCTTCACAATCAGCTTCAGTTCCCTTTTCCCCAAGCGCCGCGCGCCGTTTTCTGTCACCGTCACAGTGTCGCCGATGCTGCCGCGCCCCTTCCCTTCCTTCGGCCGAACCTGCGGTTTCAATATGAAAGTCATGCCGGTTTTAAGTTCGATCTTGGAAAACCTTTCGAGATCCTTGTCGCCGAGCAGCGCCGGACCGTCGTCGCCAAGCCCGCGCGCATGCATCATCGGATGGTTCCATAGATATTTTCCCTGCCCTTGGCGCTCGACGGTGTCGCGATAGATGTCGAAAAGCCAGCCGAAAGTGACTCCCGGTTTCATGTTATGGAGAACGGCGTCGAAGCAGGCGCGAGAGATGTGAATCAGTTTTTGATATTCGTCGTCCGCCGCGCCGATCACAACGGGACTCACCGCTTGCGCGGCGTAACCCGCGTATTTAGCCTCGATCTCATTGATCAACCGGTCGCCTTTCTGAATCCGGTAATCGGTGGGAACGAAGGAGCTGTTGCTGAGTCCCGGACCGGCGCTCAAGAAAAACAAAGTCGGCAGCTCGCCGTCGTTGGCGAGCATGGCGTGCACCATCGCGCCGTAAAGTTCCTTCTCGCTGACACCGGGATTGGCGTGTTCGACCATGGCCTCGATGGTTTTCTCGACGATTTCCGCCGAGCGTTGAAGCAGGGACACCTCCTCCGCGCTTTTTACCGCGCGGATCTCCTGCATCATTTCCGTTGCGTTCACGATCGTCGCTTGCGGAAATGCATCCTGAATCGCTTTCACCGACGAGTAAGGGATAATTCCTTCCGGCGCGCGAAAGAGTCCCGCAAGCCCGGAAATACCGATGGTGCCTTTCTGCATCCCGAGCTCGGTGATCCGCTCGATGGCATTTTGCCCCCAGCGGTTGCGCCCGTCACGCACGTCGCTCACCCATTGCTGCGCTCTCTGCCACCACGCCGCGCGGTTGAAGATATACGCCGTGACCTCGCCTTCCCGAGGAAACACGGTGAAGACTTCGGTGGCGAAACCGCCGATGGTAGTCAAGTAGCGCGAGTCCCCTTGCAGTTGTTCCCACCGGCCGGTATTCGCCGGCAGGATTAAGACATCGATGCCGCGATTGGCCATCTCGTCACGGACAATCTTGTAACGGCGATCACGTTCTTCAATAGATAACTGTGGAATCATAACTTTCCTTTGTTCTGTGTCTTAACGGTTTGAACTATTTGAACGTTTTGAACGAGAGCGCTCGCATCCGTTAGTGCGAGCGCCCTTCGAACCGATGCCCGATCTGGATCCGATTACCGAACGGATCGTAACCGTAAACGGTATGGCCGCCCTGCTCATGCCAGGGAATCTTTGTCGGGTCCGGGCCCCAGTAGTATTCTTTGCGGTTGAATTTTTCGAGAATCGGCGGGTACAGCTCCGGCGCGATGCGAAAGTCGATGTGCGGTCCTTTGACGGCGCGCGTGCTGCGCTCCGCTATCTGGTCGACTTTGCGGAGCATGACCAATTGCCCTGTATTCGGCACCGTCAGAGTAATTTGCTCGTCACCGGGCACTTGCGCTGCTTCGGTTAGACCGAAGGTATCTCGATACCAAGTTTTTCCCTGCTCCACATCGGTGACTTCGATGCGCACGTGGCTGATCCGTCTGAGCGGCACAATCGACCCTTGCGGCTTGTCGTTCACCGGATCGCGGCGGATCGACAACTCCAAAGTGTTGCCATCCGGGTCGAGAACAAACAGCGACTGCTTGATCGGACAAGGCTCCGAATAATCGACTGGTCCGTGAAATTTTAATTTTCTCTCTTCTGCCGCGCGCGCGACAGCGGCAAGATTGTCAGCCGCGACCTCGAAACCATAGACCACTCCTTCCAACGGCCGGGCGGGGTTCGGCGAAATCGGAAAATCCTGCAAAGCCACGCCCCAGCCTTTGTGATTCGCCAGCGTGTAAAAAATAATCTGCGGCACTTCGCGGTTGAGTCCGCGGAGATTGAGATTGGTAAGATGATCGATCTCGCCGCCCATGAAAGTTCCATAAAAACGGTGCGCCCGTCCGAGATCGTTGCTCGGAATGACTCCATGATCGATGCGATCGATGGTCGGTTTTCCATTTGCGCTCATGTCAATCCTCCAATGGGAATCGCCCTGCGGAACGGTCGAGGCAACCCTTTCTATCCTCGATTCTCGCTCCTCTATCCTCGGCTGATTTATTTCCCCGATTTCTGCCTTGACGCGTTGATCAGATCACCGACCGGTTTCCATTCCATCCAATCATGGCGGCTGATCTCGATATAGTCGACGTCTTTTCTTCGACGCGCCGGTTCCGGCACAACGCTCAACGGCAAGTCCTCGCGCATCGAAGTCGTGGTATCGTCTTCCATCGTGTTGTTGGCCTGGCGAAAAGCGATCTGCCCGTCGCGCGACAAATACCAGTTGATAAACACCTTCGCGGCGTTGGCGTGCGGATGATTGTTCATCAGGACAATCGCGCCGTTATTGGAGCCGATCCCGGGCGCTTCCTTGAAATGATACGGGCTCACTTCCGAAACGGAGAGCCCCTGTTCCTGCGCGCGGCGTAACCGGCAAAGCACGCAGATCTGATACTTGCCTGCGGCAAGCCAATCGGTGCCCTGCCGAAAGTCGCTGAAGTAGGTCAAATCCATCTCGCTATAAAGCCGCTCAAGAAATTTCGGTCCGACCTGCGGATGATGATACATAAAAAGCAGCGCCGTCGAGACATAGTTGGCGCGCGGCCACAATCCGATCATCTTGCCCTTCCACTTTGGATCGAGAATGTCCCACACCGAACGGATCGAATCCAGGTTGACTAATTTCGTGTTGGTATAAACCGGCGGGCCGTAAAGCGAGCTTTGATAGACGAAGACGAACTGACCTTCGGGATCGACGTAGCGGTGCTTGCCCTTCCACCACTTGGAAAGGTCGGTCACCTCGGGCAACACGAGCGCCGGCGGCATCGGGTCGAGTGTCTTGCCGCGATAAAAACTGTTGTAGGTCGCGCCCGGCGCGCCCAGCATGACATCGACCAGAAACTGGCCGGCGCGGCGCTCGGCCATCACCTTGGTGACGATCTCGCTCGTCGTGCTGATGCCTACCGAGTTGAGCTTGATCTTGGGAAACTTTTTCTTGAACGCATCCCAGATCACTTGCAGATCGCCGACAGAATTGGTCGCGTAGACGGCCACCTCCCCTTCTTTCTCCGCGGCTCTGACAATATCTTCCCAGCGCGCCTGCGCCGCCACCCCGGTGTCTGCAATCACAAAAGCCGCCAAGTACGAAAGCGCCACAGCTATCCAACGTTTACACGTCCTGTTCGCCGGCTCCGTCTTGCTCTCGCTTCTCATCGCTCACCTCGCACTTCTCACTGCTCACTCGGTATCAATCTCTTGCCCCAGGCCGCGCCGCTTGGCTTCTTCATAAGCCTCCGCCGCCAATGCCAGATCGCCATAGCCGCCCTGGGAATCGCGGAACACCACGATGCGACCGGAATTTTCCGGCGGCGCGATTTTTTCGGCAATCACGTCGGCGAACTCGG
>Ga0209382_10006051_pt1 | contig 15618 bp, 10 predicted proteins | sample SoiMetdeltSBSDD5_FD_187599 | JGI IMG/M metagenome (GOLD analysis project Ga0209382, IMG submission 187599) | Bulk soil microbial communities from a Populus tree surrounding site in Tennessee, USA - Soil MetaG P. deltoides SBSDD5 (SPAdes) (version 2) | ecosystem: Environmental > Terrestrial >...
CGGCACCCGCGACGGGTCGTATCGAAGCTTTCGCGGCTTCATGGAGACGGTATTCCGCTATGCCGGCTCGAAGTCGCTCGAGAAAGAGCTCGCCCCCGTCTCCGTCACGGATGTCCGGCCGGGTGACGTGTTCGTGCAGGGCGGCTTCCCCGGCCACGCCGTCCTCGTCATGGACGTGGCCGAGCGTCTCCATGGCGGGCGCGTGTTCATGCTCGCCCAGAGCTACATGCCCGCCCAGGAGATCCACATCCTGAAGAACCCGGCCAACGGGGACGCGTGGTTCCTCATTCAGCCCGGCGAGCGGCTGGAGACACCGGAGTGGTCCTTCCCTCCGGATTCGCTGCGCCGGTTTCCCTGATCCCCCGCGCCCGGAGCTCATGAGATAGAGTCCATCCCATGGCCGGCCGTACCGTACGCGCGCCGCGCGGCACCGCGATCTCCTGCAAGTCCTGGCCGCAGGAAGCCGCCCTCCGCATGCTCATGAACAACCTGGACCCCGAGGTGGCGGAGCGGCCGGAGGACCTCGTCGTCTACGGAGGCATCGGCAAGGCCGCGCGCAACTGGGAGTGCTTCGACGCCATCGTGCGCTGCCTGCGCGAGCTGGGCGACGAGGAGACGCTGCTCGTGCAGTCCGGCAAGCCGGTGGGCGTGTTCCGCACGCACGCCGACGCCCCGCGCGTGCTCATCTCGAACTCGATGCTGGTGCCGGCCTGGGCCACCTGGGAGCACTTCTACGAGCTCGACCGCAAGGGGCTGATGATGTACGGCCAGATGACCGCGGGCTCCTGGATCTACATCGGGACGCAGGGCATCCTGCAGGGCACCTACGAGACGTTCGCGGAGGCGGCGCGGCAGCACTTCGGGGGGAGCCTGGCCGGACGGCTCGTGGTCACGGCGGGGCTGGGCGGAATGGGGGGCGCGCAGCCGCTGGCCGCCACCATGAACGAAGGCGTGATCCTCGTCGTCGAGGTGGACCGCTCGCGCATCCAGCGCCGCCTGGAGACGCGGTACCTGGACGCGAGCGCGGAGAGCCTGGACGAGGCCCTCCGGCGCGCGCGCGAGGCGATGGCCGCGCGGCGGCCGCTCTCCATCGGACTTCTCGGAAACGCCGCCGACGTCCTGCCCGAGCTCGCGCGCCGCGGCGTGGTGCCGGACCTCCTCACCGACCAGACCAGCGCGCACGATCCGCTCAGCGGCTACGTGCCGAACGGGATGACGTACGAAGCCGCGCTTGCCCTGCGCAAGGCGGATGCGGCGCGCTACATGCGCGAGTCCTACCGCGCGATGGGCGAGCACGTCCGCGCCATGCTCGACCTGCAGAAGGCCGGCGCGGTCACCTTCGATTACGGCAACAACATCCGGGCCCAGGCCCAGAAGGCGGGCGTCGAGAATGCCTTCGATTTCCCGGGCTTCGTGCCCGCCTACATCCGTCCGCTCTTCTGCGAGGGCAAGGGCCCGTTCCGTTGGGCCGTCCTCTCCGGCGATCCGGCGGACCTCGCCGTGACCGACGAGGCGGTGCTGCGCACGTTCCCGGAGGACCGTGCCCTCGCCCGATGGATCACGCTCGCCCGCGAGCGCGTCGCCTTCCAGGGGCTGCCCGCGCGTATCTGCTGGCTCGGCTACGGCGAGCGCGCGAAGATGGGCCTCGTGTTCAACGACCTCGTGCGCACGGGCCGGGTCAGCGCCCCCATCGTGATCGGCCGCGATCATCTCGACGCCGGCTCCGTGGCCTCGCCCAACCGGGAGACGGAAGCCATGCGCGACGGATCGGACGCGGTCGCGGACTGGCCGATCCTGAACGCCCTCCTCAACGCGGTCGCGGGAGCGACCTGGATCTCCGTGCACCACGGGGGCGGGGTCGGCATGGGCTACTCCATCCACGCGGGCATGGTGGTGGTGGCGGACGGGACGGAGAAGGCCGCCGTCCGCCTCCAGCGCGTGCTCACCACCGATCCGGGCACGGGCGTCATGCGCCACGCGGACGCGGGCTACGCGCGCGCGCTCGAAGTGGCGCGGGAGCGGGGCGTGCGCACGCCGCTCGTGGATCCGCGATGAGCGGGACCTTCGAGCGCGGCGAGCTGCTGGCCGAGGTCAAGCGGACCCAGCAGGGACCGCCCCTGCTGCTCACGGGCCCGCCCGGCTCCGGCAAGACCACGCTCCTGCACGCGGCCGTGGACGCGCTGGCCGGGGAGGGATGGCAGCCCGTCTACCTGGACCTCCAGGCTGCGGCCACCTCGCCCGAGCGCTTCGTCCAGTCCGCGCTCTCGGCCCTGCCCGAAGGCCTGGAAGGCCGCGCGGCCACGCGCGCGCGCGAAGCGGACCAGCTCTCCCGAGGAGGCCGGGGCGAAGGCGCCCGTGCCGTTCAGGCGCTGCTGGCGGCGTGGGCGGCGCTGGACACGGTGGAAGGGCGGCCGATCGCGCTCGTGCTCGACGAGGCCACCGAGATCCGCTCGCTCGCCTACTTCTCGGGCCTGCGCGAAGTGGACGCGCCCTTCGCGGCCGCCCTTTCCGCTCGTCCACGCGGGACGCTGCTCGCCACTTCGTACCCGGGCGCGGCCCGCAAGCTCTGGCCGCAGCTGGCCACGCTCGCCATGCCGCCGCTCTCGGCGGCCGAGCTGCAGAGCGAGGCGCGCATGCGCGGCTTGCGCGTCGACGGATCCGCCCTCGCCGCCGCCTCCTTCGGCTGGCCGCGCTACGCGCGGATCCTGCTCGACCGCCTGGAGCAGGGCACGGCCCTGGCCACGGCCTGGGCGGAGGAGATGGCGCTGGGAGGACGGCTCGAGCAGGCCTGCCGCCACACCTACGACGTCCTTCTCCTCCGCAGCCGCGGGTACGGCATGTCGAAGGCGGTGCTGGCCGCGGTGGCCGCGGAAGAGGGGCTGAACCTGACCGCGCTGGTGGCGCGCCTGGGCCGCACGCCGGGGGCCATCCGGGACTACCTCGGCTGGCTGCTCGCCGTGGACGCCCTGCGCACCACGCGCAAGCGCTACTTCTACGTCGACGGCCTCCTGCGCGCGTGGGTGCGCCTGCATGGCCGGGGCGTGCGCGCGAGCGAAGAGGAGCTGCTCGCCTCCGTCCGCGAGCTCCTGGCCGCGGCCGCGCCGCCGCCCGCGGAGGCGGTGGCGGCGCCGTCCCGCCATCAGGGCCTCATGGAGATCGACTAGCCGTGACCTTCCAGAGTCCGCGACCCCCGGTGGACGTCCCGCTCGTCTCCGTGACCGCGTACGTCCTGGAGAAGGCCGGGGAATACGGCAGCCGCGCCGCGCTCGTGGACGCGATCACCGACCGGCAGATGACCTACGCGGGCCTGCAGGCCACGATCGCGCGCGCCTCCGCCGGCCTGGCCGCTCGCGGCTACGGGCGCGGGGACGTCTTCGGAATCTACGCCCCGAACACGCTCGAGTATCCCATCGCCTTCCACGGCGTGGCCCAGCTGGGCGCGGTGGTCACGACCGTGAACCCGCTCTTCACCGCCGACGAGATCGCGAAGCAGCTCCGCGACTGCGGCGCCAAGTGCCTGTTCACGATCCCCGCCTTCATGGAGAAAGCGCGCGCGGCCGCCGCGCAGGCCGGCGTGCGCGAGATCGTCGCCTTCGGGGAGGCGGAGGGCGCGCTCTCCTTCTCCGAGCTCATCGCCGCTTCCGGACCGCCGCCCGCCGCTCCCATCGGACCCGACGACGTGGTCGCCCTGCCCTACTCGAGCGGGACCACCGGCCTGCCCAAGGGCGTGATGCTCACGCACGGCAACGTGGTGGCCAACCTCGCCCAGAGCGCGGCCGCGCTTCCGATCCAGGGACACGACATCGTCATCGCCGTCCTGCCCTTCTTCCACATCTACGGCCTGCAGGTGATCCTCAACGGCGGCCTCCGGGCCGGGGCCACCCTCGTCCTGCTGCCGCGCTTCGAGCTGGAGACGTTCCTGCGCGCCATCGAGGAGTACCGCCCGACCTGGGCCTTCGTGGTTCCCCCGATCGCGCTCGCGCTGGCCAAGCACCCGGCCGTGGAGGGCTTCGACCTCTCCAGCCTGAGCCAGGTGCTCTCGGGCGCGGCCCCCCTCAGCGCGGACCTCGCGCGCGCGGTCACCCGCCGGCTCGGCTGCCGCATGCTCCAGGGTTACGGGATGACGGAGACGAGCCCGGTGACCCACACGAACTCGGGGCCGTCCGTCGAGACCAAGCCCGGCTCGGTAGGGGCGCTCGTCGGCAGCACGGAAGGACGCATCGTCGATCCGGCCAGCGGCCGCGACCTCGGGCCCGGCGAGCAGGGCGAGATCTGCGTGCGCGGCCCGCAGATCATGAAGGGCTACCTGGGCCGGCCGGACGCGACGGCGGCCATGATCGACAAGGACGGATGGCTGCACACCGGCGACATCGGCTATGTCGACGAGGACGGCGACTTCTTCGTGGTGGACCGCCTGAAGGAGCTGATCAAGTACAAGGGCTGCCCGGTGGCGCCGGCGGAGCTGGAGGCGCTGCTCCTCACCCATCCCGCGGTGGCCGACGTGGCCGTGATCCCGAGCCCCGACGAGGAAGCGGGCGAGGTCCCGAAAGCCTTCGTGGTGACGCGCGCGCAGGTGACGGCGGAGGAGCTCATGGCCTTCGTGGCCGAGCGCGTGGCCCCGACCAAGCGCGTGCGCCGGCTGGAGATGATCGACCAGATCCCGAAGTCCCCGTCCGGCAAGATCCTGCGCCGCGTGCTGGTGGACCGGGAACGGGGGCGCGCTCAGGGCTAGCCGACCGCAGAGCACGCTGGCGTCGCGCAGCGGCGGCAGCGTGCGAGGGAGGTTTCAGGGGGGGCCGCGAATGCCCAGCGTGGTGCCGCATGAGTGCCCCCCCTGACTTAATAAGCCTGGGCAACTACCTCACGTGTCTCCGCAGCAGGTCCTGCAGGGCGGCGCGGCCCATGAGGCCCACGCGCCGGTCCACGGGCTGTCCGTCCTTCAGCACGAGGATGGTCGGCAATCCCTGCACCGAGTAGCGTTCGATCAGGCGCGGGTTCTCGTCGAAGTTCACGAGCCCGAAGCGGAGCCGCCCGCCGTGCTGCTGCTCCGCGCTCTCCAGCGCGGGCTGGGCCAGGTGGCAGGGGACGCACCACTCCGCCCAGAACTCGACCACGACGGGAACCGGCGATGCGAGCACCGCCCGGTCCCAGCTCGCGTCGGTGAAGGTGTCCACGCGGGCGGGAGCCGGATCAGCCGAGGTGCGGCTCGATCAGCTTGACGAGGTTGTCGCGGGAGATGAGGCCGACGCGCTGCTCCGAGACCTTGCCGCCCTTGATGATCAGCAGCGTGGGCAGGGTCGTGATGTTGTACTGGAAGGGGACCTGCTCGTTCTCCTCGACGTTCACCTTCCCCACCCGCAGCCGGCCCTTGAACTGCTCCGCCACCGACTCCACCGCGGGCAGCAGCGTCTTGCAGGGGGCGCACCAGTCCGCCCAGAAGTCCACCAGCACCGGCTGCTGCGACTTCATGACGTCGGCTTCCCAGTTCGCGTCGGTGAGGGTCTGGATCGTGTCGGCCACAGGTCTCCTCCGTATTGATGAGCCCGTCCTCCAGTATAACGGACGCCTATTCCCGCTCCGTTCCGATCCGATCAGACCTTCTCGATGGCCCGCCGATAAACGGAGACGTACGCCTCTGCCGACCGATCCCACGAGAAGTCCTTCTCCATCCCATTGCGGACGAGCGTCTTCCAGGCGGCGCGGTCCTTCATGGCGCCGAGGGCCTGATCGAGGGCCCAGATGAGCCCGGTGCCATCCGGGTTGTCGAAGCGGAAGCCGGTTCCGCGGCCCGTCGCGGGGTCCCACGGCTCGACGGTGTCGTAGAGCCCGCCCGTGGACCGGACGACGGGAACGGTGCCGTAGCGCAGGCTGTACATCTGGGTCAGGCCGCACGGCTCGAACCGTGACGGCATGAGGAAGATGTCCGAACCGGCTTCGATCTTGTGGGCCAGCGCCTCGTCGTAGCTGAGCCGCACCGCGAAGCGATCCGGCGCGCGCTCGGCCAGCGATCGCAGCCCGTGCTCCAGGCGCGGCTCGCCGGTGCCGAGGACGACCATGCGGATCGGACGGTGCAGCAGGTCGTACCAGGCATCCACGACGATGTCGAATCCCTTCTGCGCCACCAGCCGCGAGATCACGCCCACGATCGGCAGGTCCGGCTCCTCGGGCAGGCCCATGACGGCGAGGAGATCGCGCTTGCACGCCGCCTTCCCCGTGAGGTCGCCCGCGGAGTAGTGGGCGGCGATGTGCGTGTCGTGACGCGGGTCCCATTCCCCGTAGTCCACTCCGTTGAGGATGCCGACGAGGTCGGCGCTGCGCGCGCGCAGCGTGCCGTCGAGGCCGTATCCCATCTCGCCACCCTGGATCTCGCGCGCGTACTGGGGCGAGACGGTGGTGACCATCTCCGAGAACTGGATGCCGCCCTTGATGTAGCTCAGGCCGCCCTGGTGGCCCATGGCCTCGCCGCTGGCGAAGTGCCAGGGCAGGCCGAGGACGTCGAGAGTGTCGGCGCCGAACGTCCCCTGGTAGGCCAGGTTGTGGATCGTGAACACGCAGGCCGAGCGGTAGAGCGCGGGATCGTCCCAATAGAACGACTTCAGGTAGACGGGGACGAGCCCCGCCTGCCAGTCGTGGGCGTGGAACACGTCGGGCCGCTGCCCGCGGCTGCGCAGGTACTCGAGAGCGGCGCGGGCGAGGAAGGCAAAGCGCAGGCGGTTGTCCCCGTAGTCCTCGTGATTGCTCGGCCCGTAGGGATGCGGGCGGTCGAAGAACGGCGGATGCTCGATGAACACGACCTCGACGCCGTCCTCCAGCCTCCGCCGGTAATAGCCGGCGCTGCGCGGGGAGCTGTCCACGGGCACGTGCACCGAGCCCGCGAACTCGCCGGGGGGGAAGGGCACGCGCGCGTAGCGCGGCAGGAACACCGTCACCTGATGGCCCAGCCCGGCCAGGGCCCGCGGCAGCGCCGCCGACACGTCGGCCAGCCCGCCCGTCTTCATGAACGGCGTCATCTCCGAAGTGATGAACGCGATGCGCAGCGGCGGCTGGCTCATGCGCGGCCGGACGAACGCGGGCGCCCGGCCATGCGCGCGACGACCGAGATGAGCTCGTCCGGATCCACCGGCTTGGCCAGGTGGACCTGGAATCCCGCGGCCAGGGCGCGGCGCCGATCGTCGGATCGGGCGTAGGCGGTGAGGGCGACCGCGGGCACGAGGCCGCCCTCCTCCGCGGACAGGGCCCGCACGCGGGTGAGCAGCGCGTAGCCGTCCTCCACCGGCATCCCGATGTCGCACACCACCACGTCCGGACGGCGGCGGCGCAGGGCGGCCAGGGCTTCCTCCGCGGAGGCGGCGAGGTCCACCACCGCGCCGGAGTGACCGAGGGCGGCGGAGAGCAGGTCGCGCGTGTCCTCCTCGTCCTCGACGACGAGGACGCGCACGCCGGAGAGGCGGACGGGGACGCGCGTGTCGCGCTCCGCGCCCTCGGGCGCGGCGAGGGCGACCTCGTCCACCCGCGGGATGCGGATCGTGAAAACGGCACCCTGGCCGCGGCCGTCGCTGTGCGCCTCCACGCTGCCGCCGTGCATCTCGACGAGATGGCTCACCAGCGCGAGCCCCAGGCCCAGGCCGCCGTGGGCGCGCGTGGTGGAGCTGTCCGCCTGGCGGAAGCGGTCGAACACGTAGGGCAGGAACTCGGGTGCGATCCCCACCCCCGAGTCGGTGACGCGGAGCACGGCCTGGGCGTCCTCCAGTCCGAGGCGCACGTCGACGCGGCCGGAGGCGGGCGTGAACTTGACGGCGTTGGACACCACGTTCCAGGCGATCTGCTGCAGGCGGAGGACGTCGCCGCCCACCACCACCGGAGAGTTCGGCAGGTCGAGAGAGAGCGCGATCTTCTTGCCCGCGGCCTGGTCCCGGAGGCCCTGCACCACCCCGCGCACCACCGCCGCGAAGTCCACCGCCTTCCATTCCATCTGCAGCGTGCCGGAGACGAGGCGCGACGCGTCCAGGATGTCGTCCACGAGCTGGGCCTGGACCTTGGCGTTGCGCTCGATGGTGGCGAGGCCGTGGCGGCGCCGCTCGGGGTCGTCGTCCGTCTCCTGCAGGAGGCGCGCCCAGCCCAGGATGGCCTGGAGCGGGGTGCGCAGCTCGTGGGAGACGGTGGCCAGGAACTCGTCCTTGAGGCGGTGCAGCTCCTGCGCTTCCTCGTAGAGGCGGTGGGTGGTCGCGCTCTCCCGGCGCAGGTCCTCCTCCAGCCGCAGGCGCTCCGTCTCGTCCCGCGTGGTGACCACCGCGCCCGCGGGCGAGCCGTCCGCGTGATGCAGGGGCAGGGCGGTGCCGGTGAGGATGCACATGGAGCCGTCGGGGCGCCGCACCATCCAGCGCGCGTCCTCGACCCGTTCGCCCTTGAGCGCGCGGTAGAGGGGCGTCTCCGTCAGGGGCAGGAGCTGGCCGCGCAGGTCGCGCAGGCCGTAGGCGCTCGCCCACTCCGCGGGCGGCACCGCCTTGCGGTCGATGCCGTGCTGGCGCTCCGCTTCCGGGTTGAACCCGCGGATGACGCCGTCCTCGTCGCACACCACGATGCCGTCGCCGCTCTGGCGGAAGATCGCGCGCAAAAGGTCCCGCTCCTGCTCCGCCTGCTCCCGGGCCTCGATCTCCGTGGTGAGGTCCTTGAAGACGATGGCCACGTGGCTGACCTTGCCGCGCCCGTCGAAGAGCGGGAAGAACGTGGACGCGATGGCGACCCGCCGTCCCTGCACGATCTTGACGTGGGTCAGCTCGCGGGGGTCGTACCAGATGGGGCCGATGGTGACGGTCTCCCCCGCGAAGGCCCGATGGATGAGGTCGAGCACGCCGTTGCGGTCCGCGATCTCGTCCTTGAGGACGTTGTACTCGGGGGGCGGCTCCGAGCCGAACAGGTTGCGGAAGGCCTGGTTGACGAGCAGGCAGCGGCCGGAGGCCTCGTAGATCTGGAAGCCCACCGGCGCGGATGCGAAGATCCCCTCCAGCAGCGCGAGCGGATCGGATACCCGGCCCAGGTGCTCGCGGATCTCGTCGAGGGGCTTCATCTCCAGGCGATCTTCATTCCGGCCGGCGGCCAATACCATAACCCACGGCCGCGGGCACGCGGCCGTGGGGCGGCGGAATCCCGGCGCGGACGCCCCATAATCTCGCGCCATGCCCCGCCGCCTGGGCCAGCATTTCCTCCGTCCTGCTTCCGTCGAGCGCCTCCTGCGCGTGATCGAGCCGCGGGCGGACGACGTGTTCCTCGAGATCGGGCCGGGGGCGGGCGCGCTCACCCTGCCCCTGGCCGCCCGCGCGCGCGCGGTGGTGGCCGTCGAGCTCGACGCGTCGCTGGCCTCTCGCCTGCGCGAGCGCGCTCCCGCGAACGTGCGCATCGTGACCGGCGACGCGCTGCGCGTGGACCTCGCGGATCTCGCGCCCCAGGGCACGCGCCTCGTGGGCAACCTCCCCTATTACGTCTCGAGCCCCCTCCTGCGCCGGTTCCTCGACCTCCACTCGCGCCTGCGCGACGCGCACGTCATGCTCCAGGATGAGGTCGCGCGCCGCGTGGCCTCTCCGCCGGGGTCGCGCGAATACGGCATCCTCTCCGTCCTCTACGCGCTGTGGGCGGACACCGACATTCCGCTCCGGTTTCCGCCCGGCGCCTTCCAGCCGCCGCCAAAGGTGGATTCGGCCATCCTGCGCGCTCGCTTCCTCCCGGCCCCTCGGGCCGAAGTCGATGATCCGGAGGCGTTTGAACGCCTGGTCCAGACGGCCTTCACCCGCCGGCGCAGGACACTTGAAAACAACCTGCAAGATAGCTATCCTAACCTCAAGGAACACTTGAGGTTGCTCAAGATCGAGGGTCGGCGTCGCGCGGAGACCCTATCGGTGGTGGAATTCGCGCAGCTGGCCCGAGAACTGGCAAGCAAGTAGGTCCGGCAAGAAAGCATGCAACCGGCCTCTGATCGCGGCGGGCTGCGCCTGGTCGCCCTGGGCGGGCTCGGCGAGTTCGGCCTCAATGCGCTCGTCCTCGAGTGGGAGGCGGAGTGCCTGCTCGTGGACGCGGGGATGGGCTTCGCCACCGCCGAGATGCCGGGCGTGGACTCCGTGGTGCCGGACTTCGAGTACATCTCCGACCGGGGCCGCTCCGTGCGCGCGATCGTGCTCACGCACGGGCACGAGGACCACATCGGCGCCCTCGCCTTCGCGGTGGAGGCGGCCCCCCAGGCTCCGGTCTACGGAAGCCGGCTGACCCTCGGCTTCGTGCGGCGCCGGCTGCGCGAGCGCGGCGTGGAGGCCGACCTGCGGCTGCTCACGCCCGGCCAGGCCGTCGAGGCCGGGGTGTTCCGCGTGCATCCCATCCGGGTCGCCCATAGCGTGATCGACAGCCTCGCCCTCGCCATCGAGACCCCGGCCGGCGTCGTGCTCATGAGCGGCGACTTCAAGATGTCGCACGGCCCCGCCGCGGACGAGCAGACGGACGTCGACGCGCTCAGCGCCTGGGGCGACCGTGGCGTGCTCGCCCTCCTCTCCGACAGCACGAACGTCGAGGTGCGCGGGCGGACGGGAGCCGAGGACGACCTCATCCCCGCCTTCGAGGACGTCTTCGCGCGCACGCGCGGCCGCGTCCTCATCTCCTGCTTCGCCACCTCCGTGCCCCGCATCCGGCGCGCCGCCGACGTGGCCCTGGGCGCGGGACGATCCATCGGGTTCGTCGGGCGCCGCATGGCCGACAACGCCGACGTGGCCCTGGAGCTGGGGCTGCTCGAGCTGCCGGCCTCCAGCCGCCTGCCCGCCCAGTCCCTGCAGGACTATCCCGCGGGCGCCATGTGCCTCTTCGTCTCCGGCAGCCAGGGGGAGCCGTTCTCCGCGCTCTCGATGATCAGCATCGACGAGCACCGCGACGTCGCGGTGGGCCCCGGCGACACCGTGGTGATGTCGTCGCGCCCGATCCCCGGCAACGAGCGCGCGGTCTCGCGCCTCATCGGCAACCTCTTCCGCCGCGGCTGCGACGTCGTCCACGGCGGCACCGCGCGCGTGCACGTGTCCGGCCACGCCAGCCAGGACGAGCTGGTGGAGATGATCCAGCGCGTGCGTCCCCGCTACTTCGTGCCCGTGCACGGCGAGTACCGGATGCTGGCCCAGCACGCGCGCCTGGCCGTGCAGGCGGGCGTGCCCGCGGACCACGTGTTCATCATGGAGGACGGCCACGTCCTCTCCCTCTCCGCGGAGAGCGCGCGCAAGGTCGAGAACGTGCCCGCCGGCCGCGTGCTCCTCGACCGCTCCGGGGTGGACGAGATCGAGGAGATCGTCATGCGCGACCGGCGCCACCTCTCCTCGGACGGGATCGTGGTGCCGGTGGTCGTCCTGGACGGCCAGACCGGACGGCTTTCGTCGCCCCCGGAAGTGGTGACGCGTGGTTTCGTCGACTGGGAAGAGTGGCCGGGCCTCATGGACGAGGCCACCCGCGCCCTGGCCGAGATCGTGGAGACCCGCCCGCCGGAGGAGCACTACGACGCGACGGTCACCCGCGAGCGCCTGCGGCAGGAGCTGCGGCGGCTCTTCCGCAAGCGCACGCAGCGCCGGCCCATGGTCATCCCCGTCGTCATGGAGGTCTGATGGCGTCAGCAGCCGCGAAAAACACCAAGACGGCCGAGTTCCTGGGCCTCGTGTCCTTCGCCCTCTCGCTGATGGTGCTGATCAGCGTGGCGACCTACAACCCGGCCGACCCCGTGCCCTTCTTCAAGGCCGGCGCCAGCGGCCCCGTCCGCAACTTCATCGGGCCCATCGGCGCCTTCCTGGCCGAGCTGCTCATCCCCCAGCTCTTCGGGGTGGCCGCCCTGCTCGTGCCCCTCGTGCTCGGCATCACGGGCTGGAAGCTGTTCTGGTGCCGGCCCATCGAAGCGCCCTACACCAAGGCGGCGGGGCTGTCGCTCCTGCTCGTCTCCCTCACCGCCTTCCTCACCCTCACCTTCGGCGCGGTGACGATCGAAGGCGAGCCCGTGCGCGCGGGCGGCGCCGCCGGCCAGCTGGCCGCGGCCATCCTCACCGCGAGCTTCAACCGCACCGGCGCCTACATCGTGGTGGCGACGTCGCTGTTCGTGTCGCTCATCCTCTCCACGCAGTTCTCGTTCGCCTCCTTCCTGTCCGCGGTGGGCCGCTTCCTGGCCACGCGCCTCCAGGCCCTGCGCACGGCCTGGGCCCACTTCCTGGAGACCCGGCGCAAGGAGCGGATGCGCCGTGACGTGATCAAGAAGCACAGCAAGGAGAAGGATCCCCTGGACGAGGCGGCGGCGGCCCGGGGCGAGAGCGTCCCCCGCGTGCGCAAGGTCAAGGCCCCCGGCGCGGCCGGCGAGACGGAGCCCGCGCGCGCGGCCCAGAAGCCGCTGCCCTTCGCCCACACCGTGGATCCGGACGCGGAGATGGAGACGGAGGCCGACGATCACGACGAGGTCGACGAGCCGGAAGAGGCCGCGCCCGTGCTGCCCGTCTCCGCGGCCACGCGCGCGATCAAGCGCGGCGGCGGCTCCGTGATCGTGCGTGGCGACTTCCCGCTGCCCCCGACCTCGATCATGGACGAGATCAAGATGGACGCGCCCATGGACAAGACGCGGCTCTTCGAGAAGGCGAAGACGCTGCAGGCCAAGTCCGGGGAGTTCGGCGTCCTGGGCTCGGTGGTCGAGATCCATCCCGGCCCCGTGGTCACGACCTACGAGTTCAAGCCGGACGCGGGGGTCAAGTACTCGAAGATCGTCGGCCTGGCCGACGACCTCGCCCTGGCCCTGGAGGCGGAGTCCATCCGCATCGACCGCATCAGCGGGCGCGGCACGGTCGGCATCGAGATCCCGAACGAAGTCCGCGAGACGATCTACCTGCGCGAGATCCTGGAGGGCGAAGCCTTCCACAAGGCCAGCTCCCGCCTCACCCTGTGCCTGGGCAAGACCGTGAACGGCGAGACCTACGTGACCGACCTCGCCACCATGCCCCACCTGCTCATCGCCGGCTCCACGGGCACGGGCAAGAGCGTCGGCCTCAACTGCATGATCGCGAGCATCCTCTACAAGTCCACGCCGGACGAGGTGCGGATGATCCTCATCGATCCCAAGCGTCTCGAGCTCGGGGTCTACGAGGACATCCCGCACCTCCTGACCCCGGTGGTGACCGATCCCAAGATCGCGGCCAACGTCCTCAAATGGGCGGTGGCGGAGATGGAGAAGCGCATCCGCAAGCTCGCCTCCGAAGGCGTGCGCAACATCGACCAGTACAACAACATCATCCGTGGGGAGCGCACGGCGGAGCAGGTGGCGGAGGACCTCAAGCCCCTGCACTACATCGTGATCATCATCGACGAGCTGGCCGACCTCATGATGGTCTCCTCCCACGAGGTGGAGGAGTCGATCACGCGCCTGGCCCAGATGGCGCGCGCGGTGGGCATCCACCTCATCCTGGCCACCCAGCGGCCCTCCGTCGACGTGCTCACCGGCCTCATCAAGGCCAACTTCCCCTCCCGCATCTCGTTCCGGGTGGCGGCGCGGGTGGACAGCCGCACCATCCTCGACTCCATCGGGGCCGAGCACCTGCTGGGCAAGGGCGACATGCTGTTCCTGCCCCCGGGCTCCGCGCGTCTCCTCCGCATTCACGGCTGCTTCGTGAGTGAGAAGGAGATCGCGCGCCTCACGTCGTACCTGCGCAAGGCGGGCAAGCCGACCTTCGACGAGACGGTGGGCAAGACGGAGCGCACGACGGAGACGGTGGAGGCCGACGACCGCGACGAGCTCTTCGACGAGGCCGTGCGCTTCTGTGTGCAGAGCAAGCAGGCCTCGACGAGCATGCTGCAGCGCCGCTTCCGCATCGGGTTCTCGCGGGCGGGGCGGCTGGTGGACATGATGGAGCGCGACGGGATCGTGGGGCCCGCGGACGGATCGAAGTCGCGCGAGATCCTGGTGGCCGCGGACTACTACGAGACGGTGGACAACTGGCAGAAGTAGCGCGAGGTCTCGCCGCGCGGGCGCTGGCCGTGCTGGTGGCCGTCTCTCTGGCGACCCCGGCGGGCGCGGACGCACGCGCGGGGGCCACCGGGGCCAAGCGGCCGCGCACCGTGAGCACGCCCGATCCGCGCCCCGACGCCGTCCTCTACCAGGAGGCCGTGCAGGCGCTGGCCTCCCTCAAGGCCACGGCGGCGCGCAACGCGCGGAAGGCGGAGTGGGAGAAAGTGGTGATGCGCTTCCGGCGCGTGGTCGCGCGCTACCCCCAGAGCGGGTACTGCGACAACGCGCTGCTGGCCATCGGCGACCTCTACCGGGAGATGGCACGCCGCTTCGACTCCGGCTACGCGGGCGACGCCGTGCAGGCCTACCGCCGCCTGGTCGCGGAGTACCCGAGCAGCAGCCTGGGCGAGAAGGCGCTCTTCAACGTGGTGGAGATCGCGCGCGCCGGCGGCGACCGCAAGGACATCGCGGCCGCGGCGCGGGAGTACCTCGACGCGTTCCCCGACTCCGCGCGCGCGGCCGAGGTCAAGGCGACGGTGAAGAAGGGCGGGCGGGCGCAGGAGGCGGCGCTGCCCACTCCACCGCCGCGCGGGCTGGCCCAGGTCTTCAACCTGCGCTTCTGGAGCGGGGCCAGCTCCACCCGCGTCGTGCTCGACGTCGAGAAGGCCGTCCACTACAAGTACGACCGCATCAGCAACCCCGACCGCCTCTGGGTGGACCTGGAGGGCACGCGCCTCCATCCCAACCTCATGGGCAAGATGTTCCCGGTGGGCGACGGCCTCCTCGAGAAGATCCGCATCGGCCAGAACAAGGACACGACGGTGCGGGTGGTCCTGGACTTCAAGGACGTGAAGGACCACACGATCTTCTACCTCGAAGGGCCGACCCGCCTCGTCATCGACGTGCGCGGGACGGCGGCGGCTCCGCCCCCGATGATCGCGGGCCGGCCGGCGCCCACGGTGGTGGCCACGAACGCATCGCCGGAGCCGTTCGACCTCCCGCCCGATCGCTCGCCTTCGCCGGCGCCGAAAGCGGCCACGTCCCGCGCGGGCAAGACGCCCGCGTCGCCGCTGCCCGTGCGCCGGGTCGACGGGCTGGAAGTCCCGCGCCTCCTTCCCCCGCCCGTCCCCGATCCCGTGATCCGCCCCTCCGCGGCTCCCTTCGAGGGACCGCCGCGGCGCGCGGCCGCCGCTTCCCCCTCGCCCTGGCCGGCGCCGACTCCGAACCCGCGCGTCCTGGCCCGCACCGATCCCGACACCCCGCCGATGGCGCCGCAGGTCAACCGCGCCGGCTCCTACAGCCTGGCCCGCCAGCTCGGCCTGGGCGCGCGCAAGATCGTGATCGACGCCGGGCACGGCGGGCACGATCCGGGCACCCTCGGCCGGGGCGGCCTCCAGGAGAAGGACCTCGTCCTCGACGTGGCCGTGCGCCTGCAGCGGCTCGTGCGCGACGAGCTGGGGGCGGAGGTGGTGATGACGCGCGCCACGGACGTGTTCGTGCCCCTCGAGGAGCGCACGGCCATCGCCAACGCCCAGGGCGCGGACCTCTTCCTGTCCATTCACGCCAACAGCAGCCGCAACGCGGGCGTGCGCGGAATCGAGACCTACTTCCTGAACTTCGCCCAG
>Ga0209382_10006052_pt1 | contig 15616 bp, 12 predicted proteins | sample SoiMetdeltSBSDD5_FD_187599 | JGI IMG/M metagenome (GOLD analysis project Ga0209382, IMG submission 187599) | Bulk soil microbial communities from a Populus tree surrounding site in Tennessee, USA - Soil MetaG P. deltoides SBSDD5 (SPAdes) (version 2) | ecosystem: Environmental > Terrestrial >...
TGTCAATGTGGTGAATAATGTCAGGAACGTAAAGACAGATTTGATACACCTCATCCACTCCTCCAGCACGTTGTTCTAATTTGAACAAAACATCAATGAGGGTGGGTAAGTGCGCGTGAGCGTCGAAACCTTCAGTCACTATGGTGTTATCGCTGTGACTATTCAGGTTTCGACGAAGTGCGATTATAAGAGAGGCACTAAGCTCGGAACAAGTAATTGGTCACGCCGACCAGGTGCACTGATTTCGACGGTCCACAGGTGTCGTTTGCGTGATGATAGTTGAGGAAGGCGGAGTCCCCTCCTTCGCGAAGGAGGGGACTAGCCTCGCCCGAACCGTGTTTCGTAATTTGGATAGCTCTGAAGCGGCCTACAGTGCGACGGGAGCCTTACCGAAAATCTTCCGTCCCTGCAGTAACGTCTCGATCAGCAGAAGCGGCACGGACCAGCAAATCCAGCTTGCCAGAACCAGTCGCTCGGAAAACGTCCCCACGCCGAGCATGTCGAGCATATCGGTACTCAGTCGGAAGATCACAAAACCGAACGTGATGACATAACTGCGAATCATCCACTCGCGATGTTGTGGGATGAGTTTCTTGTAAATCGCAACCGTAGCCAGTGCCGTACTGATCAACCACGCGGTCGCCATCGAAGCAAGGCCCATGCTGAACATCCAGCCGAAATCTGTGTGGAAGGCAAGATAGTACGCCGCCACTGCGCCAACTCCGGTGCTGCTCACGTAGGTGATGCCGAGGACACGGTGAAGCGTCGGATGGTCTTGTTTCAAGCCAGGCCAGAACTGGATGGGTCCGATAAGGAGCGCGAGAATTCCGGCAACGACATGAGCGAACAGCCACATGTGGCGCGGCCAATAGATGCCATACGAGTCTGGACTGACGGTGAGGTATCTCAAGGCCGAGGTGTTCACAAACCAAAGAGCTACGACCGTCGAACAACCTAACACAATACGGGTTCCCTGCCGGCCGTCCCGAACGGGCCTGGCGGGCTTTATTTCGGCTTGTGGAGCGGTTTCGACTGGCCTGGCTTCACTTCTTACTGCCTCCTTGATTGGAAGCGGCTCCTGCTCAATCTGGGGCGCCTCCTGCACGACGCTACTTAGATTCAATTGTGTCAACATAGTTGGTTTACCTTGAGACCCTGCGGGAGGCTTTATTGCCTGCCGCCGCTTGAGCTTGCAACAACGTAGCCAATCCGGCCCTCATTGGACTCCCGCCTGCTAAATGGGTCTGCGACGGAACGAAATTCACGAGGTGCAGGAATGCATCGGGGAGAAGAATCCATGGAAGCAATGCCAATACCCCCTGAGATCTTGGATCACGCCCGCGGGGCCGTGACCTCTGATCTTTCAGAGGCTCAGCATTCGGTTGCAGGAATTGCAGGATATCGCTGCAAGGTTTATCGAGCCCTGTTGAGTTTGGAGACGGATAGACGGTTTGTAGCCCTCTCTAAGAACAAATTCTCCTTATTTGCCAAAGCATCTCGAGATCTGGCCTGATTAGAAACCCCGATCCTCCTTTCCGAAAAACCGCGGGCATAGAGCCCGCGGCTACTCTCGCCTTTTCCTAACACGACAACTTTTTACAGAACGGATAAGTCTGGGAAGACAACCCGGCCGGTTGATTTCTCTATAGTCCTCCTCCGTGAGCAAAACACGGGAGGATCAAATGAAAGTACGCGGATATCGATTTTCGAGTGTTGCTTTGGTCGCGGCCCTATGCGTCACGCTGTCGCTTGGCGCACAAACAACGTTGCGCCGTCCGGCCGCCGGACAACTGGCACCGGGCTTCAGCGCGATGTCGTCGGATGGCAGACCGGTTTCGTTATCGGACTACAAAGGAAAAGTTGTTCTCATCGAGTTCTGGGCGTCGTTCTGTACGGTCTGTGTCGCGGATCTGCCCACCGTGAAGCAGCTTTATGAAAAGTACTCTTCGAAGGGCTTCAACGTTCTCGGCATCTCCATGGATGTCGACGCCGCGGCGTTGCGCGCGAAGGTCAAGGAAGCCGGGCTTCCGTGGCCGCAGATCATGGATGGCAAGAGCTTCGACGGCGAATTGCCAAACTTGTACGCCGTCCAGGGAACGCCGTCATATTTCGTACTGGATCGTAGCGGTCGCATTGCTTTACGAACCGGTGACAGCACGAAGCTGGAAGCCGCCATTGCGACGGCGTTATCGCCGGCATCCGACGTGGAGCCGACCCGCGACAGTTGGCAGCGCCCGGCGTACGTCATGGACGAGTTGGGTATAGGCCTCGGCAGCAGCGTCGCCGACGTCGGCGCCGGAGATGGTTATTTCACGATGCACCTTGCGGATCGCGTCGGAGACAAAGGTGCCGTCTACGCAGTAGACATCAACGCCAGGGTTCTCGCCACGATCGATTCCAAAGCCGCAGCGCGAGGCTACAAACAAGTCATCACGATACAGGGCGTGAATGATGATCCCCGTCTGCCGGAAGCTTCGTTGGACGCGATTCTTATCGTCAACGCTTATCACGAAATGGTCGAGTTCGATGCAATGTTGCGCGCAATGCATCGTGCGCTCAAGCCAGGCGGACGGCTGGGCATCATCGATGCGAATGCAACGTCTGGACTTTCGAGAAGTCAGTATCAAAAGAATCACCAAATCTCCGACTCACTCGTTCGTGAAGACGCTTTACGTAATGGCTTCACGTTTCGCAACAAGGGCGAGGAGTTCCGCAATCACGACTGGCACTTCACGGTGTTCACAAAGTAGAGCGCTCGCCACCTCGGTGCGTTATGGAAGACAAGAAACGTAGAGTTCTCACATTCGTCCCTGCTGCGGCCGCCGTCGGTTCCAACATGATTGGGACGGGTGTTTTCACGACCACTGGATTCATGATCGCTTCAGGTGCAGGCAGCGGGGATGTGCTTGCAGCATGGCTGCTCGGAGGCGTGCTCGCTTTGTGCGGCGCCCTGTGTTACGCCGAGATCGGCGCGCACATGCCTGAATCCGGCGGTGAGTATGTGTTCCTGACGCGACTGGTCCATCCGTCGCTCGGATACCTTTCGGGTTGGGTTTCCATTTTCGTAGGATTCGCAGCGCCAATTGCAGCGTCCGCGATGGCCATGCATCTGTATCTGCAGACAATCTGGGTGTGGTGGCCCTCGCGGCTGATGGCGGCCGGCACGATTGTGGCGATCGCGGGCCTCCACGCGTTCGATATCAAGAAAGGCAGCCGCTTCCAGACATTCTTCTGGGTGCTCAAGTTGGCGATGATTGCCGCGTTTATCTTCGCGGTCTTCGCAAGCGACAGCGGCGATGGTGGAGGTCTCACATTCAATCCCGGATTTTTACTTTCGGGACAGTTTGCCGGTTTGCTTGTCTTGACCTCGTTTGCCTACAGCGGCTGGAACGCCGCGACGTACATCGGAGCGGAGATCGTGCGACCCGCGAAGACTCTTCCATATGCGCTCATCTGCGGAACGCTTCTGGTCACCGCTCTGTACGCCTGTCTGAACCTTGCTTATCTTCGTGCGGTTCCAATCCGTGAACTCTCGGGTGTTCCAGAAGTAGCGAATGCCGTCGCAGCGCGACTTTGGGGACCACGGGTCTCGGCAGTCATTTCAGCCTTGATAGCGGTTTCGTTGCTAGCGCCCATCAGTGCGATGCTGATGGTGGGACCTCGCGTTGCTGAGGCAATGGCCCGCGACGGATACCTGCCTGCAACCCTTTCGGTGCTGAATCGGCGCCACGTGCCGAGCCGGGCGGTGTGGCTGCTTGCCGGGTTGGCGGCAGCGATTGCTTTGACTTCCACGTTTTCGACATTGCTCATCTACATTGGTTTCACGCTGAACATTTTTGCCGCGATTACGGTGTTTGGCATTTTTCCTTTGCGCAGAAGTGCCAACCACCGATTCCGGATCTGTGTCGGATATCCCGTGACACCGTTGCTGTTCATCGCGTTTTCCATCTGGACAACTGTCTGGGCGATACGCTCGGAACCCGTAGCAGCTTTGGCAGGCGCAGTAAGCCTGGCGATCGGCATTGTGAGTTATGTCCTTCGCGTGACAACTTTTTACAACTTGCGTGAATCGCGTGAGTAACTCCCACGCAGCGTTACGAGTATATTTTTGAAAATGTCATCACGAGCAAAACTGATTGCCCTAACCATCGTGGCCGTGCTGCTGCCGACAACCGTAATGTCCGTGATTCAATATCGCTCGCTGCACGACCTTCAGGAACAGACGAAAATGGCCGCGCAGGAAAACCTGCGTCAGGCGGCTTCAGGACTGGCCAGCCGAACAGCGGAGTATTTTCACGAAATCGGTCTGAAAACGCTTTCGGGGTTTCGTTACGACAAAAAGTCCGCGGAAGACCAGACTTCGCGAATGGAGGAAACCTTCCGCAGAACTTTGGAATCCGCGCCTGAAGTCGGACGAGTATTTATGGTTGCCGATTGCACATGTGACCAGTCCGCGGGTGCCGCTTTCGTCAAGAGCCGGCAACGGTCGCGAGCGATTACCGGAGACGGTCTGCGCAGAGATCCTGAGATCAAGGAACTTGTGCACATGCATGAAAAAGCGATGATGCTGGCATCGCAACAACCGCCGTCGGAGCCGCGCTACCTGTTCACGAACGTTCCAGCCTGTGAAGAACACCATTCTCAGACCTACGTTTTTTATCCGTTGCTTGATTCCCACGGTAAGGAAATTGGATTCAGCGGAGTGCAATTGGATGGAAAACGACTATTGGAAAACCTTCTGCCGAAGCTGATGGAGTCGTCGGTTTCACCGAACCTGGCGTTTGCAGTTCACGACAACGCAAACAGGCTCGTTTACACCAACAATGAGCGTAAGTCGTATCAGTTGCAAATTGCATTCGCACCCGTTTTTCCGCAGTGGATGCTCGGAATGGATTACGGCAGCGTATCGATCGATGAACTCGCGCGAAGCAGTTTCAGACAGAACATGACGATTTCGGTTTTCGTTCTGGTGCTTCTGATCACGGGCATCACGCTTACCTTGCGCGCGACCGCACGGGAGATCCGTCTGGCCGAAGCCAAATCGTCATTCGTATCCAACGTCTCACATGAACTGAAGACGCCGCTCGCGCTGATCCGGCTTTTTGCGGAAACGCTCGAATTGGGTCGCGTCAAGACGCCGGAGAAGGCGCACGAGTATTACAAGATCATCAACAACGAAAGCTCGAGGCTGACGCAGCTGATCAACAACATTTTGGATTTTTCGAAGATCGAAGCGGGACGAAGGGAGTATCAGTTCGAAGTTGCGGATGCCGGCCAGATCGTCGAGGAAGTCATTCGCACGTATGAGTACCCAATTCGGAATGACGGTTTCGATTTGCGCGTACACATTGAGCAGAACCTGCCTGCCGTGCGCGTGGATCGCGGTGCGATCTCGCAGGCGGTTTTGAATCTTCTGAACAACGCCGTTAAGTATTCGGATTCGGTGAAGCGAATCGACGTATCTGTTCGATCAGAGTCCGATCAGATTTTGATCGATGTCGCCGATCAGGGAATCGGGATTCCAGCTTCGGAGCAGACGCGTGTCTTCGACAAGTTTTACCGGATCAGTACAGGTCTGGTACACGACCGCAAGGGAACAGGTCTTGGCCTCACTCTGGTGAAGCACATTGTCGACGCGCACCGCGGCGCCGTTCGACTCACGAGCGCGCCTGGCAAGGGAAGCCGCTTTACGATCGAACTGCCCGCGATCGCCGGGCACCCTTTGGAAACTGCTGCATTTGCCTATGAAGGTCCTGATTGTTGAAGATGAGCCGGATATGCTTTCCGGTCTTCGAGACAACTTTGAGTTCGAAGGCTACGACGTGATCGCTGCCAACGACGGTTTGCGCGCGCTGGAGATTGCGGCGGTTGCGAAACCCGACCTCGTGGTTCTCGACGTCATGTTGCCGAAGATGAGCGGACTCGATGTCTGCCGGCAATTGCGCGCCAAAGGCGCGGCGATGCCGATCATCATGTTAACGGCGCGTGGACAGGAGATCGACAAGGTGATCGGCCTGGAGGTTGGCGCTGACGACTACGTCACCAAGCCTTTCAGCATCAAGGAACTCCTGGCCCGAGTTCGGGCTCATCTTCGCCGCGCATCGCGTCAAGTTGCGGATATCGATCGATATACTTTCGGCGACATCGAGGTGTCGTTTACCCGCCATCAGATCACTAAGCGAGGCCTTCCCATTGAGTTTTCGCCGCGTGAATTCGAGATTCTGAAATATTTCATTCAACGCCGTGGTGAGGCGATTACACGCGATCAACTGCTTGATGCGGTGTGGGGATATCACAATTTCCCGCTCACCCGCACCGTCGACAATCACATTGCGAAACTGCGCCAAAAGCTGGAAGACGTACCCGCCGACCCCAAATACGTCATCACCATTCACCGGGTAGGCTATAAGTTCCTGGGTTAGAAGGCCCATCGGCATTAGCTGTCGTTCTTTTGCGCCTCCGGCGCTCGGCAACAGCTCCTGAAAATGCGGCGAAATTGCCACATTTTAGCAGCCCTCAATTTTTTCGGAACCTTTTCAAAAGAAAAGCTTTGACAACGAGTGCGCACCCTGATTTTATTACTGCTATTAACCTTTATTCGAGATGCCGGTTCTAATGGGAGAGTCTGATGAAAGGCACGCTGGTTTTATGTAGTTTGGTGCTTTGGTTTGGTGTCGAGGCTTATGGCCAAAACAACGCCAACCCCGTCGAATCTCAACGCACCCTTATCAATCAATACTGCTCGGGATGCCACAACAACAACGTCAAGTCCGGAGGATTCTCCTGGACGGATGTGGATCTGACGCACCTGGAGAAAAGCCCGGACCGTGTGGAGAAAGTCATTCGCAAGGTGCGATCGGGCATGATGCCGCCGGCCGGCGCCAAAAGGCCGGAGGCAACCGCCCTTAAAGCTTTTGCTGCTTCGCTGGAACGGTCCATGGACCAGGCCGTTGCGCAGCAGCCGTATATCGATGCACCCGATCTTCATCGCGTGAACCGTACCGAGTATCGCAACTCTGTTCGCGATCTGCTCGGCATCGATGTAGACGTGACCGAACTGCTTCCGCCGGATGCGCGCAGCGGCGCGTTCGACAACATGGCCGATGCATTAACGATTACGCCGGCCCTTATGCAGGGCTACGCGCGAGCTGCGGAAAAGATCAGCCGCGAAGCAGTCGGTGACAAAGAAGCAGCTCCGGGAATGGTCAGCTACAACGTTCCGAGAGTTGTCAACCAGATGCGGCACGTTGAAGGCACGCCTTTCGGCACGCGTGGCGGCATTTCGGTTCTGCACACATTCCCCGCCGACGGCGATTACAAATTCAACCTCTCATTCCATTTCTGGTTCACGGGAAACATCATCGGATCGAAACTGCCGAAAGAACTCGCCGATCAAGAGATTGAAGTTTCGGTCGATGGCGAGAGAGTGGCTGTATTCAAGATCAATCTCGATATGCAGGAGGCCGAAGGCCCGATTCTTTCGGATGCGATCAAGATTAAGGCCGGGCAACACCGCGTGGCTGCGGCGTTCGTGACGCCTTTCGACGGCCCAATCCAGGATCAGTACCGGCTGGTGGAACACACGCTGGTCAGCACGGACATTGCGAATCATCCGCAAATGACGGCGCTCCCCCACTTGCAGACCTTCTCGATCACCGGACCATTCAACGTCAGCGGAATTTCCGATACACCGAGCCGGCGGCGCATATTTTCCTGCAAGCCGACAAGAGCGGCCGATGAAGAACGCTGCGCCAGCGAAATCATTTCGCGGCTGGCCAAACAGGCGTTCCGCAGACCGGTTGCTGCCGAAGACATGGAAGCCCTGATGGTGCAGTATCAGGCGGGCCGCAAAGAAGGCGACTTCGAAACCGGCGTTCGCACAGGGGTTCAAGCGATTATTGCGGATCCGGAGTTTGTGTTCCGATTTGAACGCGTTCCGCGCAACGTGAAGCCCGGTGACAGTTACCGCATCAGCGATCTCGAGTTGGCGTCGCGTTTGTCGTACTTCCTGTGGAGCAGCGCTCCCGACGATACGTTGTTGGGATTAGCGAGTCAGGGCAAGTTGAAGGATCCCGTCGTACTTGAACAGCAGGTCAAGCGTATGCTCACCGACGCGCGAGCCGAAACACTGGCCACTAACTTTGCCAGGCAATGGCTAAGGTTGCAGAGCATTCAGGACCAGATTCCTGAGCCAACGATTTTCCCATCGTATTCCCGCTCGCTCGGTGAGTCGATGCGCAGGGAAGTCGAGTTGTTTTTCGCGAGCATCATGCGCGAAGACCGCAACGTCATGGACCTTCTCACCGCCGATTACACCTACGTGGACGAGGTCCTTGCCAGACATTACCGCCTACCAAACGAAATAGGCCCTCGCTTCCGCCGCGTGCAGTTGACCGATCCGAACCGTTTCGGATTGCTCGGTAAAGCGGGAATCCTGACCATGACGTCGCTGGCGAACCGCACTTCGCCGGTCGCCCGCGGCAAGTATGTGCTTGAAGTGCTCATCGGCTCTCCGCCGCCGGCACCACCTCCGGTCGTGCCGAAGTTGAAGGAAGCTGTCGAGAACGAGAAGGCATCATCGGTCCGCGAGCGCATGGAACTGCATCGGGCAAGTCCTGCCTGCAGCGCCTGCCATCGCATGATGGACCCAATCGGCCTGGCTCTCGAGAACTACGATGCCATCGGCTTGTGGCGCACGAGAGACAACAGCCTGCCGATCGATTCAAGTACCGAGATGTTTGACGGGACGAAACTCACTGGGCCGGCCAGCGTCCGGCAAGCCATTCTGAATCGTTCCGAAGCGTTTCTCGGAAGTTTCACCGAAAACCTCATGGCATACGGTGTGGGCCGCGTTCTGGATTATCGCGACATGCCGACGGTGCGTTCGATCGTCCGTGATGCCGGCAGGAGCAACAACCGTTTCTCATCTTTTGTGTTGGGTATTGTGAAAAGCAAACCGTTCCAGATGCGCGTCGTCCGTGGCGAGACGGTGCAGGAACACTAATGAATCAGATGTGAAGGAGATCGAGAAGTCATGTTCATCACAAAGAAACATATTTCCAGACGCACGGTTCTTCGAGGCATGGGTGCCGCTGTAACACTCCCGTTCCTCGAGGCAATGGTGCCCGCCCAGACACCGACGCGCCAGACGAGTGCTGCTTCGAAAAGCCGTCTGGCCTGCATTGAGGTTGTCCACGGATCGGCCGGCAGCACCGAGTGGGGGACGGAACAAGCACTCTTGATCCCGAAGAAGGAAGGCGCCGACTTTGATTTCGGGATGATTATCAAACCGCTCGAGCCGTTGAAGGAATACATCACGACGGTCAGCATGACGGACTGCGGTGCCGCCGATCCTCTTACCGCCGAAGAAGTCGGAGCCGATCATTTCCGCTCGGCGGCCGTCTACCTTACGGCGGCGCATCCAAAGCAGACTCTGGGTTCAGACGTTTACTGCGGTACATCGATCGACCAGGCATACGCGCAAAAGTTCGGACAGGACACTCCGCTGCCGTCGATCCAGTTTTGTACCGAGAACGAAGACGCATCCGGGTCGTGTGGCTGGATGTACAGCTGCGTTTATATGAACACGATCAGCTGGTCGTCGCCGACGACGCCATTGCCGATGACGCTGAACCCTCGCGCCGGCTTCGAGCAACTGTTCGGCAGCGGCGGATCCTCGCAAGACCGCGCCACGCGCCGGAAGCTCAATAAGAGCGTGCTCGACGGTATTACACGCAACGTGTCGCGGATCATGAAAGATCTCGACGCTCAGGATCGAAACCGTCTCAATTCGTACCTCGAGAACGTCCGCGAAATTGAACGGCGGATACAGGCGATTGAGGCCTACAACGCAAGCAACCCAACACGTGAAGTTCCGACCGCTCCGATCGGTGTGCCGGATTCATGGGACGAGCACGTACGGTTGATGATGGACTTGATCGCTCTGGGTTTTGCTTCCGAAACGACGCGAGTTGCAACGCTGAAGCTCGGACGTGATACGTCGAATCGAGTTTTCCCTGAGAGCGGAAGCACGACACCATTCCATTCCGCGTCACATCACCAGGATGTGCCGTCAACGATCATGGATTTGGCGAAGATCAATCGTTATCACGTCGGTCTGCTCACCTACTTCCTCGAGAAGCTAAAAGCGACGACTGACGGCGCCGGCAACCTGCTCGATCATTCGTTGGTACTTTACGGAAGCGCCATGGCCAATTCGAACGTTCACGGCCATAAACGTGTGCCGATGATCCTTGCCGGTCATGCTTCCGGTGCGATCAAAGGCAACCTGCATGTCCGCTGCAAAGAGGGGACGCCGCAGGCGAACATCCTGCTGGCCATGATGCAGAAACTTGGCGTGAATATGGACTTCATCGGCGACAGTACAGGACCGATCGCGATCTGAACCTAATTCCGGGAGAAAAAGGAAATGTTAGGCCAACATCTTTTGACACTGTTACTCACAATGCTGTTATCGCCTACGCCTGCAGACACGCGTCTCGCCGATGCAGCTATGCAGGGTGATCGGGCGACGGTCCAGGCTTTGCTGGCGAAGAAAGTCGATGTGAACGAAGCTCAGGGGGATGGAACGACCGCGCTGCACTGGGCTGCATATCGCGAGGATGTCGAACTTGCGCGCATCCTGATCCAGGCCGGCGCCAACCTGAAAGCCACTACGCGGCTGGGCGAGTACACTCCTTTGTTCTTCGCAGCGAAGAACGGAAGCGGCCCGTTGGTCGACCTGCTCGTGAAGGCAGGCTCGGATGTGAATGGCGCGAATAAGGCAGGCACGACACCGCTGATGCTCGCCGCCGCATCCGGCAGACCCGAGGCCGTTAAGGTTCTACTCGATCGCGGCGCCAACGTTAACGCCGCGGATACGATGAACGGCCAGACCGCCCTGATGTTTGCCGCTGCGGTCAATGCGGGGCCCGCGATAAAGCTTCTGGCTGCGAGTCGTGCTGATCTGAACCTTGTTTCCAAGGTTCTTCAGCCCCGCGATCCGAACGACAAGCGCGACGGCATCAACCCGAACCGCCGGATGCAACAAGGTCCATGGCTCGGTGGACTATCGGCGCTGCACTTCGCCGCGCGCGAAGGCAACCTGGACGCCGTACGCGAGCTGGTCGCCGCCGGTGCCGACGTCAATGTCGTTGCGGTAACGGACAAGATGAGCGTCATGACCACTGCGATCATCAACGGTTATTTCGATATCGCAAAGTTCGTTCTCGATCACGGTGCCAATCCGAATCTTGCAACTACCGGTGGCCTGGCGCCGCTGTTTGCAACAATCGATCAAGGATGGGCCGCTCGAACGTGGTATCCCGCCGCGAGCAACGAACAGGAAAAGACCACTCATCTCGAGTTGATGAAAGCGTTGTTGGAGAAGGGTGCCGACCCGAACGCCAAAATGGGTCCGAAGCTCTGGTTCCGGACATTCCATGGGGATTGGGTGGATCCTGACGGAGCAACGTCCTTCTGGCGTGCAGCGCAGTCAAACGATATCCCGGCGATGCGCCTGCTTCTGGCTCATGGGGCCGATCCCAAAATGGCTACAGCCCATGGATGCTCTCCACTGCAGGTGGCCGCGGGATTCGGTTACCAGCCGCAGACCAGCAACTTTGCTGCTGACGCACGAATCGCCGCAGTGAAGTTCTTGATCGAGGAAACGGGAGCGGACGTCAATTCCAAAGACGACAAAGGATACACGCCGTTGCACGGCGCGGCCTTGATGAACAATATCCCGCTGATCGATTACCTGGTTTCGAAGGGCGCCGACGCGAAAGTTCGGGCAAATATGGTCTATGGACGCAACAGCGATACGGATGCCGCGTCAGAGCCGGGAAAGGGCGACAGCGTTGCCGACATGGCAAATGGTCCCAGAGAATGGAATCTGCAGTACCCGGACGTGGTCGATCACCTGATCAAACTGGGATCGCCCTTTGCGGATAACTGCAAGGCCGCTCAATGCGTACAGAAAACGCGAACGGAGAAACCGGACGCTCGGAAGCCATAAAAGAAAAGGGATCTGACCAATTCCTAATTCTTAATTCCTAATTCCTATCCGAAGAGAACTCCCGGATTGCGGCGAGTCTTCTCGGATAGGAATTAGGAATTGGTCAGATCCGGTTCCCTTAAAACCCCACCTTCTGACGCCGCTCCAATATTTCCTTCAACGTCCGAATTTCCTGCTGCAGCTTCTCGATCGCTTCATCTCGACGGACGAGCGATTCTTCCAGCTTCTTCTCGGATCGCAAGTGACGCTGTTTTGTGGATGCGAGTTCTGTTTCAAGATTGCTGACCTTGTCTTCGAGTTCGCTCTTCTCTTTGCGCCAATCGCGTTTGCCTTTGTTATAGATGGCTCTGGCAAGGTTCAGGTCTTTCGAGAATTCCTTGATCGTCACCTCGTAGTCGCGGATCAATTCGCGGTCGGCGCTCGATTGCGACCGGAGTAATCCCGTACCCAACTTGCCTTCAACGAGCATACCGAGCCGTTTGACTGTGCCGGGGCGGGCGGCGGTAACCTTTCCGGACTCGAGAAAACCCATGTCGGAAAGATGTTGGTTGAGCGCGGCAGCAACGACACCGAATGCACCATTCGCCGGGCTGCGGCTGTATTCCAAAGCAAACGGTACGAGTTCGTTCAAGCTGCGCTTCACGTTTTCATCGAGAGGAATGGCACCCAGATAGTTCAGGTCGATATGGACGGTTTTCTGCGTCAGTTGCTGAAGGTTAGTAATGAATTTCTCTTCGGCCACGCTCTGTGCGCGATTCAGGATGACGTGGACCTTAATGCCCGAAACCACAGCGCGAATAAAATCTCCTGCGACCCGATTCTTCGCGCGGATACGCTCGATGGTTTTGCCTATTTCCTGATCGCCGCCGGAATACAACTGGCGAATGATGTTGTCTCGTGTTCGTTTCGGCAAACCGCATTGTTCGAGGCTTTTGACGACCACCCGAAAGACCAGCGATTTCACAAATACAAACGCATTGTGCAGGGCGAGGGATTCCGGCGCGGTGACCAGCACGCGTACATCTGCCGCGGCGAAGAAATCTAGAATGTCTTCATTGACGCCGGCGCCGAGATCGAGCAACACATAGTCGGCGTCGTCGGCCCTGAAACTATCCAGAAGATTTTGTTTCTGCTCCGGGGTGAGCAGGGTTTTTTCGATGGGATTGTAAGAACAGCTGATGAACTGCAGTTTTTGCGAGGGCGTAGCTGTCTTTAGTTGAGCGAGTGTTTTGAAGTGTCCTGTAATGAAATCGTTAATCGAGTAGGAAATCGTGCGGATGCCGAGACTTGCGTTCAGGTTGCCGCAGCCCAAATCGAGATCTACGGTCAGGACGTTGTGATGATCCGCGAGATGATACGCGAGATTGGCCGTACAAACGGTTTTGCCCACACCGCCTTTGCCGCTGGCAAAGGCGATGATGCGGCTGATTTTTCGCGAACGCTCTAGAATTTTTGTCATTGTTCCGAATCTCTGAGTATCTGCCGGCAAACGCCAAGACACTCAGAGCAGACATTTGCCGACGCCGCCTTAACAACCGCACGATGCGCCATGCGCGGCTTGCCGCAGAAGGAGCACCTGCCCTTGGTTTCCGCGCCCGCAATTATCATCGAACTGCCGGCCGTTTGTGTTCCGTTTAATATCTCTTCTGCCATGGTTACGCACGAACTGCAAATAAAGACCTTTGGACCCGCAATCAGCCGTGTGACGTTCTCGGCTGAATGCCCGCAAAAGGTGCATGCCAGTCCGCGAGTGGCATTGCGCGAACGCCAGACCCTTTTCCACCAGCTTCCGCCGGCGGCGTCAACAATCTGCTGTACGCGCTGATGGCTCAGACCGAGTTCCTGTGCGATTTCCCTGAGAGGAGCTCCGGCGAGATGTATACGGCGGACTACCGCATGGTATTCTGCCCGCGCTGCTTCGACCTCACCTTCAGCATTGGCAAGACGGTTGGCGGCAGCTCGAGCCTTGTTCAACAACTGGTCATTGATGGCGTAAGGCATATTTGTCTATGTGAATTAGACAAAAGAGTCTAGATCAGATAGTCACAAGAGTAAAGTTCGGAGCGCATATGAAAAGTATTGCGGTTTTGACCGGCGCGTCGCGCGGAATCGGGGCCGCGATAGCGGAAGATCTGGCGGCCAGGTATGCCGTTGTTGTTCTCGCCGCGCGCGATCGGTCGGGCCTTGAAGAAACAGCGGCCAAGGTGCGGGCTAAGAACGGCAATCCGATACTGGTTACCGCGGACGTGAGAACCGAAGAAGGTCGGAATTCGCTGATTGCTGCTGCAGAGGCGGAAGGCGACATTGAAGTATTGGTCAACAACGCAGGCATTGAGTTGGCTGTTCCAGTTGTAGAGCAATCAACTTTCGAAATCGAATCGCAGCTGGACGTGAATCTGCGCGCTCCAATTCTGCTAACGCGCCGTGTGCTACCTGGAATGGTGAAGCGTGGGCGTGGCAGCATTGTGATGGTTTCGTCGATGAGCGGGAAGTCGCCGACTCCTTACAATTCCGTATATTCCGCGACCAAGTTCGGGCTGAACGGATTCGCCGGCAGCCTGCAGTTCGAACTTCGAGGCACAGGAGTGAACGTTGGCGTGGTGTGTCCCGGCTTCGTGAGCGGAAAAGGCATGTGGGCAGACACGAATGTCAAAGCGCCGCTGATGATGCGTGAAGTCGCGGTCGAGAAGGTGGTGGCGGCCGTTCGAAAAGTGATTGCCGGTACGCCTGAAGTGCTCGTCACGCCGGGGCCCGTAAGACCTTTACTGGCCCTGTCTCAGATGCGGCCAACCTGGATACCGGTCATCTTGCGCTGGATGGGAATCACGAATGTCCTCGAAGAACGCGCTCGAGTGATTCGCCACAAACGATCGCTTTCAACGTGAAGTTCGGGAGTTTACTGTTCGACCTCTTCGCCACCGGCATCGGCTCGTTTTGCGGGCGCCTGGACAGGCGTATTTCCGATTCGTTCTTCGATGAAATACCCCGGATGGTAGGCTCCTTTGCGAAGATTCAGCTCACGACAATACTGCTTCGCCTCTTCCACCGTTTTGAACTTCGCGGGAATCTTGAACTTTCCAAATATGTTGGTTTCTTTGACTTGTTTCGAAAGAACCCAAAATGCTCTCTTGTTTGCCACGTGATCCTCTCTGAATCAGATTTGAAGAGTAACACACGCCGAACCCTGTACTTTGCTCACCTTCGGAAGAAACCTTTGATTGATTCGCTAAGTCCCGTTTTTTCAACGCGCGCTACCGCTACCGTGATGTTATCCCGCCCACCGGCGGCATTGGCCATATCGATTAATTGCTGTGCCAATTGAAGCGGATCGGATACTCGCAAAACGGTCTGCAGCACCTGATCGTTGGTCAATTCTTTGTCCAGACCGTCCGAGCAAAGTACAACGACGTCGCCGGGCAGCAGCGGATGTTCGCTGATGTCCACTTGAACGTCAGCTTCCGTTCCCAGGGATCGGGTGAGGATGTTCTGTTCGGGGCCTGTCGCTTGCTCCTTTGAAATCAGTCCATGACGGACCTTTTCCATGAGCAGGGAATGGTCCGCCGTCAATTGGTCGATGCGTTCCTGGCGAATCAGATAACA
>Ga0209382_10006053_pt1 | contig 15614 bp, 9 predicted proteins | sample SoiMetdeltSBSDD5_FD_187599 | JGI IMG/M metagenome (GOLD analysis project Ga0209382, IMG submission 187599) | Bulk soil microbial communities from a Populus tree surrounding site in Tennessee, USA - Soil MetaG P. deltoides SBSDD5 (SPAdes) (version 2) | ecosystem: Environmental > Terrestrial >...
GCAGACAGCGCTGGGGTGCTGTTGAGTTGCTGCTCACAGCAGTTGCCGCCGTTGGTGATGGCAAATCGGGTCGCTGAACCGGTGGTAGGTGAGAGGAACATATTCACCGTCGTACCGGTGCCGAAGTCGAAGAGACGCCGCCAGGCGCCGGTCGTGTCCAGCTTAACCCAGACAGCCAGCGAGAAGTCATTCAGTGTGCTAATGAGGCTGCCAATCGGCAAAGTGACATGATCGTTCGTGCCGTCTAAGTTAACCGCTTGCCCCACTTTGCCGGCCAGGAACGTCGGGCCGTTGACGAGTGTGCCGTTATAGCCATTGCCGCTGCTGTCGTTCGCATTGCCCTCAAACTGATAGTAGGCGACCGGATTCGTCTGCGGCGGCAGCGGTGTGTTCGTCGGCGTCGCCGTGTTTGTGGGTGTGGGCGACGGCCCGGGCGTGTTGGTGGCGGTTGGGGTATCGGTGGGCGCTGGGGTGCCGCCTTCGCCGGAGGGAACATTAATATCTGTCGTCAGTCCCAGCGGCGCGCCCAAGTTGGGTGTGTTGTCGGCATTCCAAGTAAATTTCTGGATGCGCGTTGTGCGGGTATTGTCGCACGCCCCACCCGGACTCGTCACCCCATGATAGACAATCCAGTCCTCCGTTCCGTCCGGCGATTTGAAGAATCCATTGTGCGCGGTGCTGTACTGACCATTCGCCGTCGAGAAAATGGGGCTGGTGTGTTTCACCCACGAGCTTTGGCTCAAGACCGGTCCCCCATTGTAGGTTGCGCGGCCCAATTGATAATTTGGATTTCCGCACCAGGTGGCTGAGAAGACCAGGTAGGTCGTGCCGTTAGGCGCATTGAGTTGAACCGGCCCTTCATTCACTGCCGCCGTGCCGGTTTCCCAGGTAAACGTCGGGCGCGCGATCAAGGCCGGGCTGCCGCTGATGGTCCAGGGGTTGCTCAAGGCCACACCATAAATATTTTGGCTCGATTGGTAATGCACACCCTCATAAGATGAATAGAACAGGTAATACTGTCCGTTGATCGTCATAATGGTCGGGTCCACCGCCCAGGCATCCGTGGGACCACCAACGGCGAGTTGGCCCTTGAAGGTGTAAGGCCCCAGCGGATCGAGGCCGGCGCTTTCGGCGACGTACATGCGCTGGCTGTCCGTATTCGCGGCGACACCGGCCACGTAGTACAGATACCAGCGCTGACCGTTCGGGCCATTGAGCAGGTGAAATTCCGGCGCCCAGATGTTACAACAACGCGAGGAGGTTGCATCCGACCAGATCGTCACCGGCGTGGCGGCGATCAGCCCGGCGACAGTGGAGGCATGCTTCATCGTTACCCCAACGCTGGGGTTAGTGGACCAGGTGGTGGCGGTCAGGTAATACTGGCCGTTGTAGTATTGCATCCACGGGTCAGAGCCATGATCCACATTAAGTGGATTGCGAAATGTAACCGCTGCCATAGCGGGAAGCTTGACTGGCAAAGCAAAAACGGACACGGAGGCAAAGATGAGGCTGATGAGCGCCATCCGCCCGACGAAAGTTCGGAGTGATTGGAGGAAGGTGGTTGAGTTCATTGAGTGGTCTCCTTGCAGATTACGGCTCTCCCGAGTCCGGAGGGATTATTGTCACTCTGAGGCGCGCTCTTTGCGCCGAAGAGTCTCTTGACTCGCGTTGAGATGCTTCGGCCCACCCTTCGACTTCGCGCGGCCCTTCGACTACGCCACGCTTAAGAGCGCGTGGCTCCGCTCAGGGTGCTCCGCGCTCCGCTCAGGGTGCAGGCCTCAGCATGACAGTACATGGATTTCCCATTAAACCCAGTAGAGCCCAAACTACTTAAGCTCAGCAAATTTAAGTGCAATCCTCCCAAAGGTTCTGAAACCTTTGGGAGGATTTATGCGGAGGGTCGCTCATCCGCTTGAGACGAAGCGGCCCAGTGATATCACTACGGGTTCTGGAACAGCGACAAGACTTCTGCCGCGCTCAAGGCCCGGTTGTAAATCTGGAACTGATCAAGCTGTCCATCCAGGAACGCGTCGGCGTACTGTGACCGTCCCAGCCAATTCTGGGTCGTGTTCCCCAGGCTGGAGGGATTGAGCGTCATGGCCGCGTTGGTGCCGACCGAGGCCCCATCCACATACAGCGTGCCGGTTGTGCCATTCAGCGTCACAGCCACGTGCTTCCAGACTCCGGTAGGCAACGCCGACGTCCCGTTGATGCGCTGCTCACCGCCGGAGCCGCTGGTGGTGATGGCAAAGCGGATGGCGGTGCCGCTGGTGGGTACCAGGAACATGTTGACCGTGGTGCCGGTGCCGAAGTCGAAGATGCGCCGCCAACTGCCAGTGGTGTCGAGCTTGACCCAGGTGGCAATGCTGAAGTTGGTCAGGCCGTTGACGATGCCGGTGGGGAAGCTGACATGTTGACTGGCTGACCCACCCGCACCGCCGGCGAGATTGACGGCTTGCCCAACTTGACCCGTGATGAAGGTTGGGCTGTTGACGAGCGTGCCATTCTGCGGGCTGCTGCCGCTGTCGTTCGCGTTGCCTTCAAACTGATACCAGTGGACCGGGCCGTTGCCGGGTGTATTCGTCGGCGTGGGCGTCGGGCCGGGTGTGTTCGTGTTCGTCGGGGTCGGCGTTGGGCCGCCGCTGAACAAGGTTGAAACTTCAGACCCACTCAAGGCGCGGTTGTAGATGCGGAAATCGTCAATCTGGCCGTTCAAGTACGGGTCGGCATACTGCGATCGCCCGATCCAGTTGTTGATGGTGCTGCCCAGGTTGGAGGGGCGGAGTGGTACGCTGATGTTCTGCCCAACCTGCACTCCATCCACGTAGAGAGTCCCGGTATTGCCGTTCTCCGTGAAGGCCACATGCTTCCAAACCCCGGTGGACAACGCCGCGGTGCCGTTGATCTGCGTCTCGCTGCCGCCTCCGGCGGTGGTGATGGCATAGCGAATGGTGGTGCCAGTGCTGGGCGTCAGGAACATGTAGCTGGTTGTGTCATTGCCGAAGTCGAAGATGCGCACCCAGTTGCTGAGCGCGGTCAGCCTGACCCAAGTAGCCACGGAGAAGTCGTTCAGACTGCTAACGAGACTGCCAATCGGCAAACTCACATATTGGCTGGCCCCACTAAGATTGACCGCCTGCCCAATCTGGCCGGTGGTAAAGGTCGGGCCATTCACGAGCGTGCCGTTAAAGCCATTGCCGCTGCTGTCATTCGCATTGCCTTCGAATTGGTAATGGGCGACCGGATTGGTCTGCGGCGGCAGCGCCGTGTTCGTCGGCGTGGGCGTATTCGTCGGTGTGGGCGAAGGCCCGGGTGTATCCGTCGCGGTGGGCGTCGGCGTCGGCCCAGGACCTTGCCCGGTGTTGAAGACCTGGATTTCCTTGAGGCCGGTCCGGAACGAACCGTTGTGCGTCACCAGGACTCGCACCAACTGCGCCGTCACCGCCGAGAAAGCATCCTTGTTATAGTTCGCCCGCGGCGTACCCGGCGTCTTGTTTTGGGAGGGGACATCCACCCAGGTTGAGCCGTTGTGATATTGCACGGAATAGGTCGTCGGTGCGCGGTAAGTGTTGCCGCTGATGCCGAAGGCCTTGTTGTCGTAGAAGTATAACTTGACCGTGTCAAACGTCGTCTGGGAACCCAGATCAACCTGCAGCCAGTCTTGAGTATTGGCAGAGCCAGTGGTGCCCCAAATGGGATTGGGGAAGTTGGTGATCGGGAGGCCGCTGACGGTGAAACCGTCCACAGCTCGGGCGGTGGTGGTGCCGCTGGCGGTGAAGGAAGCGCTGGTGGCCTTACCCTGCGCCAGATTCGCGATACCGCCGGTCGTGCTCGAGATATCTACGCCGGCCTTTTGAGCAATGTCTACCATGCGCGCATTGCCCGAGTGGGAGACATTGAGGATTGTTGGCAACGAGCCACTGGTGCTGAAGTTGACGGTGGCCGGGGTGCCCAGGATGGTCACTGTCCCGGTAGACGAATTCCAGGTGAGATGGGTCAGGTCGCTGACGGTGAACACCCGTGTGCCGTTGAGGTATACCGAGTAACCCTCCGGGGTGGAGCCGTAATAGACGGTCCCGCCGGGCTTGTCCCACACGATCGTGAGGTCCTTGCCGTGGTAGCGCAGGTTATTGACGGTGAAGTGGTCGTAGCCCACATCAATCGGCCAGAGTTCGAGGAGGTTGTCGGCGCGTGGGTACATGCCCGCGAAGCCTTCGATGATCAGGAAGTTGTAAGCGCCGAGGATGTCGTGGTGAATGCCCGAACGGCTCACGCTGCTGCCGGTAAAGTTCCACCAGTATTCGTTGTTGTCGGGCATCCGGTTATCCCCATTGATATACTGCGTCCAGGTCAGCCACTCGACCGATTTGCGGAAGCTATCCTGGGTAATGTACGAGGAAGGATAGTTGCGCAGGGCGCTCAGGAAGATCTGCGTCTGAAGCGTCCAGTTGATGTTGGAGAAGTTATTGCTCCCACCTTTGCCGGCGGCTACCGCCTGCGCCTTGTCGAACTGGTTGGCGGTATAGGAGGGCATGATGGACATCTGGTTCTTATCCGCATAAAAGCGCAAGGCCTCCCGAAAGTCAGCCGTATTCGCGACGAGGCCCGGGCCGGCGATGAACGGCGCCCAGTTCTGCTGGTCCTTCCAGGGCACCAGGCTTCCGGTCTGGACATCCTTCTGCAGGAATACTTTGCCAACCTGGGTGCCGGCGGTGCTCGAATCCCACAGGTTATTCAGGATAGCCGTTTTGATATTGTTGGCAGTGGTGGTCATCGAGTTGGCTTTGCTGGTGTTGCCAAGCAGGTTATACGCTTCGGACGCCGCCACCGCACCTTCCCACCAGAAAGAGGTTTCGGTGCGGTACTGGGCGCGTTGGAAGTAGGCCAGCGCAACCGCATCGGCATCATTGCCGGTTACAGCGCCGGAGCTATAGACGATGAGGTTCGGGATGCTACCCCCATATTTTAACAACTGCCCGGTCACGTCACCTTCGGCGTAGCGGGCCAGGTTGTTCAGCAGCCCCGCCTCGCCGCCTTGGACCTTAAAGCTCTGCCAGGCTTCGCGGGCGATGTATTGCTCGTAGGTGCCGTTGGGATTGCCCACACCCCAGTGTGCGGTGTCGCCCGGATTATCGGTGAAGGGTCCGAATTTCGAACTCTCACCCGACGAAATCCAGTTTCCATAGGCATAAACCGGACTGCGGAAATACTTCAGGTCTTGCATGTGCATGGGCTGGGTAAGCTGAATCGCATTGTTGTAGCCGGTGACGCCTTCAATGGAAACCGGGAACTGAAAGTCATTTCCCGGAATATCGCCATCGAAGTAGTTATAGCGATTCAAGAACGTCCGGTAGTACGACATCTTTTTCATGTTCGCGTTGGGGACGTCAATGTACGGAACGTTATCCACCCACCATTGATTGTATGCTTGGAGGTGAGTCGAAAGCGCGGTACTGGCGGTAAATCCCCGGTAGAGGTTGTAATCCGTCGTCGATTCGGGGATCTCATTCGCCAGCACGCCCATTTGAACTTTGAAGGTTGTAGACTGCCCGGCGCCGAGGGAGACGCTCCGGGTGAGGGTCGAGCCGCTGACGGTAAAGCTATCGCCGCTCAAGCGCGGGAAGAGGGTGGACAAGCCATAGCGCATCGTGACTGATCCGGTTAGCTCACTGCCCGAGGCGCTGGTGGCGATGGGCGAGCTGGCCGTCACTGTGGTCGCGGCGGTGGAGCCGCTGGTGTTGGTAATCGTCAACGTGGTCACCGCCACATTGTTGTACGTGATGTATTTCTTTTGCAAAACGCTGAAGGAGCCGCCGGTGTGCAGGCTGCTCCAGTGGCTGGGATACTGCACACGCTGAGCCGTTGTCTCGGACAAGGTCACACCAGAGAGTGTGATCGTGTACAGATTCTGGTTGCTGCCCGTTGGGCGTTCCCGATATGCATACCCGCCCGCAAAACCAAGCGTCCCTGGCGTGTGCGAGTTCATATACAAGGCCCGGCCGCGCGTGAGCAACGAGCCACTGTTATCGGCGCTCAAGAAGGGCCGGGCGAGGATCCGGTCAATCCAGTAGGAGTTGCCGCCCGCCGCCACATCCGCATTAAAAATAGCTTGCAGATAACTGGTGGCCGGATTGTAGGCGACCGGTTCCGCCGGAACGGGGGTCCCTGAGCCGGAGAAGGTCGGCGTGCCAGGATCAACCGCGGCGGGAATGCCGGGGGTGTATTGCGCGAATGCCGGGGTGAGCGTGGGCGCGACCGTATTTTGGAGCATGAAAAGCACGATCAAAAGTGAGGCCAGGGATTTCTTAAACCCTTGGCGGATGATGCCTGGTGGATTAGACATATGATTGTCTCCTCTCGACAACCTAGGGCCTTGCGGCTTAACCAATCAAAATGGGCCAATCAATTGCGGATACGGAAGTGAGAATTTAGCGTCTCTCGTCAATCTCTAAATTCCTTTCTGGGCAGAGTTGGGGGCAGGTTCAGTTGAATAGATTTGCAGTGAGGCGCCGGCGCGGAGCAAGCACGCAGCCGCTTTGCCATTGAGTATATTCTTTCTGTTCTTTTCTTTCTCGCACGCCAGTGACTCTTTTTAGCACATTTATGTTGTCGGCTTGGCCCACCTGTACAGCACAAGTGCGAACAACGACCCTGGGTATATTTTTTCTGTCTTTTTCTTTCTCGCGCGACCATAATTTTTGGGCGCAGGCAAATTGGCTCCAGCTTGTGTATAGCACAAGTGCTGAGCAACAACCGTCGAGATGAAAGTTGACACGCCGCATTTGAGATTGACATCGAACGCACAAAGACCAATCGGGGATCAGCGCGAGCTGGATGTTTTCTTGTTTTTTTCTCCCGAATTATGAAATGGTTCGTCTGATTCGGTTTTCAAGCTGGACGGCGCCTTCGTTCGCAACCGAAGACGATATTTGTGCAGCGTCATCCGGCTGGCGCGTAGTTCCTTCGCCAAGGGCGCGCCCGGCTCGCCCAACGACACGCCGCGCACTAACAACAACACTTGGACCGGTTGTAACCGGGTCCCTTCGAACACTGTTCCGGTGTAAAGATTGTAGACACACTGACAGGCCCGACAGCGATACACTGGCACGCGACTGCGCCGAGTATGGCGGAAGAGCCGGGCGCGTTCCACACCGGCCTGGCATTGCGGGCAATGCAATCCCGCCGGGTGAAAGTGTTTCAGCAACCAGGCCAAACTGGTTTGATCATCCAGCAATTCAATAACGGGCAAGTCCATGTGGCTGAAGAGGCCGGAAGCTCAACTCATCTGCGCTTGTTCCAAATCAGCCACCAAGGTTTAGCCTCCCGACAAAGTTACAGCCCGCGGGATCCAAACGCGCATGGCCTGTGCGCCGCGATTGGCCCACGCGTAGTAAGGAATCGCTGTTAGTTGGATAGGCCGGCGGGATAACTTCCCGTGGCTGTCCAAGCGGCGATAAAGGTGATTCCGCTGCTCATCCATCTGAAGCACATAGCCCTTCATCCGAACGGTCATTATTCCCGTCGGCAATAGATCCTCACGCCATTGAGTTGGCAGCGGCGCGGCCTCATCCAATTGAATATCCATCAAATCAACACCCGGATGGTCAGCCGCCTCCAAGCAATAGACGAGGGGTCCGCGCTGGATGGCTACGCTCCCTCGAACCGCATCTACCCGAGGGTGCGGCTCGACGATGAACGGCTCAATGGAGAAAGCCAACTCCACCACATCGCCGGCTTGCCACGCCCGTTCCAACATGAGGTAGCCCAGGTCCGTTTGGGGCTTCTCGATGACTTGCTGGTTGAGGGTGACGGTGACACTCTGAGTCCATTCAGGCACACGCAAGCGCAAGGTCCAGGGTAAGCCATCCGTTTCTTCAATGGAGATCGCTACCTGCCCGTGCCAGGGATAATCGGTTTGCATTTTCAAAGCCACCGCCCGCTCCGATCCTAAATCAGCTTGAAGGGTTGCGGTGTTGTACAGATGAATTTGCAAGCCGGCCTCATCCCGCGTGGCAAAATACTGTCCCAACGAGGCCAGCAAACGCATAATATTCGGCGGGCAGCAGAAGACGGGATACCAGCGTTGGCGCGCATACCCACCCCGACTCAGCAACGGGTTTATGTAGAAGAAATGTTGACCATCTAATGCCAAGCCGCTGAGAATGCCGTTGTAAAGTGTGCGTTCGATGAGATCGGCAAAGCGCCCCTCGCCGGTGATGAGCAGCATGCGCCAATTCCACATCACACTCCCAATCGCAGCGCAGGTTTCGCAGTAGCATTGATCCGACGGCAGTTCGTAAGGAGCGCCAAAAGCTTCACCTTCATATCTGGCTCCCACCCCGCCGGTGAGAAAGAGCTTGCCGCTGACCAAGTCTTCCCACTGCCGCTCTAAAGCCGTTAAGAGAGTCGCTTCCTTGGTTTCCAAATAAAGATCGGCGACACCCGCATTGAGGTACATGGCTCGAACCGCATGCCCTTCGATCTCCACGGCCTCCCGCACCGGAACGCGATCTTGGTGATAGCTCGCTCCCAACCAGCCCCAACCGCGCATCCGGCCCTGGCCGCGTTGGCCAATAAAAAATTTGGCCAGTTCCAGATAAGAAACTTTGCCGGTCAAGCGATATAGTTCGACAAGCGCCATTTCAACTTCCGGATGCCCGCAAGCACTTTGGCGTTTGTCCGGGCCAAACGTGTCGCAAATTAGATCGGCAAAGCGGGTGGCAATGCCCAGGAGTTTGGTGGTGTGGGTGGCGCGGGTGTAAGCCGCCGTCCCTTGGAAGAGATGCCCGGCGCAATAGAGCTCGTGCCCAAAATCCAAATCCGTCCACCGCCGGCCGGGTTCAGCCACCTGGTAGTAGGTGTTGAGATAGCCATCGCTTTGTTGAGCGGCGGCCACCAGGTCAATGACTTCATCGGCTTGGCGTTGCAGTTCGGCATTGGGATGGGTGTGTAACTCGTAACCGACGGCTTCGAGCCACTTGTAAACATCCGAATCGTTGAAGATTTGGCCTTGGTAGCTGCCTTCGCTCAACCCCGCCGCGATGCGGAAGTTTTGCAGGTTCCCGGCTTCTTCGAGGATCCGATAACCATGGTGCAGTGTGACGCGCCGGTTGAGGTCTTGCCACTGAGACCAGAAACCACCGGTTAAGGAGACGGCCGGCAGGGGAAGCTTTTGCCAGCGGGCGTACTTGAAGTGGAGGTTGTCAGCCATAAGCATTGTCGGTAGATTAAAACGAGTGGCGGTCGGGTCACAGACGGGTCTGAGGCGTAACGCTACTTTATTGCCCCGCTCGTTAGTCCACGCACGATCGCCTTTTGCGAGAAGATAACCAGGATCACCATGGGGATGGTCATGGCCACCCCGACCGTCATAATGAGTTCCCACGGCTTTCCATAGGGCGAATACCCGGCGAAAATTTCGGTGATGGCCACGCTCAACGTCTTCGCGGTGGGCGAGGTGGTGAAAGCCAGTGGATATAGCAGGTTGTTCCAGGCATTAATAAAATTGATCAGCCCCATGGTTACCAACCCCGGCAGGGTGACGGGGATCAGGATATGCCACATGACCTGAGGCAACGAGGCCCCATCAATAATGGCGGCTTCCTCGATTTCATAGGGCACTTGCTTGATAAACGAGACGAGCACCCAGACCGTGAAAGGTGTCAGGGTGCTGCTGAGAACTAAGATCAAACCGGCGATCTTATCTAAAAGGTGCAAATCCCTGAGCAGCCGATAGAGCGGCACAATGGCGCCGACTTCCGGCAGCGCCATGGAGAGAACCAAAGCCCACAGCAGGAATCCGCTCCCCGGAAATTGAAGGCGGGCAAAGGCGTACGCCGCCAGAAAACTGACCAGCAACGTCGCGAGGGTGGTAGATACGCCAAAGAAAAGTGAGTTGCGAAGATACAGAAAAAAAGGAACCTGGGTGATCAATGTTTGGAAGTTTTTCAGTGTCGGCGTTGGGAAATAAATTAGCGGGAGTTTGATCAGGTCGGACGCGTTGGACCAGGACGACCGGGCCATCCAATAGATCGGTATCAGGACGATCAAGGTGAACAGTCCGAAACCGGCATAGAGGGCGACCGAGTCCCATTTGAAACGCGCAAGTCTGGGGGTTTGGGATTTGATCATGAGGTATCTCTGGAATTAATAAGTTACATCCGCTTTCCGGAACAACCACAACCCCCCAATGCCAACCAGGCCCACCAGGAGGAGCAGCAGCACACTGATAGCGGAAGCGAAACCGAATTTAAAGAACATGATGCCTTCCCGGAAGATTTGTAAAGCCAAAACGGAGGTCGCCACCCCAGGGCCTCCTTGGGTCAAACCATAGACCAAATCAAAACTCCCGAGGGACCACACCAGTCGAAATAACCCCATTGTGATAGTTAACGGCATAACGAGCGGGACTGTCATCCCCCAGAAGCGTTGCCAGGCATTGGCCCCATCTACTTTGGCAGCATCGTAAAGATCAAGCGGCACGCCTTGCAGACCGGCCAGAAAAACACAGGCCATGAACGGGGCATCTTTCCAGACGTGAACCAGGATCACGACCATTCGGGCGAAGAGCGGGGAAATAAAGGGGACAATCCGAATCCCGCTTACCAGGTGAATCCAATAGGGCAGCAGCCCAAATTGGTCATCCAGCAGCCAGCGAAAGGCATACCCCGCTACAATCGTGGGAATGACCCAGGGAATCAGGTTGATGGTGCGCGCAAAACCGACGCCGCGAAAACCGGCATTGAGCAGTAACGCGATCAGCATCCCCACAATTAAATCGAGGAGCGTTGAGCCGACAACCAGCATCAGGGTAAAGGACAAGGACGCTTGAACCCCATAGTTGTCGGCCAGCTCCGGATAATTTTGCAGGCCGATGAACTCATTCGTATTCGCGAGCAAGTTAAGATTCGTAAAGCTCAGATAAAGCGTTTGCAAGATGGGATAGGCCGCGGTGGTGAGCCGCAGCACAAAGGCCGGAGCGACAAGCAGGATAAAAAGCAGATACCGCCGTTGGGCGGATTTAGACAGATTAAATTTGGGTAAAGCGGTCACAGGCCGCCTCGCTTTGGTCTCTATGCCACGCCGCACATGAATTTGCTGCACCACACACCTCTATTAGGAGTCAGACCTGTCAGGTCTTCCTATGTGACACTTGATCTCCGCGCTGCTTTGTAAGACCTGACAGGTCTAGCCATGACTACCGCTATACGAGTTTCGCCAATTGATCTTTGGCTTGGTTCATCGATTCGTCGAGGCTGGATTGCTTGGTGAGGTAAGCCGCCGCGGTGTCTTCGATAATCGTCAATGCCTCCACAAACCGAGGATGGTGGGGGCGAACGCCGATGACGCCCGCGTCGGTGTACATCTTCAAACTCTTGACCAGCCAGTTGTCCGGATCGGCGGCGGCCAAGACGGACTTGCGAGCGTTCAAGAACCAGAAGCCGACTTTCATCGCTTCGACCGCCACCTCCGTGGAGACGAGGAACTTGAAGAGTTCCTTGGCCTCAGCCAGATTGGGGGAGGTCTTGACGATGCCAAAGCCCCAACCCGCCGCATACGTGGAACCGCCCTTCCCACCCGGTCCAACGGGCGGTAAGCCGACGGCGACCTTATCATCAGCGAACCAGGCTTTGTTGTCGTCATTCCGAGCCACATCGCCGAAGTAAGGCCATTGCCGCATGAAGGCGATTTTGTCGCCCAAGTACGCGCTATTTTGCTGATCATAGCTGGATTGCAGCGAGGCGGGGTTGAGCGCTTTGCTGGTATACATGAGGTCGTAGGTGTATTCCAGGGCCGCTTTATACTCCGGGCCGACATCAAAGGGATTGCCGCCGGCTTGCAGCGTAACCCAAGCCAGATAAACATTCAGGAAGGCGCCCTTTGTCAGGCCATCAATGGTCGCCCAGTTGCCTTTGGCCTCATCCGTGAAGATGGCGCCCATGCCCTTGACCTCATCCCAGGTTGTGGGAATAGCGGTCCCCTTCTGGTCAAACCAATCTTTCCGGTAAAACCAATAAGGCATCTCCCAGTTGTGGATGACCCGGAACGTTTCGCCATTGAGGGTACTCCACGTTTTTGTGTAATCCACCATCGCGGGCGAGAAGTCATCCCACAAATCAGCGGGCAGCAAATCATCCAGGCCCACCATGTAACCGGCTTGCGAGAACGAGGTGGTCAATTCATCTTCAAAGTCAATCACATCATAGGGGCTGGTGTTGGATTGAACGGCGCTGGCCAGGCGAGTGAGTTCTGTTTCTTTGGTATCGGTCCGGAGGACGATCTCGACATCAATCCCGGTCTTCTTGGTGAATTCAGTTTTCGCCAGCAGGTCCTTCATATTCTGCTCAGCCCAACCGCCGACGGCGATCCGGACCTTGCCCCCCTTGAGCACGGTGGGGACGGCGGTGGGAGCCGGCGTGGTGGCCGGGGCACAGGCGGCCAAGGCGGCGCCGGCGGCAGTGGCGCCGGCTAAGCGAATAAACTGACGGCGTGAAAGCTTGCGTGAAACGGACATGATTTTTCCTCCTTCAGGAATAAGATAAGAGATAGACGAAGCAAGGTTATTGAGTCAGACTGGTTAGCGTTCTGGGCAGAAACTCAAATCATCATTCCTCCTCCTTGGTTACTGCGCCTTCACAGTGGGCCGGTTGTCAGTGGCAGTGAATAAATGCTTGAACGATTAACGGGTCAGTTATCCGGTTGTTTGTTCAACAAGACTCTTCTTGAAACGGTCGCCAGGTTCACTTCTTCTTCCGTCTGCTGTGTCGCCTCCGCCCCACAGGTTTCCCGGACGAAGAGTTGACCTTTGATTTTTATTTCGTCCAGGTCTTGGCGCCCCTCGGCAATTTGCTTCAACAAGAGTTCGGCGGCCGTGCGGCCCATTTCATAAACCGGCATACTCACCGTGGTAATTTTGGGACGAAAGATTTTGGTGAAGTCCCGGTTGTCGTAGCCCACCACCGCCACATCCTTAGGAACATTCAGCCCGGCATCCTGCAGAGCATAGATAGCGCCTAACGCCATCAGGTCGTTGGCCGCAAAAATGGCCGTGGGCAACGTGTCCAACTTCAGCAGATTTTTGACGGCGGTGTGGCCGCCCTCGAACTCCCAATCGCCTGGCTGGATCAGCGCGGAGTCAAATTCCAATCCCTGCGCCGCGAGTTCTTCTTTATAGCCCGCAAAACGCCTCTGAGCCGAATGCCACCCTTCCGGCCCATTGATGTAGGCGATACGTTTATGCCCCAGAGACGCCAGATGCTTGACTGCCAGGGTTGCTCCGGAATAATCATCGGGGACCACGGAGTTTCTGACCGAGGAACCAAAGAGGCGGTGGACGAACATGTAGGGTTTGTTGGAATGTTCTAGAGCTTCGTGGATGGCAAAGTGCGAGTATTCGACAACAATGAGGCCGTCAACCGGGCGGCTCACAAAGGTATTGATGGCATCTTGTTCTACGTGTGGGTCCCAGTCAGAATTGACAATGAGGCTCAGATAATCCGACTCCTTCATATAATCTTGGATGCCACGCACAATGGGAGGGACAAACGGACTCAACAAATCGTCAACGATGATGCCAATGGTGTTGGTCTGTTCCGTGCGCAGACTGCGCGCCGAGAGATTGGGCTTGTAGCCCATGGCGCGGGCCGCTTCGACAATTCGCTTCCGGGTTTCAGGGTTAACCGGATAAGCGTTGTTGGTCAGTGCCCGCGAAACAGTTGGCACCGAGAAACCAGTTGACTTTGCGATTTCTTCCAATGTGACGGCCATGTAAACAACTTCCCTTTTCCTGCACTTATACAGAAATCGTTTTCTTTGGTAATTCGCAGAAATCGTTTTCTTTCAGGATATATTTTACAGAAATCGTTTTCTATGTCAATGTTTTTGGCAAGATTAGGCAAAGTCGCCCCGAAATTCAAGCAAAAATAGGGTGGGCCGGGCGCTTTGCGCCCGGCCCACCCTATTTTTGCTCTACTTTTTCTACGGGGTATAAGTCAGGCCACTGGACTCAACGCGCAGCGAAAACCAATCGCCCCACTCCGCACGGTTGGGCGGAAATAAGCGCGGTGGAAAGTGCGCGCGTCATCCTTGCCTTTAAAATCCCACGCGCCGCCTTTGACCACGCGCCACTCTTCACCTTCGCGATAGAGAGTCGTGGTCCACTCCCAAACGTTTCCAGCCAAGTCCAGCACGCCATACGGCGAGAGGCCGCCGGGATGCGCTGTGACCGGATGCGTGCCCTCAGTCTTGCCCTCACTGGTATTTAGATTCTCTGCGATAAATTCATTTCCCCATGGATAGGGGCGGCCATCCGTTCCCCGTGCGGCTTTCTCCCATTCGGCCTCGGTCGGCAGCCGCACGCCGCGCCAAGCCGCATACGCTTGCGCATCTTCAAAGCTCACGGTGACCACCGGATGATCCGCGCGCTCGTCCGGATAGCCATGTCGCTCCCAAAAATCCGGCGGGCGATGCCCGGTGGCCTGGACGAAAACTCGATAAGCCGCATGCGTGACCGGTACCCGATCAATGTAAAACGCCTCGACCTCCACCGGCGCCGGCGGATTGCCCATCAAAAACAAACCGGCCGGAACCAATTGCATCGTCAGGCCGGCTTGCCTCCGTGTCAGAGGTAACTCATGCTCGGCGCTCATGGTCTACTTGCGCTCCGACAACTTCCCGCATGCCATCCCATTCCAGCCAGATGTCGGTCATGCAGTCCCACTTAACTGATTCATGGTTCACGCGCTTCAGCCGAAAGAAAATTGCATAACGGATATTCGGCGAACCATTGCTGGTGATGGTGTGCGCCAATTGATAGTGGCAGAGCACCGCGTCGCCGGGCTGGGCCGTCACCTGTACAGGTGCGGGCATGTCAACCGGTGGCATGCCATTTAGCAGCGACTGCGGGCCATGCTCCCGGAAGTAAGTCTCAAACAGGCGATGCGTGCCCGGCCAGAGGGTGAAGTTGCCCGAATTGATTTCAGGCAGATCACTCAAGAACACGCCGACGAGCAGCGTAAAATTTCCAATCGTCCCTGCCGGGACGCCATTGTTAGGTGAGTACATCCCATCGAGGTGTGGCGCGTGAGTTTTAGGCGTCTCCAGGATCGGGAAGCGCAGCGCAATCTGGCCGTCGCTCACCGGCGCCACCTGGCCCGCGCCAATCAAAGACTCGACCGCACTCCAGAGAGAGGACTCGGTCAACAAACCTAGAATGGCCGGCGAGCGCCTCAGTTCCGGCGCATACGATTGCGAGCGGAAGGTCGGCAATTGAGCCGGGTCAATGCCGTTGCCGCCGAGCGAGGCGTTGATAGCCCGCAAGGCTGTGTGAACGCGTTCGCGCGGCACAGCGCCAGGCAGCTTAACATAGCCCTGCTCATACAAATGACGCTTGTGTTCGTTGGTCAATTCCATTCTTTCCTCTTCGCATAGCGTTATTAAATAAATGACAAGGTGAAGGGGTGACACGGTGATCTCTTCCACAACACTCACCTTGTCACCGTGTCACCCAGTCACCCTGTCATTCTAAGGTTCCCACAGCGGATTTAGATTCTCCCCGGCATCGTGCGTCAACCGAGTTTGAGCGGAGCCATCCGCGTTCATCACGTACACCTCCG
>Ga0209382_10006054_pt1 | contig 15612 bp, 9 predicted proteins | sample SoiMetdeltSBSDD5_FD_187599 | JGI IMG/M metagenome (GOLD analysis project Ga0209382, IMG submission 187599) | Bulk soil microbial communities from a Populus tree surrounding site in Tennessee, USA - Soil MetaG P. deltoides SBSDD5 (SPAdes) (version 2) | ecosystem: Environmental > Terrestrial >...
CCTGTTCTGCGCCAGCCAGCCGAACACCCAGAGGGCGCCTACGACCACGGCGCCGGTCGCACCTCCGATCAGCGGAGTGACCACGTAGACGAGCGTCGTGTCTTCGTGATTCCAGACCCCGACCGAATCGAGGACCAGGGCGCCGGCAACCCACGCGACGACGAGCGCAATCAGGCCGCCGCCAACGAATGCCACGGCCGTGAGCACCCAATCAATGAGACGAATCCGGGGTCGTGGGAGGTCCACGAATCCATCGTAATCTCGACCAATCGCCTTGCGCGCGAGTTTCTTCGGTGCTGGCTACGGTGCGGCCTGCTCCCGCACCAAACCGAACCTTCTGGCGGCACGGTTTCTCCCGAAGCCCGGAGTCGGACTCGAACCGACGACCCCTTCCTTACCATGGACCTCGAGCAGAGGGAAGGCCGATCACTCGGGAGCATGTCTGGCGCACATCCGTCCCGCAATGCAGCCGCTTCCGTCGAGTGGCTGAACGCCGGCGGTGACTGCGTGCGTACGACCTGATGTGTCCGTCTTGTGTCCGCGCAACGCCGCGATCGCGACGGCTCAAGGTTCGCGCTAGAGACCGGCACGATGCGCGACGAGCGCGGAGCGGACTTCGTGTCGATCTGGTGCGATCCGTTGCTGGGCCCCGTCGGCAGGAGTAGTGTGGGCCTGTCCCCGTCCAGAGGGGGATTGCCGTCCCCCGTCCCTCAGAACGGAGGTTGGCATGGCTACTGCCGCCGAGACCGGCACCGACGTACGTCCTTTCCAGGTCGAGGTTTCCGAAGAAGCGCTCGCTGAGCTGCGACGCCGGATCGAGGCGACGCGCTGGCCTTCTGAAGAGCTCGTTGCGGACCGTTCCCAGGGCGTGCAACTGGCGACGCTGCAGGCGCTCGCCCGCTACTGGACGACCGACTACGACTGGCGCGAGGTCGAGGCGAGACTGAATGCGCTGCCGCAGTTCACGACCGCGATCGACGGGGTGGAGATCCACTTCATCCACGTCAGGTCGCGGCATGAGGATGCCTTGCCGCTGATCATGACGCACGGCTGGCCCGGCTCGGTGATCGAGCTGCTCGACGTCGTCGGCCCGCTGACCGACCCGACCGCTCACGGCGGCACCGCCGAGGATGCATTCCACCTGGTGCTGCCGTCATTGCCGGGCTACGGCTTCTCCGGCGAGCCGACCGAGCTCGGCTGGGACGCCGCCCGCACCGCACGCGCGTGGGCGGAGCTGATGCACCGCCTCGGCTATACCCGCTACGTCGCCCAGGGCGGCGACGTGGGTGCCCTCGTCACGGACCTGATGGGTCGCCAGGCGGTCGATGGTTTGGTCGGCTACCACCTGAACCTGCTCACGGCGGTGCTCGCGGTCGGCGATCAACTGCCCAAGGAATCCGAGCAGGAACACGCAGCGGCCGAGGCGGTCGCGAAGTTCAGGGAAGACGGCTTCGGCTACTTCCTGGAGATGGCAACGCGGCCGCAGACGATCGGCTACGCCCTGCTGGATTCACCGGTCGCCCTGGCGGCCTGGCTACTCGATCACGACACGGACAGCTACTACAAGATCTCTCGCGCGTTCGTCGACGGGGAGCCCGTGGGCAATCTCACCCGCGACAACATCGTCGACAACATCACGCTGTACTGGCTGACGGGCACCGCAGCGTCGGCGGCTCGATCGTACTGGGAGGACGGACGAGCGCTGGCCGCAGCGCTTGCGAGCGGCGAGCCTCCTCCGGCGGTCACCGTGCCGGTCGGCTTCACCACGTTCCCCGGCGAGATCTGGGCGTCGCCCCGGAGCTGGGTCGAGGCGGTCTACCCCGACCTCGCGTACTTCAACGAGGTCGACAAGGGCGGTCACTTCGCCGCCTGGGAGGAGCCGGAGCTCTTCTCCAAAGAGGTGCGGGCTGCGTTCAGCGCACTGCGCTAACGACGCGCTGTGTTCGCTCTCTACAGGAGGAGGTTCGACCAATTCGTGGTAGCTGAGCCGCCGCTTTTCCTTGAAACGAGCCGCCCTGCACGTGTGCCGCATGCGACGTTCACTCCGGCTCGGTCAGGCGCGTGGTCTCAGCATTCGGCGAAGGCTCGATGGCCGTTCGGCTCATCCACCAACGATTGGCCGAGCTGTGATGGCCGACTTCGTCTCGCGAGGCTTCGCCGGGCGCAGGCGCGGCGGTGGCGACCGGCTTCGGCCTGGCCAGTACGACGAGCCCGGCTTCCCGGTCCTGACGGCCGGCCCGACCCCCGATGTCGACACGGCCTCGTGGACGCTCCGAATCGGCGGCATGGTCGCCCAGGATGCTGAGTGGAGCTGGGAGGAGTTCCACGAGCTGGTGTTCGAGGAGGGCCCCTGTGACCTTCACTGCGTGACCAGCTGGTCGAAGCTGGGAAACTCGCTTCGGTGGCGTTGCCGCTCGACCGGGCAGCGGCGCTGGGTGAAGCCAGAGAGAGGACGGGGCAGAGAAGCTCGACCGCGGGGCCCGCCCGGGAGCGGACGGCCTCGAGTTCGGCGCGCTCCCCCTTCTTGACAAGGAGGTAAGGCGGTACCCACCCGACCCGATGCCTGCGGTCACGTGACAGTCACGATCCTCCGGACTGGACACAGGCACTCGCCGCCCCGCCAAGGGGCTGCATCTCTCGCTGCGGTAGCCCCGCGAACGACGGGAGGAGCGGCTGCCCCGCAGCCGCCCCTCCGAAACAAGCCGTCACGGACTGGCGCCGTGACGCCGGCTAGCTTCAGCTCCCGCTAATCGTCGTCGCGGTCGTCGTCATCGTCGTCGTCGTCGTCGCGTGCGCCCCCGCGGTGGTCGTCATCGTCGTCGTCGTCGCGTGCGCCCCCGCGGTGGTCGTCATCGTGGTCGTCGCGTGCGCCCCCACGGTGGTCGTCATTGTCGTCGTCGTCGCGTGCGCCCCCACGGTGGTCGTCATTGTCGTCGTCATCGTCGTCGCCACGCGGCTTCTTGGCTGCCTTGTGGACATACGCCTTCACCTGCGCCGTGCCGATCAGCAGGCCCTCTTGGAACGCGCTGGTCGAGAACGCGGAGTTGAGCGCTGCCGCGGCACCGGCGGTGAGACTTGCCTCGATGCCACTGAGCAGCACCTTGTTGCCCCGGTCCTTGCGCTCCAGGTTGGAAAGGTCGAGCGACAGGACCGACACTCGGGAGCCACCCACGATCGCCGTAAGGTCCGGCTCGGCGTCGATGTTGATGAAGAAGTCGGTCAGCTCGACACGGGTCGAGCCCTTCACGAAGGCGAGCCCACCGCTGTGCTGGATCTGGCCCGCGAGCGTCTTGGCATCCACCTCGCCGCCCGTGATCGGGAACCGGAACGCGCCCCGGCGTGAGACGCGGGCCGGATCGATCGGCTCGACCGCGATGCCGAGCGAACCCAGTGCGGCGCCGGTGTCCTTGTCGACCGACAGCTTGGTCTTGCCGTCGACCACGGACACGGTGCCGCTGCTGCTGTTCTTGTGGGCGTGCCGCTTCTTGTGCGACTCACCTGACTTGTGCGACTTACCTGACTTGGCGCCATGGTGCTTCCACGACTTTCCGTGCGCCTGGGCGGCCGGGCTTGCGACGAGCGCCACGATCATCAGACCGAGCGCCACCGGCAGGACCCACAGGGCCCGCTTGGGCGAAGAGAGGCTGTGCATCATGGAGATACCTCCAATCCGTTGGGTTTCAGAGGCGTACTGGCCTCCCGACCCGCCCGGATGACTCGTTCAGCCACACCCGGGCTGAATCGCTAGCTGCGAGCCCGCGGATCCTCTTCCCGCTGAACCTCCTTGTCAAGCGAGGCTGCTCGTGTCATGACCTCACTCCGAAGTGGCGACGGTGAAGATGTGCCCGGAGGTAATCAGCAACGATCGGCGGGCCCGAAGTCGCCAACGACTCCCTCACGGGTGCGCAGATCCTGCCTACGCCTACGGCTGCCCGGGCTTGCTGCCGGCCTTCGGCTTGTCCGGGTCGGCCGCTCCCGGATCCTTGATCGCCTCGCCAGCCGCCTTGGCCTTGTCGCCCATGCTGCCCTTCTGCTTCGCAATGCGATGGAGCTCGCTCGCGTCTTCCTTCAGCGCGTCGACGCCGCCGCGCTTATCGACCTCTCGCTTTGCCCTGTTGAAGATGTTGCTGAGCTTCATCGGACCTCCCTGGAAGTTGTGAACACGATGCTAACCGCACCAACAGGATTCAGATCAGAGAACCGAAGGGCGGTCCCCATACAGCTATGCAAAGCACGGTTGCAGTCGCGGGCGCTACATCACTTTCATTCCTCGCGCGAAGCAGGAGCGCGCCGCAGAGCCGGTAGGAGGATTCGCAGGCAGCGGCGCGGACGCCGATCACGATCAGGTCGTCGTCGTATCTCTCGGCCTACGCCCGGACGTGGCCGAGTGTGCGAAGCCAGTTGGTGCAGGTATACGTCCATAAGTCGACCAGGACGACCTTCCCGCGCAGGTCCGCCGTCGCCAGTGGCGGAGAGTTGAGCCATCCCGTAGCGCCCGCCAGACTGCCGCACCCACGCGAAAGCGCAAGCGGGTGAGGAGCGCGATACTGCCCGCGAGCAGCGAGCGTTCTGGAAGCTACCTCGGAGGAGGCTGAGCATGGGCGAGCACGTACGCGCCGGCGAGCTCGACATCTGGACCGAGCAGGTCGGCGAAGGACCCGAGGTCCTGCTGATCGGGGGCGCGGGTGACACCGTCGAGTCGTGGCAGTTCCAGCTCGACGGGCTCGCCGACCGCTACCGCTTGATCGCGTTCGACAACCGCGGAGCGGGTCGCACGGCGATGCCCGACGACCCCGTTTCGATAGAGGTCATGGCCGAGGACGCGGCCCATGTCCTCCGCGCGCTCGACGTCCGATCGGCCCACGTGGCGGGCTTCTCGGGCGGCAGCATCGTCTCCCAGGAGCTGGCGCTGCGCCACCCCGAGCTGGTGCGCAGCTTAGTGCTGCAGAGCACCTGGGCGGCGATGGACCCCTACTACCGCACGTGGGTTCGCTTCGTCCAATGGCTGGTCGAGTATGCACCCAGCGAGCGCGCGTTCCTCGAGGGGTTCTTCCTCGACATCTACACCGCGCGGGCATACAACGACGGGACCGTCGACCAGTTCATCGAGGAGGTGCTCGCGTTTCCTCACAAGCAGAAGGCAGAGGACCTGCAGCGCTACCTCGAGCCCCTCGTCGACCACGACACGACCGACCGCCTGCCCCAGATCTCTGCGCCCACGCTCGTGCTCGCCGGCGGCCGCGACCCGGGTGCCCGCCCCGCGCTCGGCCGCCGCGTCGCCGAGCTCATCCCCGCAGCCCGGTTCGAGGTGATGGAAGAGGAGGCACACCAGCCCTTCCAGGAGGTGCCCGACGAGTGGAACACACGCGTCGACGCCTTCTGGCGCGAGGTCGAGGCCGAGAGCTAAGGTCGTCCTCTACCTCGACCAGCACCCCAGCGTTCGCTGCCGCACCGCGCGAAACTCAGAAGCGGTTGAGCAGGCTCTACGAAAGGAAGCCCGGAGTCGGACTCGAACCGACGACCCCTTCCTTACCATGGAAGTGCTCTACCTGCTGAGCTATCCGGGCGGGCTGGCCCTCACTGTAGCGCCCGTGCGGACCGGCCTCACCTCCGCCGACCAGCTACGGAACGAACAGGCCCTGGCGCGCGAAGACCCCGTTCGGCCCGGTGGCCGCGAGGCCGTCGGACCCACCGTCGCGGACCTCGACCTGGCCGAGCTCCCAGACCGCGCGCACGCCCTCCACGACGGCGCCCGGCACGATGGCGTTGAACGTCGAGGACACCGAGCAGCTGCCACCGATCGACGTGCTGGCAGTCGCAGAGCAGGGCACCGTCACGGGGAACGGCCCGTCCTGGGTCGTCTCCGAGAGCGACGGCCCGCCGTTGCGGTCCGTGATCCGGACGAGCTGGTTGACCTGCAGCTCCCCGGTGTAGTCGGACAGGTCGCCCTTGTCGCGGACGTCGGTCATCGACACGTGCACCGCCACGTCGGCCTCGTTCGCAGGCGTGTTGGGGTTGCCCGTCAGCACGCCGAACTTGACGAATCCGGTCGAGTTGGCGGCCGGCGACGTCGGGTTGGGTGTGCCGACTGTCAGCTCGCTGGAGGTCTGCTGCGGCGGGTTGCACGAAGGGAACGCCAGCGGCGGACCGTGCTGCCGGTTCGGGCTCGTGCAGGCCGCGTACGCGGGCACGAGCGAGACCCGCACCGGTGAGGCGAACTTCGGCCGCACGTAGGCGGTCGCGACGTAGTCATCCGACAGCTGGTAACCCGGCGGGATCACCTTCGCCGCCGGCCCCTCCACGAGGCCGCCGAGCGATCCGGGCTCCTCGAGCACCGGCAGGCGCAGCTCCAGGTTGGAGACGTTCACGGGCCCTTGGCCGTTCGAGACCCGGCCGTAGGGGCTGTCGTTCGGCACCAGCTCGAGCTTGGCAATGTGGCCGGTGTCGAACTTCCACCCGTTCGGGTGGAGCTGGAAGACCTGCCGCGTGGCCGCGCTGCCCGAGTTGATGTCGGGCCGGTACAGCCCACGGGCGACCAGCGTCTCGGTGCCCGTCGGGCCCACGTCCAGGAGCCGCGCGGCCACCTGGCCGGTGGGGCTCACCGAGTTGATGTCGGCGACGATCGTGGGCGACCCCATCAGCGTGAATCCGCCGGACGGCGCCGCCGGGAGCCGGTAGGTGGCCGTCCCGGTCTGGTCCGCGCCCGGCGCGGTCGCGCAGGCGCCTGGCCCGCTGATCGGGTCGAAGGACGGGCCCGCCTGGTCGGTGAACGACGGTGCGATCGTCTTCGCCGGCGCGCTCGTGAACCGGACCTCGCCGTTCGGCAGGTCGGCCCACGTCGGGGCGCGGAAGGGCTCGTCGGTGTTGGCGTCGTCGAACGCGCCGGTCGCGCCGCCGGACGGGCCTCCGCAAACCTGCGTCAACGTTTGCACGCCCTGGTACGGCGCGGGCCCTTCTCCCTTCACGTAGTGGTCGAGCCACGCGTGCGTCTGCTCGTTGCGGAAGGTCGCGTCCGGGGTCTTGTTCTGCCCGCGCTGGTGGCCGTGGTCGCTGAAGATCAGCGACACCGGCGTACCGGGATGCGTGTCGCGCGTGCGGTTGTAGAAGCGAATCGCCTCGTCCGGCGGGAAGAGGTCGTCCGTCCAGCCGTTGGAGATCAAGAGCGGCGCGGGCGCCACGGAGTCGTCGATGTAGTACGAGGAGTGGTGCTTGGTGATCTCGTCCACGATGTCCTGGGACAGCGGGTTGGTGTCGTAGGGCTCACCCGCGTTGATCGCCGCGTACCACGTGGTCAGGTCCGCGTCGGGATCTTGGCCCGGCACTCCGTAGTTGCTCAACACCTGCCCGAGCGCGTACAGGCCCGCCGTGAACGACTGCTTCATCACGCCGATCCGGCCGCGCTGCAGATAGGGCGAGTCGACGACGTAGTCGAGCGTGTGCCCGTTGGGCTGCAGCGAGTACGCGAGGTCGGTCCACGGGATGTCCGGCTGGGCGGCCGCGATCCGCATCGCCTTGCCGCCGTCGCTCTGCCACGGGATCAGCGTGCCGTCGTTGGCCGGCACCATCTTGCGGTTCTTGAGCGCCGCCAGCGCCATCGAGATCCCGCCGCCGTACGAGCCGCCGGTGACGCCGATCTTCTGCGGGTGGATCAGGCCCTCGCCGCCGGTCGCGCCCTGCGCGGCACGGTCGGCCAGCGCCTCGAAGATCTCCTGCGCGTCGCGCACCTCGACGCGCGTGTCCATCAGATGGTTGTAACCCTGCTGGCACACCGGCTGGAGGCGTTTCGGATCCTGGCCGCCGCACGACAGGCCCCAGCCCCGGTCGCTCATCGAGAAGAACGCGTAGCCGTCGTCGACCCAGCCACCCGAGCTGTGCCCGAGCTTGGAGCCGCCCCAGCCGTGGAACAGGCCGATGATCGGGAAGTCGCCGTCCGGGCCGCTCGCGGGCGCCGGCGGGAAGGCGACGTTGATGTCGATCGGAGCGCCGTCGAAGGTCGTGTAGATCCCGGAGCACCAGCGCTCGCCGGCGTTGGCCCCGCCCTGCACGGTGCACGTGATGTCGCCCCCCGCGCCGTTCGGGATGCTGGGGATGGCGGCCTGCGCGGCGGACGGGAGCGTGAGCGCGCCCAGGACAGCGGCGAGCGTCGCCAGCCGACGAACCGATCCAAACGAAGTCATCCCTCTCCCCCTCCTCGCGGCGTCCCTTCCCACGAAGGGCCCTGCCGGACCCTAGCCGAATCGGACGGCGGAGGGAACAGGCGTGACAGAAATCGGACCGTCCAGGCGGTTCACGACCAATGCCAGCGTCTGCAGGACGTGTCCCGGCTCATACCGGACCTGAGCATGGGTGAATCGCAGTGCCGTCAATCCGGCGGCGACGTGTGCCTGATCGCGGGCGCGGTCGCGCGCCTGCTGAGCCGGCGTGCGGTGATACCGCAGGCCGTCGGTCTCGACGACGAGGCCCAGCTCGCGCCAGTAGAAGTCGACCCTGAAGCCGTTCACGCGGCTTTGGGTCTCCGGCTCCGGGAGTCCGGCCCTGCGGACCAGTCGTAGGAAGAGCCGCTCGAGCTCCGAGTCCGTGCGGGTGAAGGTCAGGCGGTCGAGCGTGTCTCGCAGGACGCCGGTGCCGGGCCGCGGGGATATCGCGTCGAGCGCCGCCCTCAGTGATTCCGGGTCGGCGAGGTCGAGGCGGTCCGCTTCGTTGATCGCCGCCTCGAGCCGCGCCGGGCCGAGTCTCGTCGCGACGTCGATGAGCGTGCAGATGGGCGAGGTGACGGGGATGCCGTCGCGCTCGGCGCGTTCGCCGTCGGCGAGCAGGCGCCGGTGAACGACGATGCCTGGCCGGCGACGGGACACGTGGGCCGGGACGGTCACCTCCAACCGCGGGCTCGGAGCGCCCAGAATGCCCCAATGCGCCGCTGCGGACCCGTGGCTGAGCACGGCGCCCGGGCCGCAACCGAGAACGGCCGCCATCAGGGTTCCCTGTGTCGTGAGCCGCGGCCGGCCGACCGCGTAAACACCTGGCATCACGCGATGCAGGCGCCCACTCGCAAGTCGATGCCGGATCGCCTCGGTCCCATAGCCGTGCTCGAGCAACTGGCTCCGCGTGACGACGCCATGCTGCCGATCGACCAGCCTCCAGAGCAACGCGGCCTGCGATTGCAGAATCTTGGGGGCCATAACCCCCAAAATGCTTCAGCGAGCCGGAATTCGCCCCCGGCAGTGGAGCTAGGCGGCGGACGCCACGGGGGCCGCGACGAGCTGGCGCTCCAGGAAGGCCACCTGGTCGGCGACCACCTGCTCGAACCCCGCGCCGCGGTAGATGTCGAAGTGCCCGAGGTCGTAGCCGCGCACGTCCGCGCCGCCCGCCGCCGCCAGCTCTCGGGCGACCTCGGGCGGCGTGAGGTCGTCGCGGTCGGCGATGCACACGAGCCACGGGCAGGGCAGCCGGCCACCGAGGCGGAACGGGCGGTACCGCGCGACGCGCAGCATCACCCGCGGGGTGCATTCGTTGCGCCACCGCGACCCTGCCCCGATGATCGCCATGTAGCCGGGCTCGGAGTCGGGCGACTGCAGCACGGCGTTCGAACCGGGCGGGCCGATCACCGGCACGTAGTGCGGTGGGCGCCCGAAGAGCGCCCGCAGCTGGTCGCGCAGCGCGTGCGCCGTGATCTTCAGGTTGAGCGAGAGCGGAAACGAGCCGAGCTGCTTCAACCCGTCCGCGAACGGGCCCTGGGAGATCACCGCGCGCACATGCCCGTCGCGGACGGCGGTCGGCACGACGTGGCCGCCGGAGAACGACGAGCCCCACAGCGCGATGCGTGCCGGGTCGACCTCTGCACGCGTGCGCGCGCAGGCGATCGCCGCCGTCCAGTCCTCCAGCTGCAGGCCGATGTCGAGCAGCTGGCGGGGCTCCCCCTCGCTGTCGCCGAAGTGCCGGTAGTCGAATACGAGCGCGGCCATGCCCGCTGCGGCGAACCGCTCGGCGAAGGCCGGGATCGCGTCCTCACGCGTCCCCCCGAATCCGTGCGCCATCACGACGCAGGGCGCGGGCTCGAGGGCGTCATCGGGCTGGTACAGCCAGGCGGCGCAGGTCGCACCGCATGACTTGAACGTGATCTCCGTGCGCGCCACCGGCGGATCCTATCCCGGCAGCCGCAGCTGGACCGGCAAGTCCGGCGGCGGAGGAGGAACGAGGCACTCCGGGCCCTCGCTGTCGCTCGAGTTCACCACGGGATGTGCGGGCTGGACTGCCAGCCGGGCGGACGCAAGCGGGGCCAGCAGCTCGGCGGCGGCCGGGCCGTCCAGCGCCGGGTCGAGCCATGCTTCCCAATCCGCCGGGTCGGCCAGGACCACGGGCATCCGGTCGTGGATCGGGCGTGCGAGATCGTTCGCCGCGCAGGTCACGATCGTGCAGCTCGCCGACTCGCTCGCGGTCCACAGCCCCGCGAAGCAGAAAGGGCGCCGTTCCGACAGCGAGAAGTGGAGCGGCCGGCGCTGCAGGCCCGGGTCCTCGGGCTTCTGCCACTCATACCAGCCGTCCGCCACCACGAGACAGCGGTGCGCGGCGTCCTGCACGAGGTCGCGGTAGGCAGGACGCTCGAGGACCGTCTCGGCGCGGGCGTTGATCAGGGGATAGCGCGGCCCGGCGTCCGCGTCCCATCCGCGGATCAGGCCCCACCGCACGTGCTCCATGCGCCGGCCCTGCGCGTCGCCCACCGCGACCAGCACTTCCTGGGTGGGAGCGATGTTGAACCGCTCGTACCCAAGGCCGGACTCCGGCTGCGGCGCGCCGAGCAGCGCGGCCATCCGGACGTGGAAGTCGTCGTCTTTGCGACCCGTGTTGGTGTAGCGCCCGCACATGGCCCAGCTTGTATAGCCCAGGGCGGTCGGCTACGCAGTCAGCTGCACGGGCCCGACGAGGTGGGCGCGTCGGTCCGGCAGTAGAACGCCAGCAGCCGGCGGGGGGCCGCACCCGTGACCGCGTTGAAGGCCCCGGCCACGGCCAGGACCGGGTCGCTGTACTCGAGATCGAACACGCCCTGGTCGGGGGTCGGGTTCCACCCCAGGATCGACCCCGTAAAGCGATCCGTCTCCGTCAGCCTCGCTCCGTCGGTGACGGCCCCGAAGGTGCCCGCGACGATCGTGTTGTAGGTCGTGAACGGCAGGAAGTCGTAGGCCGCCGAACCGGTCGCGACGGCTGGATTCCAAGGCGTCACGCCGCCGTCGTCGGATGCTCCGACCTCGGCCGCGCCAGGCCGGTTCTTGGGCGGGTTGCCGATCTGCGAGAAGCTCCCACCCACGAACACCGTCGGCAGCTGAGCCGACGAGGCGACGTCGTCGATGATGGCGCGGCGGCGATGCTTGACCACCTGCACCGCGCCGTCAGGGCTGGGATTCCAGGAGGTCGCCTGAGCCGTCGACCCGGTTATCTCCGCCAGGTTCTGCCGCGCGGCCCCGCCGATGTCGGTGACCCCGGCCCCGCCCACGTACAGGCTGTCCGCGAACGCCGCCACCGAGTACAGAGTCGCCGCGTCGTTGACGTTGGCATCCCAGCTCTCGACCACGGTCCCGGAGTCGGTGGTCCTCAGCTGGGCAAGGTTGTGCCGCGTGACCGTTGCGCCCTGGAAGCTGGAGAAGTCGCCCGCCGCGTACACGTGGGCCTCGCCGCCGTTCCGCGCGGTCGCGAAGGCGAGTGCGTGCACGGGGCCGTCCGGGTCCGGGTTCCACCCTGTGACCGCGTTGCCCGCGGCCGCCCCGCATCCGGACGAGAGCGGAGTGGTGATCGCGGCCAGCCGGCTCCTGCCGGTCAGGTTCACGGAGGTGAACTCCCCGCCCACGTACAGGGTCCGCTTGTCGCTCGACAGCAGCAGCGCATGCACACCGCCTCCGGCCACGAGCGGCGCCCAGCCGGTGTCCACGGTCTTGTTCGACTTGATGTGCGCGAGGTTGAAGAACCCGGTGGCGCTGTCGACTCCGGTGAACGTGCCACCGACGTACCAGCCCCCGCAACCGTCCGGGATCACGGACTGGACCTCCGTGCCCACGACGTCGGGCCAGCGGGTATCGGGCACAGGCTTGAAGCTCTGCACGTCGCCGACGCTCCAGTCGTGCGTCGCGGGCGCGGACACGTTGCCGGCCTGGTCGGTCACGCGGACGTTGAGAGTGTGATCGCCCGGGGCGAGCCCGGGATAGCTCCGGTTCCACACACCCGCGGTCGACGGCATGCCGCAGGGCTCGTACTCCTCGTCGTCCAGCTTGCACTCGAAGCGTGAGGGCACATCGGCCGCCTCCGTGCTCTGTGCGGATCGCTGGAAGCCGAACGTGAACTTGGCCTCCCGCTTGTGCGATGCGGTGTTTGCGGTGAGGTTGCTGACGCTCAGCGGCGTCGAGTCGACCGACCAGCGAAACACCGCCGGCGTCGGGTCCTCGCCACCGATGCTCTCCGCCACCACGCTCAGCTCGTGCGGTGCGTCCGCCGTCGTGTCGTCCACGGTGAAGCTGGCCACGCTCGCGCACGGCATGTACAGCGGGTTCGAGTCGAGCTTGCACTTGAAGGTGCTGGCGGGCTTGGAGCTCGCGAACGAGAACCACGCCGTCTGGCTGTTCGCGCGCTGGGGCGGCGTCAGCACGATGCCGGTGTCGGGCTCGGCCGTATGCGCGACGGTCCACTCATAGGTCTCGACCGCGGAGACCCGCTCGCTGTCGGCCGCATCGACCGCCCGCACCGAGAACCGGTAGGGACCGTTGACGAACGGGCTGTAGGTGGTCGGCGACCAGCACTCGTGCCAGTCCCGGCCGCCGTACTGCGCGTTCAATGCCTCCAGCCTGCATTCGAAGCGGCTGTCCGGCTCGTTGCTCGTGAAGTGGAACTCGCCCTCCAGGAACCCGCTCGTCGCGGGGTCGTTCGCGCTCGAGTCGTCGCTGAACACGTCCTCGGCCGCACCGCGCGTGATGCGCGCTTCGAGCGGCACCTGCTCGCCGCCGCGCGGGCAGGTGGCGCCGGCGCAGGCGCGGTCGTTGGCAACCGCTGCCGCGAGCGCGCCGAATGGCGGGTCGTTGCGCGCGTCGCCGTCGCCGAGCAGGTTGCGCAGCTCGTGCGGATCGCGCGTCAGGTCGTAGTACTCGCGGATCACATCCGAGTAGTCGGTGCTGTCGTCGGGGTTGATGCCGTAGGTCTCTATGTAGTGCAGGTCGGGCGTGTGAATGGACGACCACCGACCCGCCTTCGAGGCCCCACCTGCCAGTTCGGTCAGGATCCGCTTCCTGGGGTTGGAGTCGTCGAGCAGGTTCTGGCCATCCTTCTCGTCTCCGCTCGCCGGCGTGATGCCCACCAGGTCCAGGACCGTGCGGGCGATGTCCACGTGTCCCACCAGGCGGTCGTCGGTCTCGTTGCCGGAGTGGCCGGCCCATCCCGGCCAGCGCATGAAGAGGGGAACCTCGAGCGACGACATGTACGGGCGCGCCTTGGCCGATGCTCCGTGGTCTCCCCACATGTAGCCGTTGTCCGAGGTGAAGAACGCGATCGTGTCCTGGTCCTGTCCCAGCTCCCTGATCTTGCGCATCACGGCGTCGACGGTGTCGTCGGCGGACATCAACATGCGCAGGTGCTCCTGCCAGTTCTTACGGTTCCAATCGGCGTCGAAGTCGATCTCGCGCTCGCGCAGCCACGGCGGCTTGTCGCTGCGGTCCGCCTCGAAGAAGGCGCCGCTCTGGTCGAGCTCCGGCACCTCCGCGTCCTGGTAGTTCGCCTCCGGTATGAACGGGGAGTGCGGGGTGAACGGCGCGACGTAGAGGAACCACGGCTGATTGCCCACGCGGTCGAGGAAGTCGACCGCTTTCTCGGTCACGTATCGGCTGCTGTGCCGCCAGATCTGCTTCTCGGTGCCGTTCTCGTTGACGCAGGCGGGCGAATAGTCGCTCAGGAAGATCGCGTACTCGTCGAAGAACGGCGGGGGGTCCGCAGGGTCCCCCGGCGCCCTGGCCGAGCACCAGATGTCCCAGCCGTTGAGGTACTTCCCGAAGATCCCCGTCCGGTAGCTCGGGTCGGCGTTCTGGAGATACGCCATCATCGTCTGCTGCTGCTTCGGCGCGGCCTCGGACGTGCCCATCAGGGTCCCGTCGAGTTTGGTGACCCCGTGGTTGTGGGAGTACTGGCCGGTGAGTATCGATGCCCGGGCCGGGCAGCACCACGGCGTGTTCGCGACCGCGTTGGGGAAGTACGTCCCGCCCTGGAACGCGCCGGCCCCGTCGGTGCCTCCGGTCAGGAACCATTCCTTGGTCTTGGGCATCACCGCCATGGTGCCGTCCAGGCGCTGGTCGTCGGTGACGAAGATCACCACGTTCGGTGCCGCCGCGGCCGGGTTCGCAAACGGGCCGGCGGCAAGCGCACACAGCGCCACTACCAGCGGCAAGAACCGAGATGACTTGAACAGCTGCGACTCCCTCCCTGCGAGGGCCCCTGCTCGCCCTCTCTGCGACTGCGGCGTACGTACTGTACCGGGGAACCCGCGCCCCGCCGCTAACTGCAGGGACCCGTGGCCGTGGGGGCGTCCGTGCGGCAGTAGAAGGCCAGCAGCCGGCGCGGGACCGGCGTGCCCGGGTTGACGGAGTCGAACACCCCGCCGACCGCCAGCACCGGATCGGCGAACGCGAGGTCGAGCGCGCCCCGGTCGGGTCCCGGGCTCCAGCCGAGGAGTGCGCCGGTGAACCGATCGGTCTCGGCCAGCCGCGTCCCGAAGCTGCCGCCGATGATCGTTTCGTCGGTGGTGATGGGAAGGAAGTCGTACGTCGCGTGGCTTGCGTCGATGCCGGGGCTCCACGGCGTCGCGCCGCCGTCGTCGGAGGCGCCGAGCTCGGCGGCGCCCGGACGACTCTTGGGTGGGTTCCCGATCTGCGTGAAGCTGCCTCCGACGAGCACCGTGGGCAGCTGCATCGCCGTCGCAACGTCGTCGAAGACGGCGCGGCGGCGGTGCTCGATCGCCTGCACCGTGTCGTTCGGGCTTGGATTCCACGACGTGGCCCGGGCCGTGGCCGCGTCGATCTCGGCGAGGTTCCGCCGGGCCGCCCCGCCGATGGTGGTGAGTCCCGCGCCGCCCGTGTACACGCTGTCCATGAAGACCTCGACGGCGTACAGAGTCGCCGTGTTGTTCACGCCCGGGTCCCATCCCGCCACGACCGTGCCGTTGTCGGTGGTGCGGAGCTGCGCGAGCTTGCGGCGTGTGACCGTCGCACCGTGGAAGTTGGAGAACGCGCCCGCCGCATAGACGTAGGACTCGCCGCCGTGCTTGGCACCCGCGAACGCCAATGCGTGCACCGCGTTGTTCGGGTCGGGGTTCCAGCCGGTGACGGCGTTCCCCGCCGCGGAACCGCAGGCGGTCGCCAGCGGCGTGGTGAGCGCGGCGAGGTGCCTCCGGGGCACCCCGTTCACGGACGTGAAGTCGCCGCCTATGTACAAGGTGCGCTTGTCGCTCGACAGGATCATCGAGCGGATCCGGCCCCCGGCCACGTTCGGCTTCCAGATCGCATCGACGGTCTTGCTCGCGGCGATGCGCCCGAGGTTCGTGAACCCGCCCACGCTGCCGATTCCGGTGAACGACCCGCCGACGTACCA
>Ga0209382_10006055_pt1 | contig 15612 bp, 16 predicted proteins | sample SoiMetdeltSBSDD5_FD_187599 | JGI IMG/M metagenome (GOLD analysis project Ga0209382, IMG submission 187599) | Bulk soil microbial communities from a Populus tree surrounding site in Tennessee, USA - Soil MetaG P. deltoides SBSDD5 (SPAdes) (version 2) | ecosystem: Environmental > Terrestrial >...
TGGCACAGTTATTATACTTATTACTGCAGAACAAACAGATCTTTTTTCAACGGGGTGCTTCACAACTTACAAGCTGAGAAAGACCCATTGTACCTGATCCGGGTAATTCCGGCGTAGGAAGAAAAAAGATCTATAAAAGGCCTCCGGTAAAACGGGGGCTTTTTTTATAATATAATCTTATTAAAGCCGTTATAGAAAATTCTGATATTTTCGCCCTGACAAATCTATTGATATGAAAAGCCCCGCTATTATCCTGGTTACCTGTGTGCTTATGTTATCGTCGCTTGCCTCGTGCCTGTCGCAGGACAGTGCCTTTGCAGAAGGCAGTCCGGTCAAAGACACCAATGGTACACAAGCAATTAACTCAGACGACGCCTCGCAACCTGCTGGTTCAGCAGTTCTCGATACTACCTTATATTACGAAAGGATGGAGCACATGCTCAACGGTGATTCGTCGGGAAAATGGCCCGTGAGGGCGCCATTGCCGATGCCCGGCGCCATACTTCCTTTCAAAACGGTTATTGCCTATTACGGCAACCTTTACTCAAAACAGATGGGTATACTTGGTGAATTGCCCCGTAAGCAGATGCTTGAAAAGCTGAAAGGCGAGATGGGTAAATGGAAGAAAGCCGATTCGACACTTGAACTGCAGCCGGCACTTCACTATATAGCAGTTACTGCACAGCAGTCGCCCGGAAAGGCCGGAAAGTACAGGTTAAGGATGCCATTTCACCAGATAGATTCGGTGCTTAGCATGGCAAAAGAAATTGACGCAATTGTATTCCTCGATATACAGGTGGGTAAGAGTACGATTCAGAATGAGCTTCCTGAATTTGAGAAGTACCTGAAGCTGCCTAACGTGCACATAGGAATGGACCCGGAATTTTCCATGAAAACAGGACATAACCCCGGACAGGTTGTAGGAGTGTATGATGCATCTGATATCAACTTCGTTTCTAACTATCTCGCGAAGATTGTGAAAGAAAATAATCTTCCTCCCAAGATTCTTGTTGTGCATCGCTTCACACAAGGTGGTGTTACCAATTATAAGAACATTAAGTTACAGCCGGAAGTGCAGATCGTGATGCACATGGATGGATGGGGCGAGCCTGCGCGTAAGATCAATACATACAAATCGTTCATTCACCGTGAACCGGTGCAGTTTACAGGGTTTAAATTGTTTTATAAGAACGATGTTATCCGCTCAAAGGCCCGCCTGATGACTCCCGAGGAACTATTAAAGCTGAAGCCGAGGCCGGTTTATATTCAGTATCAGTAAGGTGAGAAGTGAGAAGTGAGAGGTGAGGCGTCTTTGATAACCGTTGCGTCTTTGCGTGGAATTTATCGCATATAATGCAAAATCAAATAAACAACCACTGCTAAAATAAGTATAAACAATACGGCCACAATGGTCCACATGTTTACGGGGAAAAGATCCTTCTCCCTTCTAACCTTCCTCAGTTTAAGATATTTGCGCAGTGCAGCATTAATCTCCTCTACTTTGGCAGAAACATTTTTTACATCCGATGCCTGCAAACCCTCCACGGCCTCATTAAAAAAGGGATTGTCAATCATCCACTTCTCCACCTCGTGCTTTTGCTCGGCAGAAAGCTTGCCGCTGATATAATCCATCAGCTTCTGGTTATCGATATCCTTATTGCTATCCGACAGTATGTTCAGGAGGTCTTCATGCATAGCGAATCATAATTTGCTGATCTTTTTTTCCATTATCATCTTAAGGTTTCTTTTCCCATTCTGTATATAACTCTTCACCTGCATCACTGTGTAACCCGATTCATCGGCGATCTGCTGATACGACTTTTTCTGGAGGTAAAACAAAGTTACGCATTGTTTCTGCTCGTGATTTAGTTCATCGAGGCTATCGCTCATCAACTGAAGATGGCGGTCTTTCTCTAAATGGTGATACTTTGATGCAGGATCGGATTCATCTGCGATCTGTTCTTCCGCCACATCTTTGTGGAACCCGGGTTTCTGACGAAGCCTCATCAGGCAGTGATTTTTGGTGACCATATACAGCCACGACTTAAAATACTGCACGTGATATTTGTTAAGTTCGGTTATTGCTTTCAGAAAAACCTGTTGAACCGCATCCTTCGCTTCTTCTTCATTCTTAAGGTATTTCATCGCCACACCATATAGCAGCAGCGTGTAGCGTTCGAGCAAAACGCCCAGCCAGTGGTTGTCCCTGTCGTTGTAAAAATTATTCAGCAGTTGTTCATCGGTGATATGCGGATACCTGTCGGGCACTTATGAGAATAAATGTTTCAACCAATTTACGATTACCTTGTCCCAATCAAGCAACTTAACGCCCGTATAGAACAGGATCAGCGCGAATATTTTTTTAAGTGTGGCCTGATCAATTTTTATTGCAAGCGAGCTGCCAACCAAACCTCCGATAAGAAAACCTCCTGCCACAATAAGTATCACTTTTAATTCAATCGGCGAAGTGGTGTTCATCGCATCGCGGTAATAAGCTAGGAATGCCAGTATAGTTACCGGAAATGTTAACACTCCCAGCGAGGTGCCCTGCGCCTGATGCTGCGTGTAGCCTAAAAAATAAACAAGTGCTGGTACGAGAATGATTCCTCCGCCAACTCCAATGAGTCCGCTGAGCACACCGGCCGCCAGGCCGATCAGGATTAAGATGATTACAGCCTGGTAGTCCATACGTTTTTTCATGATTTTTTTCTGAACGTGTCTGCGTAATGTTTAATCGCTTGAGTAATTACATTCAGTGCCGTATGTTTATCCCCCAGTTCATCTACCTTAACGGTTTTATTTTCCAGTTTCTTGTATTCTTCAAAGAAGTGGCGCAGCTCATCAAAGAAATGCTTGGGCAGTTCTTCGAGATTATTATAATGTCTTACGCTCGGGTCGTTTGCAGCTACCGCTATGATTTTGTCATCGGCATCGCCGCTGTCAACCATGTGCATTACGCCTAACACTTTTGCTTCCATGAGGCACATCGCCTGCACAGGCATAGAGGTGATCACAAGGATATCGAGTGGATCTTTATCGTCGCCGTATGTTTGAGGAATAAAGCCGTAGTTGCACGGGTAATAGAACGATGAGAAAATGATTCTATCGAGCTTTAAAAGGCCACTCTCTTTATCTATTTCATATTTGGCACGTGAGCCCTGTGGAATTTCTATGATGGCGTTTACTACGCGTGGTGCGTTTACTCCATAAGATACACCATGCCAGGGATGTGTTACGGTTAACATGGGTGCAAAGTAATTATTTATTTGTCATTCCGAGCGAAGCAAGGAATCCATACAATCACCTGGTCAGTATGCTTTTCAGGTCCACTAACCAATTCCCATTGCTTTTCACAATAGCGATAGTAGTAGTGTCCTTCGGATTGTAAGTTGTGTAATACTGGTAAGTGGTAACCGAATCATTAAGCTTTTTAATATTCAGCGGCCTGATATTCGATTCTCGGTGCTGCCGCTTTTCTTCCATGCTCAGGTGATTGTAATTCTGCTGCTGTTTCTCCATCAGCAGCAGGTTGGTTGTATCCTGCAGCATGTAAAATTTTGCTTTTTTATGGTCGCCTTCCAGGGTGGCTCTTATAAATTCCCTGCCGGCATCCTGTGCGTTTTCTGCTTTTTCATATGAACCTGTGGTACATCCGGCGATCGCTGCGAAGAATAAATATTTAAGCCTCATTCATCAAAAGTAATATAAAACAAATGAGGCATGGCGTCTTCATATTACTTGCGTTCAACTTTATTGCGCCTCGCGCTTTGCCTCATCCTTATGATGTTCCCTGTCATACGCCCTGATTATCGCCTTCACGAGCCTGTGCCTCACCACATCCTCTTCATCAAGCGTAATATGCGCGATGCCATCTATATTCTTTAGTATTCGTGCAGCCTTCTCCAAACCACTCTTCTGATTTTTCGGGAGATCCACCTGTGTAAGATCGCCGGTAATTATCGCTTTGGCATTGGCACCAATACGAGTGAGAAACATTTTTATCTGCAGATCGGTGGCGTTTTGTGCCTCATCAAGAATAATAAAGGCATTATCAAGGGTACGACCACGCATATACGCGAGCGGTGCAATTTCAATTACACGTGTGCTCATATAATAACCGAGCTTGTCGGCTGGGATCATGTCGTCGAGTGCATCGTATAGGGGGCGCAGGTACGGGTCAATCTTCTCTTTCAGGTCGCCGGGAAGAAAACCCAGGCTCTCACCAGCTTCAACGGCAGGACGCGTAAGAATGATCTTCTTTACCTGCTTGTTCTTCAGCGCACGAACGGCAAGTGCAACAGCAGTGTATGTTTTACCGGTACCTGCCGGCCCAATGGCAAACACGATGTCGTTCTTGTCGGCCTCCACCACCATCCGTTTCTGGTTGGCGGTGCGGGCCCGAACACTTTTCCCGTTGGGCCCGAACACGAGTATTTCGTGCGGGTTCCGTTCCCTGAAATTGTCTATTATTTCGGCATCATCTCCTCCGAGTATCTGCTCAAAATAATTCTCGCTCATATGTCCATTGCGCTGCAAATACTGAACTATCAGCTCGATCTTTTCCTTGGCAATATCCACCTGCTCGGGGGATCCGCTCAGTTTCAGCTGTGTGCCGCGGGAGAGTATTTTCAGGAGGGGAAATTTCTTTTTTAAGATATCTAACTTGCCATTGTTAACACCGAAAAATTCAATTGGGTTAACGGTTTCGAGATTAATGATAGTTTCTGTCAAGGATTACTGTTTTGTTTGCAAATCTTCAATCTTCGTAGGGTTGGTACATCTCCTACATCTCATATCTAATTTACGAAATTACTGATGGATTTTCCGCAAATAGATTTCAACAATTCGTTAATAATCTGTGGATAGTGCAAACGCCGCAATAGCAAATCGCACATCATTCGCTTATCTTTGGCCGCATAAAATATCTTATGCTTAAAGTTGGGATCTTTGGTGTGGGTCATCTCGGTAAATACCATCTCGCCAACTGGCAGCAGATAACAGGGGTGGAGGTTGTCGGATTCTACGATCCCAGTGATAAAATGGCCCAGGAGGTAAGCGAAAAATTTCAACTAGCCAGGTTTCTCGATGCCGATACCCTGATAAATGCGGTGGACGCCGTAGACATAGTTGCACCTACCAATTTTCATTTCGATCTTTGTAAAAGGGCGATCCGTAAAGGCAAACACGTATTTGTTGAAAAACCTCTTGCCCATACTATGGACGAAGGGCGGGAAATTCTTAAATTAATACGTGAATCGAATGTAAAAATGCAGGTGGGCCACGTGGAAAGGTTCAACCCTGCCTTCCTGGCGATAGATGGACTGAGACTAAACCCAATGTTCATCGAGGTGCACAGGTTGGCGCAGTTCAATCCACGAGGTACAGAAGTGAGTGTGATATTAGACCTGATGATCCATGATATAGACATAATCCTGAGTCTTGTGAAAAGCGAAGTAAAATCAATTGCTGCCAATGGCGTGAGTGTTATGACGGAAACACCCGACATCGCCAACGTGCGCATCGAATTCAACAACGGTTGCGTGGCCAACCTCACTTCCAGCCGCATCTCAATGAAAAGGATGCGGAAGATGCGACTGTTCCAGAAAGATGCTTACATAGGTATCGACTTCCTCGACAAAAAAACAGAGATCATCAGGCTGAAGACCCCGCAGGATATCGATTCATTTACCTTTGATGTAGAAACGCCAGGTGGTGAAACCAAAACAATCGCTGTAGCTACTCCGCCTGTGCCCGAAGTGAATGCGATAAAGCTCGAACTCGAGAAGTTCCGTGATGCTATTCTAAATAATACGCCGACTGTTGTAACTGGTCTCGACGGCTTCCGTGCGATGGACGTTGCACACCAGATATTGCATAAAATAAAAACCAATAATACCAGTGCCTTTAGAGAGTAAAAGGACTATGACGCTGCAAGCCATTATGAAACGACTGCTTGATATCATCATTTCGATTTGCGTAATGATCGTATTGTTGCCGCTTATTGTTTACGTGGCAATAAGGGTAAAGTTTTCCTCCCGCGGTCCCATTCTGTATTTGCAGGAGAGAGTTGGTTATAAAGGAAAGATATTCACGATGCGCAAGTTCCGTTCGATGTATGTGAATGCGGAAACAAATGGCCCCCGGCTATCTGTAAGTAATGATCACAGAATTACCCCCTGGGGAAGGGTCATGCGCAGATGGAAGCTCGACGAATTGCCGCAGCTGTGGAATGTGCTGGTAGGAGAGATGAGCATTGTTGGCCCGCGACCAGAAAGAGAATATTACATCAGGCAACTTAAAATGAAGGAGCAGCCCGTTGAACGATTGCTTGAGGTGAAGCCGGGTATTACTTCTTTAGGTATGATCAATTTCGGCTATGCCGATAATGTTGCGGGAATGGTAGAGCGCATGAAGTATGATCAGTTGTATATGGAGAAGAAGTCTCTTACACTGGATATGATGATTATGGTGCGCACGCTGAAGGTTATATTTACGGCGAAGAACCGTTAACAGCAAATAACATCACTTGAAACACGCCGTAATATTTATTTTTGCTCTTACCCTTTCTATCTTCGCATTTGCACAAAAAGTTAACTACAACATCACTGCTACTCTTAACGACAAAAACAATTCGATCGACGGATTTTTAGCGCTCGATTACATCAATACCACTTCCGATTCGGTACGTTTTCTTTGGTTCAACATATATCCGAATGCATTTAAAAGCGATCGTACAGCTTTCAGCGAATACATGCTGAGTAAGGGAACAACTGCATTTTATTTTTCCGGGCAAAGCGAGAAGGGCTACATGAACCGCCTCGACTTCCGCTCAGGTGATAACATATTGAAGATGGAAGACCACCCGCTGTTTATTGATATCATCAAAGTTATTTTTGACCATCCTCTTGCGCCTGGCGAGTCAAAGATTATTACTACTCCCTTTCACGTCAAGCTGCCTTATAATTTCGATGGGATTGGATATAAAGATTTGCAGTATGATTTGAAGTACTGGTATCCTGCCGTGGCGGAATATATTAAGCCGCTGACTGATGCCGATTCCTCTTCTAATGTGGCTGGTGATTACAATGTTAAGCTTTCAGTAAAGAAAGATCTTTCGGTTAGTTCGCCCTTTATTGTAATTGATGGCGAAGCAAACACATCCGATTCTCTAAAATCGATATCATTAGCGGCCACTGCAGTGAAAGACGTTCCTGTTATTATTATAAAGCCTAAAACAGGAAAAACCTCACCAACCACATCAAACGAGCATGACATATTTAAATTCTTATCGGCTTCGTCAAAAAGCAAATTGAATAGATCAGAAACCGACAGCCTGCCATATAAAATAATACAGAGACTCATTTCTCGCTCTTTTCTGCCTGCGGTTGGCTACAATGAATACGATGGTCTCCAGTTGGGTGTTCTCACACATAACTATCATAAACAAAAAAAACTGTCATATTACGTCGCCCCGGTATACACATTTAAAAGCAAAACAATTGCCGGCATAGCGGGGGCATCATACAGGACCCAACAATTTTTTCATGAACTTCAAATAGGCTTTAATGCTTCGTCATTTTCATATCAGGATGGGGTAAACGCAAGCAACGAAAGAGTATTTGGCAAGCTATTCAGAATCGTTCCGTTCATAAAGGTGACCCTGCCATCACGATTGTCCCGGATCAGTAAGTCACTGACTTTCAAAACATACATCATAAACGAACGCGACCTTCAATTTGTACGCGACAGCGCCGCCCAAATATTTCACCAGGAGGAAGGAGAGTGGGCATCACGATATGTAAACGAGCTAACATTCGATTATTTTTCCGACAGGGTATTATATCCCTATCGCGCGCAGTTGCAGGTTCAACAGGGCCAAAACTGGTATCGGCTTAATGCGACAGGAAATTATTTCTTTAATTACCCAAAGGGCGGGGGAGTAAATGTGCGCGCGTTTGCAGCCAAGTTCGGATACATCGGAAGTTTGAGCTCATCTGAAAAATTCAGAACCCTGAGATATATGCCTAAGCTTACTGCGGTGCGTGGCAGCGAGGATTACACATACAGCAATTATTTTATCGGCAGAAATGAATTCGATGGATTTGCCAGCCATCAGCTAATGATGCGTGATGGAGGATTAAAGCTCCGGACCGATCTTTTTGAGGGATTGCAGGGAAGGTCCGACGATTGGCTGGCCTCTGTGAATATTAACACGACCATTCCGCAGATTTTTCCAGTTAAAGTTCCATTAAGAATATTTTTCGATGCCGGTACACATTCCGAAGCGTGGGACAACGATAATCCCAATCCGCGGTTTCTGTACGTAGCAGGACTGCAGCTTTCGTTATTTAAAGACATATTAAATATTTACGCGCCTATAATTTATAGCAAGCAATTCCGCGACCAACTCAAAACGGTTCCTGAGGAAGATAAGTTTTTTAAGAAGGTGAGCTTTAGTGTGGATCTTCAGAAAATAGCAATAGAAAAATTGTTTTAAACAGAAATATTTTCTGACTACTTCTCAATGCCTTGCAATTCCGGATTGCTTTATACATCTTTAGTTACTTAGTCAACACGATTTTGAAACGACCGCCCCCTGGTTCCATCATCAGCAGGTATAGTGTACTGCTCAGTAGATTGCTCAGCGAACTAATCATGTGCTGGCAGCGGCCACAACCTGAAATGATCTTAGTGGAATCCGCATTCCTCATCACTCAAAAACACTGCGACAATCTTAAACAGGAATGCTGGCAGCATAAGTTCACATGCAAGCAAGAAGAAATATACTTTTTCAAAGCCATCCATCCTCAATTTGCCGGCAGAATGATGTATTACTCCATATTATATGAGTCCCTTTTATCCTGCCCGGATTGCCATGAAGCTGCAAAAACATTCTGGGGTAAAGAGCTCGATAGATATGATCGTTTCTGTAACAGGTATGAACGCGTTGTTGAATACCTCGATGAAAACCGCACCGACCAGGATGAACGATATTTTTTAATGAGAGGGGACCGCACGACATCTGTAACAGAAAAAACACAATTCATGTGCTGCAGCGAAACAGCAATCTGGAGTGCATCAGCTGCGATGTGCTTTGCCGAGAAGAGTTATCGTCAATTTGTTTTGTCGAAAATTGCTTGTTCTTCGGAAGAAGAGGATGTGTCGAAAGCATCCTAGCCGCGTTATTGTCATCCCCGGCATTGCTAATTAGAGATGCCCGGAACCAGTCAGGGACGCCTATACTGCAATAACATCAAGCCCGAATCATACTGCCTTGAATAATACAATTCAAAATCCATCGCTCCTGTTGATTCAAAGAGGCGCCTACCCTCACCAAGCACAACCGGCACAATGCGCAAATGATACTCATCGATTAGATTTTTTTTCATCAGCTGCTGTGCAACGGAAATGCTACCCCACAACACCATATCTTTCCCTTGCTTTGTCTTCAGCTCTTTAACAGTTGCAATAGCATCAGTGCTAATAGCCGCATCTGGAAACTTGCCCCACGGGGCTTTCTTCAACGATTTAGAAAAAACAATTTTCGGAATGCTGTTAAGTTTATCGGCAATCACTTCCTGATCAGTAGTGGCCGTGGGCCAGAATTCAACGAACAGCTTGTAAGTATTTGCGCCTAACAAAATTGTATCAATCGTATCCATCCACCGCAGCTGATCAAGATCTGAGTATTTATTTAACGTTGTAGATTCAATAAAAGTTACCGATCCGTTTTTGTCGGCTGCAAAAGCATCCATCGACAGCCACTCCTGGAATATCAACTTGCGCATGACGTTTTTTTTCTTCAAACTTAGAAGTTATTCGCGTTGGCGAAGGTGGCTGAAGGCGACAATACATGGGTGTATTGCGACAACACCATTTAATGAACTGCCTGCCCGCAATCATATATTACTGAATCAGTAAATGATGAAGACTCGAGAAAATTAAAATATTCATTAAATGTCAATGGCAGGCCTGCATCATTGTAGCTCGTTGCCTTCACCGGGTTATTAATGCTGTAATCCAGATTGAGGAACATCCATATTGGATGTATTCTGGAAATGTTCGTTTTGTTATCATACGTTGCATCCTGACGCACACGATTGCCTCTTTGATCATACCTGATATAGCCGGTTACGGTTTCGCCGAGACCCTCCTGTTCGTACGCATCGTAATAATATTTCCTTGTTAACTTTACCACTCTTCCATAAAGATCATAGTAGAATTTAGTTTCAAAACGCGCATCACCACCGGCATAATGCTCATACGATGAATCAAGCACTATCTGCCCAAGATCATTGTAAAAGTAATAATGCGTACCATACCCTTCAACACGTATGAGTTGCTGTTTGTCGTTGTAATCAAAATAGAAATTCGGTGTGCCGGTTCCACCTCCGGTTTCTACATATTCCACAAGTGTAGGATTACCATGTTCATTGTAATGGAATTTCCTTGTGATGGGCATTTCAAATTCTTCTCCTTTATATAATGAGCCTCTGAATTCGTCGATGCGGCAATGACGCGCAGGATCTCGGAATTTAAAATCAAATTTTCGGCACGCGCCAAGCAAAACAGTAGCAGCTAAAATGCCAACGCACGTGGTAAATGAGGGAAGGGTCATATTAAGGGCTGTTTAGAAAAAGATTTAATGTTGGGAACGGGAAGGGATATACTAATTTATCGAAAATACCTGACATTTAGTGTATGAAACTATTATTGACATTGTTCTGCGTTTTGACAGGCACTGCAGTTTCATGTCAACAACCTGCCGGTAAAAATTTTCCTGGTGATACCGACTCAGCATATTCATACCGCAAAACGTCTTCCGGCGGCACAGGTAAATTTTATTTCGGCAGAGAGATAGCAGCCATCATGGATGCCAGCGGAAGCGACTGGCTTGAACGGTCCTCTCGTCCACAGGAGGAAAATACGCAACAGATTGTAAAAAGTATGAAGCTTAAGCCAAATATGGTGGTTGCAGACATCGGCGCGGGAACAGGCTATTATACGTTTCGCATGGCCAAACTGGTGACCAATGGAAAAGTATATGCAGTAGAGATACAGGATGAATTAATTAATATCCTAAACAAAAAGAAAGCTGAAACGAGTGCTGATAATGTAGAGGTTGTTCGCGGTGACACGCTTAGTGTAAATCTTCCGGCCAATACTATTGATATGGCGGTTCTCGTTGATGTATATCACGAGCTTTTATGGCCGCGCGAGATTATTCAGTCGGTCGATAAAAGTCTTAAGAGTGATGGAAAGATTCTATTAGTGGAATACCGCGGCGAAGATCCTGAAGTGCGTATAAGACCGTTACATAAAACAACAGTTGCGCAACTCACGCGTGAAATGCTGGCCAACGGATTCGTACTGGAGAGGCACATTGATACTTTACCGATACAGCATTTTTTATTGTTTAGAAGGAAGTAGAAATAACTATGCAAGCACTGTATCAAATCCGTACATCCTACGTACGGAAACGAACGATCCGATAAATCTCAACCGTTCCTAATTGACTCTTACACAACCAGTGATAATTTGGCACTACATATGAACTTCCCCATTATTATATTCAATATATGCTCACCAACGACCTGCGCAGTTCATGGCGCAACCTGATAAAAAATAAAACTTTCTCACTTATCCATATAGCCGGATTATCCATCGGTATGGCCGTTTGCTTTCTCATCATGCTTTATGTACACCATGAGCTAAGCTTCGACAAGTTCAATGTAAATGCCGACCGTATCGTGCGCGTTGCATTCGATGCAAACATCAATGGCGGACAAATCAGCGAAAGCAATGTAATGCCACCTGTTGCCGCTGCGATGAAAAGCGATTACCCCGAAGTGCAGGAATCGGCCAGGCTTAAGAATGCCGGATACATCAGCGTTATAATCGGAGATAAAATCATCAGGCACCAAAAACTCGGGTTCATCGACCCGTCATTCTTTACGGTATTCACGCTACCATTTATTTCAGGCGATCAGCATACAGCGCTTGTCGAACCACAAACTGTAGTTCTCACCGAATCAACGGCAAAACGAATTTTCGGAAACACCGATCCTATTGGCAAACTCATCAGTATCAACGACCGCAACAATCAGCTGCGCGTTACAGGAATTATAAAAGATATCCCCGGCACGTCGCACTTTCAGTTCGACATGCTTGGCTCAATGAGCAGCATTCCCGACTCAAAGTCTGACTCCTGGATGCGTTCAGATTTTTATACGTACCTATTGTTGAAACCTGGCACGAGTGTAAAGGCGCTTGAAGCGAAGTTGCCGCATATGGTAGAAAAATACATGGGCCCGCAGATACAGCAGGTAATGGGCATCAGCCTCGCACAATTCCGCACAAAAGGCAACAGGCTGGGCTTTTTGCTGCAACCCCTAACATCTATACACTTATACGCACGTTCAAATGCTGAATTATTACCCAGCGGGAACGTGATGTATGTGTATATTTTCAGCGTGATAGCCATGTTTATGCTGGTGGTGGCTGCAATCAACTTCATTAACCTGTCGACCGCCGGCGCGTACAGGCGCGCAAAAGAAGTGGGCATACGAAAAGTGATTGGCTCGGGTAAGTGGGCGCTCATCAGATTATTTCTTACTGAATCAACGCTGCTGGTTTTTTTATCGTTGCTAGTATCCGTTGAGATCGTAAAGCTCGCGCTTCCATTGTTTAACGAGCTTTCGGGTAAAGAACTTAAAGTGCATTTCAATCTTAATATCATCCTGGCGTTTGCGGGGTTGGGTGTTGTCGTGAGTTTGTTATCTGGCATTTATCCTGCGGTGTTGTTGTCGACCTTCAATCCTGTGAAAGTGCTGAAGGGGAAAATTACAGGAGGCTTCAAGGGATTCAGTTTACGTAGTGGCCTCGTAGTGTTCCAGTTTTTTATTTCAGTTGCGTTAGTGATTGGTGCCATAGTGGTGTGGCAGCAGATGCGATATATTCAGAAGAAACAACTGGGTTATAATAAAGAGGCGATCATGGTGTTACCCAACTCTTATACGCTTGGCAAAAATGAAACTGTGTATAAAGACATGCTGAAGAAAGACCCGAGGATTGAAAATATTACTGTGTCATTTTACAGGCCCGCGGGTCCAACAAATTCCAATAACGCGTTGGCATATCCCGAAGGTCGTGAGAATGAGATGATGAGAACAGTGGAATTTCATATTGATGAAAACTACATTCCCACATTTGATATGCAGATGGCCGCCGGAAGAAATTTCTCAAGTGAGATGCATACCGATTCAACGGCGCTGATCATCAATGAAACCGCGGCAAAGTCGTTCGGATGGGATGCGCAGAGCGCATTAGGCAAAATTATTATCAGGCAGAACAGCTTCATGGGCACGAATGTGCCGTTTCATGTTGTTGGTGTGGTTAAGGATTTTCATTTTAAGAGTCTGCATGAGCCGATAACACCCTTGTTGATGGCGTTTCATACCGAGGGTGGATTGATACTGAAGGTGAAGACTGCAGAGATACAATCGCTGATTGCCGACATGAAAAAGCAATGGGATGGTTTTAACACTGTTGAGCCCTTTAATTACCAGTTTCTCGATGAGCTATACAGCCAAACTTACACCGCTGAGCAGAAAACGGGAACGATCCTGAATATATTTACTGTGCTTACCATACTGGTCGCGTGCCTGGGTTTATTTGGTTTGGCGACGTATATGGCAGAGCAGCGGACGAAGGAAATAGGGGTGAGGAAGGTGCTTGGTGCGAGCGTTATACAGGTGGTAGGTATGTTATCGAAGGATTTACTGAAACTGGTTTTGATAGCATGTGTGGTGGCGTTTCCACTCGCGTATTGGGCGATGCATATGTGGCTGGAAAGTTTTGCATACAGGATAAATATATCATGGACTGTGTTTGCAATAGCGATGGTTGTGGCGTTGATGATAGCCCTAATAACTATCAGTTTCCAATCGGTGCGGGCTGCGCTTGCTAATCCGGTAAAGAGTTTGAGAAGTGAGTGAGGAGAAACTGCTGCACTTTTCTTAATTTCTCCAAACAAGACGATTAATATTTCCGCCGATTTTTTTCCCTTCTGCCAGTCCGGTTTCATTGTCCTGTGCTGTATGTATTCCACCAAGCAGGCGGCTATATCCCGTTTCTTCAGCGCACTGATGGAAGCTGGTATACTGCCGCGGCTTCATGGGTTCCGCGAAAGGAAATCGCACTGCGCCTTGATGAGTATCATCAGTAAATGCGAAGTCGTTTCCATATAAATCCGTCAGCACTGCAGCAGCAGCGGAAGCCTGTGTGGAGTGGCCGGAAGGAAATGCGGGAAAAGGTGGTTCGGGCCAGAATGGTCTCCACGAAGTGTCAATAACGCTCTTAACATAGGTGGATGGCCGTTCGTTATAATAGGTATACTTGGTCTTAAAACAACAGATAAACGCATCTGCCACGGCCATGCCTACGCGCGCATACGTTTCCGCAGCTTTGATCAGGTTTGGTTTTACTTTTTTTATCGCAATTGAAGCAAGGTTGAAAGAATGTCCTGGTGGTGAAAAGGTTTCAGTGGGGTCATCCGCCCACCACGCTGCGATCTCCTGATCGGTGCGCGTCAGATGTTTACTCAATTCATAAGTGTCGTGGTAAGTTTTATAATAATCCGAATTGGGATCAGTAGAGTATTGCATGATCGGCGGCACAGGCAGTTGGCCGTTGGCTTCGCTGAAGGTTCTGTTTTCTCCCCAGTGTGGATGCAGCGGGAACTTGGATACGGTCTGGCCTTTTAATGGTGGCACCCAGTACGATGGCCCAGATGGAACGGGCGATTGAGGATCGAATGGCGTGAGGTATGCATTGTTGCCGCCATCGGTACTTGCCCATTGATATATGGCGGTTGCAATATCCTTTCCATACTGTATGGAACGATCAACAGTAGTAGTACTAACACTGTCGCTGTATTGCGCCAGGTTCACTTGATAAAGCGAATCGATCGTGTGCCCGGTTTCTGGTTTGATATTGTCGGTGGTAGGGTACAATAGTTTCAGTATCGTTTGTACTCCGCTGTTAAGTACCAACCGCCATTCATAAGTTGTGTTGGGATCGGGTTGCGGCAGTGACGACAAGCCGGTTAGTTGTGATTGCATGGAACGGTATGAAGGGTCGGCATGCACCACGCATTCATACATTGTGAGGCCAATGTAACCCAGTGATCGGGAGGAGTACGTTGGAGAATTTTTCCCCTGGGTAAAAGTATAGAGTGTCATGTCCGCCCACTGCTGCGCGATGGAAGAGTTGGGCAGGACAAGTGGTGGTTGCTGTTGTTGTTGCAACGCGACATCACCTTTTTTACACATCGTGATAAGCAATGCAATACATAGAGCGACGGAGGTCCGTTGGATGGAAAATATTTTGTAACGCATTCGGTTGGATTAAATAAATCTGCAATTGACTGAAATCAAATTAGGGATATTGAAGCGAACAGGACATAGGAATTTTCTTCCTGACAGGTTTTAACGTGGGATAATGATGAAGTGTGAATTACCGGATATATGGTTAAAAGCGGGTAATAAAGATAAGTAAAATTGCTGATCAGAACCAGCCTATCATGAATAGTATGCATATTAATTGTGTAAC
>Ga0209382_10006065_pt1 | contig 15601 bp, 10 predicted proteins | sample SoiMetdeltSBSDD5_FD_187599 | JGI IMG/M metagenome (GOLD analysis project Ga0209382, IMG submission 187599) | Bulk soil microbial communities from a Populus tree surrounding site in Tennessee, USA - Soil MetaG P. deltoides SBSDD5 (SPAdes) (version 2) | ecosystem: Environmental > Terrestrial >...
CTGGCTGACAGGACGATACGACCGGAGCGCGCTGTGAGGGTACTGGTTGCGGAGGACGACGCTGACATTCGCGATCTGCTGGAGATCGCGGTCGCGTCGTTGAACCATGACGTTCGGTCGGCGCGAGACGGTCGCGAAGCCTGGGAGATCCTCCAGACAGAGGGTGCTGACGTGGTCATCAGCGACTGGCTGATGCCGCGTATGCACGGGACGGAGCTCTGCCGCCTGGTCCGGGCGATGGAGGGCGTGCCGTACGTCTACTTCGTGATCTTGACGGCGCTCGACAGCGAGGAGCACATGCTCCAGGGCATGCAGGCCGGCGCCGACGACTACCTGGCGAAGCCGTTCACGATCGGCGCGCTTCAGGCGCGGCTGGTGGCGGCCCAGCGGGTGACAACGCTCCACCGGGCGCTGGCCCAGCGTGACGCCGAGCGGGCCGTCTCGCTGGCGCGGCACGCGGCCGTGCTGCGGGTCGCGCGTCGCTTCGCCGCCGAGGGTGACCCTGACTCGCTCCTCCGCGACCTGATCGTGGAGGCCGTCGCGCTAGTGGAGGGCGACATCGGCGTCGTCTACCGCTGGGATGAAACGGCCGGGCAACTCGTACCGGTTGCCACGTCGGCAGGAGACGTCTCGGCTGAGGGCACACCCGGTCTCGGCCAGGGCAGCCCGCGGCTCGAAGAGGGCGCAGTTGGCCGCGCGGCGCAGTCGTGGGCGCCAGTCGTGGCCAGCAACGAGGGGCCAGGATCAGAGGTTGCCGTGCCGCTGCTGCACGAGGGCCGGCTCGTCGGCGGCCTGTCGTGCGGACGGGGCGAGACGGCCTGACGTCCTCGCAGGAGAACGTGGAGAGCCTGGAGATGCTGGCCGGCGTGGCGGCTGCTGCCCTGGTCGGCCTGGAGCGAGCGCAGCTCGTGGCGGTCACGCTGGCCGCCCGTGAGCTGGCGCACGTCCTCAACAACGACCTGGCACTGCCGGTGGGGGCGCTGGAGCTGCTGAAGGAGGACCCGGCCCTGCTGCCGCATCTGCGGCAGATCGTGGAAGAGGCCGGGACCGGGCTGGCGTCGGCGGCCGGGCACGTCCGTCGCTTGCAGCAGGTGGTGCGGATCCAGACGAAGGAGACGCCGGTGGGGCCGGCGCTGGACCTGGAGCGGTCCGCCGAGCGCTCCAGTTTCCCCTAAAGGCCGAGCAGGTCGGCCATCCCCACGATCAGGTAGCCGCGCTCCCGCAGTCCGGCGATGAGGGCCTTGAGGGCCGGGCCGTCCTCCGACTCGATGCCGACGTGCATCAGGATGATGGCGCCGGGCTCGGCGCGGCTCAGGCATCGCTCGACGATCGCGGCGGCCGGGATCCGCATCCAGCCGAACGAGTCGATCGTCCACATCATCGTGTAGTCGTACCCGGCGTCGGAGACATCCTTGAGCGCTCCGCCGTCCAGGTCGCCGTACGGCGGGCGGAAGTACGGCCGGGTGCTCTTGCCGGTCAGCTCGACCAGAAGCTCCTCCGTCCGGTCAAGCTCCAGGCGCCGCTCGTAGACGCTCATCGGGCGTCCAGCCGAGAAGCCGGTGAATGAGGCGTGCGACCAGGTGTGGTTGATGACCTCGTGACCCTCGTCCACGATCCGCTTCATCAGGTCCGGGTTCTGCTGCGCCCACCGGCCGGTCATCCCGAAGGAGAGGGGCACCTGCTCTTCCTTCACCACGTCCAGGATCATCTCGGCGTAGCCACGGTCCGCGCCGGCGTCGAAGCTCAGGTGGATGGCGTTGCACTCGGCCGGGCCGCGATCGACGCGCACCGAGCGGCCCGGCGTGATCTCGACGGCCGGGGCGGCCGGTCGGCAGACGTCTGATCGTACGATCGTGGGCGCATCGGCGGGTGGCTGGGGGACGAATGCCTGTCCCCTGGCGGTCGAGACGGGCAGCGTGCCGCACACCAGGGCCAGCACGGCAAGTCCGACGGCCGGCCAGCGCCGTGCGCGGCATCGCCACTGGAACAGCCCCGCCAGACCGCGCATCCCGTGCATCCGACCCCTCCTGAAACCTGGTGGTATCGTGGGGCCGGAGCTGCGAGGCTGTCAAGAGGGTCAGGCAGGAAGCGGCGTCGAGGTTGCTGCTGGGACCGTGAACGGTTCGAGTGCTGTCTCGGGCTGGACGCCAGATGGGCACGGCAGTGTGATCTCGAACGTCGTGCCGAGATCCTCGCCGGCGCTCCTGGCGACGATCCGCCCGCCGTGCCGCTCCACGATGTTCTGGCAGATGTAGAGGCCGAGCCCCATCCCTGGCAGGTTGCGCGCCGATGCGTTCGGCGCCCGGCCGAACGGTCGGAAGATCGACTCGGCAGCGTCGCCCGGCAGCCCGATCCCCTCGTCGCGCACGGCCAGCACGATCTCGTCGCCGCTGCGCCCCAGCTCCAGCCGGACCACGCCGCCTTCGGGCGAGTACTTGATGGCGTTCTCCAGCAGGTTTGACAGCACTTGCTCCAGCCGATCGGCGTCACCCTGGATCGGCGGGACCGGCGCCCAGAGGTCGACGATCAGCTCGTGGCGCGCTGGGAGCTGGTCACTGTAACGGTAGCCGATCCGCCTGACCAGCTCGGTCAGGTCGATCTCCTGGAGACGGAGCGGCAGTTGGCCCAGTCTGATCCGTGAGACGTCCAGCAAGTCCTGCGTCAGCGTGGTCAGGCGGTCTGTCGCCTCGTCGATCGCCTGCAACGAGCGCGTCAGGCGGGCTGGCTCCAGCCGGTTGCGCGCCTGCGCCCGCAGGAGCAGCTGGGCGTACCCTTTGATGCCGGTGACGGGCGTGCGAAGCTCGTGCGAGGCGATCGAGAGGAACTCGTCGCGGGCACGGAGCGCCTGCCGCAGGTGCTCCTCGCTCTCACGCAGCGCCGCCTCCGATCGCTCGTGCTCGCGGGTGCGTTCGGCCAGCCGCTCGCGCATCTCGCCGAACGCCGAGGCGAGCCGGCTGATCTCGGTGATCCCGCTGCTGCCGAGGCGCGCGTCGCTGGCTCCGTCCGCGAGCCGCTGAACGGCTACTGAGAGCATGGCGAGCGGTGCCGTGAGCCAGCGCGAGGCGATGGCGCCGATGGCGGCTGCCAGGCAGACAACCACGATCAGTGCCAGGAACGCCCGCTCGCGGCCGAGCCGGACGCTGGCGAGCGCCACGCTGGTCGGCTGCTCCACCACGACGCCCCACTCCAGGCCGGGCACCCGGGCGTAGCCTGCCAGCCGCTCGTCTCGCTCGGCGGTCGTGTACAGCAACGAGCCGGACCGCGCGCCGCCGGCGAGCAGCGCGGCGACCGGCTCGAGAGCGGAGAGATCGGCGAAACTGGCGATCAGCGAGACGTCAGGATGGGCGATCGTGCGGCCCTGGCTGTCCACCAGGTAGGCGCGCTGGCTTGGATCGGCCACCACCCGGCGAAGCTGATCGGCGATGCGCGACGACTCGATGGTGGCGGCCACCACTCCACGAAACTGCCCCTGCTCGTCCAGGACCGGGGCGGTGTACCCGAAGATCGGTCGCTGGTTCGAGGTGGAGCGCGCCACCACGCGGCCGGACCGGAGCGTGGTGCGAGCGCGCTCGAACCAGGCCGCGCCGTCGACGACGCTGAGCGGGCGGCCATCGCTCCGTGCGAGCTGCCGGCCCTCGGCGTCGAACGAGGAGAAGACCACGACGTTCGGATACGCCGTGCTGTGGGCACGCAGCCACGCTTCCTGCTCGGCTGGGGAGCGGTCCAGCAACGACGGGCCGGCCGCGAGCGCCCGCGCCGCCGCCTCGTGCAGCTCGACGTAATCGGCGACGTCATGGCTCAGCGCGGTGGCAAGGGTCTGCTGGCTGGCCGCTGCCAGGGTCCGCAGCGAGACCTCTTCGCGGTTCGCGTTCAGCGTGACGATCGCAATCAGGGCGAGCGCGGTCGAGAGGCTGAGGGCGACGGCGAGCCTGCTGGCCAGCGAGCGCGCGTCCCGATGCTCCAGGTATGGCCCGAGCCAGGGCAGGGCGACGAGCACGAGCCCGCTCCCGCCGTAGAGCACGATGCTGGTCCACGCCTGCGTGGCGTAGGCTCGCGCAAACACCGGCCCGAGAACGATGCCAACCAGCAGAAGCATGGCGAGCCAGCGCGCCCACAGAGGAACCCGGAGGGCGAGTTGCGTCGCCGTCACCAGGAGGCCACAGAGCAGGAAGCTGATGCCGTACCAGACGAAGGAGGCGCGGATCGCGTCGAAGGCGGGGGCGACGAACTGCTCCGGAAACGCCAGCATCATAGCGCCGATCAGGGCGACCGCGACGCCGATCACGATGGCGAACAGGTCTGAGGTCTGGACCGGGGCGCGTGGCCCGCCGGTCACAAGCGGCGCGAGAGCAGTCCCGACCCCGAGCGTGCCGTAGATCGTGGTGACGAACCGGCCGCCCGTGAGCGCGAGCTCACCAGCCAGGAGCAACAGGACCGCGCCGACCGCGACGTGCGCGGCGACGGCGAGCTTTCTTGAGCCGCCCGTCGCCGCGACGACGATCATCGCCATGCCGGCGAGCAAGGTCGCGGTGCCCCAGACCAGCATATTCGGGCGCAGCGTGTCGTACGCCTGGGCGCCGAACTGGTGCGGCACGACCAGCATCTGCGCCCCGATGAACGCGCAGAACAGGCCGGTGGCCCATTGCAGGGCGGCGCCGCGGAGGTTCGCCCGCGAGATCGGCGTCCACCAGGGGCGAGGCGGAGCTGACTCGGGCGCCTGGAAATCGTCCGCTGGCCAGGCTACGGCCAGCGCGGAGCCGCTCACGGCCCCACCTCGAGGCGCCCCATCAACCTCAAACATCCCCATCGCAGCGCCCTGCATCCCCACCCGGCAGGAGCCAGCCTGTTAGCGCAAGTTCTGTACCAGGATACTGCACCGGCGGCTGGTGTCTGTGACGGTCGTCACAGTCGGTGGATGCTACTCTCCCTGGAGGGCCAGCGCGCCGAGCAGGTCGGCGATGCGCCCCGCGGCCCCGAGATGCGCTGCGAGCGGCGGCGGGGCGGCCGGCTCCCGGAGCGCCCGGGTGAGCAGCGCCCGAAGCTGCTCGCCGGAGCGGGCCAGATGCACGCCGTACTCCGGCGCGAAGACGCGCTCCTGCTCCCAGAACGGCCCCGGCAGGTAGGCGATGGCAGGCTTCGACAGGAACCGGGCCTCGCCGAGCAGCGTCGAGCTCAGGCCGACGACGACCTGCGCGCGGGCGCAGCTCCCGAGCCGGTCCGGATCGTCATCCGGCGCCAGGACGATGCCCGGCGGCGGGATCGGCAGCCCCTCGGAGCGCTGAACGGGATGGAGGCGCACGCGTACGCGGTAGCCGCCCGGCACCAGATCCAGCAGCGTCGACAACGTGGTCAGCACGTCCGCCAGCGCCTCGCGCTCGTCGATGGCGAACACGGCGCCGCGCAGCCGCATGGCCGCCACCGGCGAGGAGACGAAGAGGACGTCGACCGGATGGGCCTCGCTTTTCTCGGGCGCAATAGGGTGTGCGGGCGCACACCCTATTGCGCCCGCATTCAGCCAGATCTCTTCCAGCGTCGGGTTGCCGGTCACGGCCAGCGCGGCGGCCGGCGCGCCAGCCTGCTGAAGCCGATCGGCCGTCGCCTGATCCGGGCAGGCGACACGGTCTGGAAGCTCGGCGAGGCCCCTCCCGAAGCGCCGCTCGACGAACAGCATCGCGTCCAGGACACCCAGGGTGGGGACCGGTGCGCTCGTGGCGCGAATCCTCCGGATTAGGGCGCGCTCCACAACTGACTGGACGGACGTGCCCAGCAGCAGCGTCGTCGGGCGGGCGGCGAGGATTGCGTCGACACGCTCGTCCAGGCCTGGAGCGGTCAGCGAGATGTGCGCCACGCCGTCCTGCCGGGCGATCGAGGCGGCCGGCTCGGCCAGCATGACGCGGTACGGCTCGCCCCGCCGGTCCAGCTCACGGAGGACCGGCAACACGACCCGCCACGCCCCGACGTCCGTCGCAACGGCTACGAGTGTGGTGGCCCTCACCCCAACCCTCTCCCAGAGGGAGAGGGAGCCGATACGGGCGTCGCCCGTGGTGACCTGCTCCCCCTCTCCCTCGCAAGGGAGAGGGGGCTGGGGGGTGAGGGCTTCCCCTCCGTCAATTCGTGTCGATGCCCGGCAGGTCCAGCTCTTCCGACCGGTGACAGCGCACCCAGTGCCCAGGCGTGTACTGCCGCCACTCCGGATTGTCGGTCTTGCACTTGTCGATGGCAAACTGGCAGCGCGGGTGGAAGTAGCAGCCGCTCGGCGGCGCGGCCGGGTTCGCCACCTCGCCGAGGAGGGTGATCCGCTTCGCGCGGGAGCGCGGATCCGGGCGCGGCACGGCCGAGAGGAGCGCCGAGGTGTACGGGTGCTTCGGCGTAGCGAAGACGGTGTCGCGGTCAGTAAGCTCGACCATCTGGCCGACGTACATCACGGCGACGCGGTCACTGATGTGCTTGACCACACTGAGATCGTGGGCGACGAACAGGTAGGTCAGCCCGAGATCGTTCTGGAGGTCCAGCATCAGGTTCAGGATCTGGGCCTGGACCGAGACGTCTAGCGCCGAGACCGGCTCGTCGGCGACCACCAGGCTCGGGTTGAGCGCGAGCGCCCGGGCGATGCCGACGCGCTGGCGCTGGCCGCCGCTGAAGGCGTGCGGGAACCGTCGCATGAACTCCGGCCGCAGCCCGACCAGGCGCAGCAGCTCCTCGACACGGTCGATGCGCTCCTGGCGGTTCTTCACCCCGTTCACCAGCATCGGCTCGCCGATGATGTCCAGGATCGTCATGCGGGGGTTCAGCGAGGAGAACGGGTCCTGGAACACCATCTGCATCTGGCGGCGCAGCGGACGCAGCTGGTGCCGTGGCACCTTGGCGACGTCCATGACGGTCCCGGTCTCGGTGGTGAATTTGATGGAGCCGCCCGTCGGGTCGATGGCGCGCAGCACGCACCGCGAGGTCGTCGTCTTGCCGCAGCCGCTCTCGCCGACCAGTGCGAGAGTCTCACCCTTCTTGATGTCGAAGCTGACGTCGTCGACGGCCCGGACGTGCCCGATCGTCTTCTGAAGGAAACCGCGCTTGATCGGGAAGAACTTCTGAAGGTGCTCGACCTCCAGCAGCGTCTGGCCCTGTTTGACGGCGCCGTTGGTGCCGTTGCGGCTGGCGGTCTCCGAGCCGCCTCCCATTGCCTGCGTCATCGCCCCACCCCCGCCGGCACGCCACCGTACAGGAAGCACGCCGCGTCCTGATTTTCGCCGACGTGGATCAGCTCTGGCTCGGCCGCGTCGCACGTCCCCGGCATGTAGGCGGTGCAACGCGGATAGAACGGGCACCCGGCCGGCCGGGCGTACGGGTGCGGGATCGAGCCGCTGATCGTCGGGAGCTTCACGCGCGGCGTCGCGTTGACGCTCGGGATCGATTCGAGCAGCGCCTTGGTGTACGGGTGCTTCGGGTTGTGGAAGATGTCGTCCACCGGGCCCTTCTCGACCACCCGGCCCAGGTACATCACCACCACTTCGTCCGCCATCTCGGCGATGACCCCGAGATCGTGCGTGATCAGCATGATGCCCATGTTGTTCTTGGTCTGGAGCTCACGCATCAGGTCCAGGATCTGGGCCTGGGTCGTCACGTCCAGGGCCGTCGTCGGCTCGTCGGCGATCAGCAGGATCGGGTCGGCGGAGAGCGACATGGCGATCATGGCCCGCTGCCGGAGACCGCCTGAGAGCTGGTAGACGTACTCGTCGACGCGCTGCTCGGCGCGGGGGATGCCCACCAGGCGCAGCATCTGGACGGCGCGGTCCTTCGCGTCCTTCTTGTTGAGGTTCATGTGGAGCTGGATCGCCTCGATGATCTGGTTCCCCACGGTGTGGACCGGGCTGAACGAGGTCATCGGCTCCTGGAAGACCAACGAGATCTGGCCGCCACGGATCTCGCGCATCTGGCGCCCGTCGGCCGGGATCTTGACCAGGTCAAGCGCCTTCTCCTGGGTGCCGGTGGCGTCCGGCTGGAAGAGGATCTGACCCTCGTCGATCCGACCGGGCCGCTCGACGATCCGCAGGATCGAGCGCGCGGTGACGCTCTTGCCGCAGCCGCTCTCGCCGACGATGCCGATCGTCTTGGCGCGCGGAATGTCAAAGCTGGCGCCGTCGACCGCTTTGACGATGCCTTCGTCTGGATAGAAGTACGTTTTCAGGTTGCGGATCGAGATCAGCGGCACGTCAGCCATGGGTCGCTTCGCTCCAGGAGACAGGAGACAGAATACAGGAGACAGAAGAGGTCATCGCTACTGACTCCTGTCTCCTGTCTCCCGTCTCCTCGTCAGTTGTACGGATCGGCCGCGTCGCGCAGGCCATCGCCGAGGAAGTTGAACGCCAGGATCACGATGATGACCGGCACGGCTGGCAGCAGCAGCCACGGCGAGATCGCCACCGTCTGAACGTTCTGGGCCTGCTGCAACAGCACGCCCCAGGAGATGGCCGGCGGACGTAACCCGAGCCCGAGGAACGAGAGCGACGTTTCGCTGATGACCATCGCCGGCAGCGCCAGGGTGGTCGCGGCGATGATGTGGCTCAGGAAGAGCGGCACCATGTGGACGAAGATGATGCGCGGACGGTTGGCTCCGCACAGCTCGGCCGCCATCACGAAATCCTCTTCGCGCAGCGAGAGGAACTTGCCGCGCACCACGCGCGCCAGCTCCGTCCAGCCGATCAGCGAGATGATGATCGTGATGACGAAGTACACCTGGAGCACGGACCAGTCCTGCGGGACGGCCGCGGCCAGGCCCATCCAGAGCGGGATCGTCGGGATCGAGCGCAGGATCTCGATGACGCGCTGGACGACGGTGTCGAGCCAGCCGCCGAAGAAGCCGGACAGGCCGCCGAGCACGACGCCGAGCACCAGGCTCACCGACACGCCGACCAGGCCGATGACGAGCGAGACGCGCGTCGCGTACATCAGGCGGGACCACATGTCCCGGCCCTGGATGTCCGTGCCCAAGATGAACAGGCTTTGCTCGGCGGTGGAGCCCTCCCCGACGCCGATCAGATGGCGGTTGGTGGGGATGAATCCGAACAGCTTGTACTCGAACCCTTCGGCGAAGAAGTAGACCGGCACCTTCACGCTCGGATCCGGGGCGTAGACGCGCTTGAAGGTGAGCGGGTCGCGCTTGCCGACTAGGCCCGGCACGTGCGGGAAGTAGCCGCCGGTGTCTGGATCGAACCAGACGATCGGCTGCGGCGCGATCAGACCGCGCTGGGCGTCCGAGACCTCCGGGTCCGCGTAGGCCAGGAAATCGGCCAGGATGACCGAGGCATAGAAGAAGATCACGACGACCGCCGCGATCATCGCGAGCCTGTGCTTGCGGAAGCGCCACCACATCAGCTGCCACTGGCTGGCAACCGAGACACGTTCTTCGGCGATCGACGTGCCTGGGACGACAATTGCCTCGGCTGGCACCTCAACCAGGGCGGCGTCTTCAGGACCCCGAACAGAGTGCGCCATCGCTTACCGTCCTTCCAGCCGGATGCGCGGGTCGATCCACATCAGGATCAGGTCCGACAGAAACGTGCCGATCACCGTCATGATACCGAGGAGCAGGACTATGGTGCCTGCCAGGAACATGTCCTGGGCGATCAGCGCCTTGAGGAGTAGCGGGCCGACGGTCGGTAAGCTTAGCACCAGCGAGACGATGATGCTGCCCGAGACGACGTACGGCAGGGTGTAGCCGATGGTGCTGGCGAACGGGTTGAGCGCGACACGAACGGGGTACTTCAGGATCGCGCGGGTCTCAGAGAGGCCCTTGGCGCGAGCGGTGACCACGTACGGCTTGCGGAGCTCGTCCAGCAGGTTGGCGCGCATGATCCGGACCGCCTGACCAGTGCCGGCGAGGCCGAGGATCAGGGCCGGGATCGGCAGGTGGTTGAGCAGGTCCACGAACTTGCCCCAGCTCCAGGGCGCGTCCAGGTACTGGGCGCTGAACAACCCGCCGATGTTGGCGTCAAAGAGGGTGAAGCCGAAGTAGAGGATCAGCAGCGCCAGCAAGAACCCCGGCACCGCCAGTCCGATGAACCCGACGAAGGTGAAGACGTAGTCGCCGATCGAGTACTGGCGCATCGCCGAGTAGATGCCGATCGGCAGGGCGAGAGCCCAGGTCAGGATCACGGCCGCGACCGAAACGACCATCGTGAGGGCGAGTCGGTCGCCGATCACCTCGGTGACCGGACGGCCCCACTCCATCGCCATCCCGAAGTTGCCGCGCATCGCCAGGGTCACCCACTTGAAGTACTGGACGTAGATCGGCTGATCGAGCCCGTACTGGATGCGGAGGTTCTGCGCTTCCTGCTGGGAAACCGCGCTACCGGACGCGGACATCTGGGCGATGTACGCGTCGACGTAGTCGCCTGGCGGAAGCTGGATGATGGCGAACGACAGGATGGAGATCGCCACGATCGTGAACAGTGCCAGGATGAGTCGTCTAACCAGATACCCGATCATCGTCCTACCCGTTTCACGCCTTACTGTCATCATGAGCGGAGCGAGCCTGCGAGCGCAGTCGAAGGATCTCACGCGTCCGAGTGACAGACACCGAGATCCCTCCACTCCGCTCGCCAGCTCGCTTCGGTCGGGATGACATATCGGGCTAGCTCTTGAAAAACAGGGTCGTCGGGTGCATCGCGGCGGGCGTCCGGCCGTGCTGGCCGTTGAACTGCCGCCCGGGCGCATTCCCGAGGTTGTTCTTCACGATCCGCACGCCCATGACCGCGGGCGAGAGGCCGACCGTACCGATAGAGTACGCTTCCTCAACGAGGATCTTCCAGATCTCTTTGGCAGTGTTCACTCGCGCGGCGTCGTCCTGCCCAGCCGCGCTCCGGTACAGCTCCAGCGCCTTCAGCAGCTGGGGATCCTCGGGTTTGGTGCCCTGGGCGCCGCCGCTGGCATACCACTTCCCGACGTTCGGACCCATCATTGAGTCCGGCTGGACGGGGATGGCGTGGACCGGGAAGGCGTAGAGCAGTTCCGAGCCGTCGTTAGCCCAAATGATCAGCTGCAGCTCGTTGCCGTCGCGGCGACGGAACGCCAGGCTGCGCTCCTGCTCGATCACGTCGAGCTGGATGCCGATCTTCTTCCAGTGCTGGGCGATCATCTCGCCGATCTTCGGGAACGGCACGAACGCGCCGCCTACCGTTACGAATTCGAGGCGGAGGCGCTGGCCGTTGTCGGTCCGCAGACGGTATCCCTCGGAATCCTTCTTCTCGAGTCCGATCTTGTCCAGGAGCCCGTTCGCCTGATTGACGTCGAGCGTCGCCCACTTCGTGCGGTACTCCGGACCGGGGCTGTACGCCGATTCCTCGGATGGCGCGACCGAGCCTGGCACCCCGACGCCGAGCCAGAACGTCTCGTTGAGCTGGTCACGGTCGATCCCGAGCCCGAGCGCATGGCGGAAGTCGCGGTTCTTGAGCCACTTGGCGATCTCGGGATCGGCATCGTACGTCTGGTTGACCTGGATGGTGCCGTCGCCGCCGTTCTGGGCCGGGTCGAGGAAGACCTTGTAGTTCCCCTTCTGCTGGTTGTCCAGGATGACCGGCAGCTTGCCCATGTCGATGTGGCGTTCCTGCCAGTCGTACTCGCCGGCGATGGCGCGGAGGTTCAAGACCTCGAGGTTCTCGGCCAACGTCATCTGGATCTTGTCGAAGTACGGAAGCTGGTTCCCCTCGGTGTCCACGGCGTAGTAGTACGGGTTGCGATCCAGAACCCAGGTCGGGGTGTTGATCGGCGATGACGTCTTCCAGGGGCCGAGGACCGGCAGGTCGACATTCAGGCGCCAGTTCAGCTTGAACTTGAAGTAGTTGACCCAGTTGTCGTAGTTCGCCGCCTTCGCCTCGGCTTCAAGCTTGGACGGGTCGGTGTACTTTGGGTGGAACTGCTTGAGGTAGTGGGCCGGCGCGATCGGGCCGCGGCCGTTCTCGCCCTGGTTCTGCGACGAGCCGACAAACGTGCTGCCGCCAATGATGTCCATGAACCCGGGGTACGGATCCGGGAACTTGAAGCGGATGGTCGTTTCGTCGACCTTCTCGACTACGCCGGGCTTGCCGTTGATCGACATCTCGGCGGTCGGGGTCCCGACGATGTCCCTGTTCCCGTAGATGTCGTTGTACCAGAACATCACGTCGTCGGCGGTGAACGGCTGGCCGTCCGACCACTTGTGGCCCTTGCGCAGGAAGAAGGTGATCGTGCGACCGCCGTCGCCGATCTCCCAGCCCTTCATCACGGACGGCTTCAGCTTGAGGCCCTGGTAGTCCCAGAAAACCGGCTTGTCGGTGGAGATGATCCGGTTGCCGTTCTCGCCGTCGGCCGGGCCGGTGAAGCCCCGACGCCAAGTGCCACCATACTTGCCGATCTCGTGGAGCGGCTTAATGACCATCGGCTCCTCGGGGACGCGCTGCTCGACGGGCGGCAGCTTGCCGGCCTTGACCATTTCGGCCAGCATCGGCGCCTCGCCGAGTTTGGCCGGTCGCTTCGCCTCCATCAGGATCTCGGGGCCTTCCCACTTGCCGATGAGCTGCGCGCCGAGCTTCTGATCGCCAGGCTTGCCGGCAGCGGCCGGAGCCGCTGGAGCGGCGGGCTTGGCAGGTTCGGCCGGCTTGGCGGGAGCAGCAGCGGCCGGAGCCGCTGGCTTGGTCTCGGCCGGCTTAGCTGGAGCGGCGGCCGGGGCTGTGGTCGCAGCCGGGGCGGCGGGCTCGGCGGGCTTCGTCGCGGGCGCGGCCGGCGCACAGGCTGCCAGCAGGCTGACCCCCATGACTCCCAGTCCTGCACGCAGGAACACCCTGCGTGATAGCTCGTGCTGCATTGCCATCTGTGCCACTCTCCTCCATCGTGGAGCACCGGGACCCAACCGTGGGCCCCAGGGACCGCGCGTAGCGTCAAAGCCACGAAGCGCTTACGTGGCGAGGGTGTACCATTCAAACCTCGCCCCGTCAAGGTATCATGACAGCCGGGCCACGTCCCGCCGTCCGCTGGCGCCCATGCGGAGTCTCCTGGCTCCGATCCGGCCGAGTCCGCCGCCACACCTGTTGCTCATCGCGCTCTTTCATCTAACTCTTAAAGAACATCGTGCATGGCTGCATCGCGGTTGGCGTCCGACCGTGCTGGCCGTTGAACTGCCGCGACGGCGAGTTCCCGACGTTATTCTTGACGACGCGGACACCCATGACGGCCGGCGAGAGCCCGACCGTGCCGATCGACCAGGTCTCTTCGGCCAGGATCTTCCAGATCTCCTGGATCTGCTTCGTCCGCTCGGCCTCTTCGAGGCCGGGACCGGCCCGGAACATATCCAGCACCTTGATGAGCTGGGGATCTTCCGGCTTCATCCCCTGGGCGCCGTTCGAGGCGAACCATTTGCCGATCTCCGGCCCCATGAGGACGGTCGGCCCAACCGGCAGGGCGTGGCCCGGGAATCCGTACAGCAGCTCTGAGCCGTCGTTGGCCCAGATCTCGATCTGGTTCTCGTTGGCAGAGCGGCGCCGCTCGTTCAGGCTCCGCTCGACCTCGGCAGCGTCGAGCTGGATGCCGATCGCCTTCCACTGCTGGGCGATCATCTCGCCGATCTTCGGGAACGGCACGAACGACCCGCCGACGGTCGGCATCTGGAGGCGGAGGCGCTGGCCGTTGTCGGTCCGCAGGCGATACCCCTCGGCGTCCTTCTTACTCAGCCCGATCTTGTCGAGCAGCTCGTTCGCCTGCTTGACGTCGAGCACGGCCCACTTCTTCCGCCACTCCGGGCCAGGGTTCGCCGGGAACGACTCGTCTGGGACCGGCGAGCCGGGCGTGCCGACGCCGAGCCAGAACACCTCGTTGAGCTGGTCGCGGTCCACGCCGAGCGCCAGGGCATGCCGGAAGTCGCGGTTCCGGAGCCACTTCGCGATCTCGGGGTCGGCCGAGTAGCTCTGATTCACCTGGATCGTCGCATCGGAGCCGTTGGCGGAGGGGTCGAGCTTGACGGAGTAGCCGCCCTTCTGCTGGTTCTCCAGGAAGACCGGCAGCTTGCCCATGTCGATGTGGCGCTCCTGGGAATCGTACTCGCCGGCGATGGCCCGCAGGTTGAGCACTTCGAGGTTCTCGGCCAGGGTGAACTGGACCTTGTCCCAGTACGGAAGCTGGTTCCCCTCGGCATCCACGCCGTAGAAGAAGGGGTTCCGCTCCAGCGTCCAGACCGGCGTGTTGATCGGCGCCGTGGTCTTCCAGGCGGCGAGGACCGGCAGGTCGACGTTGAACCGCCAGTTGGCGCGATTGCGGAAGAAGTTGACCCAGGTGTCGATCCCGGCCGCCTTCGTCAGCTCGTCGACCTTCGCCTGGCCGGCGTACTTCGGGAGGAACTGCTTCAGGTAGTGGGCGGGCGCCAACGGGCCACGGAACTGCGGGTCGGCGCCCTGGTTCTGCGAGGAGCCGATGTAAGTGCTGCCGCCCATGACGTCCATGAACCCGGGGTACGGGTCTGGGAAGGAGAAGCGGACGGTCAGCTCGTCGACCTTCTCCATCTTGCCGACCTTGCCGTTGATCGAGAGGTCGGCCGCGGGCGTCGGCGTCAGCTCCTTGTTCCCGTAGACGTCCTCGTACCAGAACATGAAGTCGTCGGCGGTGAGCGGCGCGCCGTCCGACCACTTGTGGCCCTTGCGTAGCGAGAAGGTGATAGTTCGGCCGCCGTCGCCGATCTGCCAGCTCTTCGCCACCGACGGCGCCAGCTTCGTGCCGTCGTAGTTCCAGAAGATCAGCTTGTCGTTCGACATGATCCGGTTGCCGTTCTCGTGATCGCCCGGACCGGTAAAGCCGCGGCGCCAGGTGCCGCTGTACTTGCCGATCTCGTGGACCGGCTTGATGACCATCGGCTCTTCGGGGACGCGCTGCTCGACGGGCGGCAGCTTGCCGGCCTTGACCAGCTCGGCCAGCATCGGCGCCTCGCCGAGTTTGGCCGGGCGCTTCGCCTCCGCGAGGATCTCCGGCCCTTCCCACTTGCCGATGAGCTGTGCGCCGAGCTTCTGCTCGCCGGGCTTACCGGCGGCAGTCTGCCCCGACGCAGGAGGGGGCGCTGCGGGCTTCGCAGCCTCAGCCGGCTTGGCAGCAGGAGCGGCTGGCGCGGCAGCAGCCGGGGCAGCGGTGGCGGCTGGTGGGGCCGGTTTCGCGGGCTCAGCCGGCTTGGCTGGCTCGGCCGGCTTGGCGGTGGGTGCCTGGGGGGCACAGGCGCTCAGGAGGCCGACGCCGGCCATGCCCAGGCTAAGCTGGAAAAATGCACGTCGCGACAGGCCAGGCCACGCTGCCATCTCGCCTACCTCCGCTGGTAGCCCGATCGGCAACACGCACGGTCGCCGGCTCGGCACCGCTACGCACGCGGCCAACACCACGGCGTTATGGCTGTATAGCGCAACCATCAAGGCCCGTCAACCAAGATGGGACAGGCGGCTAAGGACGAGGGGCGAGGGTTACTCGCCGGGGTCGACGCGGCGGCGCGACTCCTGCCACTGGACGAATCCGGACTGGAGCTCCTTCCCGAGCATGAAGGCGACGATCCAGCCAACGAACAGCAGGGCAGTCTGCGCGAATTCCACGCCTCTCCTCCGGT
>Ga0209382_10006066_pt1 | contig 15599 bp, 10 predicted proteins | sample SoiMetdeltSBSDD5_FD_187599 | JGI IMG/M metagenome (GOLD analysis project Ga0209382, IMG submission 187599) | Bulk soil microbial communities from a Populus tree surrounding site in Tennessee, USA - Soil MetaG P. deltoides SBSDD5 (SPAdes) (version 2) | ecosystem: Environmental > Terrestrial >...
GCGCCACGTACTGCAGCCACTCCGAGCGCTCCGCGTAGGCTCGGAAGATGTCTCTCGGGGCGGAGGCTAGCCGCTGGTCGCCCTGGTGCCGGACGCTCACCCAGCCGGCGTGGCCACACTCGCAGCAGTAGTACGTGGGGAGGGCGCACACGCCTTCCTCGGGAGGCTCCTCCAGCCAGCGGAAGAAGACTCGATCGGGATGAACGTCGCGCAGTAGGCGCCGCAGCTCGCGCGTCCAGAGGTGCACGTGGACGGTGAGCAGTGGAAGCTGACGGCTTCCCTCTTGCCGACGGGCCCAGGCGATGACGGAAATGAAGCTGTCGAGCGCAGCGGCACGCGTTTCGGGTGCGAGCGCCTCGAAGTCGGGATCGCCCTGGGCGAGGCGCTCGCACAGCTCGGTCTGGGTCCGCACTCCGCTCTGGCCCTGGCGGATGAGGAGTGGGAGCAGCGGATGGCCACGAAGATGGTCGCCCGCGGCCAGCTGATCTCGAGCGCCAGCGGCTCCGAGCCACAGGGTCGCCTGGCGCCTGCAGTAGGCCGCGAGCGTCTCGCTGGAGCCCGGGGCGAGCGAGATGGGATCGTCCGGGTACCGAGGTGGATCGAAGTCCACGGAGGTGCGCAGGTACGCGTTAAGCCGCTCGCGCTCCTCCTTGATGATGGCATCCGGGGGAAACCCGGTGCCGAAGACCTTGCTCGCGAACGAGAGCAACTGCGCGTCGGCCGCCGTGGCTTCGCCACCGGAGATGACGGTGGCCGAGGTCCCCACGCAGGTGAAGCCGCTCTCTCCCGTGGGAACGCCGAGCCGCGCGCGGAGGCGGCGGATAAGACAGGAGACGTCGCTGCCCTGTGCGCCGTCGTAGCTGTGAAGCTCATCGAGGATAAGGTAGCGCAGCGTGCCCGGTCCGTTGTCCTTCCAGAGCACCCCGTCCTGCTGTCGCAGGAGCAAGTAGTCCAGCATCCGGTAGTTGGTCAATAGGACGTCCGGAGGGTTGTTTCGCAGGGTGTCGCGATCGGTGACGACCACGCTACCGAGCAGCGCTTGCTCGTCCCTTCCCGGTGTCTCGCAGGACTCCTGGCTCCCGCCGATGTAGAGCCCGACGCTGACCTTGCTCTTCACCCGAGCATCGGTGGAGAGAATCTGCGCGATGCGCCGCGCTTGGTCCGTGGCCAGCGCGTTCATCGGGTAGAGCACGATCGCCTTAATGCCCGGCCGGCCGTGCATGCGGACACAGTGATCGAGCACCGGGTAGAGGAAGCATTCCGTCTTGCCGGAGCCGGTGCCTGTGGTGACGAGCGTGTGCCCGGGCTCGCGCCCGGCGCGTGACGACAGTCGCTCGAAGGCGCGGAACTGGTGGACGAAGGGAACGAAGGCCGGGGTGATGTCGAGCGGGGAAACGTGGTCCGGGGGGGCTTTCCTGTACGGCAAGCGTACCGAGACGTAGGGGCCCTTGAAAAGGCCCCGCTCCGGATCCAGGAGGAAGCGCCCGAGCCCATCGCGCAGATCCGGCCGGGAGAAGGCGAAGGTCGTCTGGAGGTAGTCGACGATCGAGCGGCGGATCTGTCCCGCGACCTGCGAGGGCAACATCAGGCTGCCTCGGGATCCGCGAGCGTGCGTCGCCGCTGGAATTCGGCGTAGGCCTGACGCATGTCGGCTTCGCGGTCACAGCCGTCGAAGGGGAGGATGTAGGTGATGGACGGATCCTTCGGGTCCGTGACCGTCCCATCTGACTGGCTCATTTTGCGCACGTGGTTCAAGGCGTGGGTCGAGACGAGGCGGCCTGTCTGATCATACCGCTCCGCGCGGTCGTATCCCTGGAGAACCGGGAACTGCACTTGGTAAATCTGGACGAGTGCGTCGACGGACACATCGAGCGCCAGAGCGGCAAGCACATCGATTTCCAGGAGCGCTTGCCGGCGCTCGAAGTCGGTTCTCAGCGCGCAGGTCCGCTCCCATTTTGCAGGAAGATGCCACGCCTCAAGTCTGCTGTCCTGGCGCGAAAGTGAATCTACAGAGGCGGCTGCCGCGACATTGCGTTCCCAGAGATCGGCATAGTGGGTCGTCAGGCAATTGAGTCGCAGAACTCGCCCGATCATCTGGGGAGCCCATTGCGATGCCCTGGGAAATGGAATCGCGGCGCTCAGCGAGTCGTTGACGTGGCCCTTTCCTGTCGAGCGGATGAAAAAATCCACGAGAAGAGAAGATGCGAGACCTGAGAATGTCAACAGGTCGACTTCATCTTCAAATATGACGGCAAAGACCGTGTTGATGTGACCTGCGCCTGGCGGGATGATCGCCGGAATTAGAGTCCGCTCTCCCGTGACAGCCACCATTTCCCGATGCACGTGGCGATAGAACTCGGTCACAAGCCTGCTCTTGAATGTGGGCGTCCGCGCCCGGTACTCCTTGGGCGGACAACCAGGGGAATAATTGGTGCGGGGCAGATAGTCGTCAGGTATCTTGGTTAAATCGACTGTGCCATAGTCTTGATTGTGTTTGCAGCCAGGATTAGGCGTCTTGTTGAAGGGACGCGCTACATAGAAGTGGGGGCCGGAGACGATCCAGTCCTCGGGTTTCCGGCACTCGCGCTCCTGGGCGGCAATGGTTCCGTCCTGTTGCCGGTTGGTTTCGTCCCACATGACGGTAGAGGACCACCGATCTCCCAACTCCATCAGTTTGGGGGCCTTGGAGAGGCGCTCGAGCACCTGGAGCATTTCGCTGCCATGGACGACCGGGAGTCGCGCCTCCCTCGCCAGCGTTGCGGGTGAATCATATAGCCTGGCAAAGAGTCCCAGTGAATGTTCGTCTACACAAAGAATGCGACTGCGGTGTCCGCGCACATCCCAGTCGCCGTTCTTGTCCTTGATCCCAGGAGTTGGGCCTGTTCCAGGATGCGCGAACGAGCCGTCGATCACCCTGGGGTGAAGGCAATTCGTCACCATCTGAAAGCTAATGGTTTGTTGTGGTGCGCCGCTCACCAGTAGCCCATAGTGCTTCTGATCTTCGATCTCCTGGAACAATAGCAACTTGTTCATGAATTCGAAGCGATATCGAAGACGCGCATATGCGGCAGCCCGCAGCTTGCCGCCTCGCGGGTCATCGAAAAGTCCCTCTTGGTGGATGAATCCCGCCACGCCTTTCGGCGCGCCGAGCCGCCAGCCCAAAGACAGGAAGTTCTTGTAAAGATTCGATTGAACTCCAGCGAGAAGGGGGTAGGCCTGTGTCGCCCCCAGATAGGACTTGAGCCCCAGGGTCTGGGTCATCTCGCTTAGGTAGTCGTGCGCGCGCTGCTTTGTATTCAATAACTGAGGGCGCATGCTGGCGAGATCCGACGCGCTAACGTCGCGCACCCCGAGCGTGGCTTCAAACTCGGAGAGTATACCCGCCTCTCTCCATTCGAGCTTCACCCAAGGTGGGTTTCCAAGTGTCAGGTCGAACCCACCACGCTCCGCGAAGACTTCCGCGAACGCCAACTCCCAGTGGAAGAAACCGCCACGCGCCGATGCGAGCCATGGGTGCGCAGCCTTCACTTGTTCAGGATCTACCGGCTCTTCAGGAAGGAGTAACGCTTCCAGACCACCCAGCCACTGTGCTCGTTCAGGAAGTGCCCGCACAGCTTCCAGGGGCCAGGCCCAGAGTGAGCACCAGGCATCCATGGCGAGTTGCAGCCGGGCGCCCGCGGTCCGTTGCCCGAGCTCCTCCCGAACGATCGCCTCTCGCTCCGCTCTGCGCACGAGGGAACCTGATTCGGACGCGGGCTGTCCCCAGACGCCGATCCGCTGCGCCGTACGGTCCAGCGCACGGCGGCGGTCCTTTGCATGCTGCGCCCAGAGGCGATCCGCCGCCCTGGTCAACTCCCTGAGCTGCGCGACCTCCTCCTTGGTCCAGGCGGCCGAAATGAAGCGTTTCTTCCACTCCCTGAGCGTGGCCACTGCTTCCTTCGAGAGCGACCTCGCGACCTTGTCGTCGGCGACCGCCGCCATGCCCTCGTCGGGCAGGAGGAAGTGAAAGATCCCGTCCTCCGGCAAGGCCTTTCCCAGTGGCACCGATTCCGGCTCCAGGCCGAGGAAGTTGGATGCGGTCTTCGCCTGCTTGCGCAGCACGTCCCTCGCCCGGAACAGCTGGCGCCTGCACCCGACCAGCGAATTTCCCACTCCGAGTCGCAGATCGAACCAGGGGACAGGGATCCCGGGTCCAAGAATGTTCAGCCACAGAGACACCCGGGCGAGCTCGCCAGCGACCGGGTTCAGATCCACGCCGTACGCATTGTGGGTCGCGAGGTAGGCCTTCACCCGCTGGCGCTCCAGTGCGTAGTCCGCCTGGGGGATTCGCTTCTGGAGTTCGTCCTGCTTTTTCGTGAGGTACGCGCCTGCGAGTTGGTTGATGCCCTCGTTGAGGAATGCCCCGCTCCCCATCGCGGGCTCGCAGAGCGTCACCTGGAGCAGTTCGTCCGCGGTCTTGCCCGGCAGTAACTCCTTCAACGCGTATTTCACCACGCACCGGGTGAGGACCTCGGGCGTGTAGTACGAGGCGCTGCGCACGCGATCCCGGCCCGCCAGCCGGTACACGAAGGATCCCTTGGGATACCTCTTGCGCTGCGTCGGGTGCTTGGGATCGTCCGGATCGGAAACGACGACAAACTCCTCGTCCTTGAACCGGTCCACCTCCGAGGCGCGAGCGAAGAAGACTTGGTCCAGCGCGTCGTCTTCCTCTTTCTTGCCTGCGCGCTTGAGTTCGAAGAGATCCTCTCGCGCGAAGAATCCCGTGTAGCTCAGCAACCCTTCGTACACCGCACCGAGCTGATTGATACCCAGGAGCGCATACGACATGCGCCCGCGGCCGCGCTTCCAGCCTCGTCCGCTCTCCTCCCGCGAAAGTGACAGGAGCTGGAGTACCTGCTGCATCACCTCGTTGGGCAGCCGCGCCGCGGACAACCGCGGAGTCCGCGCCGGGTCGAAGAGGGACGAGTCCAGCGCCGGCACCTCGAAGGTCAACGCCTCGTCGCGGAGCGCGTCGGTCTGATCGTAGTGAAGGCCGGCGTGCAGGAGCTTGAAGAGCTTTTCCAGGCTCTCGTGCAGGAAGGTGCCTCTTCGCGCTTCCTGCGAGTGCAGGGGCACCAGCTCCAAATCCCGGAGGTGCTCGAGACTGTAGCCGTTCCGGTAGCTTTCGCTCCTCATCGGCAGGATGCCTAGTTCGTCCCCATGCGCCTCTGCGTAGAAGATGAAGAGCAGCCGGTACAGAAAGGTGAGGCACTCGCTGGTGAGCTCGCGCGCCAGACGGTCGTCGAACAGGCCGGCCGCCTCCCCCTCGAACACCTTCAGCTTGGCCTCCCGCTGGTGGCGCACCCAAGCGTTGCCCAGCAACTCCACCGCTTCCCGCAGGTTGTATTTGAGATCCTCGGAGACACTGTACGCGTGCCGGTGCGAACCCTCATCGAGCAGATCGTGCACGGGCGTCCCTTCCTCCGGCGCCACTGCCGCGCGGCACAGCAGCGCCGCGGTCATCGTCAACTCGGTGGGCTCCGCCGACATCACGGTCTCCAGGTCGAAACGCAGGTAGCGCCCCTGCCCCCAGCGGCTGCGTTCGGCGAGCAATGCTTCGCGTCCGCCGAGGGCGAGCACCCAGCGCGGCGGCTCGTCCAGCGTGAACAGGGCGTGGATGAGTTCCTCCACGTCGTCCTGGAAGGACCGTTCACCCGAGAGATGGTCTACGTGAATCGGGGGGCGCGGCCGCGCCTCCAGCAGCGACTGCCCCTGCTCGAGATAGGGCGCCTCGAGCGCCACCAACCGTCGCTTGCCTTCCACCGAGAGGTCGAGCATCACCCGCGCCAGCACATCCGGCTCCACCTGCACCGTCAGCTCTTGCCCTTGCTGCGGGTATCCCAGGTTGGCGAGCAACTCCCGGTGGAAGACGAAGGTCAGCTCGGCGCGTTGCTCCGGCTCGGCGCGGCGCAGCGCCTCGAACTGCTTGCGCAGCGCCCGGAGCGCCTTCTGCGCGTCCTCGCCGCCGTACTGCAGCAGTACGCTTTTGAGATCCTCCTTGAGGAGTTCCTCCAGATAATGCGTGCTGTAGAACTCACCGACGTTGTGGATGCCGCGGGGTTCGAAGGCCATGGCAGTCGTCCGCCGATCAGCGTGCCACGAGGACGGCGAGCAACTTCACGTGCGCACTGTCCGACGTGGCGAACGTCCTGGCGAGCCAGTCTTGCCGGTTCCTACGGCGATCCAGCACCTTCGCCTGCTCTCCATCGAGTCGCTCCTTGCGCCGCTTGGCCAGACCGGTGGTTCCCTGCGTAGCGAGCTGAGCTCGCGCTTCGTCGATGGCTTGTAGCCGAGCATTGGACCAGTTACGGATGCGTGACTCCGCCTCCCTGATTGCGTCGCGCCATAGCACCTGGCGCTCGTTTCGAATGCGTTTCATCTCGTTCTCGGCCTGTTCCCGCCACAGCCCCCGTGCCTTCTCGAGCCGTGGGAGCAGTTCGCTCTGACGACCTGGGTTGACGAGGCTCCCGGTCAGGCCGCCGTTCGTCAGCACCTCATCAAGTGAGAGTATCCGCGCGATCTTGGCAGTTTCCCTCGTCCAACTGGTCGCGAGCCCAAGCCAGCGCACCACCATCGGCTGGGCCCGCCCGTTGGTCAGGGTGGCCTCGACCACCGCCACCGCCTCCACTCCTAAGCGCTTCTTGATCGCGGGCACTACGAGCACTGGGGCCTGCAGCCGTCCGAAGGAGAGGGAGACGCGGTCGGCCGCCCACTCCACGGCTGGGTGCTGCACCCAGAGGTATTGCAGCTCCGGCCAACTCCCCTGGCGGTCGCGGCTGTCGGCGATGGCTTTCTCTACGGAGGCAGCACTGGCCGAAAGGTGCAACATCCCTTCTCGTGGCCGCGCCCCTGCCGGCATCGTCTCGAAGCGCTGCTGGAGATCCGGCGGCGCGCGGAAGGTCACCTCATCCCGCTCCGGGTGCCAGGTGAGGCGCAGCGCATGTCCGTCCGCGTCGAGGGTGGGCTCGAGATCGTCAATGGCCTCGCGGAAGAACGCTGCATCGGAGGGGAAGAGCGAGGGCACGGTGGCGGTGACCTCCGGCGCGGTTCGTTCCTCGGTGCTCTTCGCGAGGAGGTCCAGTAGCCAGTTGGGGCTGACCTGGTCCTCCGCCTCCGCCTCCGCACGCTCCGCTCGGAGCGAGTCCACCTCGGAGTCCAAATCGGTCCGCGCGGAGATCGCGCTGGCGACAAGGTCCGCCTCGCGCTCGGGGTCATACAGGCCCAGCAGGGCGCCCTCGTCCCCTAGGTTCTCGTGGGCCTCGCGCTCCTTCTCCAAGAGCTTCTCGACCACGTGCAGGTCGGCCTTCACGTCCGGATTCTGCGACCGCGTGAGCAGGTACCGGACGCGCGGAGTATCCTGCTGGCCGTAGCGATCGATACGGCCCGTGCGCTGTTCCAGCCTGATGAGCGACCACGGCACGTCGAAGTGCACCAGACGCGAGCAGAAGTGGTGGAGGTTGATGCCTTCGGAGGCCATGTCCGAGGCGAGCAGCACCCGCACCTTCCCGTCCCGCGCGCCGAAGGACTCGAGGATGGAGCCGATGGCCGCATCGCCCTCGGAGCCGGTGAGCACGGCCAGCGTCCCGTCACCGGGGACCTCCGGATTGCGCTGGACGCCCAGGTGACTTTCGAGCACGAACGCCAGGACATCCAGCGTGGCAAGGCGCTCGGAAAAGATCACCAGGCGCGGGTCGCCGGCCTTTCCGTGGATCTGGAGTTCAGGCAGCGTTAGTTCCAGCAGGTGTCGCAGCTTGGAGAAGTTTCCCTCCTCGATACGGTCAGCCAGCGCTCGCAGCTCGTCGAGCGTCGCCAGGTCCTTGCGCCAGTCGGCCGCGGCCTGCGGGCGCTCCTCGATGCGCTGTCGGAGGTTGTCCTGCCGCTGCTCTATTGTCTGGATCAATGCCGCTGGTGAGGAGAGGAACGCCTTAAGCAGCGTGGTGCGGAAGAGCACGTCGCGGGAGCGCCCACGCTTCGTCAGCTTGATACGCCGGTCTAGCGTGTGAAAGCGCGCGCTGGCCAACGCCGCGAAGACGGCTTCTTCCTCGGGCGAGGCGTCGGTCCAAGCAAGCTTGGCTTCGCGCGTACGGAACGAGCCCTGGACCTCGCGCTCCACGTCCTTGCGGAAGCGGCGGACGTACAGTCCCCGGATGTCCTCCGGACCGTAGTGCTCCGGGTTCGCGATCGCGGTTGGCTCCAGCATGTTCATCAACGTGGCGAAACTCTCAGGCCGGCCGTTGTGCGGGGTGGCCGAGGTGAGGATGAGCGCCTCGCTGTGACTGGCGAGGAGCTCGGCCACACGGTTTCGACCCGTGCCTTGGTTCACCGCGTTATGGCACTCGTCGATCACCACCGCGTCCCAGTAGCAGCCCTCCAGCCAGTAGCGGTACTCGCGCTCGTTCTTGAGCGTGTCGATGCTGATGATGGCTCGGCGGTAGTGGTGGAAGGGGTTCTTCCCCGCGGGGATCTTCAGACGAATGCGCTCCAGCCCGTCGCTATCCAGACGCATCAGGGGGATGGAGAAGCGGGTCCACATCTCCTTCTGGAATTGGGCAAGCACGCTCTTCATCGCCACCACCAGGATGCGCTCGCCGCGCCCGCGGGCGATCAGCTCGGAGAGGAGAATCCCGGTCTCCAGCGTCTTGCCAAGACCCACCGCGTCCGCGATGAGGATGCGCGGGCGCAAGGAGCCGAGGGCCCGGGAAGCGGGTTCGAGCTGATAGGGTGACGGGTCCATCACCGCGCGGTGGCCGCGCCACAGCAGCGAGTCGGTGGGAGGCATCTGGCGCAGGAGGCTCTCCAGGTACAAGCGTGAGCGCCGGTAGTGAGGGCTTTCGTCCTGGACCAGCGCGGTGTCCTCCACGCGGACCGGCTGGATGTCCTCTTCGAGGTGGGTGAGGAAAGTGGCCTCGTGCTGGCGAACAAGATCCGAGACTCCCAGGCACTGGATCGCGTGGTGACCGTCGCCGAGCGGCTCGCAGGCGCGCACCCGCCATTCCTCGTTGCGGACCCGAATGCGGGTCCCTGGGACATACGTGGTCGCGGCTCGGGTGGGACTCATGCGTCGGTAGAGCTTCTCAGAGTCCGAGGTGGGTCAGCGCCGAATCCAGGACCTCCCCGTCGTCATCGAATCCGACGGAGGAGCCCAGATCATCCTCGGCATCGTTCGGAGTGACAAAGTAGAGGACCGCCGCGGCGGCCACGATGCGCGCCTGAGGCGTGAGCGTGTCAAGGGCTTGGATGAGCTTGTGCGCCGACTCAGCGAGAGCCTGGGCCCGCTCGAGGTCGATGAACTCGTTGCGCCGCTGGGCAGCCTTCACCGCCTGGAGGTGCTCCTGGACCGCGAGTTCGAGCTGTGCCGGAGTGGACGACAACGCGCGCTGCTGGAGCCGCTGCAGGGTCTCCCGGGCCGGAGGCAGCAGGGTCTGGGCCCACGCCTGGAGTTCCATCTCGGGCAACAACGTAGTCTGACGAGTGGCCATTGAACGGAATTCGAGTTTACCAGGTCGCCATTGAGCGGACGCGACCCGGCCTCTTTCCAGGCGCGCGAGCTCCGGGTCACGCCGAGCCATGGTAGTGCTCCCTCCATGGCTCGCCCCTCCCTACCACCCGGCCTCGCGCCCGCCGCGCTCGGGCTTTGCCTGGCCGCCTGCTTCTACCCTGCCGACCGCGGGCGGCTGCTGGAGATGCAGGTGGACCGCATCTCCGTCCAGAACGAACGGCTCGATCAGAAGCTGACCGACGCGGACCAGAAGCTCTCCAGCACCCTCCCCAAGGTGGAGGAGAAGCTGGGGCAGATGACCAAGGCGCTGGAGAGCCTCGACAAGGCGGCCCGGCGGTCGGACGCGGACATCGGCATCCAGCTCCAGAAGGCGATGGAGGACATGCAGCAGCTCCGCGGCCAGGTGGAGACCTACCTCCACCGGATCGACGCGCTGGAGCAGGGGCTCAAGCAGATCCAGCAGGACATGGACAAGAAGCTGGCCGCCCTGCAGGGCGAGGAGGCGGCGAAGCAGGCCGAGGCCCAGAAGCGCGCCGAGCAGGTCAAGCGCCCCGACACGCCGAAGGAGATGCTCGAGCTGGCGGACGGGAAGGCCAAGGCCGGCGATCTCCCGCTGGCGCGGCAGCTCTACGCGGAGCTGCTCAAGAAGTGGCCCAAGCACGAGCTGGCCGCCCAGTCCGAGTTCGGCCTCGCCGAGACCTACTTCGCGGAGAGCAAGTGCGAGGACGCGCTCGCCCACTACGGGACCGTGCTCAAGGAGTACGCCAGGTCCCCCAACGTCCCCAACGCCCTCCTTCACGCCTCCGAGTGCTTCCGCAAGCTCAAGATGACCGACGCCTCGCGCGACGCCCTGATGGAGCTGGTCAAGAACCACCCCAAGTCAGACGCCGCCAAGGCCGCCAAGACGAAGCTGGCGGAGCTGGACAAGGCCGCGAAGAAGGGAGGCAAGAAGTGACGCCCCGACCCCTCAGGTCCTCGCTGCTGCTGCTCGCCCTGGCGCCGGCGCTCGCGCTGGCCGCGGACGGCGCCGGCTCGGCGAAGAAGCTCACCCTGGTGTTCAACGGAGACAACGGGGGCGAGATCGCCCCCTGCGGTTGAAAGCACCACCCGACTGGCGGTCTGGCCAGGCGAAAGGTGTACGTCAAGCAGCTTCGAGACGCCGGCCCGGTGCTGTTGCTGGACGCCGGGAACGCGCTCTTCGAGTCCACGTTCTCCTCGGACGGCAAGGCCAAGGCGAAGGCGGAGCTCATCCTCCGGGTGATGGGCGAGATGAAGACCGCCGCCATGGCCGTGGGCGCGCGCGACCTGGCGCTGGGCCCGGAGTTCCTCCTCCAGACCTCCCGGAAGGTCGGGGTGCCGGTGCTCTCCGCCAACCTCACCCGCGACAGCAAGCCCATCTTCCCCGCCTCCACGGTGGTGACCGCCTTCGGCGTGAAGGTCGGGCTGGTGGGCGTCTCACCCGCCATCCAGGGCCTGGACCGCTACCCCGGCCTGCGCGGCGAACCGCCGGTGCGCGCCGCGCTGGCCGAGGCCGCCAAGCTCCGCGGCAAGGTCGACGTCCTCATCGCCCTGGCGGCGGTCTCCTGGGCGGACGCCCTCCAGCTCTCCAAGGAGGGCGCCGGGGTGTTCGACTTCGTCATCCAGTCCGGCGAGCAGCGCGGCGCCGGCGTGATGCAGCGCAACGACCGCAACTTCGTGCTCAGCGCCGGCGAGCGCGGCCGCGCCGTCAGCAAGCTGGACCTGGACCTCTCTGGGAGCGGCCCGCTGGTCGACCTGGCGGAGATCGAGCGCGACCGCGCCCGCCGGAGGAACCTCGAGATGCAGATCGAGTCGGTGAAGCAGCGCGTCGCCGGCGAGCGCGACCCGGCCATCCTCAAGAGCTACCAGCAGACGCTCGCCTCCTTCCAGGACCAGCTCCAGCAGCTCCGCCAGAACGACCCGGAGGCCAGGGCCAAGGGCGCGCGCACCGCCCGCCTCGCCATCCAGTTCCTGGACGAGTCCGTGGCCTCCGACCCGGCGCTCAAGGCCGAGGTGGACAAGTACGGCCCTCCCCCGGCGCACTAGGTCCAGGGCCGGGGCTCACGTGGACTTGTGTTTGCAGGCTGGGGCGTTATAGACGCTGCCCTCTCATCCCAGCGGACCTCCGGGCCATGCCGGCCTGGGGAAGCCTGGCGAGGACGACGACCATGAAGCAGGACATCCACCCCGTCTACCCACCCGCGCGCATCGTCTGCGCCTGCGGGAACGTGATCGAGACGCGCTCCACGCGAGGCAGCTTCCACGTGGAGATCTGCTCGAACTGCCACCCGTTCTTCACCGGCAAGTACAAGCTGGTGGACACCGCCGGCCGCGTGGAGCGCTTCCGGAAGAAGTACTCCGACCAGCCGGGGAAGGGCGCGCTGGCCGAGGCGGCCTCCAAGGCGCCGCCTCCCAAGGCCAAGGCGTAGTGAGCAAGCCCTACATCGGCGGTCAGGCGGTCCTGGAGGGCGTGATGATGCGCTCTCCCAGGAGCTTCGTGGTGGCGGTGCGCCGGCCGGACGGCTCCATCGCCGTCCGCGAGCAGGAGTGGACCACCTTCTTCCCGAAGCTGAAGTTCCTCCGCTGGCCGCTGCTGCGCGGCGCGGTGGTGCTGCTGGAGTCGCTCCACAACGGCTACTCCGCGCTGATGTTCTCCGCCGAGCAGTCGCTGCCGGAGGAGGAGGCGAAGAAGCCCGGCGAGAAGCCCGGCGGCGGATGGGAGATGGGCTCCACCGCGCTGCTGGTGCTCTCCACGCTGATCATGGTGGGGCTGTTCATCGCCGCGCCGCACCTGCTCACCTACGGCGTGGGGCAGATGTTCGGGTGGAACCTCGACACCCAGGGCTTCTCCTTCCACATCCTGGACGGCTTCTTCCGGATCGCGATCCTGCTCGGCTACCTCTCGGCGGTCGCGCGCACCAAGGACATGCAGCGCGTGTTCCAGTACCACGGGGCGGAGCACAAGGCGATCTGGGCCTACGAGTCCAACCTCCCCCTCACGGTGGACAGCGCGCGCGGCTTCACCACCCTCCACCCGCGCTGCGGCACCAGCTTCCTCTTCGTGGTGGTGATGGTGGCGGTGCTGCTCCACGTGGCGTTCCTCCCCTTCGTCCCGCGCCTGCACGAGAACGGGATCATCAACCAGCTGCTGATGGTGCTGGTGAAGGTGCCCATGGCCTTCCCCATCGCCGGGGTGGCGTACGAGCTGCAGCGGCTCTCCGCCAGGCCGTACTGCCCCAAACCCATCCAGTGGCTCGTCCGGCCCGGGATGTGGCTGCAGAACATCACCACCCGCGAACCCACCGACGCGCAGCTGGAGATCGCCGTGCTGGCGCTGGCCCGGTCGCTCGCGCGCGAGGAGGGGCGGGCGGCGGCGCCGGACGGGCTGGCCATCTACGCCAACTTCCAGGCGGCCAGCGGACTGGCGCCCGCTCCCGCGCCCGCGTAGCCGCCCCGCGCCTGCGCCACCTTCGCCCGAATTATTGCGCGCGGATCGGTCCGGCCTAACGTTCGGCCCAACCATGTCCGCCGCCGAAGTGTCGCCGCTGCGCTCGCTGCCGCCGCTGGAGGAGCACCTCTACCGCCGCAGCCCCCGCTACACGCTCTACCAGGGCGACAGCCTCCAGCTCCTGGACCAGATGCCGCCGGAGTCGTTCGACCTGGTGTTCGCGGATCCTCCCTACTTCCTCTCCAACGGCGGCTTCACCTGCAAGGCGGGTCGGCGGGCGCCGGTGGAGAAGGGCCGGTGGGACCGGTCGCGCGGGGTGGAGGTGGACCACGAGTTCACCGTGCGCTGGCTGCGCGCCTGCCAGCGCGTGCTCAAGCCGTCCGGCACCATCTGGGTCTCCGGCACCCAGCACGTGATCTTCTCCGTCGGCTTCGGGATGCAGCAGCTGGGGTTCAAGCTGCTCAACACCATCACCTGGTTCAAGCCCAACGCCTCCCCGAACCTCTCCTGCCGCTACTTCACCCACTCCACCGAGCTGGTGATCTGGGCCGCCCCGCGCGCGCTGGACCGGCTGCAGCACACCTTCAACTACGCGCAGATGAAGGCGGAGAACGGCGGCAAGCAGATGCGCGACCTGTGGCAGATGACCACGCCCAGGCAGTCCGAGAAGGAGCTGGGCCGCCACCCGACGCAGAAGCCGCTGGCGCTGCTGCTCCGGATCCTCCAGGCGTCCACCCACGAGGGCGACCGGGTGCTGGACCCGTTCAACGGGAGCGGCACCACCGGCGTGGCGGCGCTGACGCTGGGGCGCCACTACACCGGCGTGGACATCGACGCGGGCTACCTGGGGATCACGCAGAAACGTCTGGAAGCCGCGCGCGACCTGAAGTCTCTTTGAGCGCATGGCCAAGATCATCCTCGTCACCGGCGCCACCGGGCTCCAGGGCGGCTCCGTGGTGCGCGCGCTGCTGCGCCGCGGCGGCTTCACCGTCCGCGCGCTGACCCGCGACGTCCAGGGCCCCAGGGCGAAGGCGCTGGCGGAGAAGGGCGTGGAGGTGATGGCCGGGGACCTCTCCGACCGCGCGTCGCTGGACGCCGCGCTGCGCGGCGCGCACGGCGTCTTCAGCATCCAGACCGTGGGCAAGAAGGAGGGCGACGAGCAGCGCCAGGGCATCGCGGTGGCGGAGGCCGCGGCCGCCGCCAAGGTGGAGCACCTCGTCTACACCTCGGTCGGCGGGGCGGAGCGGAAGACGGGCATCCCCCACTTCGACAGCAAGTTCGAGATCGAGGAGCGGATCCGCGCGCTCGGGGTGCCGCACACCATCCTCCGCCCGGTGTTCTTCATGGAGAACCTGGGCACGCCCCGGGTGGCGCGGACCATCTTCCTGGGGATGCTCTACGCGGCCATGGGGAGGCGGAAGCCGCTCCAGATGATCGCGGTGGAGGACATCGGGGAGATCGCCGGGCGCACGTTCGCGGAGCCGGAGCGGTTCCTCGGCCAGGCCATCGAGCTGGCCGGCGACGAGATGCCCCTGCCGCAGATCCAGGAGGCCTTCGGCAAGCGCACCGGGCGGCCGGAGCGCGCGCTGCCGTACCCGAGGCTCTTCCTCGGCATCCTGCCGTACGACCTCCGCAGCATGATCAAGTGGTTCGGGACGCACGGCTACGCGGCGGACATCCCCGCGGTCCGCGCCATCCACCCGGGGCTGCTCACCCTCCCGCAGTGGCTGGAGAAGACCCGCATCCCGTAAGAGCGCCGGGGACGCATGGAACCCCTCCGGCCCGCGCAGCGGCGACGGCTCGACCACCAGCTCCACCTGGCCCAGGTCGCGCGGGAGCTGCTGCCGCAGGCGGACGTCCCCTACCTGGCGCACCTGCGCGTGGACACCCCGGGCGGCGAGCGCGACCTCCTGCTCGGGCTGGGCACCCGCGCCGCCGGGTCGGTCTTCCTCATCGACTGGCAGAACGCCCCGCTCTCCGCCGTCTTCTTCGACTGCGCCGAGGGCGACGACTACGAGCTGCCCATCGAGGGCGGGGTGACCGTCACCGGGCGCGTGCTGGAGCGCAACCTGGTCTGGTTCGAGCGCGGCCAGCTGGTGAAGGTGATGTCCGCCGACGGCGTGCTGGTGCGCGACGGCGGGTGGACCGCGACGCCCGCGCCTGGCCGGGTCCTCGTGGGCGGCGAGGGTGAGCGGCGCGCGGTCTCCCCGGTGGACGTGGAGCTGGACGCGGCGCAGCGCCGGGTGGTGGAGCTGCCGCCGGAGCGGTCGGTGCTGGTGCTGGGCGAGGCCGGGTGCGGGAAGACCACGGTGGCGCTTCACCGGCTGGCCAGCCTGCGCCGCCGCGGGAAGAAGCGGATGAAGTCCGCGGTGATCGTCCCCACGGACGGGCTGCGGCGGCTGATCGAGCTGCTGGTGAAGCGGATGGAGCTGGAGGGCGTGGAGGTGTGGCGCTTCGACGACTGGGCGCGGCACCAGGCCCGGAAGGCGTTCCGCGACCTCCCGCGCAAGGAGAGCCGCAGCACGCCCGCCTCGGTGATCGCGCTCAAGCGGGACCCTTCGCTCCGGACGGCCATCGCGGAGATCGCCGCCCGCC
>Ga0209382_10006067_pt1 | contig 15596 bp, 19 predicted proteins | sample SoiMetdeltSBSDD5_FD_187599 | JGI IMG/M metagenome (GOLD analysis project Ga0209382, IMG submission 187599) | Bulk soil microbial communities from a Populus tree surrounding site in Tennessee, USA - Soil MetaG P. deltoides SBSDD5 (SPAdes) (version 2) | ecosystem: Environmental > Terrestrial >...
CACCGCCAGCGGGCCGAACGAGTCGCCGTCGCGAAGCTCCACGTCCTGCACGAGGCCCTCCACGAACGGCTCCTCGAAGGCGCGCGCGCCGACGTCCGGCCGGCGCGCGGCAGCGAGCGGCGCGTCGAACCGCTCCCGCAGCGCGGGCACGGCCGCGGCGTGGTCGATGTGCGAGTGCGTGAGCGCGATGCCCGCGACGCCCCCGCGGCGCTCGGCCTCCTCCGCGACGGCGGTCACGTGTGCGGCGTCGGCGGGGCCCGGGTCGATCACCCACGCCGGCGACCCGACCATCCAGGTGTTCGTTCCCGAGAGGGTCAGGGGACCGGCGTTGGGCGCGCGCACGAGCGCGACTCCCTCCGGCACTTCTTCTGTGACGGCGGCCACGGGAGCAGTATCGGGCACCCGTTAGGCTCGGCGTCGTGAGCGACGGGGAACGCAGGCGCAAGCTCGGCCGGGCGGACCGCGTGCTGCCGGGCGCGTGGCGGTTGCGCCTGCCGCTTCCATGGCCCGGCGTACCGCATGTGAACGCGTGGGCGCTGAGCGCGGGCGACGGCATCGTGCTGGTCGACACCGGCATCCACGAGGAGGGCGCGCTTGCGGAGCTGGAGCGCACGCTCGCGCAAATCGGGCGCCGCCTCGAGGACGTACGCCTGCTTGTCTGCACGCACGCGCATTCGGACCACTACGGCCTCGCGGCTCCAATCGTCGAGCGCGCCGGCTGCGAGCTGTGGATGCATCCACGCCATCAGCACATGACGAAGGCGATGGAGGATCCGGAGCGTTCGTTGGCCCAGCGCATCGAGGTCGCGCGCCAGAGCGGCGTGCCCCTCGAGCCGCTGCGGCGCTGGGCCGAGGAGCGCCGGCGGGATCTCAAGCCGAGCATCGCCGGCGTGATCGAGCCGCACCGCGAGCTGCTGCCGGGCGTCGAAGTCGAGACGGACCACGGCACGTGGTCCGTGCACTACACGCCCGGCCACGCCCCGTCGCACGTCGTGCTGCACCAGCCGGAGCAGCGGCTGCTGCTGAGCGGGGACCACGTGCTGGGGCGGGTGTTCCTGTACTTCGACTACGGCTGGACGCCCGACCCGGTTGGAGAGTTCCTCGATGGCCTCGACGCGGTCGAGCGCCTCGACGCGCGCCTCTGCCTACCCGGTCATGGGCGCCCCTTCGGCGACATCCCCGGGCACATCGAGGCAAATCGCGCGGAGGTCCATGCGCGTCTCGATGCAATTGCGGAGGCGATCGCCGAGCATGACGGTGAGGCATCCGCGTTCGACCTCGTGCGCAAGGTGTTCGGCGAGGTCGACGGCATGATGATGAGCTGGGCGCTGACCGTGATGCTCTGCTTCCTCACCCATCTGGAGCGGGCGGGACAGGTGGAGCGGGTCAGCCCGCCTGATGCGCAGTCGCCGGAGCGGTGGCGCTCCCCCGCTCCCACGGCCGTGCTGCCTTGAGCGCCGACAGGATCGCGCGCGTCGCCGGAGAGCGGTTCAGCGTGTAGAAGTGGATGCCGGGTGCGCCGCGTGCGAGCAGGTCGGCGCACTGCAAGGTCGCGTAGGCGACGCCCAGCTCGGCAACCGCCTCTTCGCTCTCCTTGCTGCGGGCCTCCAGCTGCTCGTACAGGCGCGGAGGAATCGTTGCGCCGCACATGCTCGTGAAGCGCTTGATCTGCTCGAAGTTGTTGATCGGCATGATGCCGGCGATGATCGGGCAGGTGATGCCGCTTGCGCGGGCGCGGTCGACGAAATCGAAGTAGTCGTCGTTGTCGAAGAAGAGCTGCGTGATCAGGAAGCTGGTGCCGGCGCCGATCTTGTAGTGCAGGTTCGCGAGGTCCGCGTCCGAGTCGGGCGCGTCGGGGTGGCACTCGGGGTAACACGCTCCCGCGATGCAGAAGTCGTACGACTCGCTGATCAGGGCCGCGAGCTCGGAGCCGTAGGACAACCCCCCGGGGACGGGCTTGAACTCGGTCTCTCCCTTCGGGGGGTCGCCGCGCAGCGCGATGATGTTCTCGATGCCGGCGTCGCGCATCTCGTCGAGGACGTCGTGGAGCTCCTCGCGGGTGTGGCCGACGCACGTGAAATGGGCCATTGCCTCGATGCCGAGCTCGTTCTTGATGCGCTTCACGATGTCCACCGTGAGCGCGCGGGTGCCGCCGCCTGCCCCGTAGGTGACCGACACATAGGTCGGCTCGAGGTCACGCAGGGTCTCGACCGTCTTGAACAGGTTCTGCTCCCCCTCCGGGGTCTTGGGCGGGAAGAACTCGAACGAGAAGCTGGGCTCCTGGCGGTTTGCGAGTAGCTGGTCGATGCGCATGTTGCGGGAAATGGTAGTAGGGCGGTTGGCCATGCCCCGACCGGCCCTGCCTGGACAGATGTCCAAGTTTGGGCAGATTGCTTTTCAGTTCGGCGGCGCCTGACGAATCACTGCCTACGGAAACGGAGTTCCGTTCTTCTCGAGGGCCATGGGCTCCGAGGAGCGGCACGGACGCCATTGGAGGGGCCGGCAGATTCAGCCGGCCCTTCCTCATTTCTACGGTTCCCTAGTCGAGGTCGAAGTCTTTGGGCGGGCGCTGCTCGAACCAGAGGCGGTCCTGATCCGGCGTCTCCTCGAGGAACTCGGGCGTCTCCTCCAGCACGTCCTCCTCCTCCCGGGACTGTTCCGCCAGCTCGGCTTCCCGGCGCCGGCGGGCGTCGCGCACCGTCAGCGACTCCTCGGGGGGCACCTCATCCGGCTCGAACAGGTCGTCCTCCATGCTGGTGCGGTGGGAGGTGGAGATCTCGGCGGGGTCCCACTCGGCCGTTTCGGGCTGGCCGTTCGCGGCCGGCTCGGCAGCGGCGAGGTCGGGGTCGATGAAGGGCTCGTCGCGGATCCCGGCGTCCGAATCGGGCTCCGGCGCGGCCGGCTCGGGCTCGGCCGGCACCGGCCGGCGGCCCTTGCCGAAGGCCTCGGTCTCCTTCTCCTTGATCTCGTCGTCGGAGGCGCCCAGGCGGCGCTTCAGCTCGAGGTGCTCGCGAATGGCGTCGTCGAGAGTTCCCATCGCCTGGGTACCTTTGCAAAAGTCGCCGCCGCGTGCCACGGTGCACAGGGCCGTTCAGGGCTGCCGGCCGGAAGCCCGCGCAGCCGAATCTATAATCGGACGCCCACGGGGCTATAGCTCAGTTTGGGAGAGCGCCTGGATCGCACCCAGGAGGTCGCCGGTTCGAGCCCGGCTAGCTCCATCGAGGAGATGGTTCCCGTCAGGGGGCCATCCTGCCGGCGGGGGCGGCCAGCAGTTCGTCGATCGCGAGCGCGGCCGCCGGCGCGCCGCCGGCGCTTGCGAACGCTTGCGCAATGCGCTCGGCACCGGGGCGCCTGGCGATCGCTGCATGTACCGCGCGACGGAGTCGATCGGGGTTCAGGCGCTTGTGGTGCAGGCGCACGCCTGCGTCGTTGTGCTCGACACGTCGGGCGACGTCGAACTGGTCGCGCGCAAACGGCACGATGCACGAGGGGACGCCGGCGGCGAGCGCTTTCTGGGTGATCCCCTGTCCGCCGTGTGAAACGACGCATGCCGCACGGGCGAGAATGGGGGCGTGCGGTAAGAACTGCTCCACGTACGCATTGGGCGGTACGCGGAACTGGGCCGGGTCCTGAGCTGCAGTGGTTGCCACGACCGCCAAGTCCTCGGCTCCCAGTGCATCGAGTGCGGTGGTGATGAGCTTTGCATCGAGCTGAAACGCGGTGGAAGCGGTGACCAGCACGATCGGGCGGCACTCCGTCTCCAACCAGGCGGGCGGATCGGCCGGTGGCTCCCAGAGACCCGGTCCAACGAGGCGTACGTGGGAGGGCCAGTCACTGCGGTGGTACTCGTATGGCTCGGCCGTAAAGCCGATGAACACGTCGGATCTCAGGAACTGATCGTCGAACTTCTGGACGGCCGGCAATCCGAGACCGGTTCTGAGCTGGTTGAACTGCGCCAGCTCCGTGGCCAGCTGGCGGTCACCGAACTTCGTCAACGCGAGGTCGCGGGCCCTGCCCAGCGGCCCACGTGCGGGACGCAATCCCAAACCATGCGGCGGAACGTCATCGGAGCGAAACGGGGGCGGATACGGGCAGTAGACGGCCCAGGGCAATCCGGACGCCTCGGCGACGAACATCGCGCCGAAGCAGTTGATGTCGACGATCAGGGCCTCCGGTTCGACCTCGGCGGCGGCTTGCTGCAGGTCGGGGATCTCGAGAGTCGCGCACGCTCGATAGGCGCGCACCATCCGCATGAACGAGTCGACCTGCGAACGGCCGCGCCAGTCGTCGAACTCGACCCGCTCGATGCGTGGGTCGATCGCCACGGCGCACAGGCCCAGACCCGCGTAGCCGTCAACGTCGGACGCCCGGCAGCGCAGGTGCACCTCGTGCCCGCGGCGATGCAACTCGAGCAGCATGTCGATCGCCGGGAAAGTGTTCCCCGACGACGCTGAGAGATAAGCGAGGAGTCGCGCCATTTAGGACACGCCTTTCGTTGCGGTGATCATCTCGATCACAATTCGCTCGGCCGTCGCGCGACCGAGCCCCATTTCGCGACGCAGCAATTTCCAGACCAGCAGATCGGTCGCCACGACCAGCGCGACCAGCCGGCGCTCGCGCGCCGCGCCCTTCACGCCGGTCAGCAGGGGAGCGAACGTCCGCTCCACCCAGGAGCGATGCCAGGCGCGCCCACTTTCGGCCATCTCGTGTACGGCGGGGATGCGGTCCTCCGCGGCCAGCAAGCGCAAGACCCCATCGCCCTGACGTTCATAGGACGCGTAGAGGAGCCGCACCGCTTCGCGCACGTCACCGACCGGAGCGCTGTCGCGGCGGGCGCCCTCCGGCCCGACTGCCCAGAGCCAAGCTGAGACGAACAGGTCGTCCTTCGTACCGAAATGGGCATGGAGCGTCTGCGCCGTCACGCCGGCATCGGCCGCGATGTCCGCGAGGCGGACCAACTCGTACGGCCGCTCCGAGAAACGCTGCCAGGCCGATTCGAGCAACCGCTCCCGGGTGGCCGCCGCGGCCTCGGCTCGGGCGACCATCCGATACTTCCGCCTTCCGGCGACTCCGGTGACCATTTCGCTTGATGTAGCCTAAAGCCAATATGGCGAAGGGTCAAGCGAGCGTCCGCAAGACACGTGCTTGCCCGTTTGATGCCGGCCTGTGCGTTACGCGAGCAGCTCGCTGCGCCGCCTGATCAGCTCCGCATAGGCGGTGAACTGCACCAGCTCCCGGATCACCTCCAGTGCCGGGTCGATGTCCCGGTCGCCGATCAGCTCGCGGGCGAGGTCGAGGACCTCCCCGCGGGCACGGGCGATCCGCTTCTCGAGCCCCCGGCCGCGGCGCGTCAAGGACAGGATCACCCGGCGGCGGTCGTCTCCGGCCGCGCGGCGCTCCACGAGGCCGGCCTCGACCAACCTGTCGACCAGCCGGCTCGGGTGGCCGGCCTCGGCGATCAGCAGCTCCCCAAGCTCCTTCAGCGACAGCGGACCGGCCTGCCCGATCACGGCCAGCGCGTCGGCCTGGGCCGCGGTCAGGCCGAGCGGGCTCATCGCCTCGTTGATCCGCCGCTCGAGCTCGCGCTGGATGGCCTTCACCGACAGGGCAAACTCGAAGAGCTGGTCCACCTTTCCAACATAGCGTTAATAGATGATGGATCACGGGTATTGCGTGATATGCCATCAATTCGCACGCCACCATCTACTGGCCGGACAGCGTCGAGGAAATCCTCGGCGGCGACCTGGCCGTCGCGCTCGCCCATACGACCCCGGCGCACGGCGTGGTCCTGAGCCCGCTGTCGAACTTCGCCATCCACGACCGCGATGCAGGGACGGTGGCCGTGAACAGCTCGATCGCGATGTGGCGCAAGCTCGAGCGCATCCGCCGCAACCCGCGGGTCGCGCTTGCCTTCCACACGAGGGCGCACGGTCGCAGCGAGCGGCCGGAGTACGTGCTGGTCCAGGGCGTCGCCGCCATCGGCGGCCACGACTGGTACGGCGCACTCGGCGACCAGTGGGAGCTCGTCGGAGGGCAGCCACTCGATGCCGGGCGACTGTGGAACTGGTGGTTGCGCGACTACCACGAGCGGGTGAACGTCGTCGCGTCCGTGGAGCGGATCGTCGTCTGGCCCGACCTCGCGTGTCACGGTGCTCATCACGTGCTGGGCCCGCAATTGCCCGAGCACCCTCCCGCCGCGCAGAGCCCTCCCGCGCGCGGCACCGGACCGCGAGTCAACCACCGCGCGGTCGCGCGGAGGGCGCGCCGGCTGCCACACGTCCTGCTCGGCTGGACCGGCGCCGACGGCTTCCCGGTCGTCGTCCCGGTGACCGTGCGCGGGACGGTGCGGGAGGGCATCGTGCTCGAGGACCGGGCAGGCCTCGTTCCTCCCGGAGGCCGCCGTGCGGGGTTGACCGCGCACAGCTTCAGCCGCCATGTGTACGGGCAGGAGCAGCACCGTCACACCGGCTGGCTGGAGCGGACCGGCGAGGACATCGTCTATGCGCCTCACACGAGAGCGTGGTACCGGTGGCCCGCTTCACGCTTCGTCTTCAACGCCGTGGCGGGCTACGGCACGCGGCGGGGCATGCGCCAGGCGCGGCGCGCCGGCGTCGACGTCGATTCATACCGATGAGCGCCGCGCGCATCGTGCTCCTCGGCGCGACCGGCTACACCGGGCGGCTCACCGCCGAGGCGATGGTGGCGCGCGGCGAGCGGCCTGTGCTGGCGGGCCGCCGGCCCGCGCCGCTGGCAGCGCTGGCGCAGGAGCTGGGCGGGCTCGAGACCGCGCTCGCCGACGTACGGAGCGAGGACACGCTCCGCGCGCTGGTCGCGCCGGGAGACGTGCTCGTGTCGACCGTGGGCCCGTTCGGCCGCTGGGGCGACGCGGCCGTCCACGCCGCCGTCGATGCCGGCGCCGGCGCCTATCTCGACTGCGCCGCCGAGCCGGCTTTCGTGCGTCGCGTGTTCGAGCGGCACGCTCGTGCGCGCATCCCGCTGCTGACCGCATTCGGCTGGGAGTCCGTCCCGGGCAACCTCGCCGCCGAGCTCGCGCTGCGCGAAGCACCCGATGCGGCGCGTGTCGACGTCGGCTACTTCATCACGGGCGACGCGCGTGGCTGGATGAGCGGCGGTACGCGCGCGTCCATGGCGGGAGCACTGCTCGAACCGGGGTTTGCCTGGCGCAACGGCATCCGGACCGAGCGCGGCGGCGCCCGTGTGCGCACCTTCGACGTGGACGGACGCCGGCGGACTGCGCTCTCGGCCGCGTCGTCGGAGCACTACGCGTTGCCGCGCACGCACCCGCGGCTGCGCGAGGTCAACACATACCTGGGCTGGTTCGGCCGCGCATCGCGGCCGCTGCAAGCCCTGTCGGTGATCGGCGCCGGCGCGCGCCGCCTCCCGGGGCTCAGGCGTGCGGTGACCGCCCTCGCGAGCGGGTCCACCGGCGGGCCCGACCCGCAGACCAGGGCCGGCACGACCTGGCACGTGGCGGCGCTGGCGTACGACGGCGGCGGCGCCGAGATCGCGCGGGCCCGTCTGAGCGCGGGCAACGGCTACGACTTCACGGCGCGCATCCTCGCGTGGGGCGCCGCGCGCGCGGCATTGGGACTCGACCGCGCAGGACCCCTCGGGCCGGTCGAGGCGTTCGGCCTCGACTCCCTGGAGGCGGGTTGCGCCGGTGCCGGCCTGCACCGCTGAGCCGCCAATATCCTTCCCTGTGCGATGGAACCCGTCCTCACCGGCGGCTGTCTCTGCGGCGGCGTGCGCTTTCGGCTCGGCGAGGCGCCGTCCTCGGCCGGGTATTGCCACTGCACACGCTGCCAGCGGCGCACGGGCGGCGGCTCCTCGGCGCAGGCGCGGGTGGATGGGAGCAGCTTCGAGCTGCTCCAGGGCGAGGATCTCGTCAAGTGCTGGCGCCATCCGGAGGGAGGCTTCGCCAAGTGCTTCTGCGGCGAGTGCGGCTCGCATCTGTTCAGCCGCAACCCGGACGACCACACGCAGATGAGCGTGCGCATGAGCGCGTTCGACACCGACCCCGGCGTGCCGCTCACGTGGCGCCAGTTCGTACGGTACGCGGCGCCGTGGGAGCCGATCCCCGACGACGGGATCGAGCGCTTCGAGGAGAGCTCGCGCTCCTAGCCTAGGCTCGTCGCGGCGCCGGCGGCCGCGACAGCGAGACGGTGAACCCAAGCACGAGGATCCCCGCGAGCACGTCGGTGAAGATCGTCGCGAACCAGAAGGGCGCGATGTCCGGCACCCCGTCCAGGAAGTGGCCGGCCGTGGTCAGGCAGAAGAAGGCGTAGCCGAAGAGCAGCGGCCGGGCCTCGCGGAGCCGGCCCTGCGCGTACAGGCGGTAGGCACGGAGCGCGAGCAGCGTGAACAGCGGCCACGAGACCAAGATCGCGGCCCGCACGACATCGCCGCCGACGAGGTCGTCGGGATACTGGTCGACCGCCACGAAGTTGTGCGTGAAGTGCAGGCCCGTCGAGAGGATCCCGAATCCGATGATCCAGCGGAGCAGCTGAAGGGGGTTCTGCGCGACCATGTGGGCCTCCTCTGGTGCTCGTCTTTCGCGGTTACTAGATAGATCGCTCTAGCGTGTACCCTACCATGCGCAGGGCGAAGCGACGACGAAGGAGCGAGATGGCGACGCAGGAGCGGGTTGGCACCAGGGACCGGATCGTGTTCGCGAGCGCCGAGCTCTTCCGGCGCCAGGGCTATGCCGGCACGGGCATGAAGCAGATCGTGGCGGCAGCCGAGGCGCCGTTCGGGTCCGTCTACCACTTCTTCCCCGGGGGCAAGGAGCAGTTGGGCGACGAGGTGATCCGCGTGGCGGGGGCGTTCTTCCTGCGGCTGTTCGAGACCATCGCGGACGAGGCGCCCGACTTCGAGACCGGGGTGCGGGACTTCTTCGACGGCGCCGCGCAGACGCTGGTCGCCACCGACTACGCCGACGCGTGCCCGATCGCGACCGTCGCGCTCGAGGTCGCGAGCACGAACGAGACCCTGCGAGGCGCCACCGACGACGTGTTCGAGAGCTGGATCGCCGCCGCGACCGAGCGCGGCGTGCAGGCCGGCCTCGATGCGCCCCGCGCGCGGGCGCTCGCGATCTCGCTCGTCGCGCTCATCGAGGGCGGGTTCATGTTGAGCCGCGCAGCGCGCAGCACCGAGCCCATGCAGGCCGCCGGCGCGACGGCGGCGGTCGCGCTGCGCGCGGCGCTTGCGGAACGGGCCGGCTAACCGCTGACGCGCTGCCAGCGCGATACGTTGCCCGCGCGATCGCGGACGCGCACCCACTTCGGCGCGCGCCGCACCATGAGCCGCTGACCGAACCTCACCGCCGCCCAAGGGCGCTTGCGCACGCGCGCGAACTGCGCCGACCTGACGCCCGACATCGCGTCGCGCGCCCGCAGCGTGACGCGGTGCGCACCGTGCAGGCGCGCGCGCAGAACTCTGGGCCGGCGCTGGTCGAGGATGATGTCGTCGGTGAACGTGCGGTTCAGGTCGAGGTCGAATCGCACGTAGACGGTCTTCGGCAGCCGCTCCGAGCCGGATGACGCGAGCCGGAAGCGGTAGCGCTCGGTCTCCGTGGGCGGGGTGCTGTACCACGTCTCGAACCCGCCGTCGTCGGAGATCAACAGCCTCGTGGCGCCCGGCGGTGGCAGGATCGTGAGCGTCACCCGGCGGTCGTTCGTGTAGCGCGCGGCCCGATTGATCGTGACCCCCACTGGGCGGCCGTCGGCCCGCTGCCACACGTCCGGTGGCGGCGAGGGCTGGTAGGCGCCGGTCACCGTCTCGCAGTCCTCGTCCACGACATCGAGCCAGTCACCGGCCACCGTGTCCATCCCCGGCCCGCAGGAGACGACGTCACGGTCGTAGTCCTTCGTCCTGATCTCGTCATCGCCCTCTCCACCCAGGATCGTGTCGGCGCCGCTCTGTCTCGGGTGGTAGCCCGCCCAGTCCTCCGAGACGATGAGGTCGTCGCCGGGGCCGCCGTCGAGCGTGTTGCCGCCGTCGCTGTGCATGTGGATGCGATCGCGGCCCGGGCCGCCGAGAATCCGCACGGGTATGTAGATGATGGTGAACCCGGAGTCCACCGGCGCGACGTCGTCGCGGTCGCCGAGGTCGACGACGATGCTCGCAACGTGGTCGTCCGGGCAGTGCGAGCCGGGACCGACGATGAAGTAGGTACCTTCGGCGCATGGCGGGACGCGCTCGGTTGGTGGTGCCTCGTTGTCGAGGACGCTCCACACCGATCCCACGGGCGTGCCGGCCTGGCGATGGAGGCGCACGTCGTTCACCTCGTCGGCGCCAGCCGTGTAGACAAGCTCGTGCTCGCCGGGAACAGGACCCGGGCGCAGCTCGACGCGGGCCGCAGTGGCGGTCGCGGGCAAGGCCAGGCACACGAGCACGACGACCGCTGGCAACTTCATGACGCAACCCCCTCCGGTCTGCGTTGAGCCTAACTCCCAGAACCCGCGCGGCCAAGGAAGGATGCGCTGTGCAGATATCTTCCGGTCCGGTAGCCGGTTCCCCGCAGACCCGACGAGAGGAGCAGCGATGGCCACCACGACGTTGGACACGGTGAAGGTGAACGGGATGACCGTCGCTTACCGCGAGCTGGGGTCCGGCCCGCCGGTCCTGCTACTCCACGGCTGGCCCACCTCGTCCTTCCTGTGGCGGAAGGTGATGGACCCGATCGCGCGCGCGAATCGCGTCGTGGCGCCGGACCTGCCGGGCTTCGGCGCGTCGGACAAGCCGCTCGACGCCGGCTACGACTTCGAGTTCTTCGAGGCAACGCTCGACGGCCTGCTGGAGGCGCTCGGCATCGACGCGGCCGGGCTGGCGGTGCACGACCTGGGCGGCCCGGTCGGCGTTCACTGGACGCTGAACCGGCCGGGGCGCGTGACGAAGCTGGCGCTGCTCAACACGTTGCTCTATCCGGACTTCTCCGAAGCCGTCATGGCCTTCATCAAGGCGTGCACCGAGCCGGAGCTGCGCGAGCAGCTGACGAGCCCGGCCGGCCTCGAGGCCGCGATGCGCCTCGGGCTCGGGGACGAGTCACGCCTCACCCCCGAGGTGATCGCCGGCGTGCGCGAGCCCTTCGGCGACGACGACTCGAGGCGCGCGCTGGCAGCGGCGGGCATCGGCCTGCAGGTCGAGGGCTTCAGCGAGATCGAGCGCAACCTGTCGTCGCTGAAGATCCCCGTGCGCATCATCTACGGCGAGCGCGACCGCATCCTGCCCGACGTGTCCGAGACGATGGCGCGCGTGCAGCGGGACCTGCCCCAGGCCGAGGTCACGGCGCTGCCCGACTGCGGCCACTTCCTCCAGGAGGAGGCACCCGAGCGGATCGGCGAGGAGCTGGCGCGGTTCTTCGCCGAGTGACGGCGAGCTAGCTGCTCGTGCTCTCCAGGTCGATGTCGAAGATCAGCGCGGCGTCGGGCGGGATGTCGGGCGGGAAGCCCTGCGCCCCGTAGGCCAGCTCCGGCGGGATGATCAGCTTGCGGCGCCCGCCTTCGCGCATCCCGGCGACGCCCTGGTCCCAGCCGGGAATCACCTGGCCGGCGCCGAGCGGGAAGTCGAAGCCCGGGCCGGGGCGAGAGCCCTGCCAGGAAGCGTCGAACTGCTTGCCGTTGCTGAACAGCACTCCCACGTACTGCACGGTCACCATGTCGCCGGCCTGCGCGCGCTTGCCCTTGCCGACGATCAGGTCCTGCACCACCAGCTCGGTGGGAGGGTCGCCGGTGCCCTTCGGCACCTTGGGCTTGCGGTCGGGGTCGGCCTCGCCGGCGGACGGCTTGACCTTCCGTGCCTTGGGCGCCTCGGCCGCCTGTTCCGTGGTGGGCGTCGTCGGCACGGCCTCGGTCTGCGTCTGCACGGTGGCCTGATTGGAGCTGTTCGATTCGTCGTCGCCGCAGCCGGATGCAGCAAGCGCGATCGCGACCGCGGCAGGCAGGAGCAGGGAGCGAAGACGGGGCATCATCACCAAACCTGTCGTGGATGGGCGGGAGTGACGGGTCGCACACTATGACGAACGTGCTCCTCTAGGGTGGCGCGTCCAATGGGGCTGGACGAGGACACCGCTCTGCGGCGGACCGGGGAGGGCGAGTACGAGGGCAACATCGTCGAGCACTGGTGGACGCCGCGCGGGCCGCTGGGCGGATACGTGATGGCGATCGTCCACCGCGGGATGGAGCTGGCCGTCGACGACCCCGCGCGCCGGCCGCGGTCCCTGAACGTCTACTTCCTGCGGCCTCCGCACGCGGGCGCGATCACCGTCCGACCGGTCGTCGAGCGCGTGGGCCGCTCGCTCACGACGGCATCGGCGCGGCTGGAGCAGGACGGCAAGCTGATCGCGCTCGGCGTCGCGGCGTTCTCGGCACCCTGGCCCGGACCGGAGCTCTCGGAGGCGCCGATGCCGGACGTGGAGCCGCCGGGCGAACGCGCCACCTCGAAAGGGAACGGTCCCGGCCTGCAGCGGCGCCCGCCGTTCATGGGCCGCCTGACGATGCAGCGCCGCTTCGGCGAGCCGGCCTTCAGCGGCGCGGACCACGCCGAGACCGGCGGGTGGCTGGGCCTCATCGAGGAGCGCGAGGTGGACGCAACCACGCTGCTGGTCCTCGCGGATGCGTGGTACCCGGCTCCCTGGCCGCGCTTGAAGGCGCTCGCGCCTGCGCCCACGATCGAGATGAGCGTGATGTTCCGCGCCCACCTGCCGTTGCCCGACTCGCTGATGCTGGGCCGCTTCCACACCCGCCTGGTGCGCGACGGGTTCTTCGACGAGCAGGGTGAGCTGTGGGCGCCGGACGGCACGCTCGTCGCGCAATCGCGCCAGCTCGCGCTGCTGATCGGCGGCGAGGCCTAGGACTTCCGGGTCACTTCAACAAGCGCGACAAGCGCCGGTCTTTGTACACCTTGCCGCCCGTCTGCTCCTCCGGGCAGTACGTCATCACGTAGTCCTTGTAGTGCACGCTCGCGAGCTGCGTGCCGCACCGCGGGCACGGCTCGCCGCCGTGCCGGTGAACCTGCAGCGGCATCGGAAGCTTGTCCGGGACGGTCTCGCCGATCACCCGCTCGTAGTGCTCGAGCGCGCCGCCCAGCACCTGCTCGCCGGTGAGCCGCAATCGCTCGACGGCATCGTCGTCGAGCTCCGACCCGCGCTGGAAGGGGGACAGCCGCGCCTCCCACAGGATCTCGTCGACCCAGGACCGGCCGATGCCCGCGATCACCCGCTGGTCGCGCAGGAGGGGATGGAGGTGCCGGGGCTCTCGCACCAGCTCGGCGAACACGTCGGGATCGGGCGCGGGCCACGCCTCCGGACCGAGCGTGGCGACGGCCTCGTCGCTTTCGACGGCGCCGGTCGGGAGGAGCTTCGCCCACGCTCGCTGCTGCGTGCCGAACTCGCGCAGCCGGAGCTCGCGCTCGCCGTCGACACGGATCAAGAGCCGCGATGCCTTGTCGCGCAGAGACGCGCGCTTGTCCCACAGCTGCAGGCGGCCCGCCGACATCAGGTGGATCAGCAGCGACAGGTCGCCGAACTCGACCACGGGCATCTTGCCGATGCGCCTCACGCCCGTGATCGTCCTCCCCGCCAGCCCCGACAGCGGCGGGTCGAAGGTCTTCATGGTGACCATCCCCGGGGCGAGAGCCGACTCGACCGTTGCGCCCGCGAGCGCGCTGTGCAAGCGGCGTGTGGTGATCTCGACCTCGGGCAACTCAGGCATCGCTGCGACTGTACTCCAGGGGCATCTTCGTTTTGAGGGCCCGCAGAACGGGAACCTTCCCTAGACAACCGAGGGAAGGAGCAGCATGGGAACCGGAGCCGTGATACTGCTGATCGTCGCGGCCGTGGTGATACTTGCCATTGTCGCGCTCGCATCACAGCGGGCCAGCGCGCGCCGCAAAGAGGTGCGTCGCGAAGAAGCCGAGAGTCATCGCGCCGACGCACGCCTGCACTCGACGCGCGCCGAGCGCGAACAGGCCGGCGCCGAGGAGCAAGCGGCGCGGGCACGCCGGCAGGCGGCTGAGGCGGAGGAGCGTGCGCAGCGCGCACAGATGGAGCGCGAGCGCGCCGCGGAGTACGACGAGCGGGCACGCGACGTGGACCCGGACGTCGACGCCGACGCCGACCACGACGCGCAGGCGGAAGCCGAGACGCGCAACGGCACGGAGACGCGCACCCGCACCTGATCGGAGGTGGCGCGCCTGCGGCACTCCCGCAGGCGCGCCTCCCGTCAGCGCCTGACTACTCCCCCTCCCCCACGAGGGGCACGAATCGCACCGGCTCGAGATAGGTCCGCTCGAGCGTGTCGTCGCCGCGCCGGCGCTCCAGCAGCAGCCGCTGGTCGCGCCCGTCGATCGGAGCCACCAGCCCTCCGCCGTCGGCCAGCTGCTCCTCCAGCTTCGCGGGAACATCGTGCGCAGCGGCCGCCACGTTGATCGCGTCGAAGGGTGCCTGCTCCGGGTAACCCTGCGACCCGTCTCCCACGACGACGTGCACATTCCGGATGCCCGCTGCGTCCAGGTTGCGACGCGCCTGCTCGGCGAGCTTCGGCTTGCGTTCGATGCTCCAGACGATGCCCGCGAGATGGGCGAGGACAGCGGCGTGATACCCCGAGCCGGTCCCGACGTCGAGCACCTTCTCGTCGCCGGTCAGCTCGAGCACCTCGCACATCCGCGCCACGACGATCGGCTGCGAGATGGTCTGGCCCGCGCCGATCGGGAGCGCCGTGTTCTCCCACGCAAAGCGGGAGAGGGCCTCGGGAACGAACAGGTGCCGGGGAACCGCCGCCACGGCGGCCAGCACCCGCTCGTCCCCGATATACGGCCGGATCTTCTCTACGAGGCTCTCGGCCGAGGCAGGGGACCTGGCCATGGCCTCTCAGTCTACGACTGTGCGCCCACCGTCTGCGCGCGCTGGCCCTCGTGCCGGCCCTCGGCGAACTCCTCGACGATCTTGGCGTTGAACGCCGGGAGGTCATCGGGCTTGCGGCTCGTCACCAGGCCGTCCTCGACCACCACCTCCTCGTCGACCCACTCGCCGCCGGCGTTGCGGATGTCCGTCCGGAGGCTGGGCCACGAGGTCACCTTGCGACCGCGCACGACATCGGCCTCGACCAGGGTCCACGGCGCGTGGCAGATCGCACCCACCGGCTTGCCCTGCTCGAAGAACGAGCGGACGAAGGACACCGCCTGCTCGTCGGTCCGCAGGATGTCCGGGTTCGCGACGCCGCCGGGCAGCACCAGGCCGGCGAAGTCCGAGGCGTCGGCCTCGGCGACCGTGCGGTCCACATCGAACGTGTCGCCCTTGTCGAGGTGGTTGAACGCCTGGACCTTGCCCTTCGCCGGCGAGACGAGCTCGGGCTCGCCGCCGGCCTGCTCGACGGCCTTCCACGGCTCGGTCAGCTCCACCTGCTCCACGCCTTCGTTGGCGACGAGGAAAGCGATCTTCTTGCCGTTCAGTTCACCCATCGCTCCTCCTTTTCAACTCGTTTCTCTTCTATTTCGCGTACCCCCCGGGATACGCCCCAAACGACCGGACCGGGCGGCTCGTTCCAGGCATTACAAGTGGGTCTGAAGGGCGCTCAGGC
>Ga0209382_10006069_pt1 | contig 15593 bp, 17 predicted proteins | sample SoiMetdeltSBSDD5_FD_187599 | JGI IMG/M metagenome (GOLD analysis project Ga0209382, IMG submission 187599) | Bulk soil microbial communities from a Populus tree surrounding site in Tennessee, USA - Soil MetaG P. deltoides SBSDD5 (SPAdes) (version 2) | ecosystem: Environmental > Terrestrial >...
GTTGCGGTTGGCACAACAGACCGCCTGGAAGGAGTATCTCGCGCTAAGCCCAAAGACTGAGAGCATGTTGCTCGAAGTAGTGGAGTCGATGCTGGATAGGGCCAGGTCAAAATGAAGCATGCTTTTGGGTGCACTTCGTGTGGCGCAGGCCGCTGCGGACGTTTTTCCCGTTAGACGAAATACACCCTAGCGCGCTCAGTTGCTGGCTTCAGCCGAACTGGCAGTCCGAGAGCGATCCGCTGCGTGGGCGCGTTTCGCGCGGCCTTAACTGGCCGGCGCTGCGATCCTGGGACGGCTACCGAGAGATGGGGTAGGGTGGGTTGTGTTCGTGTTGTTTGCTCAGAGTTCTGGAACGAATCCGAGGAGGGCTGCTCATGCCAGACGGAAGACGAGCTGGGGACAATGCTCCCGAGTACAAGCATGTTGATGACATGGAATGGGAGATAGGCCGATTCAAAAACTGGACGAAGTTTCTCTTTCATCCGCGTCCAGATCGCCCGACCGAGCCGAACGCGGGTCTCATAAGGTACGAACCCGGGGCAGGCTATCCCCTCCATAGACACGACTTCGCGCAAGTGTGGTACGTCCTTGAGGGTGAAATGACTTGCGGTGGCACGACCTACGGTCCGGGAACGTTTGTGTACATGGCTGACCCGCACTTCGAGCACGAGATGACGACAAAGAACGGATGCACGGTCGTATTTCTCCAATATCCCGGACCCACCACTGGTGCCCCCGCGATTTACGACGGTCGGATGAACCTGAGGGCGCCGGAGTCTCCGCAGGAGTATGATCTTAATCGCTGAGTGTGATCTCTACTTAGCAAGAACGTCAACCCGGAACCCGCAACGGAGCGCTCCGATACATCCTTAGGATCCGAACGCCCAGAATACAGCGAGCGAACGCGTAAGTCTCACGCGATGATCAGATTGGGTTGCAGCGCAAGCAGGCTATTTGTTGTCGCGACGTTCGTTGCGTTGGCGGCCGATGCCAGCGCACAGGAACGGATGATGTGCGGCCAGGCCTTCGATGGTGGTGTCGCGGCGCTTGCGGAGCGCATTCGGCAACTGCCTCATGCCAGGGTATTGCCGCAAAAGAATCTTCTTGACTTTGGGGGACTCTATGTACGGCCGCCCCGGTTTATGCAGGTCGACGGAGCAGTCGGCACAATCTGGGACTTCACGCCGCCTGCTCCTGACGGGATGCAGAATGAGCCCGAAGACTGGCACGAAGTCTATGAGCAGAGCCGCTCATCCCGTTGCGGCTCGCACGCTTTCCGGTCGTGAGTGGCAAATTCTCGCGAGGGCGATGGCACTGATCGCCCTGCGAATGAAGCGAGAGGGCTTCTCAGGACTCGACGGAGGCTAGCGAGCAAAGCAAGGCAACAGCGCTGTGGATCACGATGGATGTTGGGCTCGCCGAGTGCCCTGAAGCTTCACTTCAATTCCAAGTTCGTGTGCCTCCTGGATAAGAACGCAGATGTTGTGGCAGATCAGTTTGCAAAGCACCTCATTGACCATCGCGACGGGCGACTTGCTGCGCACATTGTCTCGGAACTTCGCCTTGATCATGCTAAACGTGCTCTCAACGTTGCTGCGCTTATGATAGTGCGCCAGGAAATCCTCGCGGCGGAGGCTGAAGTGATGGAACATCTTCTCCCATAGGCGGCCACCGCGCCCAGTAGCATTCGCCTTGAAGGCGATGAAGGGCTTGGCGCCGTGGCGCCCGATGAAGTCGAAGTTTGCGTGGCTGGAATAGGCCTTGTCGGCCGCGACCTCATGGACGACGAAATTCTCAGCGGTCATGTCCACCAAATATGGCAGCGCCTTGGTATCGGCCGCATGCCGATCACGGATTTCGACGGCAGTGACGACGTGAGTGCGCACGCCGCACATCAGATGCACTTTGACCCAATCGTGCTCCCGTCGGGGGAGGCCGTACTTTAGATCGAACCATCTCATGAAACGGCTGGTGCTGAAGCCGGAGGAATCCACCGCAAAGTCGGTTTCGACAGCTTTTAGCGGTAAGCTGCTGCGAATGATCAACTCTCGCAGGATCGGCGTCAGGTTCTTGTCCTCAAGGTAGTTAAATATCGTGTTGTAATGAGGTGCCTTGAGAATGAAGCCCTTGCCTTGGGCTTCCTGCAGATCGGTCATGAACCGGCGACCCGACATGGTCGAATAAACCTTGAAGCAGGCGCTGAAGATTGCATCATGGATAGGTATACGAGGTCGCCCGTTGCGGGAGCGTATGGGCTCTTTAATGTCGATACAGAGTTCGCTTAACAGCTCTTGAAACTTGGCCTTCTCACGTGTCTGCGCAGCATTGTACGCCCGCCAATTCTGCGGGTATGTCTTGCGACCTGGTCGCTTCGTCGCCATAGCCTCACTAACGCCGGCGGCGCCGCGGTCGCTCTCACGACGCATGGCGTAGTCCACCGCGTAAATGTGTTTGCACCTGACACCGTTCGTCTCGTGGTCCGGGCAAGTGCAATGTGGTTCAAGGGGGTCCGGAGAGACCTCATAGGGTCCGCTGCCACTCTGCGACGGCACCATCCAAACCACGCCGCGCTTGACGAGCCGTCCCATGGTCGCGATCTGCAGGCCTTGAAGCTCCCTTGGACTAAGGTCAGGCATGGTGCCGCTCTATGTGTACCTAATCGGTATATATCTAATGGGTACACGATAGTCAAGCACACATACTCACATCCTTGACGTATATTCCTATTGGGCATATCTATGCCGTTCCCATGGCGAAGAAGGTGCAACTTTGGGGCTACCGCTGCGAACGTTGCGGCCACGAGTGGCTGCCCCGCGACAAGCAACACGACCCTAAGGTGTGCCCGAAATGCAAGTCGCCCTATTGGGACAGACCGCGTCAAGCAAAAGTACGAGCAAAACCCACCAAGTAGACGGTCGCGCCGAATTGCATTACATTTGAACCCGGCGAGTTACTAACTTGTGGGTTGGCTAGCGGTTAACGCTGTCTCGCACAGCTCTCGCCAACTTTCCAAAGTCGGCTTGCCACGTAGGGTTGCCTACCAACTCTCTCCGGTCTGTGGCCGGAGTCCGGTGGGAGTTGATCCACGCCACAGGGTCAGGTTTGGCGACTAGCCCCTGTGACGGCTTCTCAGGCGCCTCATCGCTTTCGCGTTGGGGCGCTTCGGACTCCAGAAACTTTGAATTGATCTGTAGCATCACTTCACCACCCGAAGGCGGGACGATTGAGATTGCGCCTCCTGTAGCTCCGCCATCGCCAGTTCCTCTCTTGTTGGCTCTGGGGGAGGCCACAGCGTGCCCTCTTTCCACACCTTCATGCGGTTGCGGTATATCTGGAATAGCGACCGCGATATGCCAACGGCCTTACAGCTGGCTCCGATGCTCATGCCTTCCGCGAGCAACTGCCTAAACCTCACCACCATGGCGGCATCGAACTTCCGCGGCGGCCCCACTCTCAGACCGGCCGCGCGGCGCCTTTCAATGCCCCCGCTGGTTCTTGCGCCATGCTCCTTTGCTGAACGGCCGCCCAGCCCGGCGTGTCTTTTTGTTATTCGTCTGATATAGCTATTGCTGAAGTTCATGGTGGCGCCCCAGCGACTGCCAGCCTTGAAGACGTCGTTGCGACGATGGACGCGCTTACGGAGCGCCTCGTTGACGGCACGCGTCGGATGACCGGAGACGACTCTGAAGCCGGCCTCCTCGAGCGCGGCCCAGATCTCCTTGATCGAGCGCATCTGTTTGTTCATCCCGAGGTATTCGTAGATCGCGTCCGTTAGCTCCAGGCCGGCGAACGCCCCAGCTTTTGGCATCTCCGCCTTGAACACCTCTTGCTCGCCCAGCGCGAGTGCGTTGGGGTCCGGCGGACCGGCCGCCGCACCAATGCGCATCATCATCTCGGCAAGAGCATTCTTAGTCTTTGCAAGCTCCGCTTCGATCCTCGCACGCTCAAGGTCGACACGCTTGCGGTCGGCCTCAAGCGTGGCAACTTGAGCGCGCAGAAAGTTTTCAGCGATTTGGAGAGCCGCTTCTGGGGCTTGGTCTGGCATGAGCGCAAGGCCGTGACCAACTAGGTGTCCACCCGTCCGAGAGGCCTTAACTAGACAAGTGTTAGCAAAGAAGCAAGCACAAAAAAGGCCCGTCTGCTGGTTAGTTGTCACACATTCCGCTCACATCCCATGAACTCGTGCGGTGTAACATGTTGATTTTATTGGCTTTCGGATTCAGTTTTTGTGCAGAGATGGCACTTTTTGTGCAGACAGGGGGTTCCTAGGCAAAGCCGTGGGTTGTGGGTTGTGGGTTTTTGTGCAGAACACAAGGTTTTTGTGCAGTACCAGTTCTGCACATGAACCTCTCTTGGCGTGCGCCGGGCGCCTGGTCGACCGGGTCCGGGGGATGGGTGAGAGTGGACAGGTGGCGGCTCATGCATTGATGCAGGCGGTCGCCTTTCTCTCGGGGAGGACGGAGCGGGAGGCCGGGCGCGGCGACCGCCCTGATCGACGCCGAGCTCATGGCGAGACCCATCCGCCTTCTCCGTAGACGAGCTGCTGAGGTGGGCAGGTGGGCATCGCGGTCGCGCGGCACAGCCGACTGCGGCGTCCTCAAGCAAGGGGACCGCTGCCAAGCGTCTAGCGGGGAAGCTCGGACATCTTATCAGCCCCTACGCACATCGCGCGGTTCGAGTGCGGAGCCCTGCCGGTGCTAGGGGTTGCGCAGTTCTCTGCACTCGCTAAGTGTCTGTCCGGTCACTTTATGAAGCGGGTCTAAGCCTTGCAATTCGTCGCATCATGAGGCGGATCATGGCGAGGCGGACGAAGGCGAGGTGCGAGCGGGCAAGGTTCTCGAAGTCCTTGGCAAGCCGGCGGCAGCGCCCGAGCCATCCGAACGTTCGCTCCACGATCCAGCGCTTGGGCAGCACGACGAACCCCTTCGCCACGTCGGATCGTTTGACGATCTCGAGCGGCAGGCGGGCCGCCTTCTTGACCGCGGCAGCGGTCGCGGCACCCTGATAGCTGCTGTCGGCAATGGCGCGCTCCAGGAACGGGAAGAGGCGGCGCACCTCTTTGAGCAGCGACGCGATCTGATCGCGATCCTGCACGCTCGCCGGGGTGACGGCGCCGCCGAGCATCAGGCCCAGCGTGTCGACGGCGGCGTGCCGCTTCTTGCCCTTGATTTTCTTTGCCGCGTCGTAGCCCACGGGATCGATGCGCGCCCCCCTTTTTCCGCGCCTTTCACGCTCTGGCTATCGACGATCGTCGTGGTCGGGCTCGCCTCCTTGCCGGCGAGCTCGCGTGCCTGCACATAGAGTGCATGGTGGATGCGAAGCAGCGTGCCGTCGCACTGCCACTCGACGAAGTAGTCGTGCACTGTGCTCTTGGGTGGAAGGTCCTTCGGCATGCGCCATTGGCAGCCGGTGGTCAGCACATAGAGGATGGCGTTCAGGATCTCGCGCCGACTTCGGTTGCGCTCAGGCGGCAGGTGCGGCTCGATCAGCGCCCATTCCGCGTCCGTCACGTCGCTCGGATAGCGCGCCGCGCCGCGCTCGTAGTTGCCTCGGTTCTCTGCAGTCCACATGTCAGCCCCCGCGAATCATCTCGTGGGAGCCACAGAATCACAACAGATTCACTGGACTCAACTTTCTTCCGGACGGACACTAAGGAGGACCAGCTCGCCGCAACTCCCTTCACTCCAAACGGAACGTCCTAGCACCCGCATCCAGCACCCCAACTCAGCAACATCCAGACAACCGAGCAGGCAGCAACTTCTCCTACCCGATGAGCATCCGGGATCTAGCTCTCTGAGGCCACATCTTTTCCCCGCTCCGATCGTCAGCTAACCTGGCAGTTTATGCGTTGCAGAGCAATGGTCCCTACATCGGCTACCACCCCGCGTCGGACATGGACGAGACGCGACACGAGAGGTTTGCCAAGAACGCCCTCAATCTAGAATGAGGGAACTCTAGAAGGAGGAACCTGTAGGTTCCCGTGCCCCACCCTGCAGTTGGCCGATGAGGGTCAGTTCTTGAATGGTGCAGCCGCGCAGCGCGGTCCGGGTACCACCTACAATTGGTACGCCACTTCGCCCGAGGCACGGTCATCGCCAGGCCGGTCCGGCATTGGCAATCTCAAAGGCATAATGCTGGGCTGAGACAACCGTCGCATCGATGAGGCGCAGTTACTTCCCCTCGATCACTCGCAGGGATTAATTTCCTTGGTACCGCACGTGCCATTTGTTGTGCGGGATTTACCCCTACTTCTGTTCGCCGACGGCGCCAACCATTTGGCGGGAATATCCAGCCGGCAGCGGACACCCTCGGGAGAGAATCTGAGGCGGGCTGTGCCGCCCAGCTCATAAGGCACAAGCTCGGTTATTACGCTGGTGCCATAGCCAGAATTGTTCGGGACCTCCACAACGGGACCGCCGGTTTCCAGCCATTCGATGGCCAGCGGACCAGGGCCCTGCCCGTTCCGTCTACGGTACCAACGAACCGAAACCCGCCCCTTCGGCTGCGAAAGCGCTCCGTATTTTGCTGCATTTGTCGCTAGCTCATGAAGCACCAACGCTGTCGTCTGAGCAGCCTCCGCGCCAAGGATTACATCTGACCCCTTGATGCACGTGTTGCTATTCGATGAATAGGGTGCGATCTCTCGCTGGACCAACTCCCGCAGCGGTACGCCCTGCCACCGAGCCCTGCTTAGCAGCTCGTGCGTTGAAGCCATCGATTGCATGCGTCTGTCGAGCGCCGCCACGAAGTCATCCATCGAACTGCTGGTGTCCTTGGTGTGGGTGGCAATCGCACTGACAGTCGCGAGTACGTTCTTGACGCGATGGTCGAGCTCGGCATGCAGCGCGCGTTGTTGTTCCTCTGCTCGTTTGCGCGCGGTGACATCAATGTTGACGCCCACCACCCGCTGCGGACGGCCGTCCTCAAGGTATGCAATGAAAATACGCGCGTCGATCCAGCGAACTTCACCCCCTGCTCGAACGATACGGTAGTCCGCGCTGTACTCGTTCGACCGCGTGCGGAAAGCATCGTTTCGGAGTTCTTCCAGCCGCGCCACGTCGTCAGGGTGCACACCGGCCTTCCATTCACTGCGCATGATCTCGCGAGTCCCAACGGGGAAGCCATGAATGGCCGCGTAGCCCGCGGAAATTTGCAGCTTCTCGCTATCGGCATCGTACGCGACGCGTCCGACCAGAGCGGCTCTCTCTGCAAGCGCCAGATGCAGGTTCCGCTCGGCTAGTGCGCACTCGGCCTCTTTACGCTTGGAAATGTCTCGCGCGATCTTTGATGCGCCGATGACTTCGCCTGTGGCATTCCTCAAAGGAGATACGCTGACGGAAACGTCAACGAGACTGCCATCCCTGCGCATCCTGACGGTCTCATAGGGATCAACGCGCTCATTGCGCCGAATGCGATCAAGAATGCGAACTTCCTCGTGAAGACGATCCGGAGGAATGAGTGTCGTGATCGGCCTGCCAATCATCTCGGAAGCGGCAAGACCAAAGAGTCGCTCCGCCCCGCGGTTCCAGGTGGTCACGCGGCCATTGAGGTCTTTACTCACAATGGCGTCGTGAGACGAGTCGACGATCGACGCCAACCGCTGGTCAGTTAGCTCTGCTTGCTTGCGTTCGATCACATCCGCTGCCTGCCGAGCCAGCACGTCCAAGAGGCGGAGGTCACGGTCCGATGGTTGGTGAGAGTTGCGCCAGTGCGTAGACATCATGCCCAGCAGGCGGCCCTCGCGGGAGACCAGCGGCGTGGATTGCACGGCGCGAATACCGGTTTGGCGATACGTTTCGAGGTCCTCCGAGCCGGCCATGAAATCGCTCAATTCGATGTCCGCCACGATCGATCGATCACCCGTAGCTAGTGCGGCGCCGCAAGTGCTTCCCGATCCTGGCCGCACCCACTCCCAGAACGCCGCCGCAGTCGGATTAAATCCGCGATAGGCCAGGAGCCGAAGTTCGCCGCGCTCCGGATAGAACATCTGCATGCTCGCGAAGTCGGAACGCATGATGGCCACGGCGGCATCGAGGATCATCTCGTACAGCACGTCAGGATCGCGCGCGTGGATCAGCTTGGTGCTGATTTGCTGGAGTCGCCGGGTGGCGGCGAGTTCCGACACCAATTGTCTTTGGGTCTCATGCAATGCTTCCTCGGCCTTCCTCCTCTCCAGACTGAAGCCGAGCTGGCGAGCGATCGTAAGACCAAATGCTAGCTCGGCATCGCTGAACACGTGGCGAGTGTCAGAGCACGTCATGCAATTGCCGATGAGCGCCTCGTTCGCGACGAGTGGGAAGAACGCAAGAGCTCGAATCTGTTCTGCCCTTATGGTGTCCTTGAGAAATTCCGGGAGGTTCGTTGCCTCGATATCCTGGACGCAAATGGGTTGGGGATCTTTGACTTGGCGCTTCCAGGGTGAGTAACCTTCAACCGCGCGACGAAAGGCATCCGACAAGCCGCGCCAGGCGGCAAAGCGCATGATGCCGGTATCATCGAACAACAGAATGGAGGCTCGGCTGCAGCCCAGCGCGCGGGTAATGGTATCCAGAGCAGCTTCGTACACACCGTTTGGAGTTCCGGCGCGGTACAATCTGTCGGTGAACCGATACACGTCCTCGAAAACGGGCGTGCCCTTGAGGCGCCCGTCCACCGCTTTCGTGCGTCTAATGTGGCGCCTTTCGCTAAACGTCATGGCCTTAAGGTACCGTGTCTCAATCGCAATGGAGACAGACCGCAGACATCACGCAAGATGCTCGGTCGTGTCTTTCGACTGGCTGAAGGCATGTTTTTGGCAGTGTCCCCCACCTCTGTCAGTGCCGTTGCGGCGCCAACTGATAGCCCTTGTAACCATTTTCTGAGGCCCGTCTCCTAACGTAGATTAGTGTTTCCGCTGGAACTTGATCCTCGCAGCAGGCTAATCGCGTGAATTCAGGTAGCCGCCCTGGAATCCAGCGAGCTTCCTGAGGGCGGCCAGATCGTGGATCGTGACGGTGCCCTTGCGCACAGTGAGCAATTGGCGCTGGCGCAGCTGGCGCAATACGCGGTTGATGTGAATGGCGGTCAGGCCCAGCGCATCGGCGAGCACGAACTGGCTCAAGGGGCACTTGAATTCGGTTTCTGTGGCCTCACCGATCAGGCTCAGCCGCTCGGCGAGCTCCATGAAGAAATGGGCCGTGCGTTCCAACGCGCTGCGCCGGCCAATGCCGTGCGTGCCTTTACCTATCTCCTGCACCCACCGGACCTGCAAAGGGAGGGCTTATCGGCGACGCTCGGGCGATACGTTGATGGGTTCGGCAAGCGGACTGGGCTGAAGATCACGGTGAAATCATGCCACAGCGTCGACCAACTGTCGCTACCGCTTCAGCAGACCCTACTCCGCATTGTCCAGGAAGCATTGACCAACGTATATCGCCTCGCCTCCGCAACCTGCGTCTCCGTCAATTTCAGATGTGTGGGCAAGAGACTGCGTTTGGTCATCAGCGATGACGGGCAAGGAACTGAGGAAAGCTCCGGGCACCACAACGGGAAGCCGTTTCGCTTGGGGGTTGGCATCCCAGGAATGATGGCCAGGGTGCAGCAATTCGGCGGCAATCTGGATGTTCGTACTGGCGCTAACGGCACCGTCGTTCAAGCAACAGTGCCCTTCGGTTGACGCACTGCCTCCGTATGTACCCACGTCGGGCGAAGCATACTTTCAACACGATTCCTGAGTTGCCGATTTCTCTAAGTCGCCTACTGAGCAAACCTCGTGCAAAGCGTAGGCTTCAGCGTGGCTCTCACGCTTGGTGCGCCATAATGTAATGCACAAGGTGGCGCTCCTCGAGCACTGGCGACCATCAACACTTCTGCCACGAACGGTCCTTGCGGTCACGCCAGCCGAACGTCAGTTGACCCTCGATTCCGGACGAAATCGCTGCAGCGCGGAAGCCGGCTGTTCCGTGCCAGCTGCGGACTCATGCACTGCAGCAAATGCCGAGAGCATCTATTCGGCGCAAAATCGCAAGCTGGTTCTCCGGGGCCGCGATCCCCCCTTGTTAGGAGGCGGCGAAGGAGGCGGTGGCTTGTCACCCGCCGGCAAGCTGGGAGGCAGGAATGTCAATGCAGCATCGGACTCCCTCAGAAGCGAACGAAACGTCTACCCTGCTATCAAGCTCATATGGAAGAAGATCGCGAATGACCTCCATTCCATAGCCAGACCGGTCTGGAGCTTGGACGACAGGGCCACCGCTTTCTTGCCATTCGATGCATAGCCGAGCATCGGCATTGCCGTTCATCACACGGTGCCAGCGGACAGAAATCCGGCCGCCGTGGGTGGAAAGCGCGCCATGTTTGGCAGCATTGGTCGTCAACTCGTGCAGCACCATTGATACCGCCTGAGCGGGCTCCGCTTTCAGTATCACGTCGGGTCCACCTATTTCGGTGTTGCCGTGGGCTGCGTAGGGCGCGAGTTCACGGCGAACGAGATCTGACAGGAATATGCCCTTCCACTGATGACTGCTCAAAAGCTGATGCGTTGCTGCCATCGATTTGATGCGGCCGTCCCAGCGGCGGGCGTCTTGCTGCGAGCTTTTTTGGGGGAAAACGCGCGCGCGAGCGCTCTCACGGTATAAGGTGCTGCCGCAAGGCTTCCGCGACGGCGTGGGCTCCATTGCGCGCGCCAAGTTTGGCCTGCGCCTTCCTTAAATGACTGCGCACCGTCTCTTCACCGAGACTGAGTGCCTGGGCAACGTCATGGTAATTGGCACCAGTTGACACCAGGCGCAGCACGGATCTTTCTCGGGACGTCAAGCTAGCGCGTGAACCGAGGCGTTTGGGATCCGGAGGGGCGAGCTGCTCCAGGCGGAGACCCGCAGAGCTGGCAGCGGCAAAAATCATGACTCGTAGAGGATCTGTCAGGATCCTGGAAAGCTCCTCCCGCGACCAGAAGACCACCACCCACCGACCGCCCACGGGACAGCTCAAGCCATCGCGCATCCCGTACTTGAGTTCCAATTCATACTTCAACCGGTCAACGCCAATTGGCTCGAACATCCGCCTGCATTCGGTCCAGGTGTAGGACGCCATACTGGTCGTCGCCAAGAAGAAAAGGGGACGGAATTTGCCTCGCGCAAGAGCGCTATATTCCTCCCACCAGCCCTCGGGGACATCCTTATGCAGGAAAACGCATTGGCCGATTTGGACAGACTCCCAGTCTCCAGACTTTAGGGCTCTGCGTGGTGATTGCGTTCAGTTCGTCGAGAACCTCGTCGGGCGACCGGAACTCTCCCACGCGACCAGCATAGTCAATCAATCGCACCTGCAGACCCGCGAAGGCCGTTTGCGGTAGAGTGTCCAGCACGATGGCCATCGAATTTCCCCGATGGCAGACGGTCACTTATCAGCGCCAATGCAACGCCCACCCCCACACTGCCGATCATTTCACTGGGAGGGAACTATCTCGACGCTCCTGCCACCATCCGTGCAACTACCTAAATTGCTCTAAATTCGGATGCCGGACATTGCTGAAAACTCCTAGGGCCTGTGCTGCGAGCGCGCGGTCGCCCCCGGCCGCGAGCAAGGGCGTCGAGACCTCGTCACTCCGCGCGGGGGGGGAGGTGGTGGCTGCGTGCGCGCAGTTTGCGTCCGTGCGCTGGTGGATGACGCCACGCTAGTGCGATCTCCCCGTACCGCTTACCTAACGGTGTCACCCAAAATGGGGATGCAAGGATTGCACGGCTCCCCAAGTTGAGCTGCAGCCCGTCATTCCTCTTGGAGACATCCTTTGAACACTCCTCCGGAAAAGGAGCAAATAAGGGCCTTCGGGGCAACGGGCAGCGAGCTGCGCCACATCACCCTTGTCACGCGGGTTACGCCGTATGCGATGGCGGGACACCTGCTGAACACCACAGTTTTAGCGGTTGCGGTCGCGGGATCGATCGCGCAGCGTTACGATGGGACCGTCAATCTCCACATTGTTCACTGCATAGGGTGCAAACTCTCGCTGAAGATTGGTCCTCCATGAGCTGACCACCAATGCTGCAGAAGACTTCTCGGGCGTGCCACTAACGGACATGAGCTGGCTTTCAGAGCGGCCGTAGCCGCCAATGAGCGATGATGAGACAGAATTGGATCCGTCGCCTACATACAACACCTGATGGACAGGCGCATAAATTCCGGACGAGATGTTCATAAGACCATGAGGGAGGGGCATTGAGGGTAGCCCGCAGGATCCTGCGCTTAGAGCGCTTCTTGGTGCTTCCTGGCGGCACTGCGAGCGCGTGGATCGTGACGCTCGGCGCGGCCAGTTGCGTCGGGTTGGCTTATTTTTTGGCCGCCCGCCTTGGGCTGGCATTGCGCCCCGAGCCCGCACACATGGCCGTGTTTTGGCCCGCATCGGGAATAGCTGCCGGCGTCCTCATCATCGCAGGCCGGCGCGCAGGTCTCGCGGTTGCGGTCGGCGTTTTGGTCGGCAGCATTGCTGCCATCTTCTTGAACAAGCGGGCTCTGCTCCCTTCAGCGTTGCTGGGCGCATGCAACTTTGGCGAGGTCCTTCTCTTCTATTGGCTGCTTTCGCGATGGGTAGGACGGCCATTCGCTCTTCGAGACCTCCGTGGGGTGGTGAGTTTTCTCGCAGCAGCGCTTATTGCGGTCGCGATCACGGGCATTGGTGGCGCCGCGATATTGGCGTCTTCCGTAAGGCCATATCAGCTGGCTTGGCAGACCTGGCTCCCGTCACATGTGGTCGGTATTGTGGTGGTCGCCCCGCTCTTGATCGTCCTAGATCAGTTACGACGCCGACCACCGTCTCGTGGTGAGACATTGGAGGGCCTAGCCGCGCTTAGCATATTGGCGCTGGCAAGTCTGTATGCGGTGAGTCGACCCACTGCATCTTGGCTCACCTTTAGCGGGACCCTTGTCATTCTGCCGCCGCTGCTGTGGCTGGCGGCGCGTTGCCAGGCGGGTTTCGCCATTGCGGGCGCATGCATCGCCTCTAGCGCGGTTATCTGCGCAACAACCTTCGGCCTAGGCCGCTTTGGCGATGGGGCCATTCCGATCATGGATCGCGTGTACGGGGCGCAAGCGGTCGTGATGACGTTGATGGTCTCCACCCTTGTCCTCACCGCGTTGTTTGCCGAACTCAAGCGCAGCAATGAGGTGCTGCGGAATAAGGAAGCAAGCTTTCGTCGCCTCCTTGAAGGTTTGCCTGCCGCCATCCAGACAACGGACATCGCCGGGCGCATCACCTATTGCAACCAGGCCGCAATTGAACTGTGGGGGACGCGGCCGGAGTTGGGCAAAGATACGCGGCACAATCTCTACCGACTCTACTATCCAGACGGCGCGCCGATGCCCGACGACGAGCAGCCTTGCCAGGTCTCGCTGCGCGAGAGACACATTGTACGAGGTCAGGAGGCGATCCTAGAGCGGGCGGACGGTCGGCGCATCCCAATCATCCCTTGTCCTTCCCCGCTCTTCAATGAACTCGGCAGATTTGTCGGCATCGTCAATATGCACCTCGACATTAGCGAACGCAGGCGGACTGAGAAGGCCCTCGCGGAGCGAGAGGCGCAGCTTGCCGTGTTCGTCGAATACGCGCCGGCGGCGATTGCCATGTTCGATCGCGAGATGCGGTACTTGGCCGTCTCGCGGCGGTTTGCCGTTGATTACCATCTGCCTGCCGACATGCAGCTAATCGGCCGCTCGCATTACGAGATCTTTCCCGATGTCCCACAGCGCTGGCGCGACATTCATGTGCGGGTGCTCGCCGGCGAGGAGTTCTCATGTGAGGAGGACCAGTTTACGCACCAGGACGGTCGTAGCGATTGGGTGCGCTGGTCGATGGCGCCATGGCGCGGAGCCGGCGGCCAGATCGGCGGAGCGCTCTTGTTCTCCGAGGTCAGAACCGAGCAAGTCGAGGCGCGGCGCGCTCTTGCCGAAAGCGAGGCACGCTTCCGTGCGGCGTTCGAGAATGCAGCGGTGGGTGTGGCTCTGGTGAGCCCCGACGGATCAATTCTGCGCACCAACAATAGCTTCGGCCAAATGCTTGGCTACTCCACCGAGGAACTCAAGGCGAGCAACTTTCGGGACATCACACACCCGGATGATCTTGAATCCAATCTCTCGGTGCTGGACAAGACACTCATCGGTCAAGCTGATAATTATTGCATCGAGAAGCGCTATATACGTAAGGACGGCGGAATTGTTTGGGCCAACCTCACTGTCGGCTGCGTGCGCAAGGGAGGCGGCAAAGTCGACTATTTAATCTCCGTCGTTCAAGACATTACAGATCGTAAGCAAGCAGAGGTCCGGCTCGCCGAACGCAATGCGCAGCTGGACCTCGCCCACAAGGCTGCGCGCGTGGGCTGTTACACCTACGACATCTCTGCACGAACCATGCGGTTTTCTCGCTCCAGCGCAGCGAGTCACGGCTTGTCCCAGAGCATGATGGAGCTAACAGCCAAACAATGGTTGGCGCGCGTGCATCGGGACGATGTGCAGCGCTTGCGGGACGAGCATATTCGAGCGTTCAAGGAACGGCGAGGCGAACTCATCATTGAATTTCGCTTTGTCCGACCCGGCGGTGAGGTCAGGTGGATTGAAGCACGAAGCCTCGTTGCCTACGATCACGCCGGTCGCGCCGAGCGCATGACGGGTGTTTACATAGATGTTACCGAACGCCGAAAAGCTGAGGACCACAAGAATTTTTTGATCGCCGAGCTCGACCATCGCGTGAAGAATGTGCTCGCCTGCGTTGCCTCGGTCGCACACAGTACACGGGAATGCTCCAGGTCGGCGGACGAATTTCTTGAGGTGCTCGGCGGCCGCATCAATTCATTGGCGAATACGCACGCCCTGCTGAGCCGAAGCCGTTGGCAGGGTGTAGATCTTGGTGAGCTCGTTCGCAGTGAGCTGGCCTTCTGCACGATGGATGAGAGTGCGGCTATTAAAGGCCCGGCAGTCGACCTTGCGGCAGAAGCCACCCAACCGGTGGCGATCGTTTTGCATGAGTTGGCCACCAACGCCGCCAAGTACGGTGCGCTGTCCAACAGCCATGGCCGGGTGATGGTTCGCTGGCGTATGCAGGCGAACGGCGGCTCGGGTGGCAAGCTGGTGCTCGAGTGGCGGGAGACCGGCGGCCCACCGTTGGCTGTGCCCAATGCCCCTGGATTTGGCACGTCCGTGATCCGCGATCTCATTCCCTATGAGCTCGGCGGGGCGGTGGACTATGAACTTGCGCCTGAGGGCGCCCGCTGCAAGCTGGAAATACCTGCCAAATGGTTGAGCATCCAGACTCGAACACGCCGTACGCTCAAGGGAGCTGACCAGCAGTCGCATGCTTCGTCGTGATGCACCTCATTGCGGGTTGATGAGGGCCGTTATGGCACTTACACAGTTGCCGCGAGACCTCTGTTGCGCTCGATGACCGCTCGGTCAACCCTTACCGAACCGGAACTCCAGTTGGCTGATCCCCTCTACGCTGCGACACCACACTGCCGCGGCATGTCCGTTCAGGGTCAAAGAACGAACCCGCTGACGCGGGAGAGCGCTGCGCGCAAGATGGAGCTTGTGGCGGTCGGCACGCTAACGCGTTGAGGGGCGGACCGGAATGA
>Ga0209382_10006070_pt1 | contig 15591 bp, 11 predicted proteins | sample SoiMetdeltSBSDD5_FD_187599 | JGI IMG/M metagenome (GOLD analysis project Ga0209382, IMG submission 187599) | Bulk soil microbial communities from a Populus tree surrounding site in Tennessee, USA - Soil MetaG P. deltoides SBSDD5 (SPAdes) (version 2) | ecosystem: Environmental > Terrestrial >...
CGGCGCCATCAAGGCCGTCTGGTAGCCGTTCTCGATCGCGACGACCATCGCCTGAACCGCGACGATCGTCTTGCCGCTGCCCACGTCGCCCTGCAGCAGGCGGTTCATAGGCTCGTCGCTGGTCATATCATCGACGACCTCTTTCAACGCCCGCTTCTGAGCCTCGGTCGGATGAAAGGGCAGTATCGAACGCACGGCCTCGCGCACCCGTTCGGTGATCTCAATGATCTCGCCCTTCGGCTCGCTGACGCGCTCGCCCCTGCGCAAGCCCAGCGCAAGCGAGAGCCAGAAGAACTCCTCGAAGATCAATCGCCGGTGCGCGGGCGAACGCGCCAGGTTGTAATCGTCGATCGGCGAATCGTCGGCGGGAAAATGGACTTTCCGCAAAGCGTCGAGACGCGGGATCAGATTGCAGCGCGCGATGATCTCATCGGGCAGAGATTCGGCGGCGTCCTTTTCGATCCCCTTGAGCAGGTGGTGAAAGACCGATCGCAATTGCCGCGTGCGAAAATCGCCGAGCTTGCGGTAGATGGGCACGCGCCGCGCCGTGTGGATGGCCGACGTCTCAGGGTCGTCGTCGTCATCGGTCAAAAGTTCGTACTCGGGATTTTCGACCTCGTAATAGCCTTTGTACTTGTTCAGCTTCCACTGGCCGTAGAGGATCACGCGCGAGCCGCGTTGAAAGACCCTGTTGAGATAGATCTGGTTCCACCAGTAAGCGCGCGCCTGACTTTCGCCGTCCGTGGCGATGAACTCGTACATCTTCAGCCGCCCGCCTTTGAGCGGAATGATCCCGCCCACGCGCACCATCACCTCGACCGAAGCCGTCTGGCCGTCCTGCAACTGCGAGATGCGCGCCAGATTCGACCGGTCTTCGTAACGCATCGGTAAATAATGCAGCAGATCTTCGACCGTCGCGTCGCGGGCGTCCGGCTTCGCGGCGATGGCGGCGACCTCAGCGGCCAGCCCGTGCGCTGTCTTCTGGCCGACGCGCGGCAGGCCGTGGTGATGAAGTTCGACTAGTGGAGTGTTGAGTGTCAGCACAATTGATCAAAAGCCGAGATATTTAAACGATGTGTTTCCACTGTCTTTGCCGGGCGCCATTTACTCCTGGTCAGATTCACGCGCTCCCTATTGCAGCTCAAAATTGAATGTCAGAAGTCCTCGTACCTTAACTGGCGCGCCATCTGCTTTGGTCGGTTTGAATACCCACTCTTTAGCCGCTTGCACGGCGGCCTCACGCAATAATTCGGGGCCGCTGACGGCAACGACCTCGATCACCCGGCCCTCCTCAGAAACAGTCACTAGCACCTCGACAGGGCCTGAAACGCGGGCGGCTTTCGCTTCTTTTGGATAAGACGGAGCCACCTTTTTAAGCGCGCTGCCAATGTCTACTTTATTGACCGGCCTCCTCTCCCCAGTCCCGTCATCCACGCTCATCTTTTTGACCGGTACCGCCTTCCCGTTCTCGTCAACCGCGATCCAGCGCTCGCCGGTGAGCTTGAACGAATCGAAAAATTTTGATGCGATTAATTCCATTGAACGGGCTGTCTCAGCCGCATTTTTTGCGGTGTCATTTGGCGTCGAGATTGCAATTTGATAGAAACGCTGTCCGACCAGATAGTACTTCATCCTGAACGTTGAATCCGGCGTCTTCGCTATTAACTCACGTCCTGGATAACCCTCCAGCTCAATTTCAGTCTTACTCAGCAGCTTCCCCTGAGAAGACGCGACGGCGCCTTCGTGCATATGATGATCCAGGAATTCTTCAATCTCGTCCGGCTCCGCCAGGATTACTGGGAGATCTGAATATGAAACGAGGAAGTCGCCAAAGCCAACCCCGAGGGTAAACTTATGAAGCGTAAACTCTTTGAAGCGGTACTCTAGTGTCTTTGAGGTTTCGGTGGGATTGCCAGGTAGCGCGACCTTGAAGCCGCCAGCGGTGGGTGAAAACTCCTTCCATAATTCTTCTGGCGCCGCCGGCCGCGGCTGAGTTTGAGCGAAACCTGAGATAGCGAAAACAAACACCGCAAGAAAAAATGACTGTGGAATTCTTTTCATGACCATCTCCTTTCAAACAGATGACCGTTTTGCCGATTGAGTGTTTCGTTGGCGCGATGCCCTCTTAACTTCTCGACGGTTTGAGCGCCAACTCATCAGGCGCTCTCCTTTCGACGCCGTGGCGGTCAATTTAAACGTCGTGACGTACATTGACGCTGCGCTCCTCGCCGCCGAGGTCGTCTATCACGACCCGATAAGCGCCCGGAATCGCAAAAGCTCCGAGTCGTTCCGGCCATTCGACAACCACAACAACATCATCTTCGCTCAACATCTCATCCAGCCCGAGCGAATAGACTTCATCCGCTCCTCCTTCGATCCGGTACAGATCGAGATGATACATCCGCATCCGCCCTTCATGCCGATTCAGAATCGTGAATGTCGGGCTGTTGACTTCGGCAGGGTCAATGTCCAACCCCGCGCCGACGCCCTTGGCGAAGACCGTCTTGCCCACCCCCAGGTCGCCTTGAAGCAGAAAGACCGCCGGCTCGTTGATCGCCTCGCCGATGCGGTAAGCGAGATCGAAGGTCTCTTCGGCGGAACGCGTGACGAACTGTCCGGTTGGAATCGATGACATCAGATCGTTGAGATTGTGTTTGTTCGACCGCGCTCCGCGTCGCCGCCGACTTGCAAAATGGCCTCGCTCAGATTGGCGATGATGTCGGAAGCGATGAGCGGGCGCATTCCGAGTCTGTTCGCCGCCAGATCGCCTGCGAGGCCGTGCAGGTAGACCGCGGCGATGGTCGCTTCGATAGGTTCCGACGGGCGCTGCGCGAGCAGTCCCGCGACTAGTCCCGTCAGCACGTCCCCCGATCCGGCGGTCGCCATCCCGGCATTGCCCGTGGGGTTGACGTAGACTTCGCCTCCGGGCGAGGCGATGATCGTGCGGCTGCCTTTCAGTACCGTGATGATGTGATGCTGTGTCGCAAATTCTCGAGCGACGTTGATCCGGTCGGCGACGACCTCGGCGTTAGCCTTGCCCGTCAGCCGGGCCATCTCGCCCGGATGCGGCGTGACGATGATCGGCGCTTGATCCGAGCCTTTCAAATCTCCGGGCCAGGGCGCGAGCGCGTTCAATCCGTCAGCGTAATGACCATCGGCGCGGTTCGCTTTTCCACCATCACGCGCGCAAAGGCTCGCGTGCTCTCGTCACTCGAAGAAAGCCCGGGGCCGACGGCGATGACCGTACGTTTTTGCGCGAGCTGCAGCGCGCGATCGAGAGCCGCGCTCGAAATTGCGCCGTCGTGAGTCTCTTCCAGGGCTTCGGTCATTACCTCAGTTCGCGCTTGAGTGACAAGTAGTGATTGGGCCGATCGCGCTGTGGCCACAGTGACGAGTCCAGCGCCCGCCCGCAGAACCGTTTCAGAAGAGAGCGCGGCGGCGCCGGTTTTGCCACGCGAGCCTGCGATTAAAAGCACGTCGCCGACCGAGCCTTTGTGAGCGTCTGCTTGTCGACGCGAAACGCGCAACCACTCTGCAATCAGTTTTTCTTCAACGAGATGGAGGTTCGATCCCGATTCCTCTTCGATCAGCCAATTTGGCGTGCCGATTGACGCGATAACGAGTTTGCCGTTGGACTCGGAAGCAGCCGGCAGAACATTACCGATTTTTGGAGCGGTAAGTGAGACGGTTAAATCGGCTTGAACGCAGGGGCCGATGGGCTGTCCCGTGTCAGACGATAAACCGGATGGAATGTCCACCGAGACAATCGTGGCGGTGTCCCCATAGCCATTGATCGATTCGATCGCCTTCGCATACAAACCTTCGGCCGGCCGCGTCAATCCTGTGCCTAATAATGCGTCAATCACAACGTCAGCGGCGTCGTAAATGTCGGCGGCGTCCTCCTCCGTAATTTCCTGAACGGAGAGTCGCGGAATGTACTTCGCGCGTTTCCGCTCCTCTTCGTAAACTCGACTGACAATTTCAAAATTAGTTCGCGCCTCCCCCTTCGTCTCAGCGATCCTGCCAAATATATAAACGCAAACGAGCGGCGCGCCGCGCATCCACAACAGGCGGGCTACAACGGCCCCGTCCCCGCCATTGTTCCCTTTGCCGCAAAAGACCGAAAAAACACTATTAGTAATCGGCTCCCCATGTTCGATAATCGCTTCGACTACTCGCGCCCCCGCCGTCTCCATCAACGTGGGATACGGAATGCCGCATTGCTCGACGGTCAGCCGGTCAATCTCCCGCATCTGTTGCGCAGTCAAAATCTTCATCGCCAACCATTATCGCCCGGCGCGAAAAGAGCGCAAAGGGGCGCAACGCCGCTTGCGCTTAGAGCGATAAATTGGCGAATATTATGTCGTCATTGCCGCATCTTATAAGTCTTCCATCATCCTCCAGCGAAGCTAAAAAGGCGGGGAAGACCAATGGCTCAAATTACGAATCAGTACCGCGAGCGGTAGCGAGCGAGACTCCTGGAGCAGGCCCATGATGGGAACCCCGCTCGCTGCCGCTCGCGGTACTGATTTACTAACCGCGAGGCGCCTGTAGCGGATCGACAACGGCTCACCGCTCGCGGCGCTGATTCGAATAGGAGCGCTATGAAAAATCGTCTGAAGATTCATGCAGTCTGGGGATTCGCTGTGGTCGCGTTATTGCTGGCGCAACTCGGCTGCTCATCTAAAACCACCGAGAACGCGGCGACGGCTCAACCAAGTCCTTCGCCCAGCGCCACGACGGATCTGACATCGGCTTCGCCGACGCCGGACGCGACTTCAAGCGCGGCGAGTAATCCGGGCGCTGTCGCTTCGAACGCCGCGGCCAATCCCGGCGCCGCGCCGGCCAACTCCGCAGGCGCGGGCGCAGCTCCCGCGGCCCCCAGCGCCGCCCCAGCGCCGCCGCCACGCGTTTTCACGATTCGCGCGGGCGCCCCCATTTCGATCTACACGGCCAAGGATCTTTCCACCAAGACCGCCAAGGACGGCGATCTCTTTACGGCCAGTCTGGCGCGCCCCATCGTCGACCGCGACTGGGTGATCGCCAAGCGAGGCGCGTTGGTCCAGGGCGTTGTCGTCAACTCTGATCCCGGCGGGAGAGTGAAAGGGCGAGCCTCGATGACGGTCAAGCTGCGCAGCCTGCAACTCGCCGACGGACGCACGGTCGAGCTTTCGACCAGCTCTTACACGAAGGAAGCCAAGAGTACGAAGAAGAAAGACGCCATGAAGATTGGCATCGGCGCCGGCATCGGCGCGGCGATCGGCGCGATAGCCGGCGGCGGTAAAGGCGCGGCGATCGGCGCGGGCGCGGGAGGAGGCGCCGGTACGGGCCTTGTGCTGGCGACGCGCGGCGACCCGGCGGTGATCCCCAGCGAATCGCAATTGACCTTCCGCCTCCAAGGGCCGATCACCGTCACGAAACGTTGAAGTGGCGCCGTAGGACTCATATGACTTATTGGACCTATAGGTCCAATAAGTCATATGAGTCACATCAATCCTATGGCTTATCGGGCCCTATGTAGTTGAGCGTGACCAAGTCGAAGTAGCTCTGGTAGCGTCCTTCGGAGAAGTCTTTCAGGAAAACCGACATCTGCTGCAGCAGCGTGGAGGCGCGGTGGCCGGGAAGACGGGCCGGGTGTGGGAAACGCCCGGTGGCGGAGCGTATGAAGAGGCTGCGGTCGTCGATAGGCAGCGTCCTCACGTTGTCGGCGAAGGCCGCGAAGACCTCGTTCTGAAACAGGTACTGCTCGACGTTCGACGTGTAGAAGGCGGTCACGGTGAAGCCGTTCTTACGCAGGTAATCGCCCACGGCCCGCAGCGCCTTCTTTCCGGCGAAGTCGCCTACGACGGGGATGATCAGATTCTTGCGGTGCATGTTGCGCACGAAGTCGTAATCTTCGGTGGTGGCAAGAAAATTGCCGAGCTTATTGTTGAGGTCGGTCTGTAAGATCAGGTCTCTTAAAGTGGGAAAGTAACCGCCGCGCGAGTCGTCCATCCTGTATGCGATGTCGAGTCCGTCTTCGCGAAAGCTTTTGTAGACGTAATCCAAACTCTTCAGATCACCCTCGGAGAGCGGGAACTGAAACTCCTCCTCGATCGTCTTGCGGACGGCGGCCAGGTTGGCCGCATACGTCTTTTCATCGGTGGCGGCCTGACTGAAAAAGGCGACGATCTCTTGTATCGGCGCGTCCGGCTTCGGGGCCTTGTCCTTCGGCAATGGCCTGCTCAACAATCGGGAGAGAAACTGAACGCGATCCGGCGAGAGGTGGAAGACGGCTTTGTACATCAGGTGTTGGATTATCGCCTGGCGGCGGATGTCCACAATGAAGGCGATGCGCGGTCGGATCTTGGCGATGTAGGTGAAATTCTGTTCCGGCCCCACTCCGAGATAAGCCCCGCCGGAAGCGCCGAGGCGCCGCAGCGTATCCACCACGGTCAGATATGCTGTCTCGTTGGACGTGAAATTGTCCGAGCGGAAGGGACCGCCCTCCTCGGATAGTTCACGAACAAGGCGCGAAAACTCCGCAGCCGGCAAATTCTCCAACTTGTCAGGCGTCTTCGCCGCGCTGACCGATTGAGCGCCTGCCGGGTTGGCCGGTTTCGGCTCCTGCGCCGCCGCGAAGCCAGCTGCAATCACCCACACCGCCGCCATAATCGCCAGTAATGCTAATTGCTTTCTCGCTTTCATAGTCTTATGGGTCTTATGGGACCATAGGACTTATGGGACCTATGTCCCATAAGTCTTATAAGTCCTATTCACAAAATCCAGCCCTTGCGGTATTCGCGGTGGAGGTACTGGTTGGCCTCTTTCACGTTAGTCACCTCGCCCTTCTCGCCGTCGTAGCGAATCTGCGCGCCTTGCCCCGTTTTCAACGCCACGATTCCGAGCAGCATCGTCTCGGTGAGCTTAGAGGCGTATTCGAACGGAGAGGACGCCTTGGCCTGGCCCTTGCAGGCTTTGGCCCAGTTCTGGCGGTGCAGGGCGTTCTTGTCGTCGTCGGTCGCGATGCGCTCGTATTTCTGGGGAACCTTCTTGGCCGCTTCCATTAACGATTCGGGGAAGAGGCGCGGGTTCTTGCCGTAAGTTTCATGCATCAGGATTCCCTTCTCGCCGATGATGATGACGCCGCCGCCGCGTTCGAGCGAAACCTTTTCCGGCAGGACATCGGGCCGAGGCGCCATCATCCCGCCGTCTAGCCAGACCATCTTGACGGGCGGCTGATTGCCTCGCGCCGCGAAGTGATAAACGGCCTGCGTCGCCAGCGGGTGGCTGACCGGGTTGTTCTTGTGGTCATAGCCAAACGGGGTCGAGGTGGCTTCGATCTGCGTCGGCAACCCAAGGTCGAGCGCCCAGAACGGGTGATCAATCAGGTGCGCGCCCATGTCGCCCAGCGCGCCGGTTCCATAATCAACCCAGCCGCGCCAGTTGAACGGATGGTAGATCGAATGAAAAGGGACTTCGGGCGCAGGCCCCAGATACAAATCCCAATTGAGCGTGGACGGCTTGGAGAAATCATTGAGAATGGTCCACGCGGTGTCCTTATTGAGGCGCACCTGTGTCCACTCATTGCCGAAACTGCCGGCGAATCCGTAACCGCCTCTGGCCATCCTTTGCCCGGCGGGCGGCCTGGGCGTTTGCGCCTGCGGCGGGGATTGAGACAATCCCTGTCCCGCTTCGCTCCGTCTTGCTTCTGAGGATTGCGCCGGCGCAGGTTCCTCAACCGGTTTGCCCGGACGCGGCACGCCTTGAGGCCAGATCGGGCGGTTCGTCCAGACATAGACTTCCCGCACAGGGCCGATGACGCCAGCCTGAATCCATTCGTTGATCAAACGCGCCTCGTGGCTCGAATGTCCCTGGTTGCCCATTTGCGTGACGAGTTTGGGATTCTTCCTCGCCGTCTCGCGCAGCGTACGGGCTTCGTGGACGGACCAGGTCAGCGGCTTTTCGCAATAGACGTGCTTGCCCGCCTCGAGCGCCGCCTTGGCCGCGACGGCGTGGATGTGGTCTGGCGTGGCGACCAACACCGCGTCGATGTCTTTTTGCTGATCGAGCATCTTGCGGAAGTCGTCGTAGCGTTTAGCCTTGCCGTAAGCCTCTTGCAGCTTGACCATTTGCTCGTTCGGCTTCCCGTCCCGGTCCTTGGTCCGCTCCGCAACGGCCTTGTCCACGTAGCCGAAATCCACGTCGGCCAGCGCGACGATGTTCTCGCCGCCGGCCACCAATTCGGACGCGTCTGACGCGCCCTGGCCCCCGCAGCCGACGACGGCGACGTTGAGTTTATCGCTAGGCGCGACGTAGCCCGGCCCGCCGAGCGCGTGGCGCGGCACGATCATCGCGCCGAAGGCGGCGCCGGTCGTCCCCGCGACGAATTTCCGTCGTGTGATCTTGTCTCGTTTCATTTTTCTCCCCGTTAGTTAAGAAGACCGGGCGGTAGCCCGACCGTGAGGGAGGGCATGGAATCCGCATCTACGCCCTCCCTCACGGCGCCGCCTACCGCCACGTTGGATCAGCGAATCTCGAATGAAAGCTTAACGGTTGTCGCGGAAAGCCGCCGCCCAGCGCCTTCGAACAGATCCACCTCAAACGGCTTACCGATGTTGTTTCCCGCCAAATCCTCCAGTGTGGTCTGGATAATAAATTGATAGCGCCCTCGGCGCCAAACGTTATCGGGAGTAAATGTCCAGCGGCGCTCTTGATCTTCCAGCGAAACTTTTCCTTCCAAAACCCCTCCCGGCTCTTCGGCCACGCGGATGAGGCGTTGGGACAGGGCATGATCCATCGGTTCCGGGAAGATTACCGCCAGTCGGTCGCGCGAGCCGGCCAGTGGCGCCTCGATCTTCCACAGGGCCGGGTCGGGAGGTTCGCGGTCAGGCGGCGCGACTTTAAACACTTTTTGGAAACTCTCCTTGAGCGGATTCCCCGCCCCGTCGCGCCACTCGCGCTCGATCGCTAGTGTGTAGCTTCTGCCAGCTTCCAGCGCCGGGCCGATCTCTTCGAGCGGGCGGACGCCGCGCTTGATCCGGCCCGGATCGATGATCAGCGTCAACCGCGTCATTGTAGGGTCCCACAGCTCTTCGCCGATCTCCAGAAAGGGCAGCTCGACGTCCTTGCCGTTCGCGTCGCGCAGGCGAATGTAGTCGTAGCTGTTCCCACGGCTCATCGGCGCCGTGAAGTGGACGTAGAACTTGAGCAGGTTCTCCGGCAACGTGTCGGCGCTGGGATAGACGCGACTCACCAGGGTCGCCGGCGTTGCGCTCCGTCGCGGCGATTGATAGACGGACGTGACTGGCGCCGCCGCGCCGCTTCCGCCCGGCAGCAAGTCGGGGCGAAAGACGGCGCGGTACTTAAGCCCAGGCTCTAACCGGAACTGCGGCTCGAAGCGCAGCGCGTTCGATTCGACCCGATAAGCGCCCGCCATCGGCGGCAAGTCTGAAGCGCCTGTCCGCCCTTCCTGCTCTACATAAACAGAGAGCAGACTCCGCCACTGGGCCAGGGATGGCTTCGATCGCCGCAATCGCTCGATCGCATCCGCGCTCAGACTGTAGACCTCGACAACGACCTTGTAAGAATCCGCCGGATCGGACGTCCAACGAATCGAGACCTGGTCTTGCGAAGCCGTGTTCTTTTCAGCGCAAAGGGACAAAGAGACAAAGAGACAAAGAATGGTGAGCTGTAATAACCGCTTTAGTCCCTTTGTCCCTTTGCCCCTTTGTCCCTTTGCGATAGTTCTTCGCATCATTCGTTAAGGCAATGGCAGCGATTCGAGAATGAGCGAGCCTCCTTCGACGCGGCGAAGCGCGAGGACGTGATTGGCGTCGAAGCGGTCGAGATGATCAACCCCGGTCCAGCCTGCGATGGTTTCGTAAGGCAGTCCCTTCTTGTCGGCCACAGGCTCGGTGATGCTCTCGGCCTTGTCGATCTGTTCGGTGGTGATTTTCATTACGCCCCGGCTGTTGTTGGCCATCAGCAGATAGGTCTTGCCGCCTTTCTCGTAAACGATCATATCGAGCGGGCGATTGCGGTTGCCAAGCTCGGCGATGGTTTTGCCTTTTATCTTGGCGCCGGGCTTCAGCTCGCTGACCGGGAACTGGACGAGCGGCGTGCAGGTGTAAGCGGCGAGCAAATGATCTTCCTTGCCGATCTTGAAAGTCGTGAAGGTGCGCACCGGCGCGCGCGTTTCAAATCGTCCATGAGAGCCATGATAGATCTCGACGGAAGTCCCGCTGGCGACGCTCCTGAACGGGAATGGAATCGCACGCAGCGTCGAGGCGAATTCCTCATTCGCCAGTCCGGCGACGAAGAGGCGTCCGTCGAGGAATCCGATGTCGGTGATCGATTCGAGGCGCGGATTGTTCTGGCGATTGCCCTGTCCGACCATCGCGTCGGCCGGCGGATCGGGCAATTCGGCGCGCGAGAACTTCACTCCGTCGAGCGAAACGACTTCCGGCTGGCCGTCGGCTTTGACGCGGATCAGCGCGGGAACGGCGTCGGCGCCGCGACCGCGTGACACGGCCAGATAGGCGTTGCGCGAAATCGGGTTGACCGCCATATCATTGATCAGAATCTGGTCGGCGCTCGAGCCGAGTAACGCCGCGATCTTTTGATTGATCGCTTCGACCTTGAACGGCTTGGCGTCCGCGGTGGGTTTGGCGTCGCCGGTGGCGATGGCAGTGATCGCCGCAGCCTTGGTGTCGGCGACGAACAGAACGCCTTCGGGACCGAAGGCCAGCGGACCCATCGATTTGAACTCGGGCTTGCCCTCTTTCATCCCCGAAGTCCATCTGGCGGCGTCCGCGCTCCGAATTAAGAGGCCGAACGCAAAGGCTGCCAGCGCAATGGAAAGAGCGAAACGTTTCATGGTTCTCTCCTGTGGTTGAGACAACATCCGCATCCGGAGACCGGATGCGAAGGCGTCGAGTCGCTTTCAGGTTGTTTATCAATCAGTAAATGGAAAACTACGTCGGCGGATTCCATTTACAAAGACGGCGCCGAGGTGAAGCAGGTTACAAGCCAATGGGCTATCTAGTCCTGAGGACGTTGATGAGCGCATCGCGGGCGCCCGCGGCCGCCGGGGGCAAATTCTCCATTGACATTTTCGCGAGCAAAGCCTCGAGCATATATGTGCGATTCTGATACTTCGCCAACGCCGCCAGCGCGGGCGGCGTTTTGGACCATACCGCCCTATCTTCTTCCTTTAGCCGCTTGATCCAGGCGTTAAATGACGCCCCGTCGAAATCGGCGCGCTTGACGATGGCGACCACTACCTGGGCGAGACGGCTCTGCTCGCGCTGGGTGTATACCTCGCTCACAGATGAGAGCTTTTCGGCAATGGCCGCCAGCACGGCTTGTTGATCGTCCTTTGTGAACAGCGCGTTACTCGCCAGATAACTCAACAGATCTGCCGTATGCGCCGTGGCGTGTATCCAGCCCTTGTTCTCGTCGTAGCCCCGAATGTCGCGTTCCTCTTTGATGTAAGCCAGCGCGTCGGCAAGCAACGCGCGATAACGCGACGCGCCAAGAAACGGCGACTTCAGATCATATTCGGCGAGGCTTGCCAGACAGAGCGCCGAGAACGAACGCTTAAGAACGGAGTCTGTGCCCGACTCGCCGAGGCCGCTCCGCAAGTTCGCGCGCCATTCATCGAGCAAGCTCAGCATTTCCGGTTGCGAGAATTTCCCCTGCTCGTCAATCCATGTGGCAAGGATTACATATGCCAGATTGTCGCGCAATTCGGGGTCCGGGGACCCAAGAAGGCCGCTCAATTCACGCGCGAGGACAAAAGCGGATTCACCCTCCGGCACAGCGCATTTGTTTCGAACTATAGAACGCCAGAATTCGCGGCTATGCGTGGCCGGGGATTGCGCTCGCCCCGCGCCGGCCACGGGGGGGACCGGCTGGATCAGCGGCGCCGGGCAAAGCAGCGCGGGAGACAGAAGTAAGATGGATGCCGAACGCAATAGATTTCTTCTTCTCATATCCAGACGAAACGTTATCGGGAGTAAATGTCCAGGCGATCAGGCGACATGAAAATCGAACCCGTACGTCGCCAGGCCCAACTTTTTCGCCACCGCTTGCGAAGCGGTATTCTCCCAGGTTGTGCCGTATAAGGGTGTGGCGCCCAGAGACCGGACTGCGCGCGCCCACCCCGCAACCACGTCTTTCGCGTATCCCTTTCCACGATAATCAGGCAGCGTCTCTACACCAGCCTCGTGAGCGGCAGGGGTGATGCGAACGCTGCGACAGACGGACACCGCACGCCCCTCTTCTACAATGGCGAGGAAGGGCTGCCAGGCGGGCAATTCTGCGATTAGCTTCTCGAAGCCGCCACATAAAATCTTTGCGTCCGTTTCCGCGATCGCCTGCAACGGCCTTGACGGCTCAGGGTATTCAGTGAAGTGATAGGCTGGCCCCATATACAGTTTGCGCACAGGGGCGTGTGTTTTGAGTAGCCGCAGGTATTCCTCAATATGACGAGGCGCCGCGCTGAACTCTGCGGGCGCCGGTTCGTTCGCGCACAGCGCCTCCAACTCCTGAATAAGGCTCGCTGGTAAATCAGCCCGAAACCGCCAGAGGTTACCCGTCCGCGTTCGACCTAAATATAGTCGAGGCGCGGGACCACCGCCGTCGGGCTCGTTAACCAACAAAAGCCGCGAGTTGGAGTCGTGGATGAACAACGCCTGGACGTGAATTGCCATTACCTCTTGTTCAGTTAGCACGTATTTTCCCCGTTTTCAGGCGCCCTCCGGTGGCTTTGGCGTAGGCGGCTTCGGCGGCGGCGGCTGTTGTTGCTGCTGCTGTCGGCGGAATCGCGGTTGTCTCGGCACAGGCTTGGCGCTGGCGATCTCGATGTACGTCTTGATGACGCGTTCCTTCTGTTCAGGGTCCAGGATCAGGTAGCGGCGCTTCCCCTCCGGCGACGGGATGAACTTCGTGCGGCCGTCGTCGAGCACACTGATCGTTCCCGGCTCGGACAATTTGAAATAGCCTTCCTGAGGGCGGACGGCGTAGAGCAGCGCGGCCATAGCGCACGTCGGCGCGTCATACGGCATCGGCCTGTACGCGCGGTAAGCGTCGACGACAGGATGTGCGGGCGACCAAGCGAAATCCTTTTCAATACTTGACGCGGGATAGAGCACCGCCGCGCCGATCTCGTCGCCGCAAGCGACAATAGGCGTGGGCCATTCGGCGAAAAGCTTCTTCGCCGCCGCGATGTCGGCTTTGACGTTGGACTGCGGCGGGCCGTCCGGGTAGGCGCCGCCTGCGACCGACAGGAACCGCGCTTTGCGCGCAATCAATTCCTTGACCCCGGGCAGATCGAGAGTTCTTGCGAGGTTGGTCGCCGGCCCGGTCAGGACGACGACGCAGCTCTGATCAGGCTGCTGCGAGAGGGCGTTCCGTATCAACGCCCTGACCTCTGCCGTGTCGGTGAGCTTCTCGATGCCGTGGCTGTAGAGCGGCGCGCCGGCGTCATTCAACTTCGACAGCGGGACGGTGAGCATCGGCGTGTCCTCCGGCGACTTGCCCTCGTCGGCGAGGCCGACCGGCAGAGTCCGTCCGGCCGCGCCGAACGCCCCACTCGAAGCCCCGCCGTAGAAACGCGCGACGGCTTCACACAACGCGGCGGCCTTCAGATTGGGCTTGCTGACGCTGAGCGAGATGACGCGCGCCTCGTTTTTACCGTCGAGGCCGTATAGCAAGGCCAACGCCAGAGCCTCGTCAATGCTATTGCCCAATCCGCAATCGAAAATGATTCCGACGGGAGGTTTCTCTTGTCCCTGATTTTGCATCTGTAGCCTCCTCAGAAAATAACCACGTAGTGACGAATTTATTCGTCACGTTATTGTCACGTGACGAATAAATTCGTCACTACGTGGCTCGTTTTCATTGTTTCAGGGCGTCGCAGCGCGACATGCTGAACTCCTTCGACAATTAACCACGAAGAAACGAAGAGCACGAAGTTTTTTTCTTATCTTTACTTCGTGTTCTTCGTTTCTTCGTGGTTGATTTTTATTTGATTTGCCATTTCACCCGGCCCCGGAGCGGGTCGTCTTTCAGAGCGAAGCCCTGCGGAGAGCTTTCCAGCCGGAGCGTCTGGGGACTCTCGCCTGGGAGCGCAAACAGCCCGGAAGCGGCGCCCCGATCCGTACTGAAGACTCGCAGTTCGATCTCTTTCCAATTCATCTCCGACGTGCTTTGAGCGACCTGCGCATGCGGAATCACCGTATGATCCTTCACCAGCAGGACAACCGGGATGCGGCCGGGGGCGATTCTGAGCCACTGCGCGCCGCGATAGACCTTTTCCGTCTGGTAATCGATCCAGGAGCCGGGCGGGAGATAGACCTGGCGATCATTCCCGGCTTCGATCATCGGAGCCACCAGCAGATCGGAGCCGAACAGGTATTCATCCTCGATCAGCCACGATGTCGGGTCGTCGGGGTATTCCAGGAAGAGCGCGCGCAACATCGGCCAACCATGCGCGGAAGATTGTAGCGCCTGGGCGTAGATGTAAGGCATGAGCGAATACTTCAACTCCACGGCCCTGCGGAAGTCCTCGACGAAGGCTTCGTCAAAGGCCCACGGCTCGCGCGGCGGAGCGCCATGACATCGCGTGTGTGAAGTCAGCGCGCCGAACGGCAGCCAGCGGCGATAGAGGTCCGCCGAAGGCGCGCGCACAAAGCCGCCGACGTCATGACTCCAATAGGTGAAGCCCGAAAGCCCGAACGAAAGGCCGGCTCGCAGCGTGGCGGCCATCGCCGAATCGGTATTCTCGGCGTCGCCGCCCCAGTGTAGCGGATAACGCTGGCTCCCGGCCCAGGCGCTCCTGGCCCAGATGATCGATTCCCCGGTTATTTCTTTGGTAATTTCGGCGACGGCCTGGTTGTAACGCAGCGGGTAAAGGTTGCGTTCGTAGTAGCCCGTTCGCCCCGAAGCGTAGAGTCCGCGCAAAGGCGCGTCCTCGCCGAAGTCGACTTTGATGGCGCCCACGCCCAACTTCAACAGATTGGCCAACAATCCCTGATACCATTTCACGGCCTCCGGATTGCTGAAGTCGAGGACGGCGTCTTCGGCCGGCAATTGCCCGCCTTCGCTGCGAACGGCGTAGCCCTTCTGGATTATCTCTTTGTAGAGTTCATTCTTGCTGGTGAAATAGGGCAGTTGCCACAAGCTGATCCGGAAGCCCTGCCGCCGCAAATCGGCGATCATCCTGGCGGGGTCGAGGAAGCGTGAAGTGGAGAACTTGTAATTGCACTGCCAGTCGGTCTCGAACCATCCGGTGTCGATATGGATCACATCGCTCGGGATGCGGTATTTGCGCAGATTGGCGGCCACCTTCCGCACCTCGTCTTCGGACTTGTAAGTGATGCGGCTCATCCAGAGGCCGAATGACCAGAGCGGCGGCATTGGGCTGCGGCCAGTCAACGCGGTGTACTCTGAAAGAATCTCCTTCGGATTGCCCAGGAAGATGAAGAGGTCGAGCGTCTCGTCTCCGGCGTAAATCATGTTGGACTGGTCGAAGGCCTGGCCGAAGTCGAAAGTCACCGGGGCGCTGGTGTGAACGAACATGCCGTAGCCGGCGCTGCTCATAAAGAA
>Ga0209382_10006071_pt1 | contig 15590 bp, 12 predicted proteins | sample SoiMetdeltSBSDD5_FD_187599 | JGI IMG/M metagenome (GOLD analysis project Ga0209382, IMG submission 187599) | Bulk soil microbial communities from a Populus tree surrounding site in Tennessee, USA - Soil MetaG P. deltoides SBSDD5 (SPAdes) (version 2) | ecosystem: Environmental > Terrestrial >...
CCCACAGGAACGCCTCCTCGTCGACCGTCATGCCGTCCGGGAGGCCCCAGTCCTTCGGCAGCTCCACGAGCGTGCGCCGGTTCGCCACGTCGCCGCTCGCGAGATCGAAATCGAACACCTCGATCCGATGGGTGGGGCTGTCGATGTAATACATCGTCGTTCGGTCGGGGCTCCATCCGAGGCCGTTCGACACGGTGACGCCGGTGAGGATCGTGACCGGCCGGCGCTCCTCGCCCAGGCGGTACAGCGATCCGATCGGTCGCGATCCCTTCGCGTCCTTGGTGCCGGCCCAGAAGCGTCCGGCCGGGTCGCACTTCCCGTCGTTCATCATCGTGTCCGCCCTCTCGGGCTCGACCTCCGCGATCCGTTCGATGCGGCCGGATGATGTGTCGAGGATCGAGAAGCCTTCGCTCACGGCGAGCGCGATCCGTCCATCGGTCGTCGGGACGGCCGCCCCCACGGGCTGGCCGATCTCGAAACGCTCGTCCTCTCCCGACGCCGGGTCGAACCGATGGACGACCCCGGGCGTGATGTCGACCCAGATCAGCCTGCGGGCCTCGGGGTCCCAGCTCGGACCCTCGCCGAGCTCGGCTCCGGCATCGAGAACGAGTTCGACGTCCATCGGTCAGCGGCCGGGACCGGATCCGACGATCACCGGTAGGCCCTCGCCTGCAGCTCGTAGAGCTCGCGGTACGCACCCTGCTCGCGTTCGAGCTCGGCGTGGGTGCCGGACTGAACGATCCGTCCGTCCTCGAGGACGACGACCAGGTCCGCCATCCGCACGGTCGAGAAGCGGTGGGAGATGAGGATCGTGATCGCCCCGATCTCGCGGCCCGCGCGCTCGGACGCGCGCGCGTACCGCTCGAAGAGCGCGTGCTCGGTGTACGCGTCCAGGCTCGCCGAGGGTTCGTCGAGGACGAGCAGGAGCGGATCCACGCGCATCATCGTCCGGCCGAGCGCGACCTTCTGCCACTGGCCGGTCGAGAGCTCGACGCCCTCTCCGTACTCCCTCCCGAGGAGCGTCGCGAGCCCCGCTGGAAGGCTCTCGATGACGTCGCCCGCGCTCGCGCGAGCGACCGCTCGTTCGACCCATCGCTCGTTCGCGATCCCTGCCAGCTCGCCGAGGCCCACGGACTCCATGGCCGGGTACTCGAAGTGCACGAAGTCCTGGAAGCAGGCCGACATCCGGGCCCGCCACTCGTTCAGATCCAGATCGCGGAGGTCGACCCCGTCCACAGTGATTCGGCCGGCGGTCGGCTCGTAGAACCCGGCCAGGAGCTTGGCCATCGTCGTCTTCCCTGCACCGTTCACTCCGATGACCGCGAGCGCCGTCCCCTCTGGGATCGTCAGGTCGATCCCCTTCAAGACGTCGACGTCGGTGCCGGGGTAGCGGAACGTCACGCCCTCGAATCGGATCCCCTGCCTAAGCCGGTCGGGCGTCGGCGCGGTCGAGCGACGCCGCGCGACGTCCTCGTCAACGAACCTGCTGAGCCACACGTAGTGGTCGGCGGTCCGCAGGTTCCGGATGAATTCCCCCATGAGCTCGACGGCGCCGTCCAGCTGGAACTGGATCTGGCCGGCGAGGGAGATCACCAGGATGACGTCGCCGGTGGTGGCCTGGCCGTCGACGGCGAGCAGCGTCACGAACACGATCGCGCCCGCGTAACCGACCGCGTACGCGAGCCACCCGAGCACGGTCCCCTTGGTCGCGCTGACCTCAGCCCTGCGCTGGCGGACCAGAAGCGTGGTTCGAACCGCCCGGTGACGGTCGAACAACTCGCGGGCCAGGCCGAAGATCCGGACCTCCTTGCCCGGTTCTGCCGTCGTGCCGAGCCTGAACAGGTGGTCGCTCAAGCGTTTGTCCTCGACGATCTCCTCCCGTACGCGAAGCCGGAGCCGCTGGGCTCGCGCACCCGCGACAAGGCTCGGGATGCCGAGCAGCGGGAGGAGTACCAGCGCGAGGTGCACCGAGACGAGGATCACGACGGTCGTGGTCAGTTGCACCACGATGCCGATCGCCCACACGAGCGAGGTCATCGCGAAGGCGAGCCCCTTCACGTCCCGCTGCATGAGCTCCACGCGATCCGCGACGTCCGGGCGCTCGTGGAACTCGATCGTCGGCGCCCGTCCGCTGATGGACATCACATCCGACATCACGATCCGGATCGTGTACATGTGCAGGGCGAAGGCGACGTGGGTCGACGCGTAGCCGGCCAGCATGCTCACGACCCACGTGATCGCGACCGCGGCCGCGGCCGCGGCCGTCCGCGCGGAGGCGGTGTTCCCGGCGGTCGCGGCGTCCAGGAACGATCCGAGGGCCGCCGCAGAGAGCGGCCCTGCGATGCTGCTCAGGATGCTCAGACCGATCGCGAGTGCGGCGAGTACCGGCTGGGCCCGAAACCCGATGGAGATGACGAGACGGAGCCTCCGGAGGGCGGTCACGGCGCGTTCCGATCGCCGGTGTACCGACCGGCCTGCATGCGGAACATCTCCGCGTACGTCCCGCCGCGCGCGACGAGCTGATCGTGCGACCCGTCCTCAACGATCCGGCCGTCGTCGATCACGACGATCCGGCTCGCGGCCCGGACCGTGGAGAATCGGTGCGAGATCAGGATGGTCGTCAGGCCTTCGGTCAGCTCGACGAACCGGTCGAAGAACCGAGCCTCCTCGCGCACGTCCAGACTCGCGGTCGGCTCGTCGAGCACCAGGATCCGTGCACCGGCCTCGATAGCGAGGTGACAGCGGGCGAGCGCTACCCGCTGCCACTCGCCCCCGGACAGATCCGCTCCCCGGGTGTACTGACGCGACAGCACCGTATCCCACCCGTGCGGCAGGTCCTCGATCATCTCGAGGGCGCCGGCCTTCGTCGCCGCCCTGGCGAGAGCTTCCTCGTCGCGGAGGCTCGGGACCGAGCCGAACCCGACGTTCTCCCGAGCGGGCAGCTCGTAGCGCACGAAGTCCTGGAAGATGACGGCGATCCGCCGCTGCCACTCGTCGGGATCAATCTCACGGAGGTCGACGCCGTCGACGACGATCCGCCCCGCGGTCGGTTCGTACAGACCCGCAAGGAGCTTGACGAGCGTCGTCTTTCCCGCGCCGTTCGGACCGACGATCGCAAGCGAGCGCCCCGCGGGGACCTCGAGATCCACCTCTCGGAGGACGTCGTGATCGCCGCCGCGGTAGCGGAAGGCGATCCCTTCGAATCGGACTCCCTCCCGCGGGACGTCCGCCGCGGGAGATGTTCGCCCCATCTCCTCGGTCGCGCGGGCAGCGTGGGCCTCGATCTCTCGAACCTTGGGAAGGACGACCGTCCCGAGCTCGAGGTCGTAGTCCCATGGACCTCCACGGGACAGGTGCGCGACGTCGAACGACGCCTGCACCACGAGCGCGAGCGCTCCCAACTCGAGCGTTCCCTCGCCCGCCGCATCCGCCATGCTGACGAACGAGAAGGCGTACGCAAGGCCGAGCGCCCCGTACGCCACGCCGACGTTCCGGAACAGTCGGCGGTGGATCCGCATGGGTTCGCGCATGCACTCGTCCCAGACCTTCCAGAAGCGCTCGATGAGCCAGGCGTTCAAGCCGAAGATCCGCGCCTCCTTGGCGTTCGGAGGTTCGACCCCGAGCCACTGGTCGTAGGCGGCGCGGCGCTGCAACCGCATCTGAGCGGGCGCCCTCCAGATCCACAGGTACTCGAGCAAGCCGCGGCGGAGGATCCGGCGGCACAGCAGGCACGCGGCGAGCAGGCCGGCGGCCGCCCACCACGAGAAGAAGATCCCCACGAGCAGAGCCCCGCCGACCCCGTGCACGTAGATCCCCAGGAGTCGGATCGTCATGACCGCAGCACCGCCGGGGGAGGACTCCAGCTCGAGGGCACCGTCTCGGATCAGGTGCAGGTGATCGTGCAGGTCGGGATCCTCAAGGTGCGAGATCCCCGGGGGACGGGACAGGTCCTCGATCGTCTTGGCGCGCAACGACTCGTCGATCTGGCGGCGGGCGATCCCCTCGAGCGCCTGCCGCGCCGGCTCGATCACTTGGAGCGCCGCGAACACCACCGTGGTGCCGGCCAGGGTCCAGATGAGCGCCGTGCCCGCATCGGAGCCGAACCCATCGCCGACGACGTCGGGGATCAGTCCGATCAACGCGCCGACGGACACGGTGAACAGCAGGGGAAGGACGCCCCAGGCGAACGCGGTCAGCACGAGCAGGACGACGATCCACCGCTCGGCGATCGGCAGCTGGCGGAGGACCTCGAGCCGGAGGCGGATGACGGTGACGCCCCAGCGGCGGAAGAGTGGTTCGCTGCGGTCGATGATCGCCCCCCTCGAAGCCGACCCGCTCAGACGAAGCGAGCGCTGAGGCCGCCGTCGACCAGGATCGACGCGCCCGTGACGAAGCTTGCCTCATCGGAGGCGAGGAACGCCACGACGTTGGCGATCTCCCTCGGCTCGGCGATCCGGCCGAGCGGGTGGATCGCGAGCATCTCGGCCTCCGCGGCCTCGGGATCCTCGGCCGCCGCGATCCCACGCATCAGCATGCGCGTCCTCGTGTAGCCCGGGCACACGGCGTTCGCACGGATCCGATACCTCGCCTCGTCGAGCGCGAGGCTCCGGGTCATCCCCACGACCGCCGACTTGGCGCCCGCGTACGGGAACTTGCCCCTCGACGTCACGAACGCGTGGATCGAGGCGATCGTGACGATCGAGCCCCGCTGCCGCTCGCGCATGCCCGGCAGCGCGTACTTGACCGAGAGCCATACGGACTTCATGTCGACCGCGAGGAACGCGTCCCACTCCTCCTCGGTCATCGTCGCGGCGTCGAAGGGGCGGTCGACCCCCGCGTTCGCCACGACGATATCGATCGCTCCGAAGCGTTCGAGCGCCGAACGCACGCTCTCGCCAACCTGCTCCTCCGAGGTGACGTCGCAAGGCAGGAATTCCACGGGCGCCGGACCATCCGCGAGCGCCGTCGCCACATCGCGTCCGGCCTCGATCTCGATGTCGCAGAACGCGACGGCCGCCCCCGCCTCCTGAAGCCGCTCGACGCATGCGCGCCCGATCCCGTTGGCACCCCCGGTCACGAACGCCGTCCGCCCCTCGAGCGACGCCATCCTTACCAGTCCAGGAGCGAGCCGTCGGGCGCGTACATCAGGTGCGGACGGGGCGATCCGCCGGGATGCGCCGCGGCGACCTCCTCGACGAGCTCGACCCCGATCCCCGGCCGCGTCGGCGGTTCGACGGAGCCGTCGTGGATCTCGAGCGGCGCGTCGACGAGCTCGTGGCGCCAGGGGACGTCATCTCGGACGAGCTCGAGGATGAGGACGATCGACAGGGCAAGCGCGAGGTGGACGCTCACCATCGAGCCGATCGGGCCGTTCGGGTTGTGGGGCGCCACGGCGACGAGTTCGCCCTCCGCCGTCGCCGCGATCCGCCGGAACTCCGAGACGCCGCCGCAGTAGCAGACGTTCGGCTGCAGGATCGCACACGCCCTCCGGCGCAGATGCTCGCCGATCTCGTGCCGGGTGACGAGCCGCTCGCCCGCCGCGATCGGGATCGGCACGGCCCGGGCCACCTCGACGAGGGCGTCGACATTGCCCGGCCGGCAGGGCTCCTCCAGCCACCACGGGCGGTACGGCGCGAGCGCGTGCCCCAGCCGGATCGCCATCGCCGGGGACGTCCGCCCGTGGAGGTCGACCATCACGTCCGCGTCCTCGCCCGCGGCGTCGCGCACCGCCGCGACGAGCTCCTCGGTCTCGTGCAGCCACTCGGACCCCTCGAGCGCCCGGGCCGGCTGCGCCGGATACACCTTCATCGCGTCGAACCCGGCCTTGCGCGCCTTGCGGGCGGCGTCGGCCCACGTCTCGGGCCTCCGCGCGTCTCCCCCGAGCTCGGATCCGAGGTTCACGTACGTGCGCACGCGATCGCGCACCGGCCCGCCGAGCGCCTCGTAGAGCGGGATGCCGAGGTCCTTGGCCTTGATGTCCCAGAGCGCCTGATCGATCCCCGCGACCGCGCTCATCGTGACGGCGCCGCCCGGGAAGTACGGACCTCGCACCATCGTCTGCCAGAGACGTTCGACCGCGCGCGGGTCCTGTCCGACGAGGAGCGGCTCGAGGTCGGCGACGGCGCCGCGGACGGCCCGGGTGTGCCAGCCGAGCGAGGCCTCGCCCCATCCGACGAGGCCCGGCTCGTCGGTGTCCACGCGCACGAACACCCAGTCGCGGTCGGCCGCGTCGACGACGATGGTGGACACGCGCGAGATCAGCACGATCGACCGGGATGATATCGTTCTCACACTTCGCACTGCTATGGACGAGACGCGGTCATTCCTGGAGTCGATCGGCCTCCCGCCCGGAGACCCCTCGTCTCTGCCGGACTCGGCCAAGCGCTTCCCCGACGGCGCGGCGTTGCGCATCGAGATCCCGAGCACGGAAGGGCCCCGCGCGCTCGAGGCCGTGCTGGACGAGGCCGAGCGGCGCGAGGTCCCCGTCCATCGGGTGTCGCAGGGGAGCGGCGGGTTCCTGCTGTCCGACGACGAGCTGAACGAGATGGTCCGGCTCGCGGCCGAGGCACAGGTCGAGGTGAGCCTGTTCGCGCAGCCGACGGCCGCCTGGCTCCCGTCGGCGTCCGCGCGCACCGAGGGCGGCGGCGCGGTGGGCGGCACGAGCTACGGTCAGGACGGCCTGGCGTACGCGCTCGAGGACATCCGGCGTTCGGCGTCGCACGGCATCCGGAGCGTGTTGATCACCGACGTCGGGCTCCTCGCCGCGTTCGACGCGGCCAGGAAGGACGGCCTCCTGCCGAGCGACATGCAGGCGAAGATGTCCGTGGCCTTCCCGATCGCGAACCCGAGCACCGCGCGGGTGCTCGAAGGCCTCGGCGCGAACACGCTCAACCTCGTCACCGACCTCTCGCTCGCGCAGATCTCGGCGATCCGCACGGCGGTGGACGCGCCGATCGACTTCTACATCGAGTCGCCGGACAACCTGGGCGGCTTCGTCCGCCTCTACGAGCTCGCCGAGCTGATCCGGGTCGCCGCGCCTGTGTACGCGAAGTTCGGGCTGCGCAACGCGCCGAACCTGTACCCGTCGGGCACGCACCTGGAGGCGACCGCGATCGCGCTCAGCCGCGAGCGCGTCCGCCGCGCCCAGCTCGCGATCGAGATGCTCGAACGATCCGGGCTGCCGGAGATCTCGAAGCCCGGGGCGGCCGGGCTCGCGATCCCGGTCGACGGAGCGTCAGGATGAAGGAGGAAGGGAGATGACGGATCGCCGCATCCTCGCCGTCCTTCTCGGGCTGTCGCTCATCGCGGCCGCGTGCACCGGGGCGACGGCGACACCGAGAGCTCGGAGACGGGCCCGGAGGAGCAGGTCACGCTCGAGTTCTGGACGTACGAGGAGGGCAGGGGGAACCCGTATCACGAGGCGTTCCAGGCCGAGCACCCCAACATCGACATCGAGTTCACCTACTTCCCCTCGGAGAACTACTCGGTGAAGCTCGACACCGCCGTCGCGGCGGGGGAGACGCCGGAGCTCGTGGTCGCCTTCGACCTCAACTACCTGATCGAGGGGCTGCGGTTGCCGCTGGACGACGTCGTGGCCGAGCACGGGATCGACCTGTCGACGTACAACCGGGGGATCATCGAGGGTCCCGGCGAGTTCAGCTGCTCGTGGGAGGGCAAGCTCTACTGCCTGGCGTCCAACCAGGGCGCTGGGGGGTCTTCTACAACAAAGACATGTTCGACGCGGCGGGCATCCCGTACCCGGATCCGTGGCCCCCGATGTCGGGTCGAGGAGTTCGCCGACATCGCGTGCCAACTCACGGACGAGGACGCGGGCGTCTGGCGGGCGGCGGTCCGCTCGTCCGTCCTGCCGTTCGAGACGTACGTGAGTCCCGACGGCCGGACGGCCCAGGGCTACCTAAACGGGCAGGAGGCCGTCCACCAGTTCGAGGTCCTCTCCGGCATCGTCCGCGACGGGTGCTCCCCGACCGAGAACACGATCGAGCCGTGGGACGAGGCCCCCGACTTCTTCCAGCAGGGCGTCCTCGCGATGGCCGTGGCGGACTTCGACAGCGCGGATCAGTTCGAGAATGCGGGGATCAACTACGGCGTGACCGGACCCCCGACGCCTCCCGGCGTGGAGCCGTTCTTCGACGTCTACGGCGACAACACGGCGGTGTTCGTCTCGTCGGACCAACCGGAGGAGGCGAAGGAGTTCGTCGCGTTCCTCGCCACCGAGGGGCAGCGGATCGCCTACGAGACCGAGGGCTCGATCCCGATCGACAACACGCTCGCCGAGGCGGTCGACTGGGCGAACGGGATCCCGGGCCGGGAGGACATCCTCGAGGTGCTCTCCAACGCGAGGCCCCCGATCTTCATCCCGAACAAGTGGGACACGTTCGGGCCGTTCTTCGACGCGTGGGGCTACACGCTCGACGGTGAGAAGACGCCGCAGGAGGCGCTGGACGACGCGGCCGCGGCGATACAGGAGAACCTCGACCGGGCCTGGGAGAACTGGGACGAGCAGAAGGCCCAACGCGGTCGACGAGCGCTACGACCGGGCTTCGTCGGCGGCCGCGAGCGTGCCGTCGTAGAGGCGTTTGTCGCGTTCGGTCGCCGGGTTGAGCGGCGGCTCGCCCCCGAGGACGCGCGCGGCGTCGGCGCACGCCTCGCGGAAACACCGTTCGTGGGCGAACTGCGTGTTGCCGGCGATGTGCGGCGTGGGCAGGACGTTCGGATGGCGCCGGAACCACGCGTCCGCCGGGGGCGGCTCGGGGTCGTAGACGTCGACCGCGGCCCGGATCTCGCCCGCCTCGACCCGGCGCCAGAGCGCGTCCTGGTCGACGACCGCCATCCGGCTGAGCAGGACGAAGAGCGAGCCCGGGGCGAGCGCGTCGATCACGTCGGCCGAGATGATCCCGAGGGTCATGGAGGTCGGCGGGATCGCGACGACCAGGATGTCGCTCGCGCTCGCGAGCCCCGCCATCGAGTCCGCGCGGCCCACGGTGTCCTTCGCCAGGTCCTCGTCGGAGACGAACGGATCGAACGTCGTCACTTCAGACCCGTACGGCCGGACGAACCGGCGGTAGTGGCGGTTGATGCTGCCGTAGCCGGCCAGGCCGATCCGGCAGTCGGCGAGGTCGCGGAACACGAACGAACCGGCGCCCATCGGCGCCTTGGTCCACTCGCCGCCCCGGACGATCTCGATCGCTGCGGGGATGTCACGCAGCAGCGCGAACGTGATCGCGACGCCGAACTCGGCGACCGTGGGCGTCATCGTCCGAGAGGTGTCGATCAGCGTGACCCCGTGGCCGGCGGCCGCGTCGAGGTCGATCCAGCCCAACCGGAAGTCGAACGTGCCGGCGAGCGCCCTCAGGTTCGGCGCGTTGTCGAAGCGTGCGCCGTCGAACTGCACCTGATCGTGGAAGCCGAGCCACGGCGCGACGACCAGCGCGTCGGCGTCCGCCAGGCGCGCGTCCAGCGCGTCGGCGAACCCGGGCTCGGGCGTCCAGTCCAGGTGCTCGACCGTGATGTCCGTGCCGAGGGTGCCCTGGGCGATGCCCCGGATGCGCTCGCCCCCGTGCATGTACCAGGTCACCCGGGGGACCGGCTGCCAGCCGTCCACGGGCGGGCTGACAACGAGGAACCGGGAACCCTCGCTCATGCCGTCCGTGAGGGCTTCAGCGACTTGAACCGCCGCGCCGTCTGGGTCATCGCGATCTCGGTGGGCAGCCGTTCCATGCTCGACGCGCCGAAGAACCCGGCGACCCCGGTCGTCCGCTCGAGCACGTAAGCGGCGTCGTCGGGCTCGGCGATCGGACCGCCGTGACACAGGACGATCACGTCCTTGCGGACCTCGACCGCGGCGTCGCGGATCGCCTGGACGAGCCCGACCGAGTCGTCGAGCGTCCGGCCGGTCTCGGCGCCGATCGAGCCCCCGGTGGTCAGGCCCATGTGCGCGACGAGCACGTCGGCCCCCGCGTTCGTCATGGCCCGGGCGTCCTCGGGGGAGAAGACGTAGGGCGTCGTCAGCAGGTCGAGCTCGTGGGCCGCGCGGATCGTCTCGACCTCCAGGGCGTAGCCCATGTCGGTCTCCTCGAGGTTCCGGCGGAACGTGCTGTCGATCAGCCCGACCGTGGGGAAGTTCTGGACGCCGGAGAACCCGATGTCCTTCAGCTGACGGAGGAAGACCGGCATCACGCGGAACGGGTCCGTGCCGCACACGCCGGCGAGCACCGGGGTGTTCTTCACGATCGGCAGGACCTCGGCGGCCATCTCGACCACGATCGCGTTCGCGTCGCCGAACGGCATCAGGCCCGCGAGCGACCCGCGCCCGGCCATCCGATAGCGGCCGGAGTTGTAGATGATGATCATGTCGACGCCACCGGCCTCGGCGCACTTCGCGGACAGGCCGGTCCCCGCGCCGGCCCCGATGACCGCGCTCCCGCCCGCGATCTGCGCCCGGAAGCGTTCGAGTGCGTCCTTCCGGTTCATCCGGCCTCCTCGAGCATCTCGTGGAGCCGGTCCGCCATCGCGAGCGCGAACCCAGGGTCGTTGACGTCGATGTCGAGCTCGTGGAGCTCGACGTTCTGGGCGAGATCCTCTCGGACGGCGGAAAACAGTGCCTCGTCCGCCGCGGCGTCGTGGAAGGGCTGCCCCTCGGTCGCGATCATCGAGATCCCACGCAGCGGAACGAAGAGCGCGGTGGGGCCCTTCGCTCCGCTCAGCTTCCGGGCGACCCGCTTCCCGAGCTCGGCGCATTCCTCGGGGGTGGTCCGCATCAGTGTCACGGTCGGGTTGTGCACGTACAGGTTCCGAGAGCGGAACTGCTCGGGGACGGTGTCCATCGGCCCGAAGTTCACCATGTCGAGCGCGCCGAGCGAGACGACCTGCGGCACGCCGAGCTCCCCGGCGACCTCGAGCCGCTTCGGGTGGGCCGCGAGCACCCCGCCGACGAGCTCGTCGCAGAGCTCCGTGGTCGTAACGTCGAGCACGCCCGTGATGAAGCCGGCCTTGACGAGCTCTTCCATCGACTGGCCACCCGTCCCGGTCTGGTGGAAGACGAGCACCTCGTAGCCGAGCTCGTCGAGCCGCTCCCGGGCCGTCGTGACGCACGGGGTCGTCACGCCGAACATCGAGGCGCCGAGCAGCGGCCGGGTCTCGGAGGGTTCGGGGATCGTCGCCCTCGCCATCCCCGCGATCGCGGCGGCGGCGTTGCCGATGATCCTGGCCGAGATCTGGTTCACGCCGGCGACGTCGACGACGGAGTACATCATCGCGATGTCCACCGCGCCGACGTAGGGACGGGTACCGCCCGACGCGACGGTGGACACGAGGAGCTTCGGCACGCCGACCGGCAGTTGCCGCATCGCGTGCGAGACCAGCGACGTGCCGCCTGTGCCGCCCATCCCGACGATCCCGTCCAGCCGGCCCTCGCGGTGGAGCCGTTCGACGACCGCGGCCGCGCCGCGGCTCATGGTCTCGACCGCGGCGCCGCGATCACCCGCCTCGACGAGCGCACCGATCTCGGCGCCCGCGGCATCGGCGACCTCGTCGCGGGTGATGTCGGGCTCGATGGCCGGCTCGCCGAGGACGCCGGCGTCGACGAGGATCACGTCGAGCCCGTGCTCGAGGAGCCGGTCGCGGATGAACCCGTACTCGGCGCCCTTGGTGTCCAGCGTGCCGATCGCTACGACGTTCGCCATCCGTAACTTCCCGCAGCCCCTCAGGTCTGGTTCGCGCGACCGGCCTCACGAGGACCCGTCGTCCGTGAGCAGCGTGACGTCGTGGCCCTGCGCCGCCTCGGGGGCCCGATGGAGGTGGCCGACCCGGCCGCCCTCCGGCGTCCGAGCCTCGAACCAGAACCCCTCGAGCGTCTCGTAGACGCCGACGACATCGTGCTCGGTCCCGGCCGGGGTGCAGACGATGTCGCCGGGCCCCACGGTGTAGGTGCCCGAACCCACCGTGACGCGCGCGCGGCCAGCGAAGATCAGCCAGTACTCGTCGCAGTCGTGGTAGTGCAGGTCGAACCGCCCGTCGGGTTCGACCCGGAAGATCCCGGCGCTCGTCACGTCCGACCACGAGGGCCTGGCGTCCGGCGAGATGCCGCGGACGACCACCATTGCGTCGTCCATCGGCTCGATCACGTCGGCTCGTATCCCCGGTCCCCGATCGCGCGCTGCGTCGTCGCCCATCACGTCCTCCTGGAGCGGGAAACGAGCATGGTAACGTTCTCAGGTCTCCGGAGGAAATCCGCTCCCGGCAGCCCCGCCACCCCTTACCGGACCACGAGGTCGGTCGCGTTCCTCGAGAGGATCTCGCCGCCGGGGCGGGCGACCTGCATCGTCACCCGGTAGCCGCCGGGGCGAGCCGATGATGAGATCTCCCAGTCGATCCGGTCGACCTCCTCGGCCGAGTCCGCCCCGAGCGCCCTCGTGAAGGCGTTCTTCCTCACGACCTCGCCCGAGTCCGCGGACGCGAGCTCCCAGGAGACCTCCGCGCCGTCGATCGCGTCGGGGTGGTCGTTCGTGACCCAGATCCGCGCGGCCAACGTCGACCCTCGCTCGTAGACCTTCTCCCGCCCGATCACGTAGGGCGTGACGTCGCGCTCGAGGCTGATCAGCACGCGGCCGTACACGTTGCGCATCGCCTCGTAGACGGCGTACGGCCGCCGGTAGTAGTCGAACAGGCCCGACCCCATGATCGGGCACGGGTCGCTCCAGTAGTAGTGGAACATCGAGGCGATCGGCCGGTACTTGCGCTGACGCAGGTACTCGATCTGCTCCTTCACGACGAGCGCCTCGTAGGCCTGGTAGGCCGCGATGAACTCCTCGAGCGTGTCCTTCATCTCCACCTTCGCGAACCCGAACGCGAGGTTGTAGAAGAACCCGTGGTACTCCCACGCGTCCCAGTCGGGCGGCCACAGCTTGTCCGGCGGGACGAACGACCGCAGTGACTCCTCGACGGGGATCGACCCCGCCCCGAACTCCACGATCTGCGGCGGCAGCTCGACGTCGTCGAGGTGGGTGTCGCCGTCCCAGCAGTAGCCGATCATCAGGTTGTACACGCCCTCCCGGTAGTCACCGAGGTGGATCCAGCGGACGGGGTCGACCGTGCCGAGCGCCTCCTTCAGGATCGGGCACAGCCGGTGATAGTTGTTGGGCGTGTCCGGCAGCAGGTACACCTCGGGCTCCTTGAACACCGACCACATGCCGATGCTCGCGTGGTTGCAGAGCATGAGGCCCATGTCCTTGATCATCTCGCTCGCGCGTTCGATGAGGTCGTCCGAGTCGCTCACGCAGTAGTGGAGCGGGAACACCTGCCAGACGAGGAACCCCAACTCGTCGCACATCGTGTAGAAGCCGTCCTTCTCGACGTGGCTCCCGATGCGGATTGCGTTGATCTCCATCTCCAGCATCTTTGCCAGATCGTCGGACCACATCCTCTCGTTCGCCTCGCTCATCCACTGGCTGGAGATGTAGCGCATGCCGCGGAGGAAGATCCGCTTCCCGTTCAGGTACCACTGGCCGGTCGCCGGGTCCGGCACGAGCTCCTTGATGCCGAACCGCTGCTCGACCGGGTCCCCGTGCGCGGTCACGGTGGCGGTGTAGAGGTTCGGGTCGCCGTGGTCCCAGGTCCACCATAGCCGGGCGTCCCGGATCGTGAGGACGAGCTTGTGCGTCGTAGGCCCGGGCTGGAGGACGACCCGCCGGCGGCGCTCGTGCGGTTCGGCGCCCTCGAAGTTGTGGGGCCGGACCTCCAGCAAGAGGTCGGTCTCGACCACGTCCCCGGTCGTGTTGTGGACGGTCACGTCCGCGCTCACGAGCGCCGTGCCGTCTGGCCGGTCGCGCCCGTCGCCGAGCCGGTCCTTCCTGATGCCGATCCTCGTGAAGAGCTTCACGTGGTCGACGTACACCCTCGGCCGGGCGACGAGCTCGACGCTGTCCCAGATGCCGCCGGAGTTCCCGTCGGAGCGGAACGAGCTCATCGAGCCGGGCCGGTGCATCGCGTCGATCATGTGGCCCTTGATCTGCGTGATCGCCCTCGCCTGATGGGTTCGATACGGCGGCGAGAGCGGATTGTCCGAGTGGTCGACCTGGACGTACTCGGTCTCGTCCCTCGGCGCGCCGTCCTTCACCGCCACGATGTTCGTCCCGTCGAGGTCGAGGCGGTCGGTGACGTCGAACTCGAACGGGTTGAACATCCCCTCGTGGTGCCCGAGGTACTCGCCGTTCAGCCAGACGTCGGCGAGGTAGTCGACCGCGCCGAACCGGAGGAACAGCCGCTGCCCGCGGAGCGCCTCGGGCACCCGGAATTCCCTGCGGAACCAGATCGTCCCGAAGAAGTCGCCGACCTCGGTCCGGTACCAGTTCGTGGGCAGCCGCATCTCGGGCCAGGCGGCGTCGTCGAACCCCGCCCGCGCGTAGCCCAGCGACTCGCCCGGCTCGTCGCCTTCCGCCCGATACCGCCAGGGACCGTCGAGGCTGAGGCGGGCCCGTCCCTCGTGCAGCGAGATCATGCTCGACGCGCCCGTCGAGCCTCGGCACCGAACCACCAGGGATCGAACCCGCGATCGCGCTCGTCGACCATCGTTCCCGGCGGGACGAGCGCGTCGATCGCGTCGAGCGTCTCGTCGTCCAGCCGGAGGTCCGCGGAATCCAGCAGGTCCTCGAGCTGCTCCGTCGTGCGCGGCCCGATGATCGCCGAGGTGACCGCCGGGTGGGCGAGCACGAACGCGATCGCGAGGCGGGGGAGCGTGGTGCCCGCCCGCTCGGCGAGGCCCGCGAGCTCCTCGACGACGTCGAGCTTGCGCTGGACCTCCGGCCGTGACTCGTCGTAGAGCAGGGCGAGCCACTCGGCGCGCTGGGCGCCTCGGACGGCGCGAGACTCGGGGGACCGGTCGAAATGGCCGCGGCGGTAGCGGCCGGCGAGCCAGCCGCGGTTCAGCGGGCTCCAGACGAGCACGCCCATGCCGTACCGCTGCGCGACCGGCAGGACGTCGTGCTCGAAGGACCGCACGAAGATCGAGTAGGGCCGCTGCTCCGTCCGGAAGCGGGACAGCCCGCGGCGCTCGGCGACCCACTGCGCCTCGACGACCTGCCACCCCGGGAACGTCGAGGAGCCGAAGTACCGGACCTTGCCCTGGCGCTGGAGATCGGTGAGGGCGCCGAGGGTCTCCTCGACGTCGGTCCACTGCTCCGGACGGTGGATCTGGTACAGGTCGATGCGGTCGGTCCCCAGGCGCCGGAGGCTCTCCTCCACCTCGCGCGCGATCCAGACCCGCGAGTTCCCCCAGTCGTTCGGTCCCGGCCCCATCCCGCCGTGGACCTTCGTGGCGAGGACGAGGTCGTCGCGATGGCCGACGAGCGCGTGGCCGACGATCTCTTCGGACTCGCCGTTCGAGTAGACGTCGGCGGTGTCGATGAAGTTGACCCCCGCGTCGATCGCCGCGTGCACCATCCGCACGCACTCCTCGACGTCGGTGTTGCCCCAGGCGCCGAACATCATGGCGCCCAGGCAGTGGGTGCTCACCCGCAGGCCGGTCCCGCCGAGCCCTCGATATTCCATGCCCGCCTCCTCCGCATCCCTACGCG
>Ga0209382_10006072_pt1 | contig 15590 bp, 9 predicted proteins | sample SoiMetdeltSBSDD5_FD_187599 | JGI IMG/M metagenome (GOLD analysis project Ga0209382, IMG submission 187599) | Bulk soil microbial communities from a Populus tree surrounding site in Tennessee, USA - Soil MetaG P. deltoides SBSDD5 (SPAdes) (version 2) | ecosystem: Environmental > Terrestrial >...
GCGCATGCGGTGTGGCACACCCGCTATCCGGCGGGGCAGGATGCGCTCAGGATTGAGGTCACGCCGCGAAGCGGATCGCACATGGAGACGCTCGCGTTCTACTTTCCTGTTGTCGAAGGCAAGAAGAGCGAGCTCGTGCTGCACTGGGGCACAGTCGTCGTGCCCGTGGCGATCGAGGTGCCGTAACGATCTACTTGATACTCACATCCGTCTCCACCTTGAACTGCCGGAAGTTCGAGTACTTCGCCGCGCCCTCGATGCCAGGCCCCGGCGCGCTGCCCGAGAGCCGGTACAACTCCTTCATCGACGCCGGCAGCCTCCTTGGAACCAATCAATCTGGGTTCTGCCTGCTCGCGGAATCGCACGATTCGCAGCGTCCGGCCGCCGCGGCGCTCCTCACCGCCAAGCGTCCATTCCGATCGACGTTGATTCTCACCTCGCAGGAAGCGCAGTGCGGTTAGAGGCACGTTGAGCGTGCTCTGCAACTTTTATCAACCACTCGGGTTCTATCCGACGTATACGTCGCTAGACAAGTCTAGGTGAACGCCCGAACTCGCGAGACGTAAGGGAGACGATATGAGCACGCTTCGCCATGACATCTCGTATGCCCTGCGGACATTTGCTAAGGCCCCGGGGTTCGCCGTCATCGCCATCATCGTCCTGAGCGTTGGCATCGGGGCCAATACCGCCATCTTCAGCATCATCAACGAATTGCTGTTGAGGCCGCTGTCGGGGCAAGCTGACGAGCTGTATGGACTCTACAGCCACGACCGAACGTCAGCGGACTCGTATCGGGCGTTCTCCTACGCGAATTACGCCGAGATTCGCGATCGGGGCGAGGTGTTTGAAGGGCTGATGGCTCACACCTTCGCCATGGTCGGCACACCTTCTGGAGAAAACACCCGAAGGACGTTTGCTGCGGTCATTTCATCGAACTATTTCGAGACGCTTGGAGTGCCACTCGCGGCCGGCCGGTCGTTCACCGCTGAGGAAGAGCGGCCAGGTGCGGGCATTCGGTCTGTCATTGCCACGTATGGGCAATGGAAGCGGGAAAACCTCGATCCGGCGTTTGTCGGCAAAACGCTTCGCATCAACGCCGAAGACTACACGGTGGTCGGTGTGGCGCCCGAGGGATTTACGGGAACGATGGCCCTGGCCTCAGCGGATCTGTATTTGCCGCTCGGCATGTTCGATACGGTCATGAACGACCGATTCAGGATGGCGAAAACAGGTTTAGCCGACAGGGCTCACACGGCACTGATCGTGGCGGGTCGGTTGAGGCGGGGACTGACGGAAGGCGCCGTGGCCGCGCGGCTAGATACGCTCTCGCGACAGATGGAAGCGGCGTACCCCGCGGAGAACAGGAACCAGCTGCTCACCGTGAACAAGCTGCCGCGGGTCGGGACGAGCACGTCCCCCGGCAGCAACAGCCCGGTGGCGGCGCTGACGGCGCTATTGCTGGGACTGTCAGGCGTCGTGCTGATCATTGCGTGTCTGAACATCGCCAACATGCTCCTCGCGCGCGGTTCCGCACGGCGGAAGGAGCTCGCGCTGCGACTCGCGCTCGGCGCTGGGCGTTCGCGGATCGTGCGACAGCTGCTGACCGAAAGCCTGTTGCTGGCGATCGCTGGTGCGTCGCTAGGATTGATGATGAGCTTCTGGGTGACTCGTGCTCTCGGTCAATCCATTGCCGGCGCCATGCCTTTGACGATCACGTTCAATCCGGTTCCCGATACGAACGTGTTTCTGGCAACACTTGGATTCGCGATGGTGAGCACGCTGGCGTTTGGGCTCGGACCTGCGGTCAGGCTGTCGTGCCGTGATTTGGTTGCGGACTTGAAGGATCGGGGCGGTGAGGGCGAGACCACTGGTCGTCGCTTCGGGGCACGTAATCTGATGGTGATTGGGCAGGTAGCGCTCTCGCTGGCGATGCTGACGGCAGCCGGCATCTTCGCCCGCACTGCGATCGGCGCCTCACAGGGCGATCCTGGCCACTCTTATACCAATCTGATGCTGACGAGCGTAGATGCCGCGCTCGCCGGGTTTGACGAAGGTCGTGGCCGCACCACGTACGCTGCGCTCCTCGAGCGCGTACGATCCGCGCCGGGCATCAGGTCGGTCAGCGTCGCATCGACGCTCCCCTTTGGCGATATTCAGATGGGAAACCTGTTCGAGCGAGTTGGCGGCAGTTCGGATGAGCCAGTGCAGGCACGGACCTATCGCGTGATTGGATCGGACTACTTTGCAACACTCGGGCTGCGCATGATGCGCGGGCGCGAGTTCACCAGGGCTGAGGAAGAGAATGCCGCGACGCCCCCCGTCGCGATCGTAGATGAGGCCTTCGCCAGGCAGCTTTTCCCCAACGAGGACCCCGTCGGCCAGATGATTCGGATAGCGCGCCGGCCTGGTGAGCCGGAGTCGGCACGCCGCGAGGCCATGCAGATCGTCGGGATCGCTCCGCCGATTCGCGAGGAACTGCTCGATCGCACGCCGCCCTCGCACGTGTACGTCCCGTATGGCCGCCACTACGAGTCAGGCATTCACCTCCTCGTGCGAACCGAGAGTACCGTTGGTTCGACGGCTGACACGCTTCGCGCAGCTATCCGTGCCACCGATCCACGGCTTCCGGTCCTGGCACTGTCGACGCTGCAGGCGTTTCACGGTGCCAGTCTCGAGCTGTGGGCGCTCGAGACTGGTGCCGGCCTCTTTGCGACGCTCGGCCTCCTCGCGCTGCTCCTCGCAGCTGTCGGTCTGTACGGCGTCAAGTCCTACATCGTCGCGCTGAGGACACGAGAGATTGGCATTCGCATGGCCCTTGGCGCGAATCCACGGGACGTGATGCGACTTGTCCTGCGGGATGGTGTTTTTCTTACTGGTGTGGGCGTCGCAGTCGGCTTGCCGCTTGCCGCGCTCGTCTCGATTGCGTTGAGCAAGGTGTTCGTCGAAGTTGGCGGATTCGATGCGGCCGTCATCTCAATCGCCACCGTGGTGCTTGCCCTGGCGGCGACTGTCGCGACGGCCATTCCGGCGCGGCGGGCGACGAAGGTGGAGCCGTTGCAGGCGTTGCAGGTGGAGTGAGCAAGGGCTCACACCGTCTACTGTCACGATTCACCCGCGAAGTGGCGCGAAGCCCCCGAAGCCACGAACCAAACAACGGGTTGATCTTCGTGAGCCTCGCGAGCTTCGTGGTTCCTCGCGATAGATCCGTATCGTCGCCGCCTCAGCGCCCGATCGAACTCACTTCCCGCGCCTGCCACGCGAGGAACATGTTGTAGGCGGTATTGTCCAACTCGCGTTGATACCGGTAACCGAGTCCCTCGAGGAATGCTTCGAAACCCCCCATTTCCTCGGGTGGTACCTCGAATCCTGCCAGCACGCGGCCGAAGTCGGCGCCGTGATTGCGGTAGTGGAACAGGCTGATGTTCCAACGACCACCGAGCTTGTCGAGAAACGTCATGAGCGCGCCGGGCCGCTCGGGGAATTCGAAGCGGCATAGCTGCTCGTTCGTCACGTCCGGGCTGCGGCCGCCGACCATGTGCCGGACGTGCAGCTTGGCGACTTCGTTGTCGGTCAGTTCGAGCGTCTGGTAGCCGCCAGCGGTGAGTGCCGCGGCGAGGTCCGCCGCATCTTGTCGCGAGTGCGTCGCGACGCCGACAAAGATATGAGCGCGATCGCGTCCGCTCAGGCGGTAGTTGAACTCGGTGACGACGCGGCGGCCGATCGTCGCGCAGAATTCGCGAAACGCGCCGGCGCGTTCGGGGATCGTGACGCCGAAGATCGCCTCGCGCGCCTCGCCGACTTCGGCCCGCTCGGCCACGAACCGCAGCCGATCGAAATTCATGTTCGCGCCGCTGAGGATGGCGACCAGCCGCGCATCCCGAATGCCCGAGGTCTCCACCCATTTGCGCAGCCCGGCGACGGCCAGCGCGCCGGCCGGCTCCATGATCGACCGCGTGTCGTCGAACACGTCCTTGATCGCCGCGCAGATCTCGTCGTTCGAGACGCGGACGATCTCTTCGACTGATGAGAGCACGATTGGAAACGTGAGCTCGCCGACCTCGCGCACAGCGACGCCGTCGGCGAAGATGCCGACGCCGTCGAGCATGACGCGCTTGCCCGCGGCAAGCGACTGATACATGGCGTCGGCCTCGTACGGCTCGACGCCAATGACTTTCACCTCCGGTCTCACCGCCTTGACGTAGCTGGCGATCCCCGCGATCAATCCGCCGCCGCCGACTGGAACAAAGATCGCCGTGGCGTCGCCCAGCTTGTGGCGCAGGATCTCGTTGGCGATTGTGCCCTGGCCGGCAATGACGAGCGGATCGTCGAACGGGTGGACGAACGTCAACCCTGTTTCGAACGCGAGTTCATCGCAGCGGGTTTTGGCCTCGGCGTACGTGTCACCGGCCAGTACGACTTCGGCGCCAAGCTCGCGGACGGCGTCCACTTTGATCTCGGGAGTCGTCTGCGGCATGACGATCAGCGCGCGCAGGCCGAGATGGCGCGCCGCGAACGCGACGCCCTGCGCGTGATTGCCGGCGCTTGCAGCGATGACGCCGCGGGCTCGCTCGGCCTCGCTCATGTGCGCGATGCGGTTGTACGCGCCGCGAAGCTTGTAGCTGAAGACCGGCTGCAGATCCTCGCGCTTCAGCAGCACGTCGTTCTCGAGACGTCGTGAGAGGTGGACGGCACGCTCGAGCGGCGTCTCCTGGGCGACGTCGTAAACGCGGCTCGTCAGGATGAGCCGCAGCATCGCGTCCGGCGTCAGGTTGCTTCTATGCATGGGGCGACGCTCATGGAGTGGAGAGCGAGTAGATATCATTCAGGATCCCGGCGGCCGTAACCTGCGCGCCGGCACCAGGTCCGCTGATGACGAGCGGTTCGGTCAGGTATCTCCGGGTCGTAAACGCGACGAGGTTTCGGGTACCTTGCAGCGCTCCAATCGGACTCGACGTTGGGATCGCGGCAAGCTTCGCGGAGACGCCTCGCGGCGTCGCGGTGACCACATAACGCAGCACGCGGTCTCTCGCGGCTTCTCGCGCCACTCGAGTTCGCCACTCGTCGTCCACCTCGTGCAACCTTGCCATGAATTGATCGAGCGGGAGTTTCTTCAGGGAACGCGGGACAAGATCGTCCGGCGTCGGCGCTGTGCCCCGGTATCCCATCAGTCGTGCGAGGATGAGTGCCTTGCGCGCGGCGTCGCGGCCAGAGAGGTCGTCTCGCGGATCGGGCTCGGCATAGCCTTTCTCGACGGCCTCGCGTACTGCTTGCGAGAAGGGCTTGCCCGCGGAGACCGCTGACACGACGTACATCAGCGTGCCGCTGACGGAGCCTTCGATGCGTAACACGCGATCGCCGGTCTCGACCAGCTTGTGATACGTATCGATGATCGGCAGACCCGCGCCGACAGTCGCCTCGTACTTGAGTTGACGGCCGCCGTTGCTCGACGCGGCCAGCAGGCCCGCGTAGCCATCCCACCCTCCCGCGAGTGGTTTCTTGTTGGCCAGGACGACGTTGAAGCCGTTGTTCAGCGCGGCGCGCAGAAGATCGGTTGTCTCCTCACTGGTGACATCGACGACGACCGGCTGCGACACCGCATGGCCGGCCATCACCGCAAGTGCTTCAGCCGCGGCGGCGGGGCGGCCGCCAAGCTCGGCCAGCAGCTCGCCCGCATCCTTTTCGCGCGTCAGGTTGGTGAGCTTGCGCCGCGAAATGCCGCGCGGTTCGAAGATGTAGCCGGACCGGTCGAGCAACCCGACAACGCGAACGCTCGCCTGACCGTTCGCCGCTCCGATCTGATCCGCAAGGGCACGGCCGACGCGACCGAAACCTAGCAGAACAACGTCAATGCGCGGCGCGCTCGGCGCGCGGCCGCCGCCGATCTTCGAGAGCTGGAAAGCCGCGTGCACTCGCTTTGCGGCCTCGGTCGCCTGATCCTCCGTCACCGCGAACGAAATGTTGCGCTCAGACGATCCCTGCGCGATCGCCACCACGTTGATCCCGCCGCTCGCCAGCGCCGTGAACACGCGTGCGGCGATACCGGGCGCGCCAGCCATCCCGTCGCCGACGACGGCCACAACCGCCATCCCGCGCCGCGCCGTGATGTTGTCAATGAGCCCGTTCGCAAGCTCGTCGCGAAACGCAACCCGCAAGCTGTGCACCGCGCGGTCCGCTTCGCCTTCCGGCAGCGTGAAGCCGATCGAGCTTTCCGACGAGGCCTGGAAGATCGTTGAGACCGACAGACGTTCGGCGTCGACCGCGACGAAGGTGCGTGCGGCAATGCCGTGGACGCCCACCATGCCTTTGCCGGCAACGGTCACAATGGCCTGGCCGCGAACGATAGCAAGGGCCTTGACCGGATACTCGGACAGCGATCGTCGCGCCGACACTTCGGTGCCGGGCTGATCGGTGTTGATGAAGGAACGGACGTGCAGCGTGATGCGCGTACCGGCGATCGGGATGAGCGCGCGCGGGTGCAGCACCTTGGCGCCATAGTGCGCGACCTCCGCCGCTTCGCGATGATGAAGCTGCGGGATCAGCCGCGCATCCGTCACCAACCGCGGATCCGCCGTGAGGATTCCGGGGACGTCTTTCCAGCAGACGACGCGCTTCGCGCCAAGCGATCGGCCGAGAAGCGTAGCGGTCAGGTCAGACCCGCCGCGTCCAAGAGTGGTGATGCTGCCGTCGGGCGCCAGGCCGATGAAGCCTGGCACGACCGCCAGCGTGCCGGCTCCGAGGATCGGCCCGAGCCGCCGGCGGGCCTGCCGTGCGGTGACGCTCAGGTTCGGCGCAGCGCCTCCATGATTCCCATCGGTGGCGACGATGTCTGTTGCGTCCGCGTATGCGGCGCGGCGGCGAGCCTGCGATAACGCCGCGGTCAGGATCGACGCAGACATCCGCTCGCCACGCGAGACCAGAAGATCGCTCGCTCTCGGCGCCAGATGGCCGAGCACGCCGATCGCGACGCAAAGCTCGCGGTACTCACGAGCCGCCGCATCGATCGTCGCCATCAGCCGACGACGAGCCGGGCCGGCCGGAACCAACGAGCGGGCGACCTCGCGGTGACGTCGAAGAAACTCCGCAGCAATCTTGCGCGCTTCGCCGTCCCGTCCCGAAGTTGCGGCCGCCGCTCCCTGAAGCAGCAAGTCCGTGATTCCTCCGAGCGCCGAAGCGACGACCACGAGCGGCCCATTGTGCTCTTTGATGAGCGCGACGGCCTTCTGAATCGCGGCGGTGTCGGCGAGGGAGGCGCCACCGAACTTCCAGACCTCCACCTCGCGCGCCGATTTCTTGATCTGTTTCCTCGCCACGTTTTATCTGGCCCCCGAGTGGACGGACGGCGGCGGGCTCACGACAACACGGTCGATGGCGCGCCGAACGGCGTCGTAATCATTCGGCAGCTCCACTGGCGGGTTCGCGTTGAGCGGCGTCACCCCGGCGAGGCTGCGTGTGTGGTACCCGGTCTTGAACTCAGCGAACTTCAGCCCGTTGGCGGTTGAGATCACGATGACGCGATCGGTCGGCGCGATCTCGCCGCGGGCGACGAGCTTTTCGAGCGCTGCCAGCGCGACTGCTGTGTGCGGGCAATTGAACATGCCGGTCCGATCCGCACGCGCCGCCGCTTCAGCAAGTTCGCTCTCGGTGGCCTGTTCGACGATGCCGTTGAATCGCTTCAGCGCGCGAATCGCCTTGTGAATCGAGACCGGGTTCCCGATCTGGATCGCACTTGCCAACGTCGGTAGCGCTTTCATCGGCTCGAACGACCAATTCGTTTTATATGCGCTGTAGAGCGGGTTGGCGGCTGCGGCCTGGGCGACGACGATGCGTGGGCGCCGAGCGATGAGGCCAAGTTCGAGCATCATGTCGAAGCCTTCGCCAATCGCGCTGACGTTGCCGAGATTGCCGCCCGGCACGATCACGACGTCCGGCACTTCCCAGTCGAACTGCTGCACCATCTCGATCGAAAGCGTTTTCTGGCCCTCGAGTCGCAGACTGTTCATCGAATTCGCGAGGTACACACCTTCTTCGTCAGCCAGCCGACGGACGATTGCCATGCAGCCGTCGAAGTCGGTGTCGAGCGCGAGGACCATCGCGCCGTTGGCGAGGGGCTGGACCAGCTGTGCTGGTGACACGCGGGCCCGCGGCAGAATCACGATCGCTGGAATGCCTGCCGCCGCGGCATAAGCCGCAAGCGCCGCCGAGGTATCGCCGGTCGACGCGCACGCAACGGCGCTGATGTGGCGGCCGTCGGCGATCATCTGCTTGACGACCGACACGAGCACCGTCATCCCGAGATCCTTGAAGGATCCAGTATGCGAGTTGCCGCACATCTTTACCCAGAGATCCTCGACGCCTAGGCCGCGGCCGTACCGTTCGGCCCAGAAGATGTTGGTGCCGCCCTCGTCCATCGACACGACGTTCTCGTCGCGAATCTCCGGACAGATCCATTCCTTCTTTCCCCACACGCCCGAGCCGTACGGCCAGGCCGTGCGCTTGTAGCGATCGTCGAAGAGGCGCATCCATGCAACCGGACTGCGGTGGCGGAGCGCGTCGAGATCGTGCGTCACCTGCAGGAGATCGCCGCAGGTGGGGCAGTGATAAATCGGCTCCCAGATGGAGTGCTCGCCCGGACAGCCGCGGGCGCAACGAAACGATGCGCGATAGCTGGTCATGATGAGCGGCTCACGAAGCGCCCGCCGTCGCGGGCGCGGCTTGACTGGCTTCGAAATCGGCAAGGCTGCGTCCGATGCGGATCGGTTCGACACCGTGTCCCTGCAGGACCTCGATGGTCTTGTAGCCGTTGCCAGTGATGCAGATGACGATCGATTCGTCGCGCGGAATGACGCCGCGCTCGATGAGTTGACGTGTGGCGGCAACCGTCACGCCGCCGGCCGGCTCGGTAAAGATGCCCTCGGTTTCCGCGAGCAGCTGAATCCCCTGCACGACCTCGTCGTCGGTCACCATCGCTCCGCCGCCGCCCGTCGAACGAACGGCGCGAAGTACCTGGAATCCGTCAGCCGGATTACCAATCGCGATTGATTTGGCGATCGTGTTGGGTTTCACGGGTTCGGGGAACTCGAGCCCGGCATCGAGCGCGCGCACGACCGGCGCACACCCCGCGGCCTGCGCTGCGTGAATGCTCGGCAGCTCCCCGTCAACCAACCCGACGGTCTTGAGTTCCTCGAAGCCCTTGAGAATCCGCGGCAGGAGTGTCCCGCCGGCAACCGGCGATACGACGTGGCGCGGCAAACGCCAGCCGAGTTGCTCGGCAATCTCAAAGCCGTACGTCTTGGCGCCTTCGGCGTAATACGCGCGCAGATTGATGTTCGCAAACCCCCATCCGTACTTGTCAGCCACCTGCGTACACAGCCTGTTCACGTCGTCGTAGTTGCCATGGACCGCGACGATGCTTGGGCGATAGATGCTGGCGCCGGCGACCTTGCCTGCTTCGAGGTTGTCGGGGATGAACACGTAAACCGACAGACCGAGCCGCGCGCCATGTGCGGCGACGCTGCCGGCAAGGTTGCCGGTGGACGCGCACGAGAAGACCGAGAAGCCGAGCTCGACGGCGCGTGTCGCGGCGATTGAGACAACGCGATCCTTGTAAGAGCAGGTCGGATGATTGACGGAGTCATCCTTGACGTACAACTCGCGCACGCCAAGCCGCGCGGCAAGGCGGTTGGCTCGAACCAACGGCGTGAAGCCCGAGTGCAGACCGGTGCGCGGCTCCCCTTCAATCGGCAGCAGCTCGCGATAGCGCCACAGATTTTCGGGCCGCTTCTCGACGCCAGCGCGTGAGATCGTCTTCGCGATCGCCGGGTAGTCGTACGTCACTTCGAGAGGACCGAGACAGCGGTCGCACACCCAGAGAGCAGTGGCAGGGAACGCGGTCTGGCAGAGATGGCAGCGGAGGCTGAAAGTCATAGTTTCTACACGTCGGGTTCTACACGTCGGGTTCTACACGTCGGGTTCTACACGCCGGGTTCTACACGTCGGGTTCCGGTTGATGCGCGGACAAAGTTCTAATCGTACACGGCAGCCCAAGCCGTTTGTAAACATCGGATAACAACGTCACTACTTTGGCACTGCCGTCGGTGGCAAGCGCCAGGATCGAGGGTCCAGCACCGCTCAGGCAAACGCCGAGCACGGCGGGATCGTCCAGGGCCAGCGCTTCGGCAAGGCCGGGCACGAGAGCGGCGCGAGCCGGTTGGTGCCAACGGTCGCCCATTGCCTCGCGCAGATCCTCGTATTGCCCCGACTCCAGCGCGCGAACGAAGAGCAGCGATCGTTGAAGATTGAAGATCGCGTCGCCGAGCGAGATGTCGTTGGGGAGCACCTGCCGCGCGTGCGCAGTATGCAAGCCGAGGTCGGGTGTTGCGACAATCAAGCGCACAGCGTCCGGCCAGCGCGTGGCGCGGGCGATAACACGCCCGTTGGCTTGGCAGCTGACGGTCAGACCGCCAAGCAGTGCAGCCGCTGCATTGTCGGGATGCCCCTCGAGCTCGCACGCGAGCGCAAGCCACGTCAACGCCGGGCGCGGACCAGTGACGGCTTCGTACAACCGAAGCCCCGCGACAGCGGCAGCGGCGCTGCTGCCAAGCCCCGCGGTTTGTGGGATCTCGCTCGACACCCGAACGCGCAGACCGGGCGCGGAGATTCCCACGCGTGCCCGCGCGAGGCGATACGCGGTCTCGGTTAGGTTCTCGCCGGTGGGCCCAGCTCCGACGAACTCCCACTCGATCGTGTCACGCACGGATGGCCGAACGTCGAGCACCTGCAGGCGCAAGTACAACTGGACGGCGACCGACAGCGCATCGAACGAGGGTCCGAGGTTGCTGATCGATCCCGGTACTGCGATCTCGGTTCCGGCGTAGTCAGTCACCGTAATTCGCGCTCGCAAAAAAAAACCCGCCGAGCCTAAGGGCCGGCGGGCTTTGCTCAGTTTCGGGTTCGCGTATCTAACGTTGCGCTGTGCAGAAGCTTCCGGTCCCCGCCATCCGTCGAATTCGGATGCCGGTAGTAATGATGGCCCGGATGGTGGTGCTCAGCACAGGTCAACTATAAGAGATGGGAATGACTGGAATCAAGACATTCGCGATGTTTATGTCAAGATGCGTATCCGCTATTCGCGGCGCCCGGCTCGCGGTGAGCGGCCAGCGGCTAGCGGAGCTACTCCCGTCGCAACGCCTTGACCGGATCGATGCGCACCGCACGGTAGGTTGGAATCGCGTTGGCGAGCACGGCCATGGTCACCAGGACCGCAGCCGCAACACCCCACGCTACGGGATCCGCAACACTCACCCCGTAAAGCGCGCCGGCCACCACCTGGGTGGCCGCGGCGCTCAGCAGGACACCCACCGCCAGGCCGGCGACGGCAAGGCCGAGACCCTGACGCAGCACTAACGCCACGACTGATGCCGCGGTGGCGCCGATGGCCATGCGGATGCCGATTTCGCGAGTCCGCTGTGTGACGGCAAACGCGATGATGCCGTAGAGCCCGATTCCGGCGAGCAGCAGTCCGAGGCCGCTGAAGACGCTGACTAAAACACCAGCGATGCGCACCGGAAACAACATCGTCTGAATCTGCGCGCTCATCGTCTGGTTTTCGAGCAGCAGCAGATCCGGTTCGAGCGAGAGCAGCGTCGCGCGCATTCTGGCAACGAGCTCCCCGTCGCCAGCTGACGTGCGTGCGACGACGACATTGAAGTCCGACGGTTGTTGCGTTGTGGAGAAATAAATCGCCGGCGCGGGCGCCTCGCCGACGGTCTGCTGGGCGTGGTCGGCGACGACGCCGATGATTTCGTAGGAGCGGCCGCTGTCCAGCGTGCGCTGAAAGACGATCCGACCGATGGCACTTTCGTTCGGCCAGTGCCGCCTCGCCATCGCCTGGCTGATGATCGCGACGCGGCGTGTCTCTGGTGTGTCCGAGTCGGCAAACGTGCGTCCTTCGAGCACGCCGATCTTCAGCGTGTCGAAATAGCGTGGCGACACGACGGCGCTGTTGATTGCCGCGCCCATTTCATCGGCCGACTTCTGGTGGCCCGGAACGGCGATGTTCGCGCGGTTGAAGTTGAGCGAGAAAGGCACGCGGGACGCGAGCGCGACGCTGGTCACACCAGGCAGCGCCTCGATGCGTCGCTGCGCTTCGCTCCAGAACGCGCGGCTTTGCTCGGTGCTGTATCGCAGCATGCCTGTGTCGGCCGACGCGATCGCGAGGCCGTTTGCCGGAAAACCAACATCGGCGCGCGTCGCAGCCGAGAGGCTGCGCATGAGGAGCCCGGCGCAGACGAGAAGGACGACGGTGACGGCCATCTGGCTGGCGACGAGCAAATCACGCAGCGTCCACCGTCGTCCTGCAAGCCGTTCGGCTGGCTGATCGCCCTTCAGCTCCGACGCGAGGCTGGCGCGCGTCGCGCGCAGCGCTGGAGCGAGGCCTGCCAGCACGCCGGTGAGAACTGCGGCGAACACGGCAAATCCGAGCACGCGATAGTCGAGCCGAAGATCGAGCGACAGCGGGATGGGAATGGGTAGATCGAACGTGCTGATGAACCTTGTGAGCCAGGAAGCCAGCAGGACCCCAACAGCGGCGCCAAGCAGCCCGAGGATGAGGCTCTCGGTCAGGAGCTGCCGGATCAAGCGGCTTCGCGCTGCGCCGATGGCCAACCTGATGCTGATTTCCTTTTGGCGCGCTGAGGCGCGTGCGATCAGCATGCCGGCGACGTTCGCGCAGGCAATGACGAGAACGAGGATGACCGCGGACATCGTTCCGGCCACGATCCACGAGAGCATTCGATCGGCTTCCGGGTGCAGCCGCGTCTCGCTGGACCGCCGGATCGTGACGCGTCGAGTTTTGTTTGTTTGTGCGTGCTCGGCGCGCAGCCGCGCCGCCACGACCTCCAATTGCGCGCGGGCGTCCTCGAAGCTGGTGTCGCGTTTGAGACGAGCTTTCGCAAACAGCCAGCGCTGTCCGCGCCGATCGAGGCGTGTCGTACCGGTCGGCGACGGCACGTTCTCGTTGATGCCGGCAGGCTCGACCTCTTCGGCGTAGCGGACCGGCACCCAGATTTCCGGTGCCAGCATCGGCACCATCCCGGTGAACGCGTCATCGATGACGCCAACGACCGCGAATTGTTGTCCGCGGATCTTGAGTGATTGGCCGATGGCGTTCGCCTCGCCACCGAATTCGCGCTGCCAGTATCGATTCGACAGCACCACGACGCGAGGTGCTGCCGGCTCGTCGTCTGTTGGAAGGATGGTGCGGCCAAGCCGCGCGGGCACGCCCAGCGACGTGAAATAGTTCCCGGTCACGATTTCGCCGAGGACGAGACGGGATCGATCGCCTCGCGTGACGCCTGCAAACATCGGCGAATAGCCTGCGATCTCCTCGAAGGCCGCGACCTGAGCGCGATAGTCCAGCAGATCCGGGAGCGAGTTCGTGGAATACGTGTCGCCGTCAGCGCCGCTGGTGTAGAGGTCGACGAGGCGGGCCGGGTCGCGGACCGGGAGCGGTCTGAGAAGGAGCGCATCCACAACGGCAAAGATCGCCGTGTTGAAGCCGATGCCGAGGCCGAGGGAGAGGATGGCGACGGCGGCGAAACCGGGGCTTCGCAGCAGCCACCGACCAGCATATCGTGCGTCCTGAACGAGCGACTGCAGCATGTGGAACTCTACGAGCGTCGCCCCTGTGGAGTTCGTCGACTAGAGCGCTGCGCGAAGCGGGTCCCGTCTGCGAGCAGCCCCACTCGGTGCTCGGCCTAAGAGCACGGTCACGGGAGTGGCCTCCGCGCCGAGCGGGGCGCCCCGCTCGCAGCCACCCGCTGAGGCGCAGCTATGGATCGAAAGAAAGGCGCGAGCGAAGCGAAGCGCCCCACGCGAACGGAGCGCGCCGGCGCAGCGGCGCGCGAGAGAGCGTGTCGGGGAGTCCGAGGGGCGAAGCCCCTCGGTGACTATTTGAACAGACGCGGCGCAAAGTCGTGCAGGCTCCTCCTCCACGTTTGCCACTCGTGTGCGGTGCCCTCCGAGACGAAGAGCACGTGCTTGATGCCAAGTCCATCGAGCGACGTGTGCAACTGCTTCACAGCCTCGTGAAACGCGACCTCGCCGCTGCCGGCGCCGATCCAGAACAACCGCACGCGTTTGTTGAAGGCCGCAGCGTCGTTGAGCACGCCGTTCATGGACGTCTTGGGATCGAAGTTCCGCATCGGCGCGCTGAACGAGCCGATCCAGGCAAACTTGTCGAGGTGCGCGGACGTAATCTGCAGCGTCTGCCCGCCACCCATCGATAATCCGGCCATCGCCCGATTCTCGCGATCCGGCAGCGTGCGGTACGTCGCATCAATCATTGGAATCAGATCGTTGACGACCACATCCTCAAAGGCATTCGGCGGCGCCTGGCCGCCCGGTGACGCGCCAGCTCGCGTCGCATAGCCGGTCTCCATCACCACGATCATCGGCTTGGCACTTCCGGCGGCGATCGAGTTGTCGAGAATGAGATTCGCGCGTCCCTGTTTCGTCCAGCCCGTCTCGTTCTCGCCGGCACCGTGCTGCAGATACAACACTGGATAGCGTGTCTTCATGTTTCGGTCGTAGTCCGGCGGCGTGTAAACGTAGGCCCGGCGCCACGCGCCAGTCGTTTTCGACAGATACCAGCGCACACGAACCTCGCCGTGCGGAACATCCCGCGCTTCGTAGAACGCGCCGTCCTTGTCGGGTACGTCAACACCGCTCGTCTGACGTGCCCAGCCGAAGAACGTTTCGCTGCCCGGATCGTTGACCTGGACGCCGTCCACCAGGAACCAGTAATAGTGGAAGCCCGGCACCGCTGGCGGGATGGTGACAGTCCAGACGCCTTTGTCGTCGCGCGTCATATCGATCGGGCCCTTGCCGAGACCGTTGTCTGCCCCGCCCGGTTGCAGCTGAACCTTCTGCGCATTCGGTGCCGGCAGACGGAACGTGACTCGTCCGTCGGCATGAATACGCGGATACTGCGCATTCAACACGTTCGTCGACGCCGGACGCGAATCGTCCGGTGCAGGGGCCTGCAAAAGCACAGCGACCATCAACAACAGCGGCATCCCGGCCATCATCAGTCCTCCACGCGCCGCCATCATGCCACACCAGTAGAATCCAACGTGTGGAACGCGATGTGTAGAACCCGCCGTGTAGAACCTGATGTGTAGAACCCGTCGTGTAGAACCCAACGTGTAGAACCCGCAGTGTAGAACCCGATGTGTAGAACCCGACGTGTAGAACCCAACGTGTAGAACCCGCTGCGTAGAACCCGATGTGTAGAACCCGTCGTGTAGAACCTGACGTGTAGAACCCAACGTGTAGAACCGTACGGTAGGATGAGCGCTTGCACGAGCGCGTAATAACCCTGGTGGACGAAGGTGAAGCCGGCATTGCGTCCGGCACCGGATCCGTGCGCATCAGCTGCGTCGGATCGCGCAGCCTCGTCACGCATGCGTTTGCCACCAGCCCGCTACGACTGCTGACGCCGCGCAACCATGGCTGTGGCGCGTGGATCTATACCTCGACCTACGGCGGAGGGCTCGTCGACGGCGATTCACTGCGACTCGAGGTCGAAGTCG
>Ga0209382_10006075_pt1 | contig 15586 bp, 13 predicted proteins | sample SoiMetdeltSBSDD5_FD_187599 | JGI IMG/M metagenome (GOLD analysis project Ga0209382, IMG submission 187599) | Bulk soil microbial communities from a Populus tree surrounding site in Tennessee, USA - Soil MetaG P. deltoides SBSDD5 (SPAdes) (version 2) | ecosystem: Environmental > Terrestrial >...
GCGCAGTCGCGATTCAGGCTCACGTGCTCGCGCAAACAGCGGGCACTGGGTCAGTGGAATTCGAAGTAGCCTCCGTACGGCCGAACGATTCCGGTCCGGGAAGCTCCAGTTCTCGCAGTCGCAACGGCAGGTATGAAACCACAAACGAACCGTTGTTTCAGTTACTGAGCTGGGCTTTTCAAGTTCGGGAGTATCAAATTATCGGACCAGACTGGTTGAAGTCGGACAGATACGACATCCGAGCCAAGGCTCCAGATGGTGCTGCGGAGGACCAAATTCCTTTGATGCTCCAATCCCTCCTTGCAGACAAATTCAAAATGAAGTTCCACCGTGAAACACGAGAACTGCCGATCCTCGCTTTGCTCATCGCGAGGAGCGGGCCCAAGCTCAATCCGGCAACGGAGTCGGACACAGTCTTACCAAATCGTACCGTCGCACCAGGAACGGCACCCAGTGCGAGTGGCACGGCTGGAGCCGGTGGTGCTCCATCGGGCAACGTGACGGGGAGCCGTTTGTCGACAATGCACAGCGTTGGCACTTTGACGTCGTTTGCGGGAAATCTATCTCGTCAGGTAGATCGTCCGGTGATCGACATGACCGGCTTGACCGGAAAGTACGACATGCGTTTGGCATTCAAGCCTGCAAATGCACCACCCGAAGATCCGGGCCCAACAATTTTCACTGCGCTGACGGAACAACTCGGTCTTCGCCTCGAAGCCCGCAAGGGCCCCGTGGAAGTCATCGTGATCGACAGAGCCTTAGGACGGGTTAGCCTCGTTCGAGCACTTCGACGACGTAATAATCGCCCGGTTCTGGCTGTTCGGCCGCAAAGCGTTCGGCTCCCGCGATTGCCCTATCCAAATCTGCGAACAGGCAGAATTGGTTCGCGTTGATCTCCGCTGCCATCAGGTTACACGACAGCGGTGAGCATTCGAATCCAAGGACCCTTTCCATTGATTTACTTGCACTATCAAAACCCAGCCTGCGGAATCCCTCCGGGATCGGCTCCGGCCTGACGTTCTCAGGTACCCGTATCGGGACCCGACCCTGCGCCGTGAAAGCCTCCTGATACAATCTGTAGGCAAACAGCCGATAGCGTGATTCGTCACCAGCGGGAACAACGCTTAGCGCGTCTGCGATATGGTTAAACCAGCCAAAGTCGTTTTGACGCCAGGACTCGATCCACTTTTTCGGTGGCGATGAAAGACACCCGCTGACGCTGCAAATTTCGATCACGCCAGGTGCTCGCATGTTGTCTGGTTTTCTCTCAATGCGCTTCACGAAGAAGCCCGCGTCAATCATCGCTCTCTTCAAGAAGGACGAACCCGCTTTTGTGTAGAGAGTCCAAGCAAATGTAGTGCCAGCCTGTTGAACTGCTTGGAACGCTTTAAACCAAACCTGATTTGTGACGTCATGTTTGTGTATCGAACTAAACGCGATTGTCGTTTATTTGGAAGTTTTCCCGGAATTTTGACGAGCAATAGACCCCGGATTCACGGCAACTCTCCAAGCCAGGGAAAGAGCGGTATCAGTCCACGCTATAAGTGATCTGAGTTCGGCGCAGAATCACGGTCGAAAGCCAGATGATGGTGCCGGAAACGAACGCCAGCACGACAACACTGGTCGTCGCAGACGGCGGCTCAATCATGATTGCGAAGGGTCCGTGCGCCACAGTCAACGGTATGAACCGCTGCAGGTACAGTCCGATCGTCATTCTTTGGAATATGGGCGGAAGCACGTAACCGAAGGATTCGAGCAGAAGGACGAAAATCGCAGGAATCATCGGATTGCGAAATATCAAGCCGATCAGCATGAACAGCGCGCCGTAAGCGATGCATGCGAGCAAGACCACAAAAAGGTAATTCGCAAGGTGTTGAGTTCCCACACGGGTCAACGACCAATTGCGTCCCGGCGGCGCAGGCCAGAAATACAAGTAGTATGTCGCGATACTGGTGGATATGAACAACGTCGTCATCAGTGAGAGTCCCGCCAGATACTTCGCGAGTACAACCATCTCCCTTCGAATCGGCACCATGTAGTAGTAGTGAAGTGTTTTCTCCTGAACCTCGCTGCGAAACAACTGGCTGAACACACTCGCACAGGAAAAGAAGATCACAAGGTGCAACCACAGCACCTGAAAGAAACCGGTATAGCCAATCGGCAACGGCCTAAAGCCACGATTACCGGATAGAACGGCGGGCAGAGCGAGGATCAGCAATGGGGCGATCGCCAGTATCAGTACGCCGCCGAATTTTCGGCCGCGCCAGTAGCGTTTGAATTCCAGACGCATCAGGAAAAACAAGTGCCGCCAACGTGATCCGGACTTCATATTCGGCCTGCCCCGTTTCCGCCCAACAGATACTCGTAAACCGAATGGACGTTTTCATCGGCCGGCGCGACCGCTTCGACCGACAGATCGTTGTCGAGAATGATTTGATTCAACAATCGATAAAACTGTCTTGGGTTTTTCGTGCTGACCACGAGTCCGGCGTTGTCTGCATGAATCTTGACCTCGACGACGGAATCATGGGTAAAAACGTGCGACGCCACAACTGCAGGACGGTCGCAACGAACGAGAATTTGCATCGGATGATCTTCAATCTGACTCCGCACGTCGCGGATACCACCTTCGGCGACAATATAGCCGTTGCTTAACATCACGACGCCATCGGAAATAACGTCTACTTCATGCAGGATGTGGCTCGAAATGATGACATGGCGGCCGGCGGAGGCGAGATTTCGGAAGAGCTCGATGACCTCGGCGCGTGCCATGGGATCGAGTCCGTTGAGCGGTTCGTCCAGAATCAAAATCTGCGGATCGTGTGCGATCGCGAGCGCAACCTTTACGCGTTGACGCATGCCTTTGCTGTAAGCCGCGATCTTTCGATGCGCCGCTTCTGTCAGTCCGACCTTGGCGAGAACAGCCATGGCGTGATCACGCGCCGCGCGAATGGAATATCCGTGCAGCGTCAGTAACCCTTCGACGATGTCGTATCCCGTAAAACCTTTTGGGAATGAATCGAATTGCGTGCAATAGCCGACCAGCGCCGAGATAGCCTCCGCATCCGCCGGTGATTCGCCGGACACCCGCACGGTGCCGCCTGTTGGGGTCAGCACACCGGCGATAAGGTTCATCAATGTCGTCTTACCCGCGCCGTTGGGCCCCACAAGACTCGTGATCCCCGGACCGATCGAAAGCGTCACACGATTGACGCCTAGCGATTCACCATAAAACTTGGACACGTTATCGAATGTGATTAGCCGTTCCATCTAGCTGACGACGTCGGACGGTCGTACTCTTCTATAGAGGACCCCAATACTGCCCAAAGCGACTAGCAGCATCACTGTTAGAGCAGTCCAACCTGGAACTGCTCCGCGATTCGTGACTCCTTCCGTTATCCAATCAAAGATCATCGCGATCACGGTACTCAGATTAAGCAGAAGCCCCCATTGCACGGGGACCGGAAATACCGGCAGAACCGTGTTCAGCATTTCTCCCAGCCCTGCTCCTGCAAAGAAGATCCCCAGCATTGCACCCGTCGCCACAGACTTCCATCGCAGCCAGACCGACAAGGCGATCGCAAATAGTGAAGTGGTAATGATCCAGAGCCAGGACGAGAGTAAAAATGCAATCGCAATTCGGTAATTCGCGATCAACCACTGCGTGCCGTCCATATCCGCCTGGAGTGCTACGAGGATCAGCCCGGGTATCCAAGTGATTAGTGATGTGAGCGCCAGCAGAACTGCGATACGTCCGCAGACGTATTCCTGCCGGGAGATCGGTTTGCTGAAGTAAACCGGGAAAGCATTATTCGAAATATCGGAGGTTACAGTCGATGGCGCTACAAACGTGACCAGCATGAACGCCAGGAAAGCCTGGATTCGAAAGACCATGTGGAAGAACAGATTGTTTATGGGTACCAGGCCGATCACACCATCCTGACCATACGCACCGCTCAATTCGGCCACTGCACGCGTGCTGTGGTTCAAGTAAATAAGACCAGCTGCCAGAACGGGCGGAACAAAACAAAGGGTGTAAAAACCGGCGAGCAATCGTGAGTCAAGGATGGAGAGCAGCGAATAACGGGCCAAAATCGCGAAGCGCCATCGTTCTCCAGTCAGCTCTCCCTGGTATCGCTTGTAGGTTTGTTTGTATACGGCCATTTCTTATTTCTCCGGCGACATGGCCTTGAGAAAAATGTCTTGCAGCGAGTCGCGCTTGTAATCGAGCCGCCGAATCTCCACTTCATGCGCAAGGGCCAGTTCATACAGGTTTCGGATCTTCACTGACTCGGGCATGATCATTTTGATGCGCTGATTTCTTCGATCGATCGCCACTTCGCAGCCCATACGGACGGCGGCCTCGAGGAAAGGGACTTCATCACCGTCGGTTTCGAGGTGCAGAAACTTTCGGTTGGTGCGCCGCTCGTCATCGAGATTGCAGTAGGTGGCGATCACGCCATCCTTAAGGATCATCACCTCATCGCAGCATTCTTCGATGTCACGCAAGAGATGGGACGAGATGATCAGCCGGACTTCTCCGGTATCGCGAATTTCGCGGACGAGCCGCAGCATGCGTTCGCGTCCTGGCGGGTCAAGTCCATTGGTTGGCTCGTCAAGAATCACCAGGCCTGGACCATGGGCGATTGCGATCGCGAGTTTTGCCAGTTGGCGCATTCCGAGCGAGTACGTACCGAGCTTTCGATAGCGCGCTTCACCAAGACCGACATAGAACAAAGTCTCGTGAGCGCGTTCCATCGCGGCGCGTCGGGGGAGACCGGAAAGTTCGGCCATCATGCGCACGAAACGAATAGCCGTCATGTTAGCGACGTACGCGTCGCTTTCGGGCATGTAGCCCAGTAAGTAGCGGATCTTCCGAATGTCATGGCGAACATCGAGACCGAAGATGCGAACCGTGCCGGAAGCCGGACGATGAAAGCCAAGCAGGGTTTGAAGCAGTGTCGTTTTGCCGGCGCCATTCGGACCTAACAGTCCAATTGCGCGGCCGTCGTACTGGCCGCGCAAATCCCTCAGGATTCGCCGGCCCGCGAGGTCGACGCTCAGCTCATCGAGTTCGATGAAACTCGCCATGAACGACTATTTCTGTTGTACCGCAGGCATCATGTTGCTCAGAAAATCGACTGTGGCCAGATTCATTCCGAGGACTCCTTTGCTAGACATCACAATGCGGTCGGCCTGCCCGTAGAGACAAATCAAGCCCGGCAGAGCAATGTTGATGTTGGAAATTCCCGGGACCGACTTCAGGTTGTAATAGACGATTCCTGAAATCTCGTCCCGCCCGTCCGCCGGCAACTGCGCGCGAAAATCCGCCGATCGCGCCAGCGAGGAACCGGTGTTTCGATATTGGATGGCTTCGGAAACCAATGTGCGCGTCGGGGCAATGATCAGATAACCCGACCAGAAGGTGTAATGAACACCAGACGGAAAATCCTTCGACGTCAGCGAATAGAATGTCACTCCGCTTGAGCTTTCGGACGTCAACGTAATTCCCATCGTGTGTTCCATCGCTGCCTGGCGGTTCAGTTCGCTAACCGACGCTTGCAGCGCATTCTGCAGGCGTGCCGCATCGTTTACCTCGATAATGATCTTCCATGATGGATTGGGAAGCAGAGGTCCATCCAACGCGAACAAAAACTCGTTTCCAAGTTGCGCGGCCAGATCGTATCGGAGATCGACGTGGTTCTTTTCCTGGTAATCCCGCATCCCTGAAAGAAAATCCGTTTTGTTCTGAAATATCGCCATGATGTCATCGAGAATTTGTCCGGGATCCTTGGTAATGACACCAGCGACGCTGTAGGCGTTCGGTGAAATAAACTCGAGAGCCCCCATTCTCGACGGTGCGCCCAACCACGACGCCAGTCCGCGCCGGGCGGTCTTGAAGCCCATAGTGGCCTGATACGACGCTCCCCCGCTGCCGGTCTTCTGTTCGACGATGAGTTGGTCAGCGTCGGCCATCCCCAGAACAGTTGGATCGATGTCGTCTGCGCCGGAAGTCTGACTCAACCCTTCAAGGTTTGCCGCAAGAAGCCAGCCGACGCCCTCGGTATATGCCTGCGCGAGTCGTCGATACATCGCGGTACTCTGGAAGCCGTTCGATGACGGCACAGCCTGATAGCCGAGAACTTGGTGAACTCGCGACGCGTTCGCCGAGATCACGAACACGTTCCCGCTCACACGAATGTTCAGCCAGGCATTCTGGGATTCTGCAGCAAGCGCTGCATTCAACTCATCGCGCCTCGTGATGTCGGCCAATATAACAGCCGCCGATGCGCCACCCATGCGCGGAGCGGCGATGATGACCTCAGGGCCAAGATAGGGAGACAGACGCGAAACGACCTCCATCGCCTGGATCAAGGCCAACCCGCCGCCGTTGGACGATTGCCACCAATCGTATACAGCCGGGTTTTCCGAAATCCGACGTTGCATCAATGCGAACGACTCCTTGAGGGATTGCGGCGAATTGGAGAACGACGCAAACAGCAGGGTATCTGCAGGCACCAAAGGCACCAGGTCGGATGTCGCTCGCAACGGGATACCACCGATTGCATGCGTCAGCGCAGCAGATACAGCAACGTGATTCCTGATCAAATCCAGATGTCTGCTCAACTCGCGGCTCCAACGGAAATCCTCTTCGAGGGATACGGTCTTGACTCCTGGGCCGGACGTCGCTTGTTGGCCACCCAACACGGCGCGTGGCGACTCCTCGATCTCTACAGCGCCTTCGAGGACGGACACTCGCGATCCTTTCGCCAGCGCGCTCACAGAGAACACCGTCCCAACCACACGGATGTTGAAGTCCGCGGTGGTCACATACAAGTGACCGTTGCGTTGCTTGGCAGCGGACACAATGACACTGCCGCGCTGCAACTTGATGTTGACTCCGTCGCGAGCGCGATCGAGAACGAGCTCCGATCGTTCGGCCATCTCGATTCGAGTTGTGTCGGCCAGCTCGAGAATGGCGCCTGAAGCGGCCCCGGTGCGGACCAGTTGATTTCGTTCGATACGTTGTCCCGCCGACAGCGGACGAATATCCTGGCCGGAAATTGCGTACAGATTGCCGTCTACAACACTGGTACTCGCATGAACATCGATTGGGCGGATCAATTCTTCGAGGACGGACACCCGAGTTAACGCCACTGCGACTAACGCTAGCGCCGCAACGGCGAGCCCCGCACGCATCCAGAAACGAGACTTCGGAGGAAACTCAGCCGCTGTTGGGGCGCCTGGTTGGCGCGCTGCGTTGAGTGCGTTTCTGCAGACGACGCAGTCTGAAATGTGATCTTCGAACAACAGCTTTCGTGAAGGCGTGAGGCTCGCCGTCAGATACGCCGGAATCAGCGATTGATAGCCATCGCAACCGTCGATGCTTTCAGCCTGCAACGCCGGGTGCGGTAATACGCGTCCTTTCGCCGACGCCAGCCTCGCCTTAGCCCGAGCCCCCATCTCATCCAGATAGTCCTGCGGGATGTGCTCCTCGCGAATTTCACGAACGGCGCGATCGAGGATAGAACCGGGATCTGGAATGTGTGAACTCATTTGCGATCTCCAATACTGTAGGCGCGGTCTGCGACCGCGCAGGGCGCTCATAGCGCGCCCTTACAGAAGACTCGAATGGATTTTTTAAGCTGAACGCGGGCACGAAAGAGCGTGACGGCAACCGTGCCCCGCGTGGTGCCGAGGAGTTTCGCGATCTCCGCGTTGTCGTACCCTTCGATGTGTTTAAGAATAAATATTTCGGCAGCGCGGCTGTTTAATTGAGCAAGCGCTCTTCGAAACCATGTCTGAACTTCAACAGAAGCGAACTGCTGCTCCTGGCCTGGCCGGTCGTCAACCCGTGCCTCGATGGTGTCGTCAGAAACATGCCGACCGCGCTGATGAAGTATGTTGATCGAGATGTTGACGGCCGATCGATGAAGGTATGCCCGCGGGTTATTCCGGATATCCGGTGGACGGTCGCGGCCCAGAAGCCGCAGGAAGATCGTCTGCACCACGTCTTCCGCTTCCTGCCGGTTTCCCAGAATGTGGTAAGCGACCCTGTAAACGAATATGTGATGCTCGTTGAAGATCCGCTCGATGTCCTGCGGAAGAGTCTCCGATTTGAATGCCGTTACGGACATTTGCTCCTCTGCAGGTTTAACCTGAAAACCACCGTCCCATTAGCAAAAAAATTCCTTTGAAGGACGGGCGCTCACAGAGCGCCCCTACAGTCTCTTGACAGATTTGTACAATGACTATATACAATAGACAATGATGGCGACGATCTCGATCGATTTGAACGCGTCAGTTCCTGCATACCGCCAGATTGTCGATGCTTTGCGGCACTTGCTCGTCAACGGCGAGCTGAAACCGGGCGACCAGATACCAACCGTCCGGCAACTGGCAATCGATCTCGGCGTTCACTTCAACACAGTCGCTCAGGCTTACCGCCTCCTTGCCGATGAAGGATGGCTCGACCTGAAGCGGCGTCGCGGCGCAATCGTACTGGACCGCCTTCAACCAGCCGCACCGAGCAAGAAACGGCAACAGCAATCGATACAGAGGCTGCGGGAACTCATCGCACAGCTGCAAGCGGAAGGAATTCCGGCGAATCAGATTGCCGGACAACTTCGCGCGCTGGCAGCCACTCTGATCAAAGGAGACTGAGATGCCTTTATCAATACTGATCCTTATGAATCTCGGGTTCGTCCTGGCGACCATTTTATGTTGTGTTGCTCCCGTCGCTCAGCGTTCCGGAATCTTCTTCGGAGTGACCGTTGCTCCGGAATTCGTTCGTACTCCAGATGCGCGGCGGATCCTGTGGCGCTACAGGCGATCGGTTATTGTAACGACCTTACTGTGTTCTGCAGCCTTGTGGGTGGTGGTGCCTCGCCTGACGGGACTAGCAGCGCCCTTGACGTCCTCAGTACTAGTCTTTCTTGGGACCGGAGTTGCAATCGTTTCAACCGCAATTGCAAGCAAAAGGGTGCGCCCGTTTGCAAGTTCGTACTCGCCGACCCGAACAGCGTCCCTAAGGCCGCGGCCGCAAACGTTGCCTGGAGGTCGATTTGTCTTTGCCGGGCCAATGTTGATCGTAGCCGCAGCGCATTTCTTGCTGTTGACGAGACACGACACACTTCCAGCTGAGACTTACCGCGCCGCGTTCGCACTGCTGCTTACAGCTTACGTTGCGAATGCACTGTTGATGTGGGTAGCATGGCTCCTCTTATTCCGGACTCGTCAAATTTGCCCGTCGGGCTCTGCCTCAGCACATGAAAGTGCGGACAAGAGATTTGGATACGGGCTTCGCTTGATGTTTGCCTATGACCTTACAGCCTTCATGGTTGCTCCCGCCTTGACCGTCGCTAAAATCACACAGGCTTTCAAAGGGCCATCGTTCTTGACGATCTTGATGGCTGTACAAGTAATCCAGACGGCGATTGTGCTGGCCCTGGCTATCAAGAGGCGCGGCACTTCGATAGAAACGCCGGCAGCAAGAAACGGGGACGGTACCTCGGACGCGTGTTGGAAATACGGTCTTATTTATTACAACCCGGACGATCCCGCATTCGTGGTGGGGACACGGACGGGGCCGTATGGCTGCGACTTGAACTTTGGCAATAAGTGGTCCTGGGTAGTTTCGTTCGGACTTGTCGCGATGCCGGTTCTAATCCGGCTCGTGTGGCTGTAGGGGCGCTCTATGAGCGCCCGCGCGCGGTCGCAGACCGCGCCTACAGAACGTAACAAATTGGTATTGATATACAATCCTACTGCGCCTGTGCGTGCGAGGTATAAACAATGATTAGAAATACGCTTCGTTTAACAACTCTGCTGTTCGTCACCTTTCTGCTGGTTACCGCGGGCCGCGGCTTCGGTCAGACGCCCGCTGGTCCCGCGTTCGAAGTTGCCAGCATTAAACCGACAAGCCTCGACATGATGAAACTGGCGGCGCAGGTGCGAGCCGGAGAAACGCCGGCGATTGGCGCGAAGGTCGACAAGACACGGGCCACATACACCTTCATGTCGCTGAAGGAATTGATTGTCACGGCGTACGATGTGAAGCCCTTCCAGATCTCCGGCCCAGACTGGCTCAACGACGCCTCTGTGCGTTGGGATATCATCGCCAAAATGCCTGATGGCGCGACCACAGATCAGGCACCGAAGATGCTTCAAGCCCTGCTCGCCGAACGCTTCAAGTTGGCGGTTCACCGTGAAACCAAAGAGCAGCCGGTGATGGCGCTCGTCGTCGGCAGCGGTGGACCAAAGCTGCAGGAGGTGCCTGCCGATTCGCTACAGGACTTCGACCCGAACTCTCCGCTGAAACCTGGCGAAAGGCAAATGGACACACCGCAAGGTCCCGTTCGCATGTCGGTGGATCCCAGAGGCGGCGCCGTCATCAATATGGGAAAGCGCGGTGTGTGGACCCAGGGGATGGGCCCAAATGGAATGTTCCACATGGAGGCGAAAGGAAGCACCATGTCCGCGTTTGCCGACATGCTCACACAAATGACCACAATGACCGGTGGAGGACGCACCCAGATCGTCGACATGACCGGGCTTAAAGGGAATTATGTGGTTGCTCTGGATTTCTCGCTGGCGGATCTGATGAAGATCGCGCAGAGCGCCGGCGTGAATGTGCCGATGCCAGCCGGCGGAGAAGCCGTCGCTTCCGACCCGGGAACCTCTTCGTCGATAACCGATGCCGTCAGAGCGCTGGGCCTCAAGTTGGAGTCCCGCAGAGCGCCAGGCGAGCTACTCGTTATCGACCACGTTGAGAAGACGCCGACCAATAACTAACGAGCCTTAGTCCATCCCGCTAATTCTCTTTTTGGCGATCGTGGTCCAGGCGCCGCCGGTCGACATCTCTGCGGTCATCCAAAAGGAACTCGGCTTACGTCACAAATTACCTTCGCGACCTCGGCGGTATCGTCGGAAATGAGAGTACTGTCCGCAAAGTTCAGCAGATCGACAAATTGTTGCACTCAATACGGATCGCAATTTGGACATCGGTGAGGTTGGGAAGGACGAGTATCACAAGGAAATCGTTCCTCTTTATAAATCGATCGCGAGCGAAATCGGTGTCGCGTACAGTCTGGGCTATACGTCAAACATCCCCAAACAGGACCGTCGATTTCGTGAGATCAAAGTCACGACGCGGGACTCAAAGCTGAATGTCATCCAATCGCGTTTGGGGTACTCGCCACCGTAGTTTCTTGCAGTGATCCCGACCTTAGTGTTAGATGTCGGCAACCAGAAAGGGAAAAATGCCGACTCAACTTTCCAAAGTTTTAGCCATTCAGGCTTGCATTCTCTTGGTGCTCACCGCAAACCTGTGGTCACAGGAAGCGCCCCAAAGTTTCACCTCACAAAATGGGCTGCTCTCCCAACAACAATTCATCGCAGCGCAAAAAGCATTTGAAGAGGTGGAGACGCCGCAAAACGGGCTTGGCATCCACTTCAACGAGGCGTCCTGCGCCGCGTGCCACCTGGCACCGGGAACATCACGGCTACCCGGAGGCAGCGGGCCGATCACTGAGATTCGCGCGGGTTTCCTTGGTTTTAACAAAGAATTCTTTCCCGCGCCGGGCGGCACTCTCATCACAACGAAAGCGGTCGGAAACGCAACTCCGGAAATAAAAGCATTGTCCGACAAACAGAATGTTCGCGATAAGTTCATCACTCTATCTTTGTTTGGAGCGGGATTCGTGGAAGCCGTCCCAGACGAGGATCTGCGACGCATCCAAAAGAAACAAGCCAGTGACAGCAATGGGCGGATTCGCGGAGTCCTCCGCGAGGTTCCGATTTTGGAGGCACCCGGTTACACAGGCGTTGGCAGATTCGGTTGGGCCGCGCAGCATACGAGCCTGCTTTCGTTTTCGGCGGACGCGTACCGAAACGAGATGGGCATTACGTCTCCTTTGGCGCCCAATGACAACACGGTGCTCGGCGACCCGGCAGACGACGGCGTCGCCGACCCGGAAGACAACGGAAAGGAATTTGGCGAGGACGTGGAATTGTTCGCAAGCTTCATGCGCGCATTGGCGGCTCCGCCGCGGCTTCTTCCGGAAGACAAGAAGGAGCGCAGCGAGATCGAGGAAGGATTCAAGGTTTTCAGATCGACCGGTTGCGCATCTTGCCATTTGCCGGAAATGGTCACGGCGGACGAGGGTACATTGCTGCTCGCCAAAACATTTCGCGTTCCGAAAGCCCTGGGAAACAAGAAATTCCACCCCTACGGGGACTTTCTCTTGCACGACATCGGCACCGGGCCGGTAACTTTGCGTGAAGGGATGCCAGCTGAAGCCAGGGGAAAAATCCGCACGGCGGCTTTGTGGGGATTGGGCACACGGATAATCAATGCAGAGCCCATGCTCCACGACGGTTCCGCCCGTACACTCGAAGATGCGATTCGCAAGCATCAGAGCAGCGCGGCGCCGGAAGCCGAGGAGTTCCGACGCTTGTCCGAGCGCGATAGAACCCGTCTGTTGAAATTCCTTCGAAGCCTGTAACTTGAAATTAATCCAAAGAAACTGGATTAGCGAGCAAATTTCCCCTCCTGGACAGGAGGGGAAGCCGCGAGCGATTGTTTTTGATCGCGAGCGGCGGGGTGGTAGATCAATTAATGCTCGCGCAGCGCATCCTTATTGATTTTCGGTGGTTGATCTACCACCCCGTCTGCGCCGGCAAGGAAGGCGGCGTTTTTCTTTATGGCGCAGCCACCCCTCCTGTCCAGGCCTGTCCAGGAGGGGAAACTTTGCTGGCTGACACGTCTCCCTCACGATTGGAGCGAACACCCTCCTAACGGCTTTTTCCCTTATGACTTGAGCCCCCGTCTCTGCTAACTTCCATGGCGACAAAAATCGGTTCTGGATTGGGAGTCCGCCTTATGAAGTTCAAGTGGTCGATTTGGATTTTAGTGTCACTCGTCGTCATGTTGATTTTGGGATCGTGCGGTCCAAAGAGGACGGCGTCCACACCGGGCGGCACGCCCGCGCCATCGACGCCGGCAGCGCAAGCGCCGGCACGGACCGGCGGTGGAGCAGCAGCCCAGCCTGCAGCCGCCGCACCTGCAGCGGCAGCATCCACAAATGCCCCTGCGGCGAGTGGAGGTGGTAGAGGGGCTGGAGCCAACGCGCCCGGAGCACCGGCTGCTGCAGCGAACGCCGCGCCAGAGGGCGCAGGCGCACGAGGTAATTCCGGAGCAAAACCGCCTGAAGGCGAATTGCCGCCCGCTGTGCTTCCGGCTCCCGCGGCACCAATCGTTTCGGGAACCGCGCCCAATCCGGATCCGCGCGTCGGTCTGTCGCCCGGACGTTGGAACGCCGGTCAAGCGGCCTGGAACATCAAACTGATCTCGAGCACTCCGCCGACAAAAGATTCTCTCGGATCGTTTCATTCGGATCTCGCCTTCTCTGGCAAATACGTCGTACAGGGCAACTACAACGGCTTCGAGATTTGGGACATCTCCAATCCCACGAAGCCTGTTCTCGCGAACACCTATACCTGCCCGGCGTCGCAAAACGATGTGTCCGTGTACCGCAATCTTCTGTTCATGTCGTCCGAAGCGACGAACAGCCGTCAGGATTGTAAGTTCGGTGGAATTCCAGAACCGATCAGCGAAGATCGCGTGCGCGGCATTCGCATTTTCGATATCACCGATGTGGCTCGTCCCAAGCTGGTGAGTAATGTTCAGACCTGCCGTGGTTCGCATACCCATACGGTCGTGTCGAAGGACGGAGACGACAACATTTATATCTACGTTTCGGGCAGCGCCGGCGTACGTCCCGCCGAAGAGTTGAAAGGCTGTCAGGACGGCGACATCGACGATCCGAATACGGCGCGATTTCGTATCGAAGTCATCAAGGTACCCCTTGCCAGACCAGGAACCGCAGCGATCGTGAGTTCGCCCCGCATCTTCCAGGGCCTGCCGGTTGCTCCACGCAATGAAGAACGTGCCGCTCTCGATGCTGCCAACCGTGGCAATCGCGGTGGTGGCGGTGGCGGCGCCGCAGGTGCGGCAGGTGCGGCAGGCGCACCGGCGGCAGGTGGCGGCGGACGCGGCGGCAACAACAATGCCAACACTCCGCCGAGAGGCCCGAACCAATGCCACGACATCACGGTTTACCCTGAGATGGGTTTGGCCGGTGGGGCGTGCGGTGGTCTGGGTCTGCTGCTCGATATCAAGGATCCCGTGAATCCGAAGCGCATCGAAATGGCGGCAGATGCCAACATGGCGTTCTGGCACTCGGCTACTTTCAGCAACGATGGCAAGAAAGTGCTGTTCTCCGATGAATGGGGTGGCGGAACGCAGCCCCGATGCCGACCGACAGACAAATTGGAATGGGGCGCCAACGCCTTGTTCACAATCGAAAACGGCAAGCTCGTGTTTCACAGCTACTACAAGATGCCGGCCCCACAGACTGCGACTGAAAACTGTGTCGCCCACAACGGATCGCTGATTCCGATACCAGGCCGTGACGTGATGGTTCAGGGTTTCTATCAGGGCGGTCTGACCGTGTTTGACTGGACCGATCCCAAGCGTCCGAAGGAAATTGCTTTCTTCGATCGAGGACCTGTCAGCGCCGAACGTCTGATCACAGGCGGCTACTGGTCGACGTATTGGTATAACGGCGTGATCGTCGGATCCGAGATCGAGCGTGGTCTCGATGTTTTCGAACTCGTTCCCAACCCTCTCATTTCTCAAAACGAGATCGATGCTGCCAAGACAGTCAAGATGAACTACTACAACACGCAGGATCAGCAGAAGTTCGTGTGGCCACCGAGCTTCGCTCTCGCGAAGGCTTATGTCGATCAGCTTGAACGGTCGAACGGTCTGACGGCGGCGAAGATCCAGTCCACGCGTACCGCGCTCGCTGCGGCCGAACGAGCCAGCGGCGCCCAACGCACGACTGCCTTAAACCAACTGGCAACTCAGCTGAATGGCGACGTCGTCGGTTCTTCGGACCAGGCAAAAGTCCGGATGTTGATTTCAGCCGTGACCGATCTCACCAAGTAATTCCGCGTCCATCTAACAGGCGGGCCCCGTGCCCGCCTGCATCCCGATTGAATTTTTCCCCAAAACCAACATAATGTCGGCCATGACAGTCGTCGTTCGGAACACTCGCTCGGCGCGCATCGAGAGAACATCCGAAGGAATTGTCATAACGCGTGTTTTGCCAAACGTCCAGCAGAGCATCGACGACGCAGTCGAGAATGTCTCGGCTGCTGCTGAAGCGTGCCGTGGGAAAAGGGCACCAATAATTGTTGATCTCAGGGAGGCTATGACTCTGGACGCCGAGACCCGGCATTACTATAGCGGGAAGAAGCTGACCGACTTCTTTTGTTCGCTCGCCCTACTGGTTCCGACCGGTGCCTTCGGAAAAATGATGGGCAACCTCTATCTGCGTGTAGCGAATCCCGGCATTCCCTCCAGGCTCTTCGACTCTGAAACAGATGCCATACAGTGGTCCGCCAGACACCTGAACATCGACGGCGGGTAGCATGAGTGAGGAAAAGCTGTGCTTCGATCGGGCACGATTCGAGGCCGTTCTTGACGTTATTGAGTCGATGGCAGTCGGCGACTTGAGCG
>Ga0209382_10006076_pt1 | contig 15583 bp, 10 predicted proteins | sample SoiMetdeltSBSDD5_FD_187599 | JGI IMG/M metagenome (GOLD analysis project Ga0209382, IMG submission 187599) | Bulk soil microbial communities from a Populus tree surrounding site in Tennessee, USA - Soil MetaG P. deltoides SBSDD5 (SPAdes) (version 2) | ecosystem: Environmental > Terrestrial >...
ACGGCCAGAGACAGAAGCCATCGTGATGCTTCGCGGTGAGGATCATCATCCGGAAGCCAGCGGCCTTCGCGGCACGTGCCCATTGCCGTGCGTCGAGCGCCGTGGGCGCGAAGATCTGCGGGTCTTCCTTGCCATCACCCCACTCGCGGTCAGTAAACGTATTGACCCCGAAATGGAGGAACAGCGCGAGCTCGTCGCGCTGCCACGCGAGCTGGGCGGGCGTCGGCACCGGGCGTCGGTTCTGCGCCGGTGCGTCTGCACCGCCTAACGTGTCGAGCGACAGGCGGCCGGCCACGAGGCCGGACAGGCCGAGCCGGGCGAACTCGCGTCGGCTTACAGTGTCTCGGGTGGGGCGGTCTCGCCGTTGGGTCATTGGACTGTGAGCTCTCCTCGCAACCGAATGTCCTTCGACGAGCTGCCGACCATGATCCGAAACGCGCCCGGCTCCACGACCCACCGCATGTCGCGATCGAGCATCCGGAGTGACTCGTTGGACAGCGGGATCGACACCGTCTTCGACTCTCCGGGCGCCAGATGAACACGCTGGAAGCCCGCGAGCTGCATCACCGGCCGGGCGACGGACGCCAGCACATCCCGAATGTACAGCTGGGCGACCTCGTCGCCAGCCACTTGGCCCGTGTTCTTCACGGCGAACGAGATCCTGGCCGAGCCGTTGGTGCCTAACGTGACCAGCTGGATGGACAGATTCGAATACTCGAACGTCGTGTAGCTCAGCCCGAACCCAAACGGGAAGAGCGGCTGCCCCGTGAGATCGAGGTAGTCGTCCCCGCGCCCGGTCGGCTTGTGGTTGTAGCGCAGCGGCAGTTGGCCCTCGGCGATCGGAAACGTGATCGGGAGTCGTCCGGCAGGATTCACGTCGCCGAACAGCACGTCGGCGACGGCTGTGCCGCCGACCTCGCCCGGATACCACGCGTCGATCACGGCACTCACATCGTTCAGCCACGGCATCGTGATCGCGCTGCCGCCCAGGAGCACGACAATGGTCGGTTTGCCGATCTTCGCCACTGCGCGGATCAGCTTCTCCTGGTTTCCCGGAAGCGCCAGTGACGACCGGTCGCGGAACTCCCCTTCCTCGATCCCGGCGACTACGATCGCGATGTCGCTTCGCCGAGCGATGGAGACTGCGCTGTCGATCCGCGCGCGCCAGTCGCTGGACACGCCCGCGTCCCACACGAGCTTCACCCGCGCGTTGCCCGTGCTCTCGAAGTACTCGAGCCTCAAGTCGTGCCTGGTCCCGGGGCGCAGCAGCACGTTCGCCATCCGCGTGCCGTACGACTGCTTCCGCCAATTGTCGATGACCAGCGCCCCGTCGAGATACAGGCGGTAGCCGTCATTGCCTTCCACGCCAAGCCGACTGACGCCGCCTGCCGGAACTGTCAGGCTTCCGGTCCAGCGGACCGAGTACCAGTCGAATGGGATCTCGCGCGCCGGCGAGTTGAGCGTCCACCCGAAATCGATCTGCGGGTCGACACGCCTAACGCGGGCACCACCCTCCAACTGGTTGTTGTCGAAGTACTCGGCAGTTAGCCCGGGAATCGCACGGCCGTCGACCACCGACGACAGCCGCGCGGCCGGGACGACGACGTGATCGCGCGTGACGCGGCCCGGCCCGGGCGCGTAGCGAACGACACCAGCGTTGCCGAGCCGCGCGCGGACGCCATCGAGGATCGAGACCTTCGAGTTGCCGGGACCGCTGTACCCACCGAGTCGCGCTTCGATGGCATCCTGGCCGATCACGGCGACCGACCGGACGCGCTTCGAGAGCGGAAGCGTGGCGCGCTCGTTCCGGAGCAGCACGATCGACGAGCGAGCAGCCTCCAGGGCGAGCGCGCGATGCGAGGCGTGACCATTCCAGAACGCGGCGCTGTCCGCGGACACGTACGGGCTCTCGAACAGACCGAGCTCGAACTTCGCGCGCAGCACACGCGCGACGGCTGCGTCGATCACCGAGTCAGCGATGAGTCCGCGCTGAAACGCGTCGAGATACGGCCGGTGCTGTGGCCAGGAGGACTGGAAGATGACGTCCAGCCCGGCGTCGAGCGCATCCTTTGCCGCAGTCGCGGTGCTCGCCTCCGTATGATGCAAGACGGTCGCGCCACCCGTGGCCGCCGCATCGGAGATGACGAAGCCCGAAAACCCCCAATCGCCCTTGAGCTTTCCATTGAGCAGCGCGCGACTCTGTGTCGCCGGCGATCCGTCCACGGAGTTGTAGGCGGTCATCACCGAGCGCGCGCCAGCCTTCTGGATGGCGTCGCGGAACGGCGGGTAGAAGAGCTCCTCGAGCGTTCGCTCGTTGAACTCGATCGGATAGCTGTCGCGGCCACCTTCACCGACGTTCGCGATGAAGTGCTTGGGTGTCGCGATGACTCCCGCGCGCTCGAACGGCGCGATGAACGCCTGCCCCATCGCGGACGTCAGGTACGGATCTTCACCGTACGTCTCTTCGACCCTGCCCCACCGGACGTCGTTCGCAATGTTGATGACCGGCGACAGGACCTGCCTCACGCCGCGCGACCGCGTCTCCCGCGCGATCGCGCCAGCCACGCGACCCATGAGCGCAGTGTCCCACGTAGCCGCGAGCGCGATGGCCTGCGGAAACGCCGTGGCGCCCTCGCGAACGAAGCCGTGAAGCGCTTCCTCGAACGGGATGATCGGGATGCCGAGCCGCGTGCGATCCACGAAGTAGCGCTGGATGGTGTTGATGCGCTCCGCGTGACCGCGGGCAGCATTCGTACCCATCGAGTCAGCGGGGGAGATCTGCAGCCCGAAGATGCCGTGCGAGTAGTCGTGCGAGGCGTCGTCCAAGTCGCCGGGGATCATGAACACCTGCCAGAACTTCTCCTCGCGCGTCATCCGGCCTAACAAATCGCGAACGCGCTCGGCGGTTGGCAGGCGCGCGTCGCGATACGGCGGTGGCGTCTGTGCGAACGCCAGCCGCGGCCCCAGCGCGAACGTGAGGATGAAGGATGGCAGGATGACTCGACGATGAGAACGCACGGCTCCCGGAAGCGAACGGTCGAGTGAAGATAGGCGCGTCATTCACACTCCGCAGCTTGAGCCGGGCAAGCGCCGATGCGATTCTCCGGTCGTGATCACCACCGTTACGTATCGCGTCGTTTACGACGCCGCGCAGCTTCGCTTTCCCGCCTGGCCGGTCGCGTCGGTCGGGCTCGCAGTGGCGCTCGCCGGCGTCGGGCTCGGCGCCTATTTGCGTCGCCGAGGCATAGCGTCCGCTGCTCCACGTACGGTGGTGACGAGCGCGATCATCTTCGGTGTATCGTGGTCGCTGCTGGTCGGCTGCGGCCTGTACGCGCAGCATGCGCAGCTCCGGAGCGCGCTCGCGGAGCGGAGCTACGTGGCCGTCGAGGGTGTGGTCTACGATTCGCCACAGGGGCCAGCGAAGGATGTGGACGGAAAGAGCTGGGTCGTCGAAAGTGGAAAGACGGCCCACTGGTATCGCTACGACTCCTCACCGCTCTCGGTCGGCTATCGCCGCAACGCTCCGGGGACTGGCGGCTTGCGCGATGGCGCGCGCGTTCGTATTGCGGACATCGGGGGCCGCATTGCCCGACTGGAAATCCAGGAGTGAGCATTTCCGGCATCCAGAATAAAGGTGAACGCGGATCTGACGGAACCTCGGAGGACGGATGAAAGCCATTTCTCAATCCGTTCCGGATCCAGTCAGCTTGATCCGTTGTTTCCGTTGAATCCGTTTCCCAATTTCATTTGGATGCTGACCTAACAACTGCCACCAACAGGAGAATAATGCGGCATTTCGCAATCGCCGTTCTGGCTTGGGCAATGACCGCCAGCCTTCGCGCCCAGGCTCCGAACGGTGGAGTCGAGGGCGACTTCGAGATGCGCGATTTCAAGTTCACCGACGGGTCCACCCTCCCCGTCCTCCGCATCCACTACACGACACTCGGCCATCCGAAAAAGGACGCTCGCGGCGTCGTGCGAAACGCGGTGCTCATCCTCCACGGCACCACCGGCAGCGGGCGCGGGTTCCTCTCGCGCAACTTCGGTGGCGAGCTGTTTCAGCCCGGCCAGCCACTCGACACCACCGCGCACTTCATCATCCTCCCCGACGGCATCGGCACCGGCAAATCGACTCGGCCCAGTGAGGGGTTGCACGCGAAGTTTCCGCGGTATGGTTACGAGGACATGGTCACCGCGCAGTACCGCCTCGTAACCGAAGGCCTGGGCGTCAATCACCTGCTGCTCGTCATGGGCACATCCATGGGCGCGATGCACACATGGATGTGGGGAGAGCGCTATCCCGATTTCATGGATGGGCTCATGCCGCTCGCGAGCCTGCCGACACAGATCGCCGGCCGGAACCGGATGATGCGCGAGATCGTGAGCAAGGCCATTCGCGACGACCCCGACTGGAACAATGGCGAGTATACGAAGCCGCCGCGCGGCTTGATGGCGGGCCTAACGATTCTCTGGATCATGACATCGAGCCCGCTCACGCAGCAGCGCGACGCGCCCACGCGCGACAGTGCGAACGCGATCATCGATCGCTACATGGACCAGCGCATGCGGACGACGGACGCGAACGACTTCCTCTATCAGTACGAGGCGTCGCGCGACTATGACCCGTCCGGCGCACTCGAGAAGATCCAGGCGCCTCTCGTGGCGATCAATTCAGCGGACGACGAGGTGAACCCGCCGGAGCTTGGGATAATGGAGCGGCTCATGCCGAGGGTGAAGCGCGGCAAATACGTGCTGATTCCGACCAGTGAGCGGACCCGGGGCCACGGCACACACTCGCTCCCCGCAATCTGGAAACCGTATCTGGTGGAGCTGCTCAAGGAGATCGAGGTGTCATCCTGAGCGAAGCGAAGGATCCTCATCCTCCTGGTAGAGGGGCCGGGACGATGAAGATCCTTCGGCTGGCGCCTCAGGATGACCTGGTTGCAGAAAACGCGGCCCTCGTTGCATCCGCATGGCCCGGTTGACATCGCCGCGCTAAAGTCACGGTGTGACTTCCCCGTCCCTCGCCGCGCACCGGCCCTTGTACCCTTGGCCGTGGATCGCCACCGCACTCGCCGGCGGGCTTGTCGTCGGATGGATCGATCGATCCGCCGCTGAAGTCCAGGGTCCGCTTCTGCTGCTCATGACCGTCGCGTTCCTCACCGCCATACCGCGGCGGGCACCAGCGTGGGCGGTCGCTCTCGCCGCTACGGCCGGCCTGCCACTCGCGCACGCGCTGGGAAGCGCGTTAGGCGGCGCGACCGGAGCATCATGGGACATGCTCATTGCCGCCATACCTGCCACGATCGCGGCCTACGTCGGCCACGGCGTCGGCGTGTCCGCGCGAAGCGCGTCACGACTCATCGACCGACGCGTTGCTATCGGCGCCATGCTGATGGCGTGCAGCGTGGTCGGGACGGGGCCGGTGTACGCGACGCTGCTCGCGCGTGGACAGCCATTCGCGTGGTTCGTCACGACGATCTGGCAGCTCGTCACGCTGGTGGGGTGGTCGGTGGCCACGCCGTTTCTCATCCGCCTCTGGCAACGGACGCTCGTATCGGTCGACGACGGCTGGAGCAGCGAGCTCACCCGTCACGCGGCGCTGATCGGTGCGATCGCCGTCGTTCACGCCATGCTTTTGCCCCTCGGTACGCGCGTGCTGTTCATCCCGTTAGGAAGCGCGTCGTTCGCGAGCGCCATCGGCTGGGCCTTCGCCGCATACCTTCCGCTCGACACCCTCGCGTACATCGCGGTCTGGGGTGCCGCCTATCTGTCCGACGCAGACCGACGTGCGCGCGACGCGGCCATCCGCGAAGGCGCGGCACGTGGTGAGCTCGCCGTCGCCCGGCTGGCCGGACTGCGCGCGCAGCTTCGCCCGCATTTCCTCTTCAACGCGCTCAACACGGCGTCGATGCTGGCCGGCCGAGGCGATACAGAAGGAACCCGGCGCGTCATCACGGGCCTCGGCGAGCTCCTGCGCTACGTGATGCGTGGCTCCGAGCAGCCCGACACGAAAGAGTCGGAGTTAGTCGCCGTTCGCGAGGAGATCGCGTTCGTCGAACAGTACCTCGCAATCGAGCGCGAACGGTTCCCCGAGCGGCTGCGCGTGACAATCGACGTCGAGCAGGACGTCGAGAACGCGACCATCCCGGCCCTTCTGCTTCAGCCGCTCGTCGAGAACGCAATCGTGCATGGCGTCGGAGGCCGCATCGGCGCTGGTCAGGTGTCCGTTCGCGTCCGGCGGGATGGGGATATGTTGCAACTGGCCGTTCAGGACGACGGGCCTGGTCCGGCCGAGCCTAACGGCCGTGCGAGCGGTATAGGCCTCTCGAACACGCGAACACGTCTGACCGTGTTGTACGGCAATGCCGCCAGGCTGACCCTGGAACCGGTACCCGGAGGCGGAACGCGCGCGACCGTAACCCTCCCGATACGACCGACTCGGTGAGCTCGCCGCTCACGGCGATCGTCGTCGACGATGAGCTGCCGGCCCGCGAAGGGCTGGCGGCCGATCTCGGCGCGCTCGGCGTCACCGTCATCGCGGTCTGCGCCGACGGTCGCGCGGCGCAAGACGCGCTCCGCGTCCATCGGGCGGACGTGCTGTTCGTCGATGTGGAGATGCCGGAGATCGACGGGTTCGCGCTCCTCGAATCACTCGAGCCGGAGCAGCTTCCACCCGCTATCGTGTTCGTCACGGCGTACGACGAGCACGCCCTCCGCGCGTTCGAGGTCCGCGCGCTCGACTACGTGCTCAAACCGTTCTCGCGCGAGCGGCTGCGAACTGCCGTCGAGCGCGCCGAGCAGCGGGTGCGCGAGGCGAGCGCTCTGGCGGAAAAGCCCGGGCACGAGCACGCCGGCGAGATCCCGGAAGACCCCCGGTATCTCGAGCGGCTCGTGGTGCGCGAGCGTGACGGGTCGATTGTCGTGCCGGTATCCGAGATCGAATGGATCGAGGCCGACACCTACTATGTACGCCTTCACACATCGCACGGGCGATCGCGCCTCCTGCGCGAGCGCATGGCAGTGCTCGAAGCGCGGCTCGACCCGGAAGTCTTCTTCCGAACGCACCGGTCGGCCATCGTTCGCCTCGACCGGGTTCGGGCGGTGAAGACACTGTCGCGCTACGAGCACACCGTGACGCTCGCGAGCGGCGCGCGCGTGCCGCTCAGTCGGGATCGCAAGTCGCGTCTGGCTTCGCTGCTTGGCAGGAATTGGTAGTTGTGTCAGCGTCGACCCACTGTCATCCTGAGCCGTCAGGCGAAGGATCCTCATCGTCCCGGTAGAGGCCCTCTATCAGGAACCTGAGGATCCCTCGTTTCGCTCGGGATGACAAACTCCTGCCCCGCACCGGTCATGCGTCCATTCCTCGGCGTTCTTGCAATCCTCATCGTCGCCCGGGTCGAGGCCCAGGCCCCGCGCCCAGCGACCTCCACCCGCGCCGCGATCTCCGCGGACGACCTTCGATCGCGCCTGTTTCTCATCGCCCACGACTCGATGATGGGGCGGCTGCCCGGCGAGGCTGGGAACTACAAGACGGCCGACTACGTCGCGAGTGAGTTCAAGCGACTCGGTCTCGAACCGGCAGGCGAGAACGGCACGTATTTCCAGACCGTACCGTTCGTGCTCATGGCCCCGGAAGCGGGAACGTACCTCGAGACCGGGGCCACCCGATTCGCGTTAGGCACCGACCTCGTCCCGATCGGTGTCGCAACGACTGTCCGCTCGATCTCGAACGCGCCGGTGATCTACGGCGGCCCGGCCCGGGACCCATCGCAGTGGGTCTCCGGCGACTCGGCTGTCGGCAAGGTCGTCGTGCTCGATATCAGGCCCGGCCCCGACGGATCGCGCGGCTTGCGTGGGCTCGCGCTGCGCGACCCGCGCTTCAATCGTGCCGCGCTCGTCGCCATTGTCGGCTTCGACCTCACGGGGAGCGAACAGCGCGCGGCCATCATGGGTGGACGACTCACGATCAATCCGACACCGAATGCCACCGCAGCACCCGTCGCCTTCATCTCCGACAAGGCCGCCGCGGCCCTGCTCGGCGGCGATCCATCGACCATGACGCCCGGGACGGCTGGGCGAACCGCAAGCGGGAGTATCGGCTACGCACCGAAGCAGGTCGCGTATCCCGCGCGCAACGTCGTCGCGATTCTGCGCGGCTCGGACTCGAAGCTCCGCAACACGTACATCGCACTCACAGCGCATAACGATCACGTCGGCTTCGATCACTCGCCCGTCGACCACGATTCGCTGCGCGCCTACAACCGCGTCATTCGCCCGATGGGTGCCGACAGCCCGCCGCGGCCGCCGACAGACGACGAAGCCGCGCGGATCACGGCCATCCGCGACAGTCTGCGGAAGGTGCATCCGCCGCGCCTCGATTCGATCCGCAATGGCGCCGACGACGACGGCTCGGGCACGGTTTCCATCCTCGAGATCGCCGAGGCGCTCGCCGGCCGGCCGCATCCGCGCCGGTCGATCTTGTTCGTGAACCACACCGGCGAGGAGGCTGGTCTCGTGGGCTCCGCCTGGTTCACCGACCACGCGACGGTGCCCATCGACTCGATCGTCGCCGAGATCGACCAGGACATGGTCGGGCGCGGAACAAACCAGGACCTGCCTGAGGCGGGTCCGACCTACCTCGAGGTCGTCGGTGCCAAGCGCGTCTCAAAGGAGTTCGGGGAAATCCTGGAGGCCACGAACGCCGCGCAACCCAAGCCGTTCGTGTTCAATTACACCTACGACCAGCCGGGCCATCCGCTGCAGTACTACTGCCGCGCAGATCACTACAACTACGCACGTTACACGATTCCGGCGGTCGCCTTCTCGCGCGGTGAGCATCTGGATTACCACCAGGTGACCGACGAGCCGCAGTACATCGACTACGACGACATGGCGCGCGTGACCCGGCTGGTGTACGATGCAGCGCTCAAGATCGCGAACCTCGATCACCGACCGGTAGTCGATATCCCGAAAGGCGACCCGCACGCTCCTTGCCGACAGTAACCCGCGGGTTGCGGCTGCCTGGGCGACGTACCTAACGTGCGCCCACAGCCCAACTGTGGTGGGCCAGGGAGGATCGATTGTACGACGCCATTGTGATCGGCGCGCGGTGCGGCGGAGCGTCCACCGCGATGCTGCTCGCCCGGAAGGGGCACCGGGTCCTGCTCGTCGATCGGGCGGTCTTTCCGAGCGACATCCCTCACGGCCACCTCATCCGCCGCGGCGGTCCAAAGCGGCTCGCGAGCTGGGGGCTGCTCGATCGCGTGATCGCGACCGGATGTCCGGCGATCACGGCGATGTCATCGGACGTCGGCGAGTTCACGCTCGCGGCGAAGGGCCTGGCCGTGAACGGCATTCCGGTCGCGGTGGGGCCGCGGCGCACGGCACTGGATGCGGTGCTCGTGGATGCCGCTGTCGAGGCGGGGGTAGAGTTGCGGGCGGGGTTCTCCGTGGAATCGCTGACGATGGACGGCGATCGCGTCACGGGGATCCGCGGTGGCGATCGGCGCACCGGAACGTCGGTAACCGAGCGCGCCACCCTAACGATTGGCGCGGACGGGCGCAACTCGCACGTCGCCCGCGCCGTGTCGGCGCCGGAATACGAGCAGGAGCGGTCGCTCACTTGCTGGTATTTCAGCTATTGGTCGGACGTGCCCGCCGAAACGCTCGAGCTGCACGATCGACACGGACGCGCGATCTTCGCGTTCCCGACGAACGACGACCTGTTCGCGGTGTTCGTGGCCTGGCCGATCTCGGAGCTATCGGTGGTGCGCGCGGACATCGAGCGGCAGTTCCTCGCGGCGCTGGACGGCGTGCCACCCCTTGGCGATCGCGTGCGCGCCGGGCGGCGCGCGGACCGCTTCTATGGTGCGACGGACCTCCGCAACTTCCTGCGCAAGCCCTTCGGCGCCGGGTGGGCCCTCGTGGGTGACGCCGGCTGTCACAAGGACCCGTATCTGGCGTTAGGCATCGCCGACGCGTTCCGGGACGCAGAGCTGCTGGCGAACGCGGTGCATGAGGGCCTGTCCGGGCGCCGCGACCTGAAAGACTCGCTCGCGGAGTACGAGCGTCAGCGCAACGAGGCAACGATGCCCGATTATCGCATGAACCTCGAGCGCGCCCGGTTCACTCCGATATCCCCGACCGAACGGATGCTGCGGTCCGTGCTCCACGGGAACGCCGAGGCGATGCGGCAGTTCTTCCTGACGATCGAGGAGCTGGCGCCGCGCGAGGTGTTCTTCGGCCCGGATAACATGGGCCGTCTCATGGCGGCAGCGCAGGCCGTCGTCGCCTAGGCGGATCCCAGGACGAACTGGTTGCCATCGGGATCGGCGAACACCGCCGCCGTTCCCCAGTCGGCCTTCTCGGGCTTCTGGATGAAGTTCACGCCCTTCGCCGCGAGCTCGTCGTACGTCGCCTCGACGTCGTCGGCAACGAACGAGATGCCCGTGAACGAGCCGATGCGGTTCTCCTGCCCCTCCGGCGTGAAGAGCGTGATGCCCGAGCTCGAGCGCCCGATGCCGAGCTCGATCCATCGCTGCGTGTCGTCGAAGGGCTGGTCGGTGATAACGCGGAAGCCGAGGGTCTTCGTGTAGAAGTCGAGCGCGCGCTGCTGGTCGGACACGGGCACGCCGACGAATTTGATGGCCTTGATCACGGTTGCCTCCGGTGAGTGAAGACGTGTGTTGCGATCGTCGCGAGGGGCAATACTCACGTATCGATATGGCGTTGCAAGGCGCGTGATCGTTACTATGGCAGCCGTTTCCATAGCCGCATTTCAAGGAGTTTCAAGGGGTCAGATTACTTGAAAACCCGGTTTCAAGGATTCTGACCCCTTGAAAATTTGGAGGGCTGGAATGCCCGCGATCGAAGTCGACGCCTACGTGGTGGACACGCTCATGCCCGACCTCGTCGGCCACGATCGCCAGCCGTCGGCGTTCCTTGTGTATCTCTATCTCTGGCGACACACACATTCTGCCGGCGAAGACGCGGCACAGGTGAGCCTGTTCGACATCGCGACCGGCACGGGTCTCTCCAAGCGCGCAGTGCAGGAGGCGCTGCGATGGTTGAGCAGGCGCCGGCTGTTGTCCATTCAGCGCGCGGGCATCACGGCGATCCCGGTGTACACGGTGCGTCGGCCCTGGGCTCGCTAGCTGGCCGATCTCGCGCCTGATACGATCCCTGCATATCGTATCCAATCCGGCTGTTTGTTCGCCCTGCATCTGCTATCCAATGAGACTCCTCCCCGCCTTTCTCGTCGCGGCCTCCGCGTCCATCGCGTCAGCCCAACCCCGGCCCAGGCCAACCGCAGCTCCGGCACAGGACCCACTGCGCTTCCAGTTCCTCGGCCCCGTTGCCGGCGGGCGCATCTCCGCCGTCTCCGGCGTGGTCGGCGACCCGAAGACCTGGTACATGGGCGCGGCATCCGGCGGCATCTGGAAATCGAGCGACAGCGGCGCGACCTACGTGCCCGTCTTCGACGCGCAGCCCGTGCAGGCGATCGGGTCGCTTGCAGTGTCGCAGTCGAATCACTCCGTCGTCTGGGCCGGCACCGGCGAAGCGTGGGCCATCCGCGACGCCGACGTCACGGGCGACGGCGTCTACAAGTCCACCGACGCCGGCGCGACCTGGACGAACGTCGGGCTCCGCGAGACCGGACGCATCGGCCGGATCATCCTCCACCCCACGAACCCCGATATTGCGTTCGTGTGCGCGTTAGGCCGAGCGACCGGACCGCAGCAGGAGCGCGGCGTCTTCCGCACGACGGACGGCGGCAAGACGTGGCAGCGCGTGCTGTTCGTGGACGAGCGCACCGGGTGCTCGGGGCTCTCGATCGACGCCAACGATCCCAACGTGCTGATCGCTGGCGCGTGGGAGGTCGTCATGCATACGTGGGCCATGTTCAGCGGCGGCCCGGGGAGCGGCGTCTACATGTCGCGCGATGGCGGCAGCACGTGGGCCCGCCTCGAGAACGGATTGCCGAAGTCCCCTGTCGGCAAGATCGACGTCGCCATAGCGCCGTCGAACTCGAAGCGGATGTTCGCCCTCATCCAGACGGCAAACCAGGGCTCGCTCTGGCGCTCCGACGATGGCGGTACGTCGTGGAAAACCGTGAGCTGGGACCGCACGCTCATCGGGCGAGCCGGATACTACATCCGCATCGAGGTGAATCCCCGGAACGAGAACGAGGTGCTCGTCGCGAACAGCACCTTCCGCCGCTCGATGGATGGCGGTCTCACGTTTCCGATCACCGACCGCGGCTGCGGCGATTGCCACGATATCTGGATGGATGCGAAGAACCCGGATCACTGGGCCGAAACCGGCGATGCGGGTGCGGGGATCACGTGGAATCACGGACGCACGTTCACGAACGTCACGCTGCCGATCGGGCAGATGTATCACGTCGCGGTGGATGAGCAGGTGCCGTACTACGTCTACAGCAATCGACAGGACAACGGCACCATGCGCGGCCCGAGCAGCGCGCCGGAAGCCGGACAGAACAGCGTTAGGCAGCCACGCGGGCCGGGCGGACGCGGCGGGCCGGGTCGAGACAGCACCGCCGTCGACTCGACGGGTGGAGCGCGCGGCAATCCACCGCCGGTCACGTCACCGGGCGACAGCGTAGCTCGTCGAGCGGCCATGGCCGACACGGCGCCTCCAGGCGGTGACACAGGAGGCGGAGGATTCGGCGGCGGCGGCGGCAGCACCTGGGACCACGGCCTGGGCGGCTGCGAGTCGGGGTTCACGATTCCCGACCCGAGCGATCCCGACATCGTCTGGTCGTCATGCTATGGCGCCACGGTCACACGCTGGGACGCCAAGACGAAGCGGGCGCGCTCCGTGGGACCGTGGATCCACACCCTCGACTCGCCGCCTAACGAGCTCAAGTATCGCTGCCACTGGACGCCACCGCTCGCCGTCGATCCGTTCGACCCCAAGACCGTTTATTATGGTTGTCAGGTCATCTTCAAGACGTCGAACGGCGGGCAGAGCTGGGCCGTCACCAGCCCCGATCTCTCCACGCGCGACACGTCGCGCATCGCCTTCTCCGGCGGGATCATCGGCGACAACCTCGGCCAGTTCTACGGGGAGGTCGTGTTCGCGATCTCGCCGTCCACGATTCGCCGAGGGTTGGTCTGGGCTGGCACGAACGACGGACAGCTCTGGCTCACACGCGACGGCGCAGCGACGTGGACGAACGTCACGAAGAACATCACCGGGCTCCCGGCATGGGGCACGATTCGTCAGATCGCACCGTCAGTCTTCGACGCGGGCACGGCGTACGTCACGGTCGACTTCCATATGATGGACAACCGCGAGCCGTACCTGTACAAGACCACGGACTACGGCCGTACGTGGGCGAAGATCACGGGTGACCTCCCGACGGGCGGCCCGCTCACGTACGTCATGTCCGTCGCGGAGAACCCGAACAAGCGAGGGATGATCTTCGCGGGAACCGGCAGCGGGTTCTATTACTCGCGTGACGACGGCGCGCACTGGACGCGTATCAAGGCGGGCCTGCCCGCGTCACCGGTCACGTGGATCGCCATCCCGAAGGCACGCTGGCACGACGTCGTCGTGTCGACGTACGGACGCGGCATCTACGTCCTGCGCGACATCACGGCGCTGGAGCTCGGAGCGACGCCGCCGGTCGTGGCAGATGACGCGAACGAGGGCGGCAACGGGCCAAGCTCGGCGACGCCGACGCGGGTGGCCGATGGTAGCGTTAGGCTTTATCCGCCGCGCGCCGGCTATCGCGAAACACGCTCCGGCCGCGCCGACTTCACGTTCACCGTCCCCGCACCAACGCCGGAGCCCGCGAAGGTCGAGATCCTGGACTCGACCGGCGCCGTGATTCGGACGATCCAGGCAGCGACGCGGGCCGGCCTCAATCGCGTGGTCTGGGACGGTCGCTACGACGCACCGACCCGCGTCGACCTCCGTACGACGCCGCCGGACAACGCCCACATCTGGGAGGAGCCGCGTTTCAAGGGGAAGCAGGTGCGGCCGATCGTGCATTGGGGTATCGAGGGACCGCTCAACAACGGTCCACTGGCGCTCCCTGGGCGATATTCGGTGCGCCTGACGGCAAATGGGACGACGACCGCTGCCGAACGCTTTACCATCACGCGCGCAACCGAGACGACGATGCCGATGGCCGATCTCGTGGCGTCGACGAAGGCTCAACTCCGCATACGCGACGCGATGAACACCACCGCGGCGATGATCAATCGCATCGAGATCATGCGGAAGCAGCTGGAGGACCAGCGCAGCAAGTCGAGCGCTGAGGCGGATGCCGTCGCCGCCATCGACGCGATGGACAGGCACCTCATGGACGTCGAGCTCAAGCTCCTGTCGCGCACGGATCTCCACAGCGACGACAAGTGGTACGTCGAGTCGTACAAGATCTACATGAATCTCGTGTGGCTGTCGGGCGAGGTGGGCACCGGTGCGGGCGACGTTGCTGGCGGTGCCGAGTTCCGCCCGACGGACGCGTCGCTCGCCGTGCTCGCGATGCTGGAGAAGCAGCTGGCGGAGGCGAAGGCCGCTTACGATCGCGTCATGCGTGATGATGTTGCGGCGTTCAACAAGGCGATGGCGGGGAAAGTCCAGATCGTGCCTTGAGCCTCTCGCCCCAAGGCTCAAGGCAACGCGACCGGCGACAACGTGTTCCCCGCCCCTGCCCCGAGCGCTCGACGCTGGTATTCCGCGAAGTCGCCAGCCAGGAGGCCATTCAGCGATGCGAGGTCCTCGCGGAGCTTCACGCGCAGCTGCTCGAGGGCCCGCTGCTGGGCGACCGTGGGTCCAGTCGATGACGCCTGCATCGAGCCGTCGAGGTCGAGGAATCCGAACTTCGCGCCGCTGAAGCCACTTCCGAACCGGCGGCCTAACGAGTCTATCCGCTGGCGGACCGTCCTGGACAGTGCCGCGATTGAGTCCCGGCGCACGGGATTCCCCGCGAGCCCCGAGTCGAGCCGAGCGTACTCCGATGCGAGCCGGCGGTGCAGGACGACGCCATCGTTGAATGATTTTTCCAGCGCCGTCAGCTGCTGTGACGCTGTGTGCCGCGCCTCGAGTGCACCGGATGCGATCTCGAGTCGCGAATCCGCCGCGACCTCCACCGACTGGGACACCGTCTTCCCGCGTGCCGCCAGGGTGATCGTGTAGCGCCCAGGCAGTACCCACCCCCCGGTGGGTGTCCCGAACCATCCCTCGTCGGCGTCCGTGACGCCGGGTGCGCGGTCGTAATGGAGGTCCCAGCCGGTTCGATGCAGGCCGGGGCTTCCGGCGACCGTTTGCGTCCGCACCACGCGCCCGGCGTTGTCGGCAATCGTGAGGCGGGCTGCGGCGGTGTCTGTGGGCCCGGCTGGAGCGCCTAACGCGTATGTGATGATCGCGCCGGACGGCGGGTTCGGCGCCTGGAAGGTCCGCGCGCCGGGGGTGGGGAGGATGCGGGTGATGAAGCGTTCCACGGCCGGGCGGATCGGAAACAGCACCGCATCGCCGGCCGCCGCAACCGGCGCACCGCGATCGAACATCCCGAGATCATCGAGCACGATGATGCTTCGCCCATGTGTGC
>Ga0209382_10006077_pt1 | contig 15583 bp, 15 predicted proteins | sample SoiMetdeltSBSDD5_FD_187599 | JGI IMG/M metagenome (GOLD analysis project Ga0209382, IMG submission 187599) | Bulk soil microbial communities from a Populus tree surrounding site in Tennessee, USA - Soil MetaG P. deltoides SBSDD5 (SPAdes) (version 2) | ecosystem: Environmental > Terrestrial >...
GTAGCCTGCGTGGGCAATGCTCGAATAGGCCAGCAGGCGCTTAATATCCGTTTGGGAGATCGCAACGACATTGCCGAGGATCATCGTAAAGATTGCGATGATGGCAAGGACATTGCCCCACTGCGGGGCCATTGTCGGGAAGGCCATGATCAGCACGCGGAGCAGCGCGGCAAACCCCCCAATTTTCGAGCCGACAGACATGAAAGCAGTGACAGGGGTTGGCGCGCCCTGATAGACATCGGGAGTCCACATATGGAAGGGGACTGCCGCCACTTTGAAACCCAGCCCTACGACGATCAGGCCCATGCCGATCAGGGCAAGGGGCAGACTTTGTGTCTCGCCTTTTAGGGCATTGACGACCCCCGCTAACTGAGTTGTCCCCGTCCCGCCATAGTTAAGCGCAATCCCGTAGACCATAAAGCCGCTTGCGAACGAGCCAAGCAGGAAATACTTGAGCGCGGCTTCTTCGGAGATGGCGTTGTTGCGAATAAAACCTGTGAGGATGTAGAGCGGGATCGAGAGAAGCTCAAGGGCAATGAACACGACGATCAGGTCGTTGGCAAGGGTCATGAACATCATGCCTGTCGTGGTGAAGAGCAGAAGCGTGTAATACTCGCCGCGCTCCAGACCATGCTTCGGCAGATATTCCATCGCGATCAGGATGCCGAAGAAGGCGGTCAGGAGGATCACGCCTTGCAGGAACAGGGCGAAGCCATCCGCCATTACCATGCCGTTGAAGCCGGAGAGCGCCATGCCATTCGCAGCAATGGTCTGCTGAAGCAGCAGGCCGCCTGTCAGCAGCAGTCCGGCTAAAGCGATGGCGGCGGTCAGGCTTTTCTTCGTGATGAAGAGATCGACGATTAGCAGCAGGGTTGCCCAGGTGATCAACACGATCACCGGGAGGGCAGGGCCAAGATTTGCGAGACTGAGGATTGAAGAATCCATGCTTGTATTCCTCACCCCCAAACCCCACCCCCTGACCCCCTCCCCGATTTCAGGGAGGGGGAAGTGGTAATGTGAGTGAGGGGGAAGTGTGGATTAGTGGATAATCATTGCGACGGCAGTACCCATATGATCCAACAGGGCCTGAACGGATGGGTTCATAATCTGAAAGAAGGGGCCTGCGTATAGGCCGATCAGGAAGATGAAGATCAGAAGCGGGATTGCCGAGATGACTTCGCGCGGGATGAGATCAGTAAGCTTCTGATTCTCAGGTTTATCCAGTGAGCCGAGAAAGACCTTCTGGAACATCCACAGAAGGTAGATGGCGGCAAGGATCACGCCGAGTGTGGCGAAGCCTGTAATGATCCAGGGGCGCGCGCCGAGCACCGTCGAGCCGAATGAACCCATCAAGATGGTGAACTCGCCGACGAAGCCGTTGAGACCCGGTAAGCCCATCGAGGACAAGGTGACGATCAGCATCAGCGCCGTGTAGACGGGCATGACCTTCCAGACACCGCCAAACGCATCGAGGTCGCGGGTATGGCGGCGCTCGTAGAGCATCCCGACGAGAAGGAACAAGCCGCCCGTCGAGAGGCCATGATTGATCATCTGCAAGATCGCGCCAGAGATACCTATTGAGGTCAAAGAGAAGATACCCAGCATCACAAAGCCGAGGTGGCTGACCGATGAATACGCGACTAGCTTCTTGACATCGGTTTGGGCGAAGCTGACCCACGCGCCGTAGATGATTCCGATCACGGCGAGGGCAGCAATGTAGGGTGCGAAGTGCTGTGATGCCTCCGGGAACAAAGGCAAATTGAATCGAAGAAAGCCGTAGCAGCCCATCTTCAGGAGCACGCCCGCCAGAATGATCGAGCCTGCGGTGGGTGCTTCGACGTGAGCATCGGGAAGCCAGGAATGGAGAGGCCATATCGGAACCTTGATCGCGAAGGCAAGTGCAAATGCAAGGAATAACCATCGCGCAAGATTAGTACCTATTGCAATTGATCCGTTGGTGATTCCGGCGATAAGGTCGGGCAGGAAGAATGTCCCGCCCTGAATCCCCAGATACAGGATCGCGAGGAGCATCAGCAGGGAGCCAGCCATCGTGTACAGGAAGAACTTGATTGCGGCATACTGGCGTCGTGGGCCGCCCCAGATGCCGATCAGGAAGTACATCGGGACGAGGGTGAATTCCCAGAAGATGTAGAACAGGAACAGGTCGAGTGCCAGAAATACGCCGACCATCCCGGTTTCGAGGATCAGGAGGAAGGCGTAATACTCCTTCACGCGATCTTCGATGGCTCCGAACGAGGCGAGAATGGCAATCGGTGTGAGGAGGGTGGTCAGCAAGACTAGCAAGATGCTGATGCCATCGACGCCGAGCGCGTAGCTGATACCCGCCGTCGGAATCCAGTTGACTCGACCGCCCCATACAAAATCCCCGTAAGATGAGAACGGTGATTGCAGTAAGAACAGCGAGAGGACAAAGGCGATCAGCGACGCGACCAACGCCGTCCAACGGATGAAGTCCTCATTCTTGCGTGGGGCGATCAGGATAACGAGAGTCCCGATCACGGGGATCGCCAACAGGATCGTGAGAAACCAGGGAAAGACATTCGGAACCATAAGTGCTCCTTGCAACGGCAGCAGTTAGCAATTAGTAGGTTAGCGATTAGCTAATGACAAAAGGATCAGTTTTTACAAAGTTAATTTCACAGATTTCAAGGCTCAATTCCTGACACTTCTATGACAAGTATTCATCAAAGAAACCATTGAACTGCGGTTCGCAGCCTTTGGAGCGAAGTCTTGAAATTAGTAAATTTGTAAATTGAATTTGCGTTTCAAAATCATGTTGGCTTGCTGTTGGATTGTGCTTTGATACTACTAATATCGTTAAGATCACAGGCTTCTTATCAGGATAATTATGGTACTCATAGCCAATATCTACCCAATTATCAGGTGTAAAGCCTTGACTTCTATTCTTCCATTCAATGCCTAAATCAAGCCACTCTTCATGAAACCATTTAAGCATTTGCGGATAGTCCGTACCACAATCGAGGTTTAGCTGAAAACTTAGGTCAGGTATTTCCATTTACAGCCGGGTCGTGCGCGATTTCATAAAGTGTCAGGATCAAGTGGAAGGGTCTTCCCTTCACGATGCTCTTTCAGTGCTTCCTCAGCCATTTGTGCCAGTAGGTCAGCCGACTCCTCAAAAGTCTTATCCCAACGTAAATCCGATTCCAGTTCTTCCAAAATCCAAATTGCAAGTGCCTTCTGATCGGTATCCGAGAGTTTTGATGCTCTAGCAAAAGCCTGTTCAAGAAGCTTATTCATGATCGTTCCCTCAATTCCTGCTATAACAACTGGAATGCCAGGAACGCGAGAATAACTACTACACCAAACGCAATGCCGAGCGCGTAGTTGCGGACATAACCGGTCTGTACCTCGCGAAGCTCCTGTGAGGAACTGCCGATTAACTCTGCGATGCCGTTTACCGCACCATCGATGATGCCCATATCGATAGGTTGACTGAGAATAGCCGCCCATCCCTTGAACGCATCAGCGATTACACTGTCGTGGAACCAATCATGCCAGAAGCGCTGATCAATCGTATCCGCGAGGAAGTGGGCGATACGGACATAGGGCTGGATGAAGATCGCGTTGTAGAACTCGTCCCAGTACCATTTGCGGTTCAGGAAGGTAAACAGTGGCCCGGCTGATTGTAGCGGATCACGTTCCTCGGCTTCGAGCGGCTTGCGCCCGTAAAGCATCCACGCCAGTCCAATGGCGATCAGGGCGAGGATAGTCGAAACGCCAGCAACAAACGGGTCTAAGCCCCCGCCAACTTCGGGCGCATGGGCGTTGACGACCGCATGATGGAGCCACTTCGCAAGGAAGTTGAGGCGACCATACGGCAGATTCATTGCGCCGCCGATGACTGACAGCACCGCCAGAATGATGAGCGGAGTGGTCATGGTGGGCTTGCTCTCGTGAGCATGGGCCGCCGCATCGGTGCGGGGTGGGCCAAAGAACACTAGAAGCACCTGCCGCCCCATGTAGAACGCGGTGAAAAAGGCCGCGATGGTCAGCAGACCCCAGACCAAGCGATTATGATCCCATCCATCCAGCAGAATTTCGTCCTTGCTCCAGAAGCCCGCAAGCGGTGGAATACCTGCCAGTGCCAGTGCGCCGACGATGTAAACCCATCCGGTGATAGGCATGTGCTTGAGCAAGCCGCCCATTTGCCGCATGTCCTGCGGATCGAACTCGTGCGCGGTGTGCTTACTTGCTAACTCATCTTCATGTTCGTCATGCGAGCCATGATGCCCATGCGACATAGTATGATGGCCGTGCTCCATGCCGTGAATGACAGAACCTGAACCGAGGAACAAGAGCGCTTTGAAGAAAGCATGAGTCGCAAGGTGGAAAATCGCGGCCACATATCCGCCTAAACCCGCCGCCGCAACCATGAACCCAAGCTGGCTGATAGTCGAGTAGGCGAGAACTTTCTTAATATCGAACTGCCCGACGGCAATTGTCGCGGCAACAAACCCCGTCAAACCCCCTATTAGAGCAACGACCATGCCGCTAAACGGAGCCATCGAGAAGAGAACGTTGCTGCGGGTGATCATATAGATTCCGGCAGTCACCATCGTCGCCGCGTGGATCAATGCCGAAACTGGTGTCGGGCCTGCCATCGCGTCAGGCAGCCAGACGAAGAGCGGAATCTGTGCGCTCTTGCCCGTCGCACCTAGTAGCAGGAACAGAGTGATCGCGGTGACGACCGTTATGAGTTTCAGATTTAAGCCACCGAGGTTCACCTGGATCGTAGGAGCTATGGCTGCGTGCTCGCCTTCACCCTCCCCGCCTTCGGCGTTAGTAATCTCGCCCTCGGTCTGATCGCCAGTGACGCTCATGCACTCGGCTTGAGCCGTGCCTGCCGCCATACATTCAGCGCGGGCGAACACATCCTTGAATTGCAATGTGCCGAACGTCCAGAAGATCAGGAAGATGGCTAGAAGCATGCCAAAGTCACCGACGCGGTTCGCGACAAATGCCTTCATACCCGCGCTGGAGTTTGAGATGCCTGTCACCGGATCGTCGAACCAGAAGCCGATCAGCAGATAGCTGCACAACCCGACCAATTCCCAGCCAACGAACATCACCAGGTAGCTGTTCCCAGTGACAAGGATCAGCATCGAGCCGAGGAATAAGCCGAAGTAGGTAAAGAAGCGCGAGTAGCGGCGGCGCTTGAGATCGTAGGCTTCTTCATCGGAGAGGCCGCGCTTGGCGATCTGTTCCTCAATATCGCCCTGCATGTACTCGGTGGCGTAGATGTGGATCAGCGTGCCGACTCCGGTCACGACCAGCATCATCACTGAGGACAGGGTATCAACTTTGAATGCCCAGGGAATGGTCAGGCTGTGATCGCCCGCCGGGATATTGATCCAACTCAGGAAGGGCACTTCTGCACCTTCCGGGTGGCTGAGCAGGGCCACGAACATCAGCACGGCGATGAGAAACGACAGCGCCGCCATCATCACAGCAAGCACGCCGGGGGCACGACTGTTGCGTTCGGGCATCAGCAGGCGGCCAAAGAATACGTTGATCGCCGCACCCAGGAGCGGGAAGATGACGATCAAGGGAATAAGAGAAAACAAGCCAGTCATTCAACGCTTCCTATCGTTGAGTCGCTCTCGAGTGCCACATCACCAGCTCGGCTGCTCAAGAGTGCGCTTCATTCCTTCAACATCTGGAATATCCCACGCGGCTGAGTCGGTCAGCCCTGATTCATTCTGAAAGACCACCTTGAGCAGCGGCTTAAAGCGCGTCTTGCCCAGAAACGAGGTGGGAGTTTCGACCGCGCTGATGGACGAAAGCGGAATGCGAAGCTCACGGCGCGGCACCCACATCTCAAAGATTAAAGCATCGTCGGTCAGGATGAGCAGGCCATTACCCCGCAATTGACCGACTCCCCGCGATTCCTGCCCGAAGAAACTAGCATTAGGGATCAGCGCTCGCGCACCAGGGTATCTCTGCTTTGCTTCTGCTGCCCTCTGCCTGCTCAACCGACCAAGACCACCGAACACGACCGCGAAGATTACACCGATCAGCAACAGAGTTCCAATGGTGATCACCACAGCCAGCACGATGGGTAGGGCAAGTAACGCAGTCAAATCGTCCATCGGTCAGGCTCCTGGTCGCGAGGCGATTACTATTCGATGTGCGACTCAACCTTCCATCGCGTGAAGCTCGTCAATATCGACGGTGTGCTTGGTGCGGAAGATGGTCACAATCAGCGCAAGACCGACTGCGACCTCGGCGGCGGCGACAGTCATCACGAAGAACACGAAGACCTGACCATCCAGATCGACCATCGAGCGGGCGAAGGCCACAAACGCCAGGTTCGCCGCGTTGAGCATCAACTCAACGGACATGAAGATCAGGATGGCGTTGCGCCGCAGCAGCACCCCAGCCACGCCAATCGAGAACAATACTGCGCTCAGGATCGCGTACCAGCTTGTCGGAACGAGGAAGTTAGTCGTGTCTAGCATAAGGCGTCCAGTGGTAAGAAATCAGCAACTAGCGATTAGCAGTTAGCAAAACAACAACGGCGATTATTTGTCGGCTCCGGCGGGTAGCTCGGCGGGTTCCTGGGTAACACCTGATGCAAGCTGTCCCTTACGGACGAGTACACGGCGCTCCTCTTTGGCGAGGACAATCGCGCCGACCATCGCCACCAGAAGCAGAACGCCTGTTAGCTCGAAGGGCAGCAGGTAGGCATTGAACAGTCGATCCCCTACCGAGTGCGGGCCACCATAATCGTAATCAGGTGCATCTTCGGCGTGGAGAGTTTGATCACCTGGCCCAACGGGGGCAAGATGACCCTGCACACCGGGGCTGAACATTACGATAGCGGCAGTCACGATCAGGGCGATCACAAGGAGCAAGCCGAGCGGGGCTTGCCAGCGCAGCCGCGATCCTAGTTCCACCGATTCAGCGCCGAGCAGCATAATCACAAACAGGAACAGCACCATGATCGCGCCTGCGTAGACGGTAATCTGTACCATCGCCAGAAAAGGTGCGTTGAGGCCCAGATAAAACAAGGCGATGCAGGCGAAGTTAATCACCAGAAAGAGCGCCGCATGAACGGCATTGGTGCTAGTCAGCATGCCAATTGCCGCGACGACGGCGATCAAGGCCAGAATCAGAAAGAGGATAGATCCAAGAAGCATGGAGTTCTAGCTCCCTTGCAGAACGCCTGATAATTTACCTCACCCCCCAGCCCCTCTTCTTCGTATCAGAGAGGGGGAATCCGTAAACAAGAAGGGGTGGTTACTTCGGGTTCTCCATCTCCGGGATGGAGCGGTTGAACGTACCCGGTGCGACCTTCTGCGGCGTATCCTGCGCGCCCGGAGGCGGCGGGACGATCAGCATATCCTTGGTGTAAATCGCACTGGCACGGTCGGTGAATGATAACTTGATCTGGTTGGTCAGCACAATGGCTTCGGTCGGGCAGGCATCCTCACAGTAGCCACAGAAGATGCAGCGCAGCATGTTGATCTCGTAGGTCTTGGCGTAGCGCTCGCCGGGAGAGTAGCGCTCATCGTCGGTATTCTCGGCTGGCTCAACCCAGATGGCATCGGCGGGGCAGGCGGCGGCGCACAGCGAACAGCCGATGCATTTCTCCAACCCGTTATCGTAGCGGCGAAGCTCATGCCGCCCCTTGAAGCGATCCGCAAAGGGCCGCATCTGTTCCGGGTACTGGATGGTGACGGGCTTCATGAAAACGTGCTTGAAGGTCGTCGCCATCCCTTTGACGATGGCCCACGTTTCTGTCAGCACGTTTGGTTTTTTCTCGGTGAACTGGGTCATTACGACAGACCTCTCAATAAGCGGTTGGCAGTTAGCCGTTGGCGATTAGCAACAGCTTCACCCGCAAAGAATACAATAAGCCATCACGCGACGCCGAAGGTCGGGAAGATGCCAAGAACGACGAGTACTGCCGTCAGCGCCGCATTTGCCAGCGAGACGGGTAAAAGAATCTTCCAGCCGAGCGACATCAGGTAGTCATAGCGGATGCGGGGCAGTGTGCCGCGTATCCAGACCATCGCCAGAAGGCTAAAGAATACCTTGCCCAGCAAAATGATCGGGCCAACCCAGCCTGTCAGATCAACTGCACCGATCTTGATCGGCAAGCTTTCTAGCCCGAACAGACGGTAACCGCCGAGGAACAGAGTCGCGAAGATGGCACTGACGGCGATCATCTTCATGTATTCTGCCATGTAGAATGAAGCGAACTTCATGCCGCTATACTCGGCGTGATAGCCTGCGGTCAGCTCCTGCTCAGCTTCGGGTAGATCGAAGGGAGCGCGGTTCGTCTCAGCCAGCGCGGTGATATAGAAGACCAGTGCGGCAATCGGCTGCAACAAGATGAACCATATCCCCTTCTGGGCGTTGACGATCTGGTTGAGACTCAGCGTTCCGACCATCATGACCGGGGCCAGCATCGAGAGGCCCATCGCCAACTCGTAGCTGATCATCTGGGCTGTGGATCGAAGGCCGCCAAGCATCGCGTATTTGTTGTTAGACGACCATCCGGCCAGCACGATCCCGTATACCGAGATCGAAGCGATAGCGAGAATATAGAGAATCCCAACATTCAGATCGGCGATACCGAGCGGCATTTGACGCTTGCCGATGGCGACGGTCTCTCCCAAAGGTACGACTGCCATAATGATCAGGGCAGGGACGGAGGTGAGGATCGGCGCGACGGTGAAGATCACTTTGTCTGCCCCATCCGGTACGATGTCTTCCTTGAAGACCAGCTTGAGGCCATCCGCCAGAGGCTGGAAGAATCCGAAGGGGCCAACACGGTTCGGGCCGATGCGCTGCTGCAAAGCAGCGATGAACTTACGCTCCAGCAGCGTCGAGTAGGCGAACCCGGTCAGCAGAATGAAGATAATCAGCGCCGACTTGATCGCGGCGCTAACTAGAAGGAATACTTCGTCACTCATGCGTTGACCCCTTCCAATCTGGCAATGCGTCCTGATGTAGCAGCGAGCGGCGCGCCCTGCGGCTGAAGATCGCGTGGGATCGTCGCCACGCCCTGCGGGATGCGAGTATCAAGAGTCGCAACTGCCTCGATGGTGCGGCCATCAAAGGTGACGCTCAAGCGATCACCCGGCAGCACGTCAAGCTGCTGTGCATCCGCCGGATTCAACCCCACATACGGATCGGCGATGCGCTGATGTAAGACTGGCGCGCCGAGGTAGAAGCCGGGTTCTCGATCATAGAGAAGGCTGACTGGAACCAGAACTATGCCACCATCCTTTGACGATTCGGCGGGAGTTGGCTCGGTGAGGTCGCCTGATTTGAGGGCGAGGCGGGCTTCTTCAGATTCTGCGCCCGTGGGCCACTGCACCCCGATCCCGTAGCGATTCTGGAAAGCCGTACCGCCATAGTAAAGATCATCGCCGCCAACGTCGGGAAACTGCTCGACAATCCGAGCGAGTGTCTGATAAGTGATCCCGGCGTACTGCGGGACGTTCTTGGCGATCTCCAGCATCACGGCTGCCGCCGATATTGATGGCTTCCCCAGATCAAGTCGCTCACCAATTTGCTGTGCGATCAACCAATCTGGTTGGCTCTCTCCCACCACTTCGATAGCGGGATAGAAGCGCTGCACCCGGCGCTCACCATTGGTCATTGTGCCTTCGCGTTCGGCGTCGCTCTGCACCGGGAGGACGACATCGGCAAGCTGAGCCGTATCAGTGAGGAATATATCGGTCACGATGATCGTGGTCTTGCTGTCGTTCAGCGCTGCGGCTGCCGCAGGATCGGTGAAGACCGGATCAGCGCCTGCAATGTAGAGCAACTTCAATGTACCTCTAGCGGCGCTGTCCAGAATATCGGCGTAGCCTCTCCCTACATGATCGACGGGCTGGTAGCCGGGGAGATAATTGGGAGTGAAGCCCATGTCGGACGCACCCTGACCGTTCGCGCACGGCCACACGAAAATCAGGCCGTTGTTGGGGCGGCCAATATGATCGGTGGCGATCAGGACGTTGGCGGCGGCTTGCGCGAGATTGCGTGCTCCGGCTGCGTCGAGTCCTTCTGCGCCGACGAAAATCACGACGTTGTTGGCGTTGGTCAGCGCTTCGAGGGCAATGGTGGTGTTATCCTCATTATCACTCTGATCAACATCAGGTGGCGCTTTTTTGATCTTCTCAGTCGTTCGGCGAACTTTTCGGGTAACCGCGCCACTGCTGGCAAGGCGATCCAGTGCGGCGGCTTCATCGCCGTAAGCAGTGCGGATTCGGGCTGACGCATACTGATCCATACTCGTGCCGCGCCCCCCGATGATGATCACCTTTGCGCCGCGATTGCGCGCGCCGAGCACCCGCAGATGCCAGATCGGGCCTTCTTCGTGCAGGTCTGTGCCTGCGACGATAATGACATCACCCTTGCCAAGCTGCTGTATATCGGAGCCACTGCCGATCCCAACCTGTGCTGAAAGCTCGCCGGGGAGAATGCCATCGGGGAAGGCAGTCAGGTTGTTGCTGCCGCGCGCCCGGATCAGCTTCTGGATCGCGTAATAATCTTCATTGGAGAGACGACCGCCAGCAATCGCGGCAACCTCACTCTTAGCAGTGCGGAAGTGCTCGTCTACCACATCAAGGGCCTCGGCCCATGTGGTCTCGACCAGCTTGCCGCCCTTACGAATCAATGGAGCAGTGAGCCGATCCGGGTGATCCATGTGCTTGTAGCCGAAGCGCCCTTTATCACACGTCCAGATTTCGTTGACCCACTCGTTCTGGCGAGGCATGATGCGCTGGATCACATTGCGACCACCTGCCATCCTGTCGGGGCGTGTATCGAAGCTCATGTTGCAGCCAACCGGACAGTGCGTGCAAACGGTCGCTACCGGAACCATCTCCCAGGGGCGGGCATCGTAATGATAATCTGCCGTCAGCAGCGCCCCGACGGGGCAAATATCCGTGGTGTTGCCAGAAAAGATGCTGTCGAAGCCCGGCTCAGAGTTGGTGATAATCCGTGTGCCGCGCCCGCGCGCATCCATTGTAAGGACTGGCTCATCCACAATCTTGTCCTGAAAACGGATGCAGCGCTGGCATTGGACACAGCGCTCCTGATCGAGATAGATCACCTCGCCAAGCGGAATCTGCTTGCCGAGACGCATCCGGTCATCCCAATACATGCGGCTGGTTCCGGGGCCATGACGCATGGTCAGATTTTGGAGCGGACATTCGCCGCCCTTCTGGCAGATTGGGCAGTCGAGAGGATGGCTCGATAGGAGGAATTCGAGAATCTCCCGGCGACCATCTTCGACCTTCTCGGTAACGGTGCGGATCGCCATGCCATCGCTGACATAGTTCGTGCAGGCAGTTTGGAGGGTAGGGAACCATGCGAGTTCCATCTCGCCCGTTTGCGCGTTCTTACGAGGTGTTGCTAACTCGACGAGGCACATGCGGCAGTTGCCATCGTGACCCAGCTTCGGATGGTAGCAGAAGACGGGAATATCGACCCCGGCGTAGCGCTTAGCAGCGTCTACAAGGTTCATGCCTTTAGGCACGTTATATTCCACGTCATCGATTGTCAGTTTTACGGTCTCTGTGTTCTGATCAGCCATGTTCCGTCCAGTGTAGCGGTTGGCAATTAGCGATTAGCAGTTAGCAACTGTACCAGCAGTTTTTCTTAAGTTCAGCTTCTATCTTTTTTAAGTCTGTTGTTTTAAGTTGGTCTTTGAAGATGCACAAAATATCTTCAATTTCATGTGGCTCTAATTGCTGAAACTCGTTTGGCAACTCGTTGCGAGGAAGCGCTTTAGCCTTCCAATCAAGCCGTAAAATCCGTGCACCTTCCCTAGTTCCTGCATGAAGATAAACTTTCTCTGGCAATAAGTTCAGTTTTGCCCCAATTCGTAAGGCAGTATCATATATGTATAGTTCGCTAAGCCCATACACAGGTGCAAGTATTTGTTCTAATAATGTGAGTAGTTCCTCAAAATTATGAGCCTGTGCAATTAACTCCACATTATCTAGTAGAAGTTGGCGCGCGTTCTTTAGCGATATATTTGTGAGCCTGCGCTGATGCGAATATCTCTTACCTTGCCTGCCTACCGCGAGTGCAGCATACTCAATAGCCGATTCCAGTGAAGGCTTTTGGCTGAACCATTCAAGTTCTTCTTGCGCTCTCGGTCTCAGTTTAGAGATATATAGATTTGCAATAGCTTCAAGGCTCATATAAATGCTCTTGAACTTAGTGCGTGATCTCGCGCTTGATGGTCAAGTGTTCTTCCAAGTCTTCGCTGTGGAAGGGCACTTCTGTCACGCCGGGACGTGGGTTCGGAACGGGCGAGAAGTTACGCTCGTAATCGGCGCGGAAGTGCTGGATCGTCGCCATAACTGGATTCACCGCGAACTCGCCGAGCGCGCAGATGCATTTACCCTTCATCTGGGCGGCAACGCTGTTCATGCGGTTCATATCGTCGAAGTCCATCAGACCATCTTCGGCACGCTCGTAGAGGCGAGCCAGCCAGTAGGTTCCTTCACGGCAAGGGGTGCACTGACCACATGATTCGTGATTGAAGAAGTGGATCATCTTGCTGGCGGCCCATACCATATCGACCGACTCATCCAGCACAATCACCGATGCGGAGCCGATAGCAGTATTCCATGGTTTGAACGCATCGTAAGTAATCGGTGTGTCGAGCACCTGATCGGTGGCAGGGAGGATCGCGGCACTGGCCCCCGCTGGAAGCACACCCTTGACCTTGAGGCCGCTGGGTGTGCCGCCGCCCAACTCTTCGATCAGGTAACGGAGGGTCGTCTCGCCGCCGAAGGGAAGCTCGTAGTTGCCGGGATTCTTGACATGACCGCTCAGCGAATAGACCTTTGTGCCGGGGCTGTCCTGCGTGCCGAACTTGCGATACGCGTCCGCGCCATTGTTGATGATATAGGGGACGTTCGCGAGAGTTTCAACATTGTTGATCACAGTGGGTTTGGCGTACAGCCCCTCGATGGCAGGGAAGGGCGGTCGGATGCGCGGGTAGCCACGATTACCTTCCAGTGATTCGAGGAGGGCAGTCTCTTCGCCGCAGATGTACGCCCCTGCACCGAGATGGGTATAGACTTCGCAGCCCCATGTTGACCCAGCAACCTTCTTGCCGATAAAGCCCTTCTTGCGGGCATCTTCGACGGCTCGATCCAAAATACCTGCCTGATCCCAGAACTCGCCGCGACAGTAAAGATAGACGGCGGTTGCCTGAATCGCATAGGCGGCGATCAGCGCACCTTCGATCATCTGGTGTGGGTTGTATTCGAGAATCTCGCGGTCTTTGAACGTGCCGGGTTCGGATTCGTCGGCATTGACGCAGACGTACTTATCGCCCTCACCTTTGGGGACGAAGCTCCATTTGGTTCCGGTCGGGAAGCCTGCCCCACCGCGCCCGCGCAATCCCGAATTCTTGACCTCGGTGACTACCTCGTCGGGCGTCATGGTGACGGCTTTGGCTAACGCTTCATAGCCACCGTTCTTGGTGTAGATCTTGAAGTCCGCAAGGTTATCGATTTCTCGATTTCGTAAAACGATGTGTTGTTGTGGCACATGCACTCCTTTGGAGTGATTAGTATTTTAGCCAGCCAGCTAACTATCTTTGCCACGACGCTTACTCACGTAGTGAAGCCCGTGATGCTCAGAATAGCCCGCCGCCAAAAATGTTTCTAGTGAGGCGGTGTTATCTTCCTCAATCAGCGCGGCGATTACGTCGATGCCGCAATGCTGAAGCTGATCTTCTGCCGCTTTGATCAACTGCTTGCCAAGCCCCTGACGGCGAAAATCGGGATGGACGGCGAGGCGGTTGATCCAGCCCTTACGCCCATCATGGGTTGCTAACACTGAGGCGATCAACTGCCCCTCTTCGGTCTTTATGCCGATGGGAAACTGCGTGCCCCCTGCGTTCTGCGCCGCGAACGCCTCCCGCGAGTCGCGGCCCTGCGGCTTGAAGGGCAGTCCCGCCACTTCCCACAGGGCGATCAGTGCATCGTAATCACTCGTTGATATACGGTCGGGCGGCAGCAGCTTCACGGCGCAGGTCTTCGATGATCCCGTTGAACTTGTCAAGGTCAAGGTATTCGTAACCGTCATAATGGAAGTTGACCTGCATCATGGGAGCTTTATCGCAGGCGGCGAGGCACATGACATTTTCGAATGTGAACATACCATCTTCGGTCGTTTCGCCAGGATGGATGCCAAGTGATTCACATGCCTGCTGGCTGACCTGCTCTGCACCCTTCAAGGCACAGGGCAGGTCGGTGCAGATTTGAATCAGGAATTGACCCTTTGGCCTGTCATAGTACATCGTATAAAAACCTATGACGCCCTTGATGTGGGTCACATCTACGTCAAGAATCGCCGCGATCTCCTGCACCGCTTCGGGCGTGATGTAACCGTACTCATCCTGCGCGATATATAAGAGGGGCATCACCGCCGACTTCTTGGTCGGATATTTCGAGAGATGGTAGTCGATCTCGTCCTTGCGTGTGTCAAGTAAGGCCATGCATGCCTCGGAGTGGTGGCAGATAGCTGATAGCAGATGGCAGATAAAACTTCATTACGAGACTACTTCTTTATCATCGGTGGGTAGCTCGGCAGGTTTCTTGCTCGTCTCGCCACCTGCCGCCTTCGCGATACTATCCAGCTTGCGATTCGCTAGCGCTAGCTTAGTCCGGTTGACTACTGACCCCGGCAGTACAAGCAGCACCCCGGTCAGCAAGCCTGCGAAATACGCGATGATCAAGAAGAGCGCCAAACCGCCATCGGCTTGCCACGCGAAGAAGGAAATATTAACGGGCTGGTTGTTCTGGATTGCAAGCACTGCGGCTGCCAATGCCAGCAATAGGGCGAGTACTAGTGTCACAATGATCATGGCCTGCCTCCGAGAAAGCGATTAGCAGTTAGCGGTTAGCAAAAGCAATGACAATCGTATGTTATTAACGGTCGCAGTCACCGAGCACAATGTCGATACTGCCGATGATTGCGACGAGATCGGCGACCAGCACGCCGCTCGAACACACGCCAATCGACTGTAGATTCACGAACGACGGCGTACGGAAGCGAACACGGTGCGGCTTCGAAGTACCATCACCTGCCATATAGACGCCCAACTCTCCGCGCGGTGACTCAGTGCGGACGTAGACTTCGCCGACCGGGGCCTTGAACCCTTCTGTCCACAGCTTGAAATGGTGGATCAGTGCCTCCATGCTGCTGCCGAGTTCGGCGCGGGGCGGGGGTGCAAACTTGCGATTCGTTGTACGAGTGGGGCCAGTTGGCAGCCCGTCGAGCGCCTGCTGGATGATGCGGATGGATTGGCGCATCTCTAGGAGGCGGATAATGTAGCGGTCGTATACATCGCCGTTCGTCCCTAACGGCACTTCGAAGTCGAAGTGGTCGTAGCAGGAGTAGGGCGCAGCCTTGCGCCAATCGAGGTTGACACCGGAGCCACGCAAATATGGCCCGGTGACACTCCAGTTGATCGCGTCCTCAGCGCTGATGACGCCAATGCCCTTCGTGCGATCAACGAAGATAGGGTTCTCGGTGACGATGGCCTCATAATCGT
>Ga0209382_10006078_pt1 | contig 15583 bp, 15 predicted proteins | sample SoiMetdeltSBSDD5_FD_187599 | JGI IMG/M metagenome (GOLD analysis project Ga0209382, IMG submission 187599) | Bulk soil microbial communities from a Populus tree surrounding site in Tennessee, USA - Soil MetaG P. deltoides SBSDD5 (SPAdes) (version 2) | ecosystem: Environmental > Terrestrial >...
GCTCGAGATCGCCGTCGAGCTGCTTGATGTACGCCAGGAAGTCGTCGGTGACCTTGGACAGGGCGATCTCGGTGATGTCGAGCTTGTGCTTGGCGATCAGGCCGAGCAGCAGGTCGAACGGTCCCTCGAACACGTCCAGCCGCACCGCGAAGTCGCTCGACGACTCGGTGTCGGACTGCGGCTCGATCTCGGCCACCGCAGCTGCCTCGGTCATGACCCCGTCAGCCGGCGCACCAGGTCGGACTCCGAGCCGCGGGTCTCCAGGTCGGCCAACGCGATCGCGATCGCCTCACGCACCACCCGGCCGCGATCGACACCGGCGCCGAACTCCCGGCGCAGCCGAAGCCGGGCGTGCTCGAGCTCGATCAGCTCGTCGGCAGTGACGTAGACAGTCATCTTCTCGTCGTGCTTGACACGGCCGCTGCTGCGTCGCGGTCCCGGCACCTGGGCGTGCCGCGGCCGTTGGCCGTTGGCCGTGTTGCGAGTCGGTAGGTCGACCGTCGGGTCGGCGGTCTCGCTGGCCTGACCGGTGCGGCGGAAGAGCTCCTCGGCGCCGGGCAGGCTCACTCGGCGTGGCAACGCGCCCACACCTCTCGAGCCAGCTGCCGATATGCCTGGGCACCCGCCGAGTTCGAGGCATAGGACAAGATGGGCTCACCCGCGACGGTGGAGTCGGAGAACTTCACCGTACGCCGGATCACCGTATGGAACACGGAGTCCGTCCAACCATCGACGAGGGTCTGTAACACCTCGCGCCCGTGCAGAGTGCGACCGTCGTACATCGTGCCGAGCACGCCGACGATCTTCAGCCGGGGATTGAGCCTGCTGCTGACCTTGTCGATGGTGTCCTTGAGCAGGGCGACCCCGCGCAGGGCGAAGTATTCGCAGGCCAACGGCACGATGACGCCGTGGGACGCGGTGAGCGCGTTGATCGTCAGCAGACCGAGCGACGGCTGGCAGTCGATGATGATGACGTCGTAGTCCGCCATCGCCGGGGTCAGGACCCGGCCGAGAGTCTGCTCCCGCGCCACCTCGCCGACCAGCTGCACCTCGGCGGCCGACAGGTCGATGTTGGACGGCAGCAGGTCCATCGAGTTGACGTTGGTCTTGCAGACGACGTCCTCGAGCTCCACGTCGTCTTGCATGAGCAGGTTGTAGATGCTCAGGTCGAGCTCGTGCGGGTTGAACCCAAGACCGACCGACAGCGAGCCCTGGGGGTCGAAGTCGACCAGCAGCACCTTGCGGCCGAGCTCGGCGAGCGCGGCGCCGAGGTTGATCGTCGTCGTGGTCTTGCCGACGCCGCCCTTCTGGTTGCACATCGACAGCACGAGCGCGGGGCCGTGCTCGGTGAGCGGCGGAGGCTCGGGCAGGTCCGGCATCGGACGACCGGTCGGACCCAGCTGGCCCGTGGTAGCGCCGGATTCGGAGTCTGAAAGGAGGGACGGCGTCGACGATCCGCCGTCGACCGAGGTTCTCTTCACGTGGGCATCGTCTCCCTATGCTGCCGCCCGCGAGCAGACGTAATGTGCCAACTTTCGTGGCAGACAAGTCGACAACTCGACTCGGCTGCCGTGACTCTAAGCGCTGCCCATCGCCCCATCAAGAAGCCCCGCCAGGGTCACCCAAATCTGTGTACGGGCGCCGCCAGACATGCACAAGCAACCCACAGCATGGGGACAATCCTGGGGACGGTGACACGCTACAGCGATTGCGGGACGCTGGCGGCTTCGAGCTCCCCCAGAGCGACCACCGTCCGCAATCGCGGTGTCAGCCACGCGCTCGCGGATGGGCGGTCGCGTAGACCTCGCGGAGCCGTTCGACGGTCACCAGCGTGTAAACCTGGGTCGTCGTCACGGACGCATGGCCGAGCAACTCCTGGACAACCCGGACATCTGCCCCACCGTCCAGCAGATGGGTCGCGTACGAGTGCCGCAGCGTGTGCGGCGACACGGCGGCCGTCACTCCGGCCCGATCGGCCGCCTTCGCCAACACGGTCCACGCGCTCTGTCGCGACAGGCGGCCACCTCGCGCGTTGAGGAAGACCGCCGGCGTCCCGCGACCCGCGGCGACCAGGTCCGGCCGAGCGCGTACGAGATAGCCCGAGACCGCGTCGTTGGCGTACGAGCCGAGGGGGACGATCCGCTGCTTGCCGCCCTTGCCGGACAGCCGCACCGTCGACGCCTCCAGGTCGAGGTCGTCGAGGTCGAGCCCGACCGCCTCGGAGATCCGGGCCCCGGTGCCGTAGAGCAACTCGAGCAGGGCCCGGTCGCGCAGCGCCAGCCGCGTGCCCGGTGCGCCGGCGGCCTCCAGGATCGCCTCGACGTCGTCGACGGTCAGCGCTTTCGGCAGTCGCTTCGGGGGCGACGGCGGCCGTACCGCCGCGGCGACGTCGACCTCCACGGTCCCCTCGCGCAGCGCGAACCGATGCAGCCCGCGCACCGCGACGACCGCCCGGCCGGCACTGGCCGAGCTCAGCGGCGGATGGTCCTCGTCACCGGCGCGCAACCAGACAAGGAACGCGGACACGTCGGCCTCGGTCACCTGCCGCGGATCGTCGCGGCCGGCGCCGGCCAGATGCTCTGCATAGCGCCGCAGATCGCGCCGGTAGGACGCCAGTGTGTTCGCCGAGAGACCGCGCTCGACCGCCAGATGGTCCAAATAGGACGCGATCAGCCGCCGCAGCACGCTGTCCTTTTCAGCCGCTGGCCTCGACACCGGCTCGGACTGGATCAGCTGAGCACCTTCTCCAGGCTGAGATGCTCGCGGCCGTGTGCCTCGGCCACCGGGCCGTTCGTGAGGTAGCCGTCGTGCGTGTTGAGGCCCAGCGCCAGACTGTGGTCGTCGCGCAGCGCCTGCTTCCACCCCTTGTTGGCCAGGGCCACCGCGTACGGCAGGGTCACGTTGGTCAGCGCGTACGTCGAGGTATGCGGCACAGCGCCCGGCATGTTGGCGACGCAGTAGAACACCGACTCGTGCACCCGGTAGGTCGGCTCGGCATGGGTCGTCGGCCGCGAGTCCTCGAAGCAGCCGCCCTGGTCGATCGAGATGTCGACCAGCACGCTGCCCGGCTGCATCCGCGCCACCAGCGCGTTCGAGATCAGCATCGGCGCCTTCGCGCCGGGCACGAGTACGGCGCCGATCACCAGGTCCGCGTCGAGCACGGCCCGCTCGATCTCGTACGTGTTCGAGGCCACCGTCTGCAGATGGCCCTGGTAGATCCGGTCGGCCTCGCGGAGCTTGTCGATGTTCTTGTCGAGCAGCAACACCTCGGCCTGCATACCGAGAGCGATCGCGGCCGCGTTCATTCCGGACACGCCGGCGCCGATCACGACGACCTTCGCCGCGTAGACACCCGACACGCCACCCATGAGCACGCCACGGCCGCCGCCTTGGCGCATCAGCTGATAGGCCCCGGCCTGCGGCGCCAGTCGGCCGGCGACCTCGCTCATCGGCGCCAGCAGCGGCAGCGCGCCGTCCGGCGTCTGCACCGTCTCGTACGCGATCCCCGTCACCGACCGCTCGAGCAGCGCGTCGGTGCACTCGGCCGACGCCGCCAGGTGGAGATAGGTGAACAGGGTCTGCCCCGGACGCATCCGGTCGTACTCACTCGCGATCGGCTCCTTGACCTTGAGGATCAGGTCACCGGTCGCCCACACGTCGTCGGCGGTGGGCAGGATCGTGGCACCGGCCTTGACGTATTCGTCGTCGGGGATCGCCGACCCGAGCCCCGCTTCGGCCTCGACGTAGACCTCGTGCCCACCTCGAGACAACTCGTGTACGCCGGACGGAGTCATCGCCACGCGGTACTCGTGGGTCTTGACTTCCCTCGGCACGCCAATCTTCATTGATGGCACTTCCTCTCTCGAGCCGCCAGGGCAGTGTAGGTGAGTCTGGTCACGCCCACGTCTCAGTCACCTCCCATGACGCCGAGATTGCACAAATGTCCCGTGCTGCCGTCTCGACGAGTATGGTCCCGCCTACGGTCCGGGACATTTGTCATCCCCGGTCAGCCGGCCAGGACATGCTGCGCGGCGAGCAGGGACGTTGCGGCCATCGCGTCGACGATCCGGCCGTCGAGCGCGGCCCGGACCGCCTCGTCGAGTGGAACCCACAGCACCGACATGTCCGCCTCCTCGTGCTGGGCGACGAACGACTCGTCGTGGGGCGCCGGCGACAGCTCCTGGGCGAGATAGACGGCCCAGCGCTCGTCGGTCAGTCCGGGCGACGGCATCAGGGTCAGCAACGGGCGCCACGTCGCGGCCTGCACCTCCCCCTCCTCCGCCAGCTCACGGGCGGCGGTCTCGGCGGCCGGCTCCCCCGGTACGTCGCGCAGACCGGCCGGGATCTGGAGCAATCGCTGTTCGGCGGCGTGCCGATACTGCCTCAGCAGCAGCACCCGCCCGTCCTCGTCGAGCGCCAGGACCCCGACCGCACCGGGGTGCTCGACCACGGTCCGGACGAAGTCGGCACCGTCCGCGTCGCGGAGGACGTCGTTTCGCAGCGAGACGAAGCCGCTGTCGTAGGGCCGCGCCGTCTCGCGGATCTCCCATTGCTGAGGGGCGTCGCTCAAGGCGGCTCCGGGCTGCCAGAGGTCGCCGGGCAACCGGGGGTGCCGCGTCGCAGTCGTCATACGTCGATCGGCTCGGCAATCTCCAGCGACCGGCGATGCACACCGCTGTCGTCGACCGGAAGCCGAGTCTCACGCTGCCGGTTGAGCGCGGCGCCGACCAGGCCGGCGAACAACGGATGCGCCCGGGTCGGCCGGGAGCGCAACTCGGGATGCGCCTGGGTCGCGACGTAGTAGGGATGCTCGTCGGACGCGAGCTCGACGAACTCCACCAGCAGCGAGTCCGGCGACGTGCCCGAGAACACCAGCCCGGCCCGTTCGAGCGCCTCGCGATAGCCGTTGTTGACCTCATAGCGATGCCGATGCCGCTCGGCGACCCGGGTCTCGCCGTAGGCTGCGGCGACCAGCGAGCCCGGCTGCAGCTGCGCCGGGTAGGCCCCGAGCCGCATCGTGCCGCCCATGTCGCCGAGCCCGTCGACGTAGGCCTTCTGCTCCTCCATCGTGGCGATGACCGGATCCTGCGTGTCGGGGTCGAACTCGCTCGAGCTCGCGCCGGCGATACCCGCGATGTGGCGGGCGTACTCGATCACCATGCACTGCAGTCCGAGACACAGGCCGAGCGCCGGAATGCGCTGCTCGCGGGCGTACTGCAGGGCGCCGATCTTGCCCTCGATGCCACGGATGCCGAATCCGCCGGGCACGCAGATGCCGTCGACCGAGCTGAGATGCCGCGCCGCGCCCTCGGGCGTCTGGCACTCGTCCGACGGGACCCACCGCACCGTGACCCGGGCGCGGTGGTGGAACCCGCCGGCCCGCAGCGCCTCGACGACCGACAGGTAAGCGTCGGGCAGGTCGATGTACTTGCCGACCAGGGCGATCGTGACGTCCTCGTCCGGCTCGTGTACCCGGGCCAGCAGGTCGTCCCAGTGGCTCCAGTCGACGTCGTGGAACGGCAGTGAGAGCCGGCGGACGACGTACGCGTCGAGGCCCTCGGCGTGGAGGACCTTCGGGATGTCGTAGATGCTGGACGCGTCGGCCGCGGCGACGACGGCCTCCTCGTCGACATCGCACATCAGCGAGATCTTGCGCTTGACGCTGGCCGGGATGGGCCGGTCGGCCCGGCACACGACGGCGTCCGGCGCGATGCCGACCTGGCGCAGGGCCGCGACGGAGTGCTGGGTCGGCTTGGTCTTCAGCTCCCCCGACGGCCCGATGTACGGCACCAGCGACACGTGCAGGAAGAAGCAGTTGTCGCGGCCGACGTCGTGGCGCACCTGGCGGGCTGCCTCGAGGAACGGCAGCGACTCGATGTCGCCGACCGTACCGCCGATCTCGTGGATCACGACCTCGACGGTGTCGCCCTCGCCCTGCCCCATGGCGAGCATCCGGTCCTTGATCTCGTTGGTGATGTGCGGGATCACCTGCACGGTGTCACCGAGGTAGTCGCCGCGGCGCTCCTTCGCGATCACATCGGAGTAGACCTGGCCGGTCGTGACGTTGGCGCGCCCGGACAGGTCCTCGTCGAGGAAGCGCTCGTAGTGGCCGATGTCGAGGTCGGTCTCCGCCCCGTCGTCGGTGACGAACACCTCGCCGTGCTGGAACGGGTTCATCGTGCCGGGATCGACGTTGAGATAGGGGTCGAGCTTTTGCATCGTGACCCGGAGACCACGGGACTTGAGCAGGCGACCGAGGCTCGAGGCCGTCAATCCCTTGCCGAGCGAGGAAGCCACACCGCCGGTGACGAACACATGCTTGGTGGGCTCTGACGTGGCCAACTGACCTCCCGTGGTCGCGATGCCGTCGTAGCGCGGGTCAAGAGCGAGAACGCCCTTCCACGGGATTCCAGACTATCAACCACCGGCGCCGGTCACGCCACGACGCACCGGCCGACCCAGTTCGTCGAGGCGACGCAGCCACGGAGTCGAGGCGATGACCGAGGTGAAGCTGACCTTCTCACTGAGCAGCGTCAATCCGACCACACCGGCCAGCAGAAGCCGCCGGGCGGGCTCTGGGGTGGCCGCGACCGCCGCGCAGCCGATCGCCCCGCCCAGGGCGTTGGCGCCGCAGTCGCCGAGCATGCTCTTGCCGGCCAGGTCGTCCTGGAGCGCCGCGACGCTCGCTCCCACGGTCGGCGCGGCCAGACCGGCGCCGGGTGTCGGCGCGACGAGGGCCGGGCTGCTGAGCAGGGCGACCTTGAGCGCCCGTCCGGGCCGCAGGTCGAGCAGATTGATCAGGTTGGCCGTGCCCGCGATCAGGGCGCCGTCCCACAGTGTCGCGCTCGACGTCACCCGGCGGTCCTGCTCCCGTCGCAACGCGGCCGCGGCGGCGAGTCCGCTCAGCCCGATGACGCCGATCTTGACCGCGCCGCTGGTGACCTCGCCGCGGCGCAGGGCACCCAAATGCCCACGAATCCCCTTGGTCGAGGTCGCGCCGTAGAGGTCGTCGTGCGCCCCCACGCCACCGACGACGCCGAGCGCGGTGACCGTGACGAGGCGGGTGCGCAGCCGTACGCCGTCTGCGACGAGCGTTCCCGCGAGCAGGCCGCCGACGACGGCGGGGCCTTCGAGCAGCGTGACGCTCTCGCCGGCGTGGTTGGTCCGGGTCCAGGCCGCGCTCCCGCCGGGCGGCTCCCGGTCGAGCCGTCGGCGAAGGGCCCGGGTCGTCGCGGCGGAGACGCCGGTCGCCACGGCCCGGCGGAGCAGCCCGCCCGCTCGGCTCACTGCTTCTCCAGCTCCGGCATCACCGCGTCGGCCGAGTCGGCGGCGCCGTACTGGCCGACCGCTTCCTCGCCCTGCTGGTCCAGTGCCAAGACGGTGACGATCTGGCCGGCTGGACGGTCGGCGACGTCCACGGTCGACACGGCGTCGGAGGCCTCGCTGTCGCGTATGGCGGCGATGTAGCCGTTGTCGTCGGCCGCTGCCAGCGGACCGACCACCACGACTCCGCCGGACAGCGAGTCCATCGACTGCACCATGGTCGTGAACAACTCGCCCTGGCCGACCTGGGGATCCTCGGTCGGTGGCCCGGCGACGACGACAGCGAGATTGGCCCGCTGCGAGATGTCGCCGTCATGGGTCAGATAGTCGGCCTCGCCGTAGGCGGCGTCGATCTCCCGCGCCGGCCCGTCCATCGGAGTGCCCTCTTCGACGGACGCGAGGTAGCCGCGAGCGATGCTGTAGCCGACGAGTTGGTAGCTCGTGGTGCCCTCGGTGTTCGGAACGTCCTGAACGCCCTCCAGCACGCTGGTGGCGATGCCTTCGGCCGTCTGCCGCTCGGCCGGGTCCATCAGACCGTCCTGGACCGTGACGGTCGAGGTGACCGTGCCGCCCGCGTTCTCGATCCGCGACATCACCTCGTCGACGGTGTCCTCGTCGGCGTCGGGGAGGACGAACACCGCGACGGTGCGACCCGCGAGGCGGTTGGCGGTGATCCGCGGCGCGATGTCCTGCGTGAACGCGGCCTCGAAGTCCATGACCTGCTCGACCTGGTCCAGCTGGTCCCGAAGGTCCTCCTTCGCCTCGCGGTCCCGATCGGCCTCGTTGGCCAGCTGCTGGTCGAACTCCTCGCCGAGCGGACCCGCGCCCAGGGCGATGCCCGTGGCCAAGGCCAAGAAGATCGCAACGATGGAGATGACGTGATAACGAAAGTCGATCACTAGAAGAGTCCCTGTAACCAGTAGACGAAGTCGTCCCAGCGGGCGTCGAATACGTCGAGCCATTCGCGCCCGGTCGGACTCGCGGCGATCGCGACCAGCAGGGCCAAGATGCCGGAGACGAGGAACAGCAGCAGATGCCAGGTGCGTACGCGGTGGTGATAGAGCCGCCCGACTCCCTTGGCATCGACCAGCTTCGGACCGACCCGCAGTCTCGTGAGGAACGTGCTCGCCATGCCGGCCCGGCCCTTGTCGAGGAACTCGACCAGCGTGGCGTGGGTGCCGACCGCGACGATCAGGCTGGCGCCCTTGCAGTCGGCGAGCAGCATCGCGATGTCCTCGCTGGTGCCGGTGGCCGGGAAAACGACGCCTTCGAGCCCGAGTCGCTCCAGCCGGTCGAGGCCGGGGGCCCGGCCGTCGCGATAGGCATGGACGATCAGCTCGGCGCCACACTGCAGTGTCGTGTCGGACACCGAGTCCATGTCGCCGATGATGAGGTCCGGGGTGTATCCGGCTTCCACCAGCGCGTCGGCGCCGCCGTCGACGCCGACCAGGATCGGCCGGTACTCCCGGACGTAGTGACGCAGCGCGGCGAGGTCCTCGCGGTAGTCGTAGCCCCGCACCACGATGAGGACATGCCGGCGCTCGACGCTGGTGTGGATCTCGGGCACCCCGACGCCGTCAAGGAGCAGCGCACGCTCGCGCTTGAGATACTCCATCGTGTTGGCGGTGAACGCCTCGAGCTGGGTCGAGAGCCCGGCGCGGGCGTCGACCATCAGCTGCGTGATGCGCTCGGCGTCGAGGACGGCGCCCTTGGCGATGACCGACTGGCCGCGGTAGATCGTGCCGTCGTCGATCCGGATGCGCTGGCCCTCGTCGAGGTTCTTGAAGATGTCCGGTCCGACGTTGTCGATGAGCGGGATGCCGGCGGCCGCGATGATCTCGGGCCCGAGGTTGGGGTAGCGACCCGACACCGACGTCGAGACGTTGACGACAGCGGCGACCTCACACGCCACCAGGGCCTCGGCGCTCACCCGATCGATGTCGACGTGGTCGATGACGGCGATGTCGCCGGGCCGCAACCTTTTTGTCAGGTTTTTGGTACGGCGATCCAGCCGCGCGACTCCATACACCCCAGGTTCGTCCGCGGCCCGTGACTTGCGGAGGACGGGCAGCTTCATTGACTTCATCCTGCCATGCGAGAGCGAAGGAGTACGGGAGGCGGGGTGGACGCGTTGCGGGTGGCCGCTGACCTGCGGGTTTCGCGACGCCACAGCGCGTTCGGTGGCTTACAGTCTGGCATTGACCGCGGATCGCCGGCTCAGCCACTGTGCCCGCGTCCGCAGGAGATGGCGGGGCTCCACGACTGTGGCAGCGCGCGGGAACGACCGGGGTCGTTACCAATGCACCGCGCGGGAGCGACCGGCTCGTGAGGGATGCACCGCCCGGAGAGCGGCCCGGCTCACGGCGATGCACGCCGTGGAGCGGCCCGGCTCACGACTTCGCGGCCGCGTCCCGCTCTCCGGCGGCGAGGTCCAGCAGCTCGCGGGCGTGGGCCTCGGCGGTCGCCGATCCCTCGAGACCGGCCAGCATGCGCGACAGCTCGCGCACCCGCGCGGTCTCGTCCAGCGATTGGACGCCACTCGTCGTCACCGACCCGTCGTCGCTCTTGACGACACGGTAGTGCTGGTCCGCGAACGCCGCCACCTGCGGGAGATGGGTCACCGCCACGACCTGCGCGGAGCGGGCCAGTCGGGCCAGCCGCTTGCCGACCTCAACGGCCGCGGAGCCGCCGATCCCGGCGTCGACCTCGTCGAAGACGAACGTCGGGATGTCGGTCGTGTCGGCCAGCACGACCTCGAGAGCCAACATGACTCGCGACAACTCGCCGCCGCTCGCGGCCTTCCCCAACGGACGTGCCTGTGCCCCCGGATTGGCCGCGAGCGAGAATTCCACCTCGTCTCCCCCGTCGGGTCCGAGATGGTCGACGCCCGAGTCCGACGCGTCGGCGCGGGGCCGTACCGTGACGGTCACCTGGGCATTCGACATGGCGAGGTCGGCGACCTCTGCTGTGACCCGCTCGGAGAGCCGGGCCGCCGCTTCGGACCGTGCCTTGGTGAGCTCGGCTCCGGTCGCCTGCAGGGTCGTCATCAGCTCCGTACGCTCCGCCTCGAGCTGGCCGATCCGGTCGTCGGCGCCCTCCAGATCGGCGAGCTGCGCGGCAGCGTCCTTCGCCCAGGCCAGCACCTCGTTGATCGAGTCGCCGTACTTGCGGGTCAGCGCCGTCAGCGCCGCCCGCCGCTCCTGCACCGTGGCGAGTCGCACCGGATCCGAGTCGACCGACGCGGAGTAGGCGGCCAGGTCGGTGGACAGGTCGGCGAGCAGATAGGCCAGCTCGGCGAGGCGGTCGGCCAGCTCGGCCAGCCGCGGATCGTGCTCGCGCTCGGCCTCGAGGAGCCGATTGGCCAACGCCAGCAGGCTGGTCGCGTCGCCTCCGTCCGTATCCGTGCCCGCCAACGCCTCGTGGGCCTGCGCGGTGGCGCTCACCAGCCCGTCGGCGTGGGCGAGCCGCAGTTCTTCGGCCCGCAGGTCGTCATCCTCATCGGGCTGCGGCTCGGCCGCGGCGATCTCCTCCAAGCCGAACCGGAGCCGGTCCACCTCGCGAAGCCGTTCCTCCGCCTGGTCGCGCAGCTCGCGTAGCTCCGCCTCGACCTCGCGCCATCGGGTGTACGCGGGCCGATATCGGTCGAGCACCTCGGCGATTCGGTCGCCGCCGAACCGATCCACGGCGTCGCGCTGCGCGGCGGGCCGGAGCAGGCGGTGCTGGTCGGACTGGCCGTGAACGGTCACCAGGTGTTCGCTAAGCCGCCCGAGAACCCCGGCCGGAACGGCCACGCCACCGAGATGGGCACGCGAGCGCCCCTCGGCGCTGACGGTCCGGCTCACGATCAGGGTGTTGTCGTCGAGCTCTCCGCCGGCCTCGGTGACCTGGTCGGTGATCTGCCGGACGCGATCCGGGTCACCGTCGACCATGACGCGGGCCTCGACCCGAGACCGCGACTCGCCACGACGTACGAGGCCCGGATCGGCTCGTCCACCGCACAGCAGGTCGAGGCTGGTCACCACCATGGTCTTGCCGGCGCCGGTCTCACCGGTGATGACGGCGAAGCCGGGTCCGAGCTCGAGCTCGGCCTCGTCGATGACGCCGATCGAGGCGAGCCGGATCTGCTCCCACATGGTCGTCAGTCTCCTGCCGCACTCTTCCGGCCGCGCCAGCCCGTCACGGGCAGCTCGAACTTGCGTACCAGCCGATCGGTGAACGGCGCCCGATGCAGCCGCGCCAGGCGCACCGGCGACTCGCCACGCCGGACCTCGACCCGGGCGCCGCGCTGCAATTGCACCATGCGCCGCCCGTCGCACCACAGCACGCCGTGGTGGGCTCCGGCGGACGCGACCTCGATCGCGAGGACGGACTCCGGCGAGACGACCAGCGGCCGGGCGAACAGGGCATGGGCGCTGATCGGCACCATGAGCAGCGCGGACACCTGCGGCCAGACGATCGGACCGCCGGCCGAGAAGTTATACGCCGTCGAGCCGGTCGGGGTTGCGCAGACGACGCCGTCGCAGCCGAACCTCGACAGCGGCCGGTGGTCGACCTCGATGACGAGCTCGAGCATGCGCTCGCGGGCAGCCTTCTCGACGCTCGCCTCGTTGAGCGCCCAGTCCTGCGCGACCGACTCACCGTCGACGAACACCTCGACATCGATCGTCAGCCGCTCCTCGACGTCGTAGGTCTGGTTGACGACGCGGTCGACGGTGAACGCCATGTTGTCCACCTCGGCCTCCGCGAGGAACCCGACATGCCCGAGGTTGACTCCGAGCAGAGGCGTCGCGGACGGCCGGGCCAGCTCGGCACCGCGCAGGATCGTGCCGTCGCCGCCGAACACGACGACGAGCTCGCAGCCGGCGGCCGCGTCGGCTCCGGCCGTGACCTCCGGTTCGCCGGGCCAGGAGTCCAGCGCCTCGGATTCGTCCTCGAGGAGCCGCACCCGCATTCCGGCCTTGGTCACCTGGGCACAGAAGTCGGACGCCACCGCTGCCGCGTCGGCGCGCCCGGGATGGGTCACGACCAGGACGCGTCGCTCCTCCGGTCGGCGGTCCATCACGGAGCCACCTTCTCACCCGTCGGGCCGGATGCCACCAAACGGGCGCTCGCGTCCTCGGACAGCGGCGGCAGGCCGCGTCGCAACCACAGGAAGTACTCGACGTTGCCGGCCGGGCCGGGGAGTGGGCTCGGGGTGGCCTCGCGGGTTCCCCACCCGAGCTCGTACGCGCTTGCCGCGACGCCATGGACCGCCTCGGCGCGGACCACGGGATCACGGACGACGCCGCCCTTGCCCAGACGCTCGCGGCCGACCTCGAACTGCGGCTTGACCATCACGACCAGGTCACCGTCCGGCTGGCTCACCGCCGTCAGGGCCGGCAGCACCAGGCCGATCGAGATGAACGACAAGTCGCAAGTGACCAGCTCGACCGGCTCACCGATCTGCTCGAGGGTGAGCTGGCGGACGTTGGTCCGGTCGAGCGTCTCGACCCGGGAGTCCTGGCGGAGGGACCACGCCAGCTGCCCGTAGCCGACATCGACCGCGAGGACGGTGGCGGCGCCGTGTCGGAGGAGAACGTCGGTGAAACCGCCCGTCGACGCACCGGCGTCCAGGCACCGACGGCCGGCGATCCGCAGACCGAGCGGCTCGAACACGGCCAGGGCGCCGGCGAGCTTGTGGCCGCCGCGCGAGACGTAGTCGTCGCCTTCGGCTCCGTCGCGGACCACGAGCGCGACGTCGGTGGTGACCGCGGTGGCTGGCTTCTCCGCGACCCGACCGGCGACCACGACGCGACCGTCGTGCACCAGGGTCGCTGCGTGGTCTCGTGAGCGCGCCAGACCCCGACGCACCAGCTCGGCGTCGAGGCGCAGTCGGCGAGGCATCGCGGCGCTCAGCACCAGCTCAGTCGTCGGAGCTCTCAGGCGCCGGCGTGGCTGCCGCCGTCAACGCGTCGCGAAGCTGGCCGTGCAGCTCGTCGTAGACCTCGCCATGTTGCTCAACCGGCAATCCGTCCAGCTCGTCGAGACGCCGTAGTGCGGAATCGATTTCGGTATGGCCCGTGGAGACACCCTCCTCGGCGAACTCGGGCTCGATCATCGAGTCCACAGGCTCGGGCTCCGTGGCCTGCACCTCGTCGTCGAACTCTGGTGCCAGGTCCGTGGACTCGGACTCCGGATCCGCCGTCTCGGCAGGCTCGGGTGCCAGGTCCGCGATCTCGATGTCGGGCTCGCGATCCGTCGGCTCGGCAGCTGCCGTCGCTTCGGCAGGCTCGGCGTCGGCAGGTGCTGTCGACTCCGGACGCTGGACGTCGGCATCCGGCGCCGGGTCCGGGACCTGGGCCTCGTTCATCGGGCTCTCGATTTCATCAGCCACGCCTGCATCATCTCGCGCCACCGGTCAACCGGCCAAAAGCAGGCTCGCGTGTCATGGCATCAAGACGACTCGGGTCTAGGCTCCGGCGCTGGCGCTCTTGGCGCCGTTCACCTTCGCCGGCGAACTCGTCGCCCGCCGCAGCCGTTTGGCCTGGCTGACCTCGACCTCCATCTTGCTGGCCGGGCCCTGCTGACCGCGCCAGAACCGGCGCCGCAGCGAACCCTGGACCGAGACCACGTCTCCGATCCGCATCGCGCCGAGCACCGCGCGGGGTCGGCTGGTCCAGGCCACACAGTCGATGGTGTCGACCGTCGCACCTCGCCCGCGTCGACGCTGCGACCGCCGAGGAACCACGATCCGCATGGACACCAAGCGGTCGCCGCTCGGGAGCACTCGCTCCTCCGGCTCGCCGCTCACCCGACCGGACAGCCGCACCTCGTTGACGTCTTCGTCGGCTGCCGTGACCACTCGCCTCACCTCGCCATGGAGTATGGGCGCCGAAGCAGGCTCACAGTGGACACCGTCGGGGGCTGTGGACAACTGCGCCGGAGCAGGACGCTGTGGGCGACGCGATCGTGTCGGCTAAGCGCGGGACTCGAGAGCCGCCGCCCGTTCGGCCGCGTCGGTCGCCGTTTGGTCGTCGACGGCGACGGTGCGGTGAAACCACTCCATCGCCTCCTCGGGCCGATTCGCCGCCTCAAGCGCGTCGGCGTACGCGTAGCGGAGCCTCGCTACCCACGGCTCCCGAACCCGGCCGCCCCGGGTCGCCGACTCAAGCATTTGGAGCGCGGCTGGGAGCTGACCCATGTCTCGACGTGCGCCGGCGGCCACTATCGTCATCTCGGCCCGGCCAGCCGCGTCGAGCTGCTCGACCGCGGGATCCTGTGACAGCCGGATCGCCCGCTCCGGGCGATTCAGGGCCCGCTCACAGTCGGCCATCATCGGCAGATAGTCCGTCGAGCCGGTGATCCGTCGCGCCGCGCGGAGCTCCTGGAGGGCTTCGGCGTAGCGACCGGACGCGTAGGCGGTCTCGCCGCAGGCCTCTCGCACCACTCCCACTCGGGTGGCGAGCGTACGCGCGGCGCGTGCGTGCTCGTAGGCTCGCTCCGGGTCGCTGTCGACCAGCCGGCCGGCCATCACCAGGTGCCGGCCGACAAGTTCGGCGACGCGGTCCGGCAGGCTCTTGAGCTGGCGGCGGACGAATCCCGAAAGCTGAGCGGACGTGACGTCGTCCGGTATCTCTGGGCCGATGGGCTCGCTCGACGGCCTCGGCTCGGGACGACCTGGCTTGCCACCTCGGGGCCGTCCGGACGACCGAGTCGGCTGGTCTCGCCGGGTCGGCCCGTCGCGCCGCGGTCGTCCGCCCGGGCCGGCGCCACGGGGCCGTTTCGAACCAGGGCGCTGCCGCCTCTGATCAGCCGCCACTACCCTCACGTTCCACTCTCGGCCGATGCCTCGCCACGTCGAGTCGCGGGGCCGCTAAAGCATGAAAGACCGCCCGAAGGCGGTCTTTCATGTAAGTATGTTCGGCGACGTCCTACTCTCCCACGCGGTCCCCCGCGCAGTACCATCGGCGCTGAAGGGCTTAACTTCCGGGTTCGGAATGGAGCCGGGTGTTTCCCCTTCGCCATGGTCGCCGAAACTCTATGGATATAGAGCGGTGAACCGCCCGTATATCGGGAACAACACAGTGGACGCGTAACAACTTGTGGAGTGGGACAAGCCCTCGGCCTATTAGTACCGGTCGGCTTCGTACATCTCTGCCTTCGACCTCCGGCCTATCAACCCAGTGTTCTACTGGGGGCCTTACCAGGTTAACCCTGTGGGAGACCTCATCTTGAAACACGCTTCCCGCTTAGATGCTTTCAGCGGTTATCGCTCCCGAAC